>Ga0233362_1000029_pt1 | contig 40969 bp, 26 predicted proteins | sample ElkDunMinimDraft_22_FD_180674 | JGI IMG/M metagenome (GOLD analysis project Ga0233362, IMG submission 180674) | Fecal eukaryotic communites from dung pellets of Tule Elk in California, USA - Elk Dung C1 | ecosystem: Host-associated > Mammals > Digestive system > Large intestine > Fecal | place... | reverse complement strand
GAAGACGGGTCTCGCGGGACCTATCGTCCGACAAAGCCACCGAAGGCCTGTAGGGGGATTAGCCAAACGCGACCGCAGGGAGTGTTTGCCCCGTTGGACGAAAGCTCGCGGAGCGAGCCAAACTCCCTCATTGTACATTGTTCATTTCTTCATTGTTCATTGTTCCGTTGCTGCAACGCAGCTACGGAAAAGCCCGCAAGGATTTCTCCTTGCGGGCTTCATTAACCCTGGCGGCGATCTACTCTCGCGGGACCTATCGTCCGACTACCATCGACGCTCCAATGTTTCACTTCCGGGTTCGGAATGGGACCGGGTGGGGCCATTGGGCTATGACCACCAGGTTTCAGATGCTCTTTTGCGGGGGCTTCTGCCTATCTGGCTGTCACTTGCCTTGGGTTGGGGGATGTGTTTTATGTGCGGGCTTTGCGTGTGCTGTGGGGGAAGCAGGCTGACATCCGCGTGGCAATGTGTGTGGGTTTCCAAGTGTTGCGTTTCTTTTTTGAATCAAGCTTTTGTTGTTCAAAGCTTGCCACCGAGGGTGGTATGAGGTCTATTGGATGTTAGTAGCGCTCGGCTCAATACATTACTGCAATTACACCTACGCCCTATCAACGTGGTCGTCTTCCACGCTCCTGTAGGGAGAACTCATCTTGGGAGGGACTTGGCGCTTAGATGCTTTCAGCGCTTATTCCTTCCGCACTTAGCTACCCGGCCGTGCTCTTGACAGAACAACCGGTGCACCAGTGGTGCGTCAGACCCGGTCCTCTCGTACTAAGGTCTGAACCCCTCAATTCTCCAACGCCCACAGAGGATAGAGGACCGAACTGTCTCGCGACGTTCTGAACCCAGCTCGCGTGCCGCTTTAACCGGCGAACAGCCGGACCCTTGGGACCTTCTCCAGCCCCAGGATGCGACGAGCCGACATCGAGGTGCCAAACCACGCCGTCGATATGAACTCTTGGGCGTGATCAGCCTGTTATCCCTAAGGTACCTTTTATCCGTTGAGCGACGGGGATTCCACTCTCTCCCGCCGGATCACTTGGGCCTGCTTTCGCATCTGCTCGACTTGTTGGTCTCACAGTTAGGCGGGCTTATGCCCATGCACTCGACACTCGGTTGCCATCCGAGTTGAGCCCACCTTCGCACTCCTCCGTTACTGTTTGGGAGGATACCGCCCCAGTAAAACTGACCGGCTGACACGGTCCTTTTGCCTGATTCAAGGCGCAAAGTTAGATTCTCCAGTTCCAAAGGGTGGTGTCTCATTGTTGGCTCGGGTAACCCCTAAAGGTTACCTTCAGCGCCTCCCACTTACTCTGAGCATTGAGACCGAAGAAACAATGACAGCTTACAGTTAAGGTCTATAGGGTCTTTCCGTCCTTCTGCGGGTGGCCGGCATCTTCACCGGCGTTACAATTTCACTGAGCACCTAGTTGAGACAGTGCCCAACTCGTTTCACGATTCGTGCAGGTCGGAACTTACCCGACAAGGAATTTCGCTACCTTAGGACCGTTATAGTTACGGCCGACATTCACCGGGACTTGGGTTCACAGCTTCGAGTTTCCTCTAACCGCTTGCCTTAATCTTTCGGCATTGGTCACGTGTCACACCCTATACGTCGACTTGCGTCTTGGCAGAGTGCTGTGTTTTTGATAAACAGTCGGTTGGGCCATTTCTCTGCGGCCATGTCTCCATGGCACCCCTTTTTCCGAAGTTACGGGGCTAATTTGCCGAGTTCCTTAACTAGGGTTCACTCTTGCGCCTTGGTATATTCTACCCACCCACCTGTGTCGGTTTACGGTACGGGTTCCTTAGCATACGGAAGGGCTTTTCTCGGCACCTTGTCCGGTACTGCGCTTCGGCCGTAGCCTCTGCTCGCAATTCAATAAGCTGTGTACCTTTCTTGATGCGTCCTCCTTCTTTAAGGTTCGGAAGTCACGGAATATTGACCGTGTGTCCATCGCCTACGCCTCTCGGCCTCGACTTAGGTCCCGACTAACCCAGGGACGTACATCGTTGCCCTGGAAACCTTGGGTTTACGGCGGATACGTATTTAACGTATCTTGACGTTACTCATGTCTGCATACTCACTCGTTTACTCTCCAGGTTCAGTCGCCATCCCCCTTCTACGTGTAAACGACGCTCTCCTACCACTCCAGCTATTGCTGAAATCCGCGGCTTCGGTATCATGCTTATCGCCAATCATTTTCGGCGCAGGGCAACTCGATGAGTAAGCTATTACGCATTTTTTAAATGGTGGCTGCTTCTAAGCCAACATCCTCACTGTCCGGGTCACCCCACATCCTTTCCACTTAGCATGATTGAGGCACCTTAGCCGGCGGTCTGGGCTGTTTCCCTTTTGACGACGAAGCTTATCCCCCGCCGTCTCACTGCCACACTCCATTGAACGGTATTCAGAGTTTGATAAGGGTCGGTAGGCGGGTGTGCCCCCTTGCCTTGTCAGTGCTTTACCCCCGCTCATCAGCATGTGACGCTGCACCTAAATGCATTTCGGAGAGAACCAGCTATCACGGGGTTTGATTAGCCTTTCACTCCTACCCTCAGCTCATCGGAGAACTTTTCAACGTTCACCCGTTCGGTCCTCCACATGGTTTTACCCATGCTTCAACCTGGCCAAGGGTAGGTCACCTCCGCTTCGGGTCCAGTACCCGCGACTTATCGCCCTATTCGGACTCGCTTTCGCTACGGCTGCGTGCCGGAAGCACTTAGCCTTGCCACGAACACTGACTCGCAGACTCATTAAACAAAAGGCACGCCATCGCTCCGAAGAGCTCTGACACTTTGTAGACTTACGGTTTCAGGTTCTATTTCACTCCGCTCACAGCGGTTCTTTTCACCTTTCCCTCGCGGTACTTGTTCACTATCGGTCGCCAACTAGTATTTAGCCTTGCGCGGTGGTCCGCGCGGATTCGCACATCGTTCCACGTGTGATGTGCTACTCAGGATCCCTGTAGATTCTCATGAGGATTTCGCTCACGGGGCTTTCACCCTCTCCGGCCTACCTTTCCAGGTCGTTAAACTATCGTCATGAGTCATCAGAGTCAGGTCCTTCAACCCCGACAGAATACTGTCGGTTTGGGCTCTACCGCTTTCGCTCGCCACTACTTACGGTATCGATTTCTCTTTCTTTTCCTCCGCTTACTGAGATGTTTCACTTCAGCGGGTGTCGCGTTCATAACCCTATGGATTCAGGTTATGACAATAACTTATTAAAGCTATTAGGTTACCCCATTCGGATACCCCCGGGTCTTAGCTCGCTTGCAGCTCTCCGAGGCTTTTCGCAGCTTGCTGCGTCCTTCTTCGCCTGTTGGCACCAAGGCATTCACCATAAGCCCTTTGGTTCCTCATACACTGAGGCCCCCGGTGACTCGCATTTTGAAATCTTTTTACAAACTTCAACTCGCGAATCTGCTTTGTATGCTTGATTCTTGTGTGTCTCTATTCTTGGAAATTGTATTTTCCCACAAAATTGTTGGAGTCGTAGCCTTTCGGCTACTCCTGTAAATTTTGCCACGCGGATGTCAATCTGCTTTCCTTTTGCAGTGTTTTCTTTGAGAGGGCAGATAAGAGAGTGATACGGCTGATAGGACTTGAACCTATGACCCCGCGCTTATCAAGCGCGTGCTCTAACCAACTGAGCTACAGCCGCGTTGATGTTGAAGGAAAAGACCGTGGCGCGTGTCGCCGCCTACGCTTACTTTGCGCAGGGATTCGACCTGAGAATGTCTTCATTTCGCATTCTCTTTCTCCATAGAAAGGAGGTGATCCAGCCGCAGGTTCCCCTACGGCTACCTTGTTACGACTTCATCCCAGTTACCAGTCTCGCCTTAGGGCCATGCCTCCTTGCGGTTAGCTCCTGACACTTCGGGTGCGACCGGCTTCCATGATGTGACGGGCGGTGTGTACAAGACCCGGGAACGTATTCACGGCGCCGTAGCTGATGCGCCATTACTAGCGATTCCGGCTTCATGGAGGCGAGTTGCAGCCTCCAATCCGAACTGGGCCCACTTTTCGGGATCTGCTTCACCTCGCAGTGTCGCTTCCCTCTGTACTGGGCATTGTAGTACGTGTGCAGCCCAAGGCATAAGGGCCATACTGACCTGACGTCGTCCCCACCTTCCTCCCAGTTGATCTGGGCAGTCCCGCCAGAGTCCCCAACTTAATGATGGTAACTGGCAGCAGGGGTTGCGCTCGTTGCTGGACTTAACCAAACATCTCACGACACGAGCTGACGACGGCCATGCAGCACCTGTCTCCGAGTCTACGAATAGAAAAACTGCTTTCACAGTCGGTCTCGGGATGTCAAGCCTTGGTAAGGTTCTTCGCGTTGCATCGAATTAAGCCACATACTCCACCGCTTGTGCGGGTCCCCGTCAATTTCTTTGAGTTTTAATCTTGCGACCGTACTCCCCAGGCGGCACGTTTAACGCGTTTGCTCCGGCACGCAGGGGGTCGATTCCCCGCACACCAAACGTGCACCGTTTACTGCTAGGACTACAGGGGTATCTAATCCCTTTCGCTACCCTAGCCTTCGTACCTCAGCGTCAGTAAATGTCCAGGAACCCGCCTTCGCCACGAGTCTTCTTCTTGATATCTACGCATTTCACTGCTACACCAAGAATTCCGGTTCCCCCTCCATTACTCTAGCCCCACAGTATCATGCGCACTCCAGAGGTTGAGCCCCTGCCTTTCACGCACGACTTATGTTGCCGCCTACGTACCCTTTACGCCCAGTGATTCCGAACAACGCTTGAGACCTCTGTATTACCGCGGCTGCTGGCACAGAGTTTGCCGTCTCTTCCTCTTGTGGTACTATCAAACCGAAGTCTTGCTCCCACATGACAGGGGTTTACAATCCGAAGACCTTCCTCCCCCACGCGGCGTCGCACCATCAGGGTTTCCCCCATTGTGAATGATTCTCGACTGCTGCCACCCGTAGGTGTCTGGACCGTGTCTCAGTTCCAGTGTGGCCGGACATCCTCTCAGACCGGCTACCCGTCATCGCCTTGGTGGGCCGTTACCCCGCCAACTAACTAATAGGCCGCGAGCTCATCCCCAAGCGCATTGCTGCTTTACTCTTGCGAGACTATCAGGTATTAATCCCAGTTTCCCGGGGCTATCCCTGTCTCAGGGGCAGATTACTCACGTGTTACTCACCCGTGCGCCACTCAGTGACCGAAGTCACTCCGTTCGACTTGCATGTCTTATCCACGCCGCCAGCGTTCGTTCTGAGCCAGAATCAAACTCTCCATAATATATAACTTAGAAATTGCTGGACCAATGAACCCGTCTCCGGATTCATCAGTACCGTGTCCCTGCTCCGGTTCCCTTAAGAACCATCCTCGCATAAGCCACGGCACGCGTCACGACCTTTTCCTTCCCTCTCTTTAGCCTCTCCGGCACCCCACCCGGAAGGTTGTATCCGGTGCCGTATCGCATCGCTGCGTCGGCGTGGTGCCACGGAAAGTCCGTACATAGAAAATTGCCTTGCTCGGCCGGATTCGCGCTTGCCGCGCTTTCCTTTCGAGCCGCCCCGTGACGGGGTGCGGGGCAGACTATACATGAAACGCTCCGAAACGTCAAGCTTATTTTTGAATTTTTTCTCGACTTTTTTCTTATTCGTTTATATTCAATGTGCATTTTTTGTCGTTTTTTCGAACAGAAAAGACAATCGGCCGTAAGGGGCCATTTTTTAGTGAAGGATATCTAACTATTTGCCTCAGGGAAAGGGCAATTTATGCAAAACTCCCTCATACGGAGTGGTTCCGCATGAGGGAGCAAGGAAGGTGGAAGCGGGGCTATTCTTACGCTTGAGAGCGAAGAAGCTCGCACTGTTCCTTGATGAGTGAGAATGACTTACGCACCATCGAGCGTGTTTCATTGAGAAGGTTCAGATAGAGAACACCGTTGCGAACGCTGTTTTCATCATCCTCTCCGGAGATGAGGTGGCGGGTGATACTATCTGAAAACTCCTCGCTCAAGTCACCGGAATGGGTGAGGCAGGTTTCCATGAGTTGTACGTCTGCTTTTTGGAGTGCACGGCAGATGGCGGGATAGAGTGCAGCGACCTTGTAGCTCATATCAAGCAAATCGTGCGCTTGTCCTTCATTGAGGCCGACGTGGTTGTTATCGATGTGCTTGTAGCTGGCTTTGACGATAACGAGGAGGCTTTCCGCGATACCAAGGCTGCTTTCATGCAGGCGGTAGAGCATTTGGCCACGAGATGCTTGCTCCGGGGTGAGGCCTCGGAGGGAGGGCAGGATGGAATCTTCCTTGATTTCCTTGAGCATGCGGTTCATATCACGAGCTTGGCGGCGAAGAGCCTTGAGTTCGGAGCGATTTTCGGCCAACAGAGCTTTTACCGTAGCGTGGTGAATGTTGAGGGCAAGGCCCAAGCGCTCTGCGGAGGCTGCTCCCACTTCACGGAGGGTATCTTGGCTCTCCAAATCCAGCAATTTTGTTTCCTGCCCACGCTTGCGGTTGTGCATCATGGATGATTTGATGAGGATGAAGGCAGCAATAGCCAGCATAAGCCCCACACCCCACATACCACCCCCCATCATGACGGCAGCGGTGATGAAGGCAGCGGTGCACGCCACGATACCTGTGGTGAACCATCCACCAATGACAGTGAGCACACCGGTGATGCGGTAGACGGCGCTATCGCGCCCCCAAGCGCGATCTGCCAGCGAGGAGCCCATGGCAACCATGAAGGTGACGTAGGTGGTAGAGAGGGGGAGTTTGAGGGAGGTGGCCAGCGAGATGAGCAAAGCGGATACAGTGAGATTAACTGATGCTCGCACCATGTCGAAAGCAGCGCCATCGTCTTCTGTCACATCGAGGGGGCGGAAGCGTTCGCCCACGAAGCGCGCGATAGGCGCGGGGGTGATGCGAGTCAGAAAGCGTGCGGTATTGAGGGCAATGCGCACTGCAGCACGAGCCGGCAGACAGGAGCCGAAGCGCTCCTTAGAGGAATCTTTGCTGTGGGCAAGCTTCACCTCGGTATCAATCACCGTGCGGGCCTTTTTGGAGAGAAACAGTGCGGCGACCATCACCAAGCCGGCAACGAGAAGGTAGAACACGTTGGCCTGTACCGGAGCAGCCAGGGCACCCATGTGCAGAGTGTTCAAGTCTCCCCCTTGGGCGACGTAATCAGAGGCGATGAGGTAGGATTCTTCTGCGGCCATAAACACGCCAATGAAGTTCACGAGGTCGTTGCCGGCAAAGGCGAGAGCCAGAGCCCCGGTACCGGCCAGCACCGTGAGACGGAGCGTATTGACGCGGAAGACATATTGCAAGAGGGCGGAGATGACAAGCCAGCCGACGAAGGCTAATCCGGTGTAGAAAGCGATATTGGCGTTGAGGAGGTTTACAAGCGCGGCATCGATGAGGGTGCTGTGTTTGAGACCTTTGAAGATGGCAAAGTACGTGATAGCCGTGAAAGCCGCAGCGCACCAGAGTGCCCCCACGTAGCGGTACATCTTGCGGTATTGGAAGGTGAAGAGCACGCGGGAGAGCCACATGACCACACAACCGCAGGTAAATGCCACCGCGACCGAGCAGAAGATACCGGAGATGATGGTGAGCGATTTGGCGCTGTTAATATAAGCGCCGAGGTTTTCGAGTGTTTCGGAGGGGCTATTAGAGATGGAGAAGAGGGCTACGGCGAGAGCTGCTCCCAGTAACTCGAAGACCAACGATACCGTGGTAGAGGTGGGCAAGCCCAGGGTGTTGAACAAATCCAGCAGGATGACATCGGTAAGCATCACCGCTAGAAAGAGTATCATTATTTCATGAAAGGTGAATTGCGTCGGCACAAACACGCCACTGCGCGCAATCTCCATCATGCCCCCGGAAAATGAGGCACCCACAACCACCCCTACGGCCGCTACTGCAAAAATGATGCTGCGGCGGGCTGCGCGGCAACCGACGGCGGAGTTCAGGAAGTTGGCAGCGTCGTTGCTCACTCCCACAATTAAATCGAACACTGCAAGGAGGAGCAGTATTCCCAGCATTGCCATGTACATCTCGTTCATAACACCGCCCTTTTACCACAGGGCGGGAGGGATTGCACGCCTGCTACCGTGAGCAATCAGCCACAACAAATGTGGCTATTTTGCCACATTGAGGAAAAGCTCAACGAGCCAACAACTGCCAGCAGTCTTGCATAGCGCCCCAGATTCTTTGGGCAGAGGAGACAAAATCCGCCAGATAGCCGGAGGGGGAAATGACATCAAAGCAGCAGAGAATGATGATAAGCAGCAAAATGTTCATCACAATTACGATGAGCATGGAGAGCAGCAAACCATTCTCAATCATATCAGGTTGCTCGCGGGGAATCACCCAGATAGTCCAGTAGATATGGAAAGACCACCAAAAGCCAAAACCGGCATAAAACCACGGCAAGTAAGCATCGAAGGGGAAGGCCCAATTAGCCAGCCACAGGCCACCCAACCAGCAGAGCATCCACAGCGGCACGAAATAAGGCGCCAAGGCAATGAACAGATTATCTGTATCTGTTTCCACATAGCCGCCATCAAAATCAATTTTGAACGAGCGCACATGGCCAAAGCACATTTTTGCCGCGAGGGCATGGGTAAGCTCATGCCCCAGCACATAGATGTAGACAAGCACGGGCTCAAACACGCGTGAAATCATGAGCGCCAAAAAGGTAGCCCCCCCCATAAGCGTGAACCAGATGGGTTCGCTCAGCCAGAACATAACGGAGCTGACAGTCGGGGCGGCATGGTACAGCTGTATCATCAGCGCAAATACCATGACAACCGACAATGGCAGCATCAGAAACAGGGCGATAACCCGGCGCAAGAAGCGCGGCCACCCACTAATGGGGGTGACAGGTACCTCCTCTGCATCTGCGTAGTATGGATGATTCCAGTACTGAGGCTGAACCGATTGCAGATACTCTGTGCGCATCTGCATTTTTTTCCAAACAGACACCGGGGGATTAGGCAAGTGCTCTACTTCTTCCGGTTTGGAGATGGGGCAACGCCAATCACCATGCTCGGGAGTACTAGAACGTCTGGTATTGCGAGGTATCATCGATGTTTAATCTTGGCAAGGGCGAATGTCTTGGATGGACATAGAGAGCGATGAACGTCCTCGCCACACGTTGCGGTCGATGGTGTAAGCGATATCCCAAGGGGGGTCGGGCAGCGAGAGGCTCCCGCCGTTGAAGTACATGGCATCACATTCAATGGTGCCTTGACGCAGGAAAAGGCGCAGGTGGTTGCCCTGAATATGGCGAGGTGCCTCAGAAAGCATCACGCGGCGGCTCATGAAAACGGGCTGGGGATTGGAATTGCCAAAGGGTTCAAGAAGCTCGTAGCTATCCAGCAGGTCCATGGTAAGCTCTTCGAAGCGCACTTCGGCATCTACACGCAGCACGGGACGCAGTTGTTCGGCGCTCACGTGGTCGCGCACAAAGGCATCGAATGCGCGGCGGAAATCATCTATTTTATCCTCATGAATGACCAGTCCGGCAGCCATTTCATGCCCACCACCGGAGATGATTGTATCTGCACAGGCATGTAGTGCCTGCACCAATGAGACACCGGGCACCGAACGGCCGGAGCCCTTGCCAATGCCTTGTTCATCCAGCGAAATAATAAACGTCGGTTTGTGGAAGCGGCGCATGAGCAGGGAGGCCACAATACCCACCACCCCGGGATGCCACGTGCGGGAACCCAGCACAATCACCCTATCTGTAGCAGGGGAGAAATGAGCCTCGAGCATTTGGAGCGCCTCGGCGCGGATTTTCTCTTCCTCCTGCTGGCGGGCGCGGTTGTGTGCTTCGAGGCACTGAGCCAACTGCATGGCGCGCTCGTTATCGTGGGTCATGAGCAAATTGAGTGCATCGCACGGGGAATCCATACGCCCGGCGGCGTTGAGGCGAGGCCCGATGCGGAAGGACACGTGACCGGCATTGGGAGGGCGATTGAGGCCTGTGACTTCGTTGAGGGCGCGCAAGCCCACATTGCCCCCCTGCCCCATCACCCGCAAACCATGGCGGGTGAGTAGGCGGTTTTCATCTACTAGCGGCACAATATCCGCCACGGTGGCAATGGCCACAACATCCAGGTAATGCCGCAGGTCAAAATCATGCAAGCGGCGGCGCTTGAGCATGGCATGAGCAAGCTTGAACACCACACCGGCACTACACAAATATGTGTAGGGGCTGTCCGGCTCCAGCTTGGCATTGACCACTGCCACCGCCGGGGGGCGACCATGCACGCTGGCTTCGTGGTGATCCAGCACTACTACGTCTATCCCTTGGCTATTGAGCCAAGCAATCTCATCAATCGATGAGGTGCCGCAGTCCACAGAAATGATGAGGGAGGGTTTTTCACCACACACCCCTATGGCGCGCTGCATGCCCTCCATGCTGAGGCCATAGCCTTCGCGGGTGCGCACGGGTATGAAGCAATCTACGTGTACTCCGTATGCTGTCAGGATGGCATGCAGCAGGGTCACAGAGCTCACGCCGTCCACATCATAATCGCCATAAATACAGACATGCTCCCCCGCATCAACCGCGCGGAAAATACGCTCCACGGCGGCATCCATCTCCCGCATGTCAAACGGGTCGCTCAAATCAGCTAGTCGCGGCCACAGAAACCGCTCTGCGCCCGCTTGCCCGGATATACCCCTCTGCGCCAACAATCGCCTCACCAGCAGGGGCAGCTGACTGTTCAACTCTTCACCAAAGTCGGCATTTCCTTCTGCCGGGCGCAATTCCCAACAGAACTTCGTACTCATGCCTGTTACTTTATCATGCAGTCCCCTCCTGCGTCAAGGGCGAATTGCTGATAGAGCGGGCAAACGCCCACTCGGCCCGGGGGAGAAAGAACCGAAAATAAGCAAAAGGAAAAGGCCCCCACATACGCGAAAGCGCATGCGGGGGGCCTGTTCAGTTGCAATCTCTGCTTGTGGCAGGAGAAGGAAAATTTAGCGAGCGGTCTTGACGGTGACAGCCTCCTTACCCACGCGGTCGCGCAGGTAGTTGAGCTTGGCGCGGCGAACTTTACCGCGAGTCACGACCTCAATCTTAGCAATCTTGGGGGTGTGCAGGGGGAAGGAGCGCTCCACGCCTTCGCCGTAAGCAATCTTACGGACGGTGAAAGCCTCGTTCACGCCGGAACCGCGCTTGCCAATGACGATGCCCTGGAAGATCTGCACGCGTTCCTTGCCGCCTTCGATTACGCGGCAGTGCACCTTGACGGTATCGCCGACGTTGAAGGGAGTTACATTGTCCTTCAGCTGTTCTTTTTCGATGGTATCGAGAATGTTCATCTTATCTCCTTCTTGTTTGGTAAATGGTTTAGCGGCCTTTCGGCCCTGTACACGATGAGCCTTCCGGCTCTGGCGGGTGCGCCAGTCTACACGATTTTTACGTTCTTGGCAATCCAAATTTGTGATTTAATGCAATTTTTTTGCAAAAAGCGCATTTTCAAGGGGGTCAGCGGCTCAAAATTCGGGTATCAATATCGTTTCCGAAGCGGCGGCGGAGGTCATCTGCCACAGCATTCCAGCCGGCATCCTGCACCTCGGAGATGTTGATAACATCCCCCTGCTCGTTGGTGCGGATGAAGAGGACCGCGGTGCGGATACCATCCGTCACGGTAAGGAAGCGGGTGCGGCTTTCAAAAGCATCATCGACGGAAGCGAGGGGGCGATCTGTTTCATCTCGGAGGAGAGCGCGATAGGCGGGATTGGGCAATTGGTCCAAGCCCAACCACTTTTCGGCCTGCTCGCGAGAGAATCCGGCAAAGGATTCGTGGTCGGAGACATAGCGCATGACACGGTAGGCGGCATGCACAGCGGGGATGGTGGCGCGCAACGAGCCATCGGGACGGCGGACGTATTCTTGCATGCGCAGCAAATCACGCTGCAAGGCTTGCTGCGCATCCGGGCGGGGATAGAAGCAAAACCAGCCAAGTAATAGGGCAGCGGCCGCAATGAAGAGAGCGGAGCGCACGCGGTGACGAAAAACCAGCCGGCGCATGAACACGCCAAAGCGCTCAATGAGGCCGAGATCCGCCTCGCCAAAGAGGAAGCGCGGCTTCACTCGCACGGGAGCCGCGGCAATTTCGCGCACGGTGCGTGCCTTGGCGGGGTCGAGCACAGCAGAATCCACGCTATTGAGCTCGGAATCATCCGAGCGCTCAGGAGCGCGGCAAAGGAAAGCGAGGAGCACACCACGGAACAAGATGCTACCAAAGGTGATAGCGGCCAACCAGCCCAAGCCAGCAGAGAGTTTACCATCCTCGTAAGCAAAAGTGGGATAGAGCCATTCGGGATAGGAAGATTCTATCACGGGCCACGCGATAAAACCGGCCAGGAGCACGGCAAAGAGAGAGGTGAACCACACTAGGTTACGGCGCGGCCCCAGCACATCAAAAAACTCCATCGCCAACAGGGGGGCCAGCCAAATCCATGGCTTGACATCCATGGCGGTGATACCTTCCATGTATTCATACATGGGATGCGCCGGGATGATAGAATCCGGGAAAGAGAGGACAAAGAGCAAAGCCAGAGCACCTACCGTGACAAACAGGATACGCAGAGCAATGAGCAACTTGTGAAACATGGGTTGCATTGTAAGTCGCAGCCAGGCAGGTGTCAAGAATGCGCTCTGTCAAGCAATGTAACAATGATGTTACATTGCGGCATCAGCCTCCGCTAGCTCAATTTCCTTGCCAATCCGGCCTTTTTCACACGCGATGCGCAGGAGCCGATCTTCCACATCCGGCGGGGGGAGGATATAGCCATGAGGTAAATCTGCGGTGAGCAACTCGAGCGCACAGGCATTGTGCAAGGCCATGGTGGTCTCGATAAAGCGCATGGCGGTGGGTTCTGACAGCATGAAATTGAGGGGGCGTTTGTGGTTGAGCACGCGTTGCTCCGGGATTTCAGGGCCGAATTCATCTTCCACCCCTAGGGAGGCCAAAAGCACATCTGATGCCAGCAACTGCTCTACAGGCAACTTGCGGCGTAGTGCCCCCAAGCGGCCGGTCACACTCACTACACACCAGGCACGCAGGGCAGCCCTCGCCATGGCCACGGCATCATCCGCCTGCACAAAATCGACACCCGGCGGCAACACGCCGGATTTGTCCACAACATCCGCCACGGTGACACGCATACCAAAGCGGCGCGCATAGTACACAACCCCGCGCCCCACCTTTCCATAGCCTACAACCAGCAGGTGGCGCCCCGACATATCTTGATGCCCCAAGTGACGCAGCGCACGGAAGAAACTCTCCCCCGTACCCAGCATGGTTTCAATGTGTTTGATACGGCCGGAATCTGCCAGAAACACCGGGAAGCAGGCGCGTTCATAGCGCAACACCCCGGTGCGGGTAAGCTCGCAGCTCCCTAACTTGGGGCGTAGGCGGCAATGATCGCCCGCACAGTCCAGCACAATATCAAAGTTTTTGTCTTCCCGAGAAGCACGGCTTATACCAAAATCAGCCAACTGAGCTACCACCTCTGCATCGGCGGGCATAGATGAACGCCAAGGGATGCATACCTCTGCACCGGCGGCCATCAGCGCCATAAACTTGGCCAATGTGTTGCGGAAAAGCGGGGTAGCATCCAGCACGCGCAAGCCTTCCAAGGGGCGAGTTTGAGCCCATTCCTCTGCCTGATTCAACAAGGTAGGCCACTCTTCCGGCTGGTAAAATTGCAACAAATAATCACGAAGTGATGTGAGCTTATCATTCATGGCGCACCATCTAACACGGGCAGTATACTCCTTTACCACGACAAGTCAAAGCCAATTCTGAGATAATTTTACGATTTTGCGGGCTGCATGCGCGCAATTTCCTTGCACGCACGCAGCAAAATGATAGACTGTAGGCGCAACCTCTCCCTCTTTTCAGTGCATGAATATTAAAACTCTTTCCAAATACGCCATAGGAGCCGGGGCCATCGGAGCGATTCTGGGCGGTGGCACGCTAGGGCTTCTACACTTGGCCGCAGCCATAACTACTCAAGCGGCGCCCCCCGCCGGCACCCCTGAGGCCAAGGCGCAAGCCGAGGCAAGCATGCAAGCCAAGTGCGCAGCATGCCACGGAGCCGCCACCGATACATACAATCCCCTGCTCAACATACTGTCCTTTGGCATGATGCAGAGAGACGTGGAGGCAGGGCAGCGCAGTTTCTGCATTGTCCCCGATGCGTCAGTGCGCGCATCTGCGGTGGATTTGCTCAAGATGGACCAAGTCTTAATTCGCCGCCACATGCCGCCGCTGGCATATAGGGTGATGCACCCCGGCACCGGGCTGACCGAGCAGGATGTGGCCACGCTGCGCTCCCTCTACAGTACCGAAGCCGCTGATGCAGCTCGCTATGGTATCATCTCTCCGGCTCCGGAGCCGGCCGATGCTCAGGAAGCGGCCAAGATTCAGCTGGGCAAGCTGCTGTACAACGATGCACGGCTTTCCACCACGAATGCAGTTGCCTGCGCTTCTTGCCATGATTTGACCAAAGGCGGCACAGACAATCTCGCCAAGTCCGAAGGTGTGCCCGGGGCCGATGGGAAACCACAGCTGGGTGGCGTGAATGCGCCCACCGTGTATAATACGGAAACGAATATCCGCCAGTTCTGGGATGGCCGCGCTGCCGACCTCAAGGAGCAGGCAGGCGGCCCACCCCTCAACCCGGTTGAAATGGGCTATGCTCACCCGGAAGACTGGAACAAGATAGCCGCCAAGTTGGCTCAGAGTCCGGAGTTAACAGTGATCTTTGCCGCTGCATTCGGGGATAAGGGCATCACCGCTGATACCATCACAGAAGCTATCGCCGCCTATGAAAAGACCCTGCGCACCCCGGATTCTGCATTCGACCGCTACCAGCAAGGCGACAAAGCGGCGCTGAGTGAGGCAGCCATTGCCGGTAAAGCCGCATTTGAGCAGCAAGGCTGTGCCACATGCCACTCCGGCCCCACCATGGGTGGCCAAAGCTTCGAGTACATCAACACCTACGCCAATTTGCGTGATTTGGCCACTCCGCCCAATTATACCGAAGGAGCCTACGGCCTGGCAGATTTCACCAAGAAAGAAGCCCACAAGGACATGTTCCGCGTGCCGCTGCTGCGCAATGTAGCGCTCACGGCGCCTTATTTCCACACAGGCTCGGTGAACAAGCTGGAAGATGCCGTGCGCATCATGATTCAGACACAGGGCAAGGAAGCGCCCACGGATGAAGCTGTGCAGAACATCACCGCCTTCCTGCAAGCGCAGACAGGCAAGCTGAATGGCAAGTCGCTCGATGCACTAACCCCCGAGGATGTGAAGCCCTGATTCGCGGCTTTCCGAATCTCATATATCACCCGCGCCAAGCATTCTTGGCGCGGGCTTTTTACACTCCGGGAAAAGGGAGCGTTTACTTCAACGAGCGAGCATAATCGCGGAGGAGTTTCCCGAAAGCCTCAGCTGTTTCCGGGACAGACTGCACGGAGTGGCCGGCCGGCACAATCTGCTCTGTTCCCCACGGCAAGTGGCTGGACCAATAGGGGACGATGCCATCGGAGCTCTTGGGAGTATCGTTATCGCCTTGGTCTCCGATGATAGAATGCGTAGGCACATCGCGCAGAGTGAGGTTTTGCAACCCCGCAATAGAGTAACTTTCCGGCGAGAGTTGTCCCACGCTGGTGAACCACGCCGTGATGCGCTCCGGATTCAGGAGGATGCTGTCATCCTGCAACGTGGCTATGTTGACAATTTCATCCACTAGGGTTTCGGGCAACTTGACCAGCTTGAGCAGAGCGTTGACAATGCGGTAACGAGCCAGCGGTGCTCCGCGATGCGGCGTGGCCATGTACACCACCATGCCGGCCTGCACCGGACGAAAGAAAAAGACATCACGAAACGCATTGAGCGATTTCTCCGGTATAGGCTCATCCACATAGCGAGCATCTGCATATTTGGCCCACTTCCCCTTGGTTATTTCATTATTTTTCACCAGCAGCCATGGCTCCAAACTCTGGCTGTAGCGAGTGATAAGCCCGCCCATGGAATGCCCCACTACCACCATATTATCCCAATTCTTATTTTTCATCTCGGGGTCGAGTTTTTGGCGCACCTCACGCAAAGCTTTGCGGTATTCGGCGGCGGTGAGTGTCCAGGCCACCCCGGTGGGGTAGTTGAAATACCAAAATTGGAAACGGGCGCGCACTTCCGGATCCGCCATGAGACGGTTCACCATATTATCAAACGTGCCAGCGCTGGAGAGGAGGCCATGCGTGAGGATGACAGGGATTTTGTGGGGGTTGTAGGCCTCCATACAGGAAAGGCCCATACTGTCCCGCAATTCCTGCGGCTTGAGCATCCCCAAGAAACGGTCACTTTTCACGTGGGTGAGATTCCAGTATACCTCAATGGGAGCGGAGAAGTCGCCCGCCAACTGATAGTCAAGCCGCCCGACACGCACTGTCTCCGTGCGGTGGCGTGGGATAAGCCGCAAAATGGGCATGGCATTTTTTCCCTTGGGAAAGGTGAGCACCGCCGTGAGCGTGCGTACCGTGCCGCGCGTGCGTATATTAAACTTGATGTTGGATTTATCCACCTTGTCAGCGGGGATGATACCGACCAAAGGCACCCCCAAGCCGGGCACGCTGTAACGCTCATCCAAGTTTTCAACCGGCACATCGACAGCGGGAAGCACCTCACTATACAATTCCACTAGGGGCACTTGGGGGCCGTCCACCTCGTGCGTCCACGTAAACCCCTCGGCCTGGTGGGTGCGCCCCTCTTTCCAATCTTTCACATAGTCCACACGCACGCGCCGAATGAGCGTGAGAAGATTGGCATTGTATTGAGCCACCAAATCAGCATATTGTTCCGGCGAAAGGGATGTTTTCTGCAGCTCGCCCCAAAGCGTTCGCAGCCGAGCAATGACTGCGGCATCCGGCAATTCTTGACGGCTTTCCCGTGGCATGCGGGGCTCCGGCACAAGCGACGAAGAACACGATGTACCCAACACTACAGCCAGCAGCACCGCGAGGCACAACGAATAGTAACGTCCGAATGTCGTTCGTTTCAGCATGGCTGCATCGTAATGAATGCAGAGAGCAAAGTCAACGTGTTAGTGGTGTTATGCCATTCTTCTGCGGCGGCGGGCACAAAGTGCGGCCAATGCAAGCAATGAAAGCGTTGCAGTGCTTGGTTCCGGCACATAGCGTGTTTGGAAATAAACGGTTGTGGGAGCCGCCTCTGCTACATTGTAATAGCCTGTCAGGCTCACATCTGCCAAAGCCTCCACACCGGAGAAAGTGAGCTTCACCGCCAGATTCTTGTCAAATGAGGCTGCACTCTTGTCATCCGTATCAAAGCTCAAGGCAATCCAATCGCCCACAGCTACACCATTGAGGGTAAGTGCCGTGCCATCAAAACTCCATTCAGAGCCGGTCAAATCAATCGTCAGCAAACTACCGGTCACCGTAAATGTATCCATGATAGAAGAGGTAATTTGCAACACCTTGTCCGTGGCTGCCACAGTGGCTTTATCTGCCCCGCCGGGGGCTTCCACCGTCAGCGCTCCGCTCAATGTCAAAGGCTGTGCCGTAGCATTCGTCCCGACCACTACCTGCAAGGTGGTATCATCTGCCACCAACGTAGCAGGTGCATCCGTCAAATACGTACCGGCAGCCACATATACATCGCTGAGCTTCAGGGTGGACCCTTCCTTGGCATCTATATATGACCCTTCCACCTTGGCATGTGAAATAGTATATGTCTTACCCGCAGTCACAACCATGTATGTATTCTTCATGCTCAGCTGTTCTTCTTCCGAACCGCTCAGCACATCCTTGTTCATGGTATGCACTTTGGTAAACGAGGCATTGCCGAGTTGCAGCTCAGCAATGGTGACATTGCTGCCCAGCTCCAATTTGCTCTTGCCTACAACATCCACAGATTTCACGCCGCTAACCTCACCATCCAGCACAAATGCGGCAGCATCCGTACCCAAATCCACGGTGAGTTTCCCCGGCCCGCTCACCTTGCCTGTATAGCGAGTGGCAATATCTGTACCGGCTGTGTAGGCCACCAGCATTTCACTATCCTCTGCCAGCTTCACATCCCCCCAATGTCCATAATACTTGGCTACTTCTCCATCGGTGCTTTCTTTTTTCTCGCCGCCCTCTATGTACTCCTCGGCATGGTTTACCCCTTCGCGCATGATGTACTTGCCCTTGCTCTGTACGGTTACATCACCCGTCAGTCGGGCGTGGCTGGCCAGTTCAAAGGTAGCTCCCTCTGCCACAGTCACATTCATGGTGGCATCGGCATAGTGCCAATCATCCGCGCGGGTACTGAAATCAGCAGTATATTCCGTATGAACCGTGCCATAGCCATGCACCGTCGGGGTCCCAGCCAGCTTCACCGTACCGCTCATGACGGTGAGCCCGCTGTCTGCATGTTTTAATTGAGTGCGTATGCTGTTGAGTTCCCACGTTCCCTTACCATCATACACAATGCCCAAGGCAGACGTTGCCGAATCTTGGAACGAACCTACAAATTTTTGATTATTCTCTTCCCTAAAGGTAAGCACAGCCTTGGTAGCAGAGCTGTTGGAGATGATAGCTTCTTCCGTCAGCGCATTGATGGTAAATCCTCCATGGTCTTCCCCCTTGGTCAAATACCAGTCCATGCTGTTGCCATTCATATCCAGCGTGGCACCGCCATTGCCAAAGGTAAAATCACGGTATATCTGCGAAGTATCTTTGATTCGAACCGTAGAACCGGCATTAGCCAACACATTATAGGCAGCATACCCACCTTTTTGGTTCAAAAGCGTTTCACCCTTGCCCCCCACATTCAGGAAAATCTCATTTTTCCCCTCCCCGCAGATATTCAGCGTACCCTCACCCACTTTGCGCCACTCGCGCATGTATGAGGCATCGTCATTGCGAAGCGTCACATTTACCTGCACCGCTTCATCCACCACATAACCGGCAGAATTGAGAAGGTATTTATTATTTTGAGATTTCAGCTCGAACTGTACATTTTTCTTACCATTGGCCGCAAAATGCAGGTAGCCCGCGCCCAAATCCGTATCTTTGGTCACCTCGACCTGATATGAAGCACCATCAGCTGCAGCCTCCAGCACAAGGTTTTGAGTCTTGAACAACTTGGCATAGGTCAATCCCTCTGTCACGACCGGCTTATTATCATCATCCAAGGTCACACTTTCTTTGGCATTCAAATACTCATTACCGTAAGCATACCAAGTATCTTTATTCTTCAAGTCAGATAGCGTGTTCCAAGTATGCTGCCCCGTCTCAACGGCAAGAAGATACGCATTCCATTTTTTATCTTGCACCATGCCATCGTCATCTGCCAAAAAGGCCTGTGCCACCCGGACATCAAATTTTTGCTCTACTTCTACATAGGTATTCAACTCGGCATTATACACCTGCGTCTTGTATGTATCACTCCACACCGGACCGTCCACCGCATCGACCGCCGCGCCTTGTATTTTAAGGGCACCTTTCACGTTGCCCATATCTACGCAGAAGGAATCTTGCTGCATGATGGTTTGAGTCCATTCCAGAGCTTCACAGCCCTGGGTATCCTTATTGTTATTATTACTACCACGGTGAGCCATCAGGAACTTGTAACTACCAGTTTCATCATCACCCTCCCACACAAAATAAGGACTGCCGGAATCGCCTGTTTCAGAACCGAAGGGGAGCGGCGTACCCTCTCCCGCACCCTTGCCGGGAGTCCAGTCAGATGTGCCGGTAACATACCCATGGCGCAAATCACCGGTGGAAGATCCCCATCCCGTGATACCGGCTATACCGCCCACGAGGTACACACCTTGATAGCTTTTATCAGAATCACCTTTATCGTCACGCAAGTAATTTAAACCACCACCCACACGATATACCAGCTCACCCTTGTAGTCGGAACCGGCTCCACCTGTCATCTGTGCCGGGGTTACATCCGTCACCAACTTGGTCAGGCGAGCCACCTTGTAATCATTATTGCCGGAATAAATGTGGTGCACAAATGTTTTTTGTTCCAAAGTATCATAATCCTCATCCACCGTCACATACTTGATGGATTTCCCGGCACCAATGCCATAATCATTCCCGGTAAAAGTAGGGTAAAGCTGGTTTGAATTATGAGCCACCGTCACAATATAATTGTAGCCAACTGCAGTGACATTGCCCATATCAGCCACACTGTCAAAGCTAATCATCTCATGCGGCATGGTATAGGCAGACTGCCCACCGGTGTACTCAATCTTGACTCCTTCATCCCGTGTGCGGAGGTAATCCAGCATGGCATTCACTTGACCGCCCACCGCATAACGCCCGCTATTGGTGGCAAAATCCACATAGGTTTGCAGGGAAACATCCGTGTGGCGCACAGCTGCCCCCACAGGTGCAGCAAGCATAGCAGCCAAGAGTGAAGCCAAGAGGAGACGAGGTAAGCGAATTTTCATAAAACAACCATTTATTTGCTCGTATCATCCTAGCAAAATATATGCTGATGTCAACCCGGAACAATTACATCTACTCAAGAAAAAACATACAATCACTTTACGATTGAAGAAGCAGCTGGTAGAATAAGCGCACATGGCAAAGAAACACGACAACGAACTTCCCTACATCAACCACCGGCGCGGGCTTCTCACGCTGAGCCCGCTCGTGGTCTTTTTCCTCGTCTACGTCATCAGCTCCGTGAGCGCGGGAGACTTTTACAAAATGCCCGTGACGGTGGCCTTTTTGTCCGCCACAGTATGGGCATTTCTGGTATGCCGGCCAGGCTCCATGGCACGCAAGACCGAGCAATTTTCCAGAGGCGCAGCGCACAGCAACATCATGATGATGATTTGGATTTTCATCCTGGCGGGCGCCTTTGCCCAGAGTGCCAAATATACCGGCGCGGTGGATGCGATGGTGAATCTGACATTGTACGCCCTACCCGCCAACATGTTGCTCCCCGGCTTGTTTCTGGCAGCGTGTCTCATCTCGCTTTCCATTGGCACCTCCGTGGGTACGATAGTGGCGCTCATGCCGGTGGCGGCCGGGTTGGCCACAGGGGCGGGCAGCAGCGTAGCGCTCATGGCAGGTGCAGTGGTAGGTGGCGCATTCTTCGGGGATAATCTTTCCTTCATTTCCGACACCACCATAGCCGCCACACGCACCCAAGGCTGCGCCATGAAGGATAAATTCCGCGCTAATTTCCGCATTGTGCTTCCGGCGGCTATCCTCGTTTTTGCGCTGTATAGCGTACTAGGGTGGGATTTGCAAAGCACAGCACGCAACGCACCGGAGCACATATGGCTGGTGCTGCCGTACATATTGGTCTTGGTAACCGCACTTTGCGGCATGAATGTGATGCGCGTGCTCATCCTGGGGCTGGCGGGCACCGGAGTGGCAGCTCTGTGTCTGCAAAGCACCAACCTGATGGATTGGGCGGGAGCCATGGGCAAAGGTATCACCGGCATGGGCGAACTCATCATCGTGACCCTGCTGGCAGCGGGCGTGTTGGAACTCATCCGCTACAACGGCGGGCTTACCTACATCATCACCCACCTGTGCCGCCATATTCACGGGAGACGCGGCGCAGAACTCGGTATAGGTGCCATGACCATGCTGGCCAATTTCTGCACGGCAAACAATACCGTAGCCATCGTGGCCGTGGGCAACATTGCCCGTCGCGTGGCTCAGCGCTACGGGGTATCTCCTACCCGCGCAGCCAGCCTGCTGGATACATTTTCCTGCGTGGCACAGGCCATCATTCCCTACGGTGCACAACTTCTCATGGGTGCAGCCCTGGCAGGGATTGGCTCCTTGCAAATCATCCCCTATCTTTTCTACCCGTTCTGCATGTGCGCCTGCGCGCTGCTCTTTATTGCATGCAGGCGCAAGCAATGAGGAGCAGCGCGCGGCAAGCGCATTACTTACCTTGTTGAGGCCAAGCCCCCGATTTCACGGGGATGAGCGACACCTGCCAAGCTTGGTTTCGCGACACGAGGGGGTGCTCAATCACGATGGTGTTCTCGCCTTTGACCAGGGGGAGCTCCACGGGGTCGAGCAGCCACCAAAGCTCCTCCGGCTCCAGCGGGGGATTATCGAACTGCCAAGCATTGCCGGATGAGCGCTGCCCCGCATATTTGTAGCGGTGAGGATTGCGGATTTCCTTACCATTCACCCAAATGCGTGAGCCAGCCACATCCCAATCACCGGGTTTGGCAGGCAAGCCGGTGTAGCGGCGGTTGGAGCGTTCCGGCGCATCAAAGCCAATCATGAACTTCTTTTTGCCATCTTTTTTGGCTTGAATGGTAGTAATGGCCCAGAGTGTTTGGCCGGGGCGCCCCTTGGGGAAAAGTCCAATGCAGCCGGAGCCTTCGCGGGTGCGGAAATAGAGACTGGCACCGTGTGCGGGGCGCGTTGCAAGCCCGGCCAGCTCACCTTTCAGCACAGCTTCGCGCGTGGTCTCCACCTGCCCCTTGCCCACCGGGGCTACCACCGTCCAGTTGACTGCGGTCTCCGGCCACACGGGGAATGGCTCATCGGCAAAGATAGTCTTTCGAATGGCGGCAGCGCGCTTTTGGAACAGGCTATATGCCTTGTTGGCCTCGGTATCAGGCGCGGGCAAATCGGTGGGGAAAGCATCGCCATCGGCCTCGCCCCCCTGCCAGGAGCGCTCCACCATAGCACACATAGCCGGCCACATGTTGCACGTGGCGGGGATGAGTTCCTTGTGCTCCACACGGCCATCGGGCCAAATGCCCATAATTGTACCCAGGCGCAGTTCATCTCCCTTCCCCGCGGCGCAGGGGCGCATGAAGAAATAGCGGCGCACCATCAGGGCTGGCTCATACACATTGGTGTAGCCGATGATGGAATCAAACGTACGGCCGTTGAGATTGGTAAGAGAGACAGAAGCCACATCCGCGCCATCCAGCCAGCGCTGGCCGATGCTGTCCGGGTGCTTGCCCAAATCGCGTCGGCTGGCCCACTGGACGGTCTGCCGCCCGTGAGATTTCAGTTTTTCCACCACAAAATTCACAAACTGAACAGCATTGGGAATATGTACTTCATCCGCACCAAAATGGATGATGGGGCACATTTCTGCCGGAATTTCCTTGCAGAACTCATCCAACAACTCACCGATGATTTTCATTCCCTCAGGGGAATGCATGGCAAAACCAAACGCTTTGTTAAAATACTTGCTATGCCCCGGCATATCCAGCTCGGGAATCACCGTGATATGGCGTTTGCGGGCATATTCCACCACCTCGCGAATCTGCGCATAGCTATATGTATCGTTAAAATCACGCGTACGATATTTGGGGTCGTTCAACTTGGGGTATGATTTGCACTGAATACGCCAGCCGGGATTATCCGTGAGGTGCCAGTGAAAAAGATTGACCTTGAGCTGGGCAGCCAAATCAAGCTCCTTTTTCAAGCGCTCAATCTTGCGGAAGTTGCGCCCGCAATCCTGCAAATACCCGCGGTAGCGGAAAGCGGGCCAGTCTGTTATCTCACAACAGCGCAAGGGGCGCCCATTTACGGCCAACTGGCGCAGCGTTTGCAGACCATAGAAGAAACCGGCATCGCTTGCCGCCCGAATGAGCACCCCATCGGGAGTCACGCTCAAGCGGTAGCCCTGCTCTTGCGCCTCTGCGGGCAAGCCATCCTGAGTCTTCTCCAAGGTGACCGCCAGGATCTTTCTGCTTTTGCCGGAGCAATCTTTCTGAATTCCCGCCCATGCAATGTTGATAGCATCCGATTGTTGCACATTGCCACGCAGCTTCCATCCGCCGGCAGCAGGCACAGAAACATGGCCATCTTTCCACTCCACCTTTTGGGGGAATGGGATGAGTGCCGCAGGGGCTTCCTGTTCCCATTCCAAGGGGTGTGGTGATACCCAAGCGGCCACAACCTGAGGATTGCACAACATCACAGCAAACAAAAGCAAGAAAAGGAATCTCATACGCAGGATATTCTACCCAGACGCATTTCTTATAGCAAGAAAAATTGATAAAATTGTTGCCATAGGCCATTTGCATCTTAAAATGAGCTTGTCATCCCCTGCAATATAAGGTAGACTGCCTCCGCAACCCACCGCACCACAATTTTATGATAAAGAAATTAATGATGATACTGGGCACCCTGACCTTGGTAGCAGGGTTGGTGTACACACCCGTGATGGCTCAAGACACGGAGGAGGAAACGCCGGAAGAAAAAGTGGTGACCATTCCGGAAATGCTCAGCGAGGTCGAATACGTGACCAAAGTGAAACCCAAGAAGAAAGCCGTCGTCTATTATTTCCTGCGTTCGCACTCAAATTGCGGGTACTGCGTGATTATCTCCGGCTTCAACAATGCGGCGTACAAGGAAATGAAGGGCAAGGGGGCAGAGCTCATCATGCTCAACTGCGACCCGAATACAGAAAAAGCCAAGGCTTGGGCAGATAAGTCGGAATTGAATTTCCCCATCGTTACGCCGGAAACGAAGAATAAGGTGAAGGTGTCGGCCGAAGGATTTGGGGGCTACCCGCATGTTGTTGTCGTAACGGCTGATGGCACGGTGCTCAAGTATGGGCGGGGCGCGACCGGGGTCAAGGAGCTCATCAGCGACTGGAAAAAAATGGTGAAGGAAGGCAAAAAATTAGAGCGCGAGAAGCGCAAGGAGGCCGAGGCCAAGAAAAAAGCCGCCAAGAAAAAAGCCAAGAAAAAGAAGGCCAAGCCAGCTGATGACGAGGCCACCGAAGAAGACACTGACTTGGACCTGTAATTTGCGCCGACCACTAAATGTGATTTCATACTCCCTGCTGCAACCGGCGGGGAGTTTTTTTCAAACACCAGACAAGGAGATATTTTCGCATGCGAAGAAGCATCAACTACCACTTGTACCTCGTCACGGATGAATCTGAAAAATGCCGCTACGGGCTGCTGGAGACAGTCAGGCGCGCAGTGCGCGGGGGTGTCACGGTGGTGCAATACCGCACCGTCAACAAGGACTACGCCACCCAGCTGGCCGAGGTGCGGCCCCTGCAAGCTTTTCTGAAAGAAGCGGGCGTGCCGCTCATCATCAACAACAATGTGGACCTTGCCATCGAGATTGGTGCAGATGGGCTGCATGTGGGGCAAGGCGATACCCCCGTAGAGGAAGCCCGCCGCCGCATCGGCCCGGATATGATATTGGGGCTTTCCGTCTCCAATGCCGAGCAAATGGCCGCTGTGAACACGGAGATAGTGGACTACGTGGGCTGCGGCCCTGTCTTCCCCACCAACACCAAGACAGCTGCGGCCAAAGATGTGGGCTTGACGGGCTGGAATCAACTCGCCGCAGCATGTCCCCTGCCCGTGGTGGCCATAGGCGGGCTGAACAAAGAACGCACTGCCGCCGTGCGGGCCACCGGGCTGGCGGCAGGTGTGGCCATCGTCTCCTACGTCTGCGCCGCAGAACACCCCGAACAAGCAGCATCTGACTTATTATGACAGCCCCGGCCGACATTGCAGCATATGTGCTGGCAAAGCTCAAATCCAAGAGGCCGCTCGTCCTCTGTCTCACCAACAGTGTGGTGCAAAACTTCACCGCCAACCTACTCTTAGCTGTTGGGGGAGTGCCGGTGATGCTCAACCACAAGGATGAGGTTAAAGACATTTTACGCAGTTGCACCAATGCCCTACTCATCAACGTGGGAACTCTCAGCACCGACCAAGCAGAGCTCATGCAATGTGCCGTTTCCTGCGCCTCCGAAGCGGGCATCCCGTGGGTGCTGGATCCTGTCGCGGTAGGTCTTTTATCTTACCGCACCCAATTTTGTGCAGAGCTCTTGCACACTCCACCCGCTATGATTCGGGGCAATGCCTCGGAAATCATGGCCTTGGCCGGGGTAGATGCCGCAGCCTGCCGCGGGCCGGAAAGCGGGGCTGCCAGCTCCGATGCATTGGACGCAGCGCGCGTCCTTTCAGCTCGCACCGCCTCCACCGTATTGGTGACAGGCGAGACGGATTATATCACCCACGGCGACCATACATACAGCTGCACCAACGGGCATGAACTCATGACTCGCATCACGGGCATGGGCTGTGCCATGGGGGCGCTGGCTGCAGCCTGCTCCGCCGTGGCCAACACAGCGCTACACGCCGCCATCGCCACAGCGGCCATCATGGGCGTATGCGGCGATAGAGCAATCTTGCGGGCTCAACACCCCGGCAGCTTTGCCGCTGCCATGCTGGATGAATTGGATATTCTCACCCCGGAGACATTGAAACAACAAGCGCGGCTAACCACCCATGCACGTTTAACCTAAGCCACGAAATGACAGTTCGTGGTGATGTTACCCTCGCCAAGCGACGCGAACTCACACAAACATGGGGAATTTTGCTTAGCGCGTTATTCATTTCGTCATATTATCTTCTTTTTTTACTTTATACGCTAAAATATGCTTGCATTATCGCTACAAAATGATTATATGAGCCTAATTATCTCATTTATTTACTATGAAAACACGCACCACGTACACGCCTGAGTTCAAGATGGAAATTATTCGCGCCATTGCAAACCCTCGCATTTCCATTCAAAAAATCGCGAAAGAAAAGGGAGTAGCTGCCACACTTATTTCTCTTTGGAAACGCCAGGCTGACGACGCGGTGAAAGCTCGTTTTCAGCCGCAGCCCAAGGGCCGCAAAAAGACCAAGGACAACCCTGAAAAGGTGGCCTCAGATTTGCAAGGAGTACGCCGCGAAAAGCGCAATGCCAAGATTAAGGCCTCGCACTTGGAAAACTCTCTGCGCGACACTCAAGCCAAGCTTGGCACCATAGAATCCACCCTCAGCACCTTGGCCGAGCAGCTGGGATACAAGCTGGTCAAAGTGCGCACCCCCCGCCGTGGCAAGAAAAACGCCTAAATAGCCACGGATATTTCCCGGCATCCGGGGAAGCACGGCAAGCGGTATATATTCGTTGCGTCATTCTGCAAGAGAATTGATAAAACGAATCACTCTTGCGCGTACTGGTTCTGAATAGGCAGATTTCCTATCGGGGCACAAACCGATACCACTATACAACACATCATAGAATGAAACACACCTTCACTCAATGGAGCCGACGCATCGGTGCCATGCTTGTGGCATCTGCTGCTGTGCTTGTCTCCTGCACAGGCACCAGCACGGCAGCGCCGGATTATGATTTAATTGGCAAGCAATTCTCCCTCGTCCTGCAAAATGCACATTTCTCTCGCACGCGTTTCTCGCGTGAAATGTACGAGAAATTCTTGGAATGCTACCTGCAGCTGCTGGATCCCCAGCGCATGTACTTCACGCAGGCAGATGTCAACAATCTCAAGGAGAAATACGCCTCCCAATTTGGCGATTACCTTCTGGTGGGCCAAACCACCCAGCTGGCCCAAGAATTGTATGGGGAATACAGTACCCGCGCTCTGTATCGCATCGGCCAGGCAGAAAAATTGCTCCAGCAGTACAAATCCACCATGCCTGCTTTCAATTCTGACAAAACCATCGCCCGCTCCCGCCGCAAAGTGGAGCGAGCCTTGGATGATGCAGCGCTGGATCAAGTGTGGCGCAATCAGGTAGAGGACATGGTGCTCACAGAAGTGATGCGCCGCGAAAACGTGGCACGCCTCGCCAAAGAAAAGGGCAAGCCTGACCCCAACGCCAAGGAAATCTCGGTTGCAGATAAAATTTTGGCACGTCTGAAACGCCAGCGTTGTGAAATCCAAGAATCCGACTTGGAGGACATGGTCTCTCACCTGCTCAATGCGGTAGCGCACGTGTACGACCCGCACAGCGATTACATGGGCGCACGCGAAGAACAACGCTTCAAGGATGCCATCAAAGCCTCCATCGTAGGCATTGGTGCACAATTGCGGGAAGATGACGATGGCTCCACTAAGATTGAAGGCATCGTCAAAGGCGGCCCCGCCGCCAAGAATGGACAGCTGAAACTGGGCGACCACATTGTGGCCGTAGCCACCAATGGCGACGATGAGTGGACGGATATCATGTTCATGAGCATCGACAAGGTGGTGGACCTCATCCGCGGCAAGAAAGGCCAGCCCGTGAAACTGCGCGTGCAAAGTGCCGATAGCGGCGAGGAAAAAATCATCACCATCGTGCGCGATGAAGTGCCCATGTCCGAATCTCTGGCAAGCGGTAAAATTGTGGATGTGAAGGATGAAAAGGGCAAAGTAACACGCCTCGGCATCCTCACCCTGCCCTCGTTCTACGTTGATTTGGACGATGGCGATGTGCACTGCGCAGCCGACGTGAAGAAGATTGTGCGCCGCATGAATGCCGAAGGCGTGCGCGGTATCGTGCTGGATTTGCGCTACAACGGTGGTGGCTCGCTGGACGAGGTGCGCAAGATGGTGGGCTTCTTCACCGGTGCCGGCCCTGTGGTGCAGGTCAAGGATTCCCGCGGCCACGTGGAGAAACTCACGGTGAGCGGTCGCCCCATCTTCAATGGTGAGCTGGTGGTCATCATCAACCGCATGAGCGCCTCTGCCTCCGAAATTTTTGCCGGAGCCATGAAAGACTATGGCCGCGCCGTCATCGTGGGCGATGAAGCCTCCTTTGGCAAGGGTACTGTGCAGGTGCCCCGCGGCTTGGCAGACTACATGCCCTATTTCTCCTCCCGCGAGGGTTGCGGCATGATTAAAGTGACCGTGCAGAAGTTCTACCGCATCAACGGAGCCTCCACCCAGCTCAAGGGGGTGGAAAGCGACATTGCCCTGCCCACTGTCACCGCCGGTTTCCAGATGGGTGAAGGCGAGATGGACTACGCCATGCCCTACGATGAAATCCCCGCAGCCTTCGGCTATGTGCCTGACCCGCGTATCAGCCGCATCCTGCCCCTGCTCAAGGAACGCAGCGCCGCCCGTGTGGCCGCTGATAAGGACTTGCAGAACAACCTGTGGTACACGGCTTACCGCAAGCGCCTGACGGCAGAAAACACCGTCTATCTCAACAAAGAGAAGCGCAAGGCTGAAAACACTGTGCTGCAAGACTACAAGAAACAGTGCGATGCCGAGCGCAAGGTGCGCTACGCCAAGATGGAAGAGGCAGACAAGAAAAACCTGACCATCTACCGCCTGAACCTCGGCGATGTAAAGGCAGATGTGCTCCCTCTGGCCTCCAAGGATGATGAGGAGGAGTTCATGGACCAAGCAGAGGACCCTGAGGATGAGCTGGACGACACCCCGGACTACCCCTCCAACCTGGATCCCATCCTGCGCGAATCCCTGCACATTGTGCGCGATATGATTCAGCTGCGCTGATGCTCAGCCACACTATTTTCCCTTCCAAAGCACACTCCCCAACGGAGTGTGCTTTTTTCACTGCCTGATTTTAGACTTGCCAAGGGGTACAAAATGGTATGTAATAGCCCCACGTTCGTGGCCTCGTAGTTCAATGGATAGAACGGCCCTCTCCTAAAGGGCAAATGTGGGTTCGATTCCCGCCGGGGCTAGAATATCTCATTTACGTTGAAGGAGATACTTCCTTTTTAGGAGGTGGCGGTGGGGGGAACAAGGCGTTGAGAGATTGCTTGATAGCCGGGGCATAGGCAGAAGCTGCATAGCGTGCTGCATAATCGCGCAGCAGCGATTCGGACTGCGTTTTGCGGCCCAAAGTATACAGGCAGGTGGCTTCCAGCAAGCCGGTGCGGATGCAATCCACCTCCAAAGAGTATCGCTGCCGGGCAGCGGCAAAGTAATGGGCAGCGCGCTCCAATTCATTGTTTTCGGCACAATGCCAGGCATACATCTCAGCCCACACGCCGGCATGCACCCCCGCAAGCTTGGCTTCCACCGCACTGCACAGGCGGGTGTCATCCCCGGCGTAGCGGCGGCACAGCGCTTGCCATTCGGCATACACATCACCACGCAGGGGGCGTATTCTCTTGGCAAAGGGGCGGTAGAGCGGATCCCCCAGCACAATGCCCTGCCAAGATACGACCGGGGTAGCCATAAGAGCCGCTTCTGCCACGGTGTAGCCGGCCAGTAGGCGCTCGTAGAACACATCGTACTGCAAGCAGGTGCCCAGCATGGGCTCGGCCACATTGCCGGCCGTGACAGCAGCCCCGCGCTGCAACAAAGCACCCACCCACCTATCAGGCGTTTTGATGTTGGTAGCGCTATAGGAATGCAGATGAAACGCAAGTGCCCCCGGGGCAAAAGAAAAATCTGCCGGGGCCGATTTGCTGAAGGGGCCGTTGGGCGGGTTGGCATACCAGCCCATGTACACAGCCGTATCCCGCATCATGGGGAAAGCCGTGGCCAGGGTGCTGCGGGAGGTATCGTGAAAGAGGGGTTGGTAGTGTTTTTTGGCCAGAGAAGCAACACCTGCCAGCCATTTATCACCCTCAGGGTAGGGGCCGCCTTCATCCACAGCCACCCAGCCATGCAAGCCGGTGCGCTCCGTTTTCTGCGCATCGTTCATCATGCGGAAGACGGCGGCTTCGGTGGGGGCATCGATGCGGCAAACGGCCATCACACGGGGGCGGCCGCTCTCCAGCGTTTGATTCGCCTTGAAAAAGGGATTGCGGCCAAAGCCGTCGCGCGGGTATTCGGCACCCAGCAACATGAGCTCGGAATCCACAGAGGCGGCATCTCCCGGCATGGGGCCTTTGTGTTTGCCCTGCAAGCCAACTTCCTCCCGGATGCGCAGGGGCAAATCCGGCATGAGCACCATCGCCCGCATGGCATGGCGGCCGTTCACCGGGCCACTGGGCCAATAGAGCCCCTGCTCCCGCCCGGCAAGCAACAAGGCCATGCGCACCTTGATATCAAAATCTCCGCGGCTGATTTCGCCGGCTTGCACATCCCGCAGGGGGATGCACTGGTGCGGGGCAATCCCCCGCAAGCGGCAATAGTGCTGCATGGCTTTGCAGCTCAGAGGGGAATCTGCATTGTACACCACAGCTACCTCGCGCGGATGCAGCCCCCAGGCTACACCCGCCAAGCAGATAAGAAGCCATGTGCGCAAAAAGTTCATGGGTGTCCTTCTCTTCCCGCCCCCGGCATGGAGCAATCAATTTCCAGGCCATCGTATGCGGGTATCATAAAATCCGGCAGGTATTCTTGGAGCTGAGTGTACTCCACGCGGTGGCCACAGTGAGTCACCAAGCCCAGCTTGGGGGCAAGGCGGCGCATGAGTTCCACATTCTGGTCGATGGTCAAATGCGTGCGGTGCGGGGGAAAGCAAAGGCCATCCATGGCCAAGGCATCCAGCCCGCACAGAAGCGGGAAGGAGGCATCCGGCAACTCCGCAATATCCGGTACATAGCCAAATGACTGCCCCGCAGAGCGGAACACGTAGCCGAACGTCTCCACCGTGGCATGCACCACGGGCACGGGTGTCACCTCGATATCCCCCACGACAAAGGGCTTGCCTGCATGGTCATGTGCCTGGGGGCGAATATAGCCTTGGTAGGTGTTGCTCTCATCGAACGCCCAGCCGAACATGCGGCGCAGCTGCTCTAGGCACGAGCTACCGGCATAGAGCGGCAAGCGGTCTTCCCTGTGCCAGCAGAAGGCGCGCATTTCATCAAAGCCGGCGGTGTGGTCCAGATGTTCATGCGTGTAGATGATGGCATCAATAGCGGTAAGATTGTGGCGGAGCGCCTGCATGCGCAAATCCGGGCAGGAATCCACCAGCAGGGTGGTCTTCTCCGTACGCACCAGAACCGATGAACGCAAGCGCATGTTGCGCGGGTTGTCGGAGGTGCACACCGGGCAAGTGCACCCAATCACCGGTACGCCGGTGGATGTTCCGCTGCCAAGGAAAAGTACTCGCATCGTCAATTTTTGTTTTAATTTCCGCGCGCATTATGCCATAATACGCGCGGAACGAAAAGCAAAATATGCTCACGCTGCTCAAGATACAAAACCTGGCATTGGTGGATGAACTTCTCTGGGAACCGCAGGAGGGATTCTTGGGTATTACGGGTGAAACCGGTGCCGGCAAATCGGTCATCATGGGCGGCATTTCCTTAGTGTTGGGGGAAAGAGCGGATAAAAGTCTCATCCGCAGCGGGGAATCGCAATGCTGCATCGAGGCGCTGTTTCACCTGAACAAGCCCGGGCAGGTCAACCGCTTGCTGGAGGAAGCGGGCGTGCCCCTCTGCGAAGAGGGCGGGCTCATCATCCGCCGCGTCATTACCCAAAGCGGCAATAGGCAATTTATCAACAGTACCCCCGTCACCCTCAACCTCCTGCGCTCCATTGGCGCTTGGTTGGTGGATATGCATCGCCCGGATGCCCACCGTTCCCTCGTCTCCCAAGAGCGCCAAATGGATTTACTGGATGCCTTTGCCGAGGCTGATGCCCCCCTCCTGCAATACCGCAAGGCGTACCAAAATTGGCAACAAGCTCATCGGACCTTGCAACAGGCGCAGGAAAGCGGCATGGCTAGCGAACGCGAGCTGGATTTTCTGCGCCACCAGGTGCAGGAAATTGAAAACGCCGCGTTTACCGAGGACGAGGCCACACAACTGGAGGCGCGCTGGCAGCGGGCACGCAATGCATCTCGCCTGCGAGATACGGCCCTTCCCATGGCGCAAAATTTGGATGGTGGGCAAGATTCCATCATCGACCGCTTGCACCAAATCATCCGCCAAGCACGGGATTTGGAGCGCTTGGACAGCAGCTGTGGCCGCTGGATCGATGGGCTGGAAGAAGCTTTGGCCGGGTTGGAAGACACCGCCGCCGAGGTGCAGGACTACGCAGAATCCTTGGAGAGCGACCCGGAGGAGCTTGCTTGGCTGGAAAACCGAATCGCCCTGCTGGATACACTCAAACGCAAGTACGGGGCAGATTTTCAAGCCATCATGCAGCACTTGGAAGACTGCCGCAGCAAGCTGGACTCGATAGACAATCGCGAAGAGCACCTGCAGCAGCTGGCCGAGCAGGAGGCACAGCAACGCATCCTCATGGAACAAGCGGCCGGGGTGCTTTCTGCCGCCCGCAGCCAAGCAGCCCCTAAACTGGCGGTCGATTTTCTGAAACACGCCACCCAGCTTGGCTTCCGCCAATCGCTGTTTGAGGTGCGGCTCACCCCGCAGAGCACGCCCGGCCCGCATGGAGCAGAGAGTGTGGAATTCTTCTTCGGGCCCAACCCGGGCGAACCGCTCAAACCACTGCGCCAGATAGCCTCCAGCGGTGAATTGGCGCGCGTGATGCTGGCGCTCAAAAGTGCCCTTGCAGTGCAGGACGACACCCCCCTGCTCGTCTTCGATGAGATTGATGCCAACGTGGGCGGCGAAATTGCCCGTGCCGTGGGCATCAAGATGCGGGAGCTAGGCGAAAAGCACCAAGTCATCGCCATCACCCACTTCCCCCAAGTAGCTGCGCTGGCAGATGCGCACTACCTCATCTCCAAGGTGCAGGAAGCAGGGCGCACCGTGTCCCAACTGCGGCAGATTGCGGGTGATGCCCGCGTCAACGAACTGGTGCGCATGCTGGGCACCAACAGTGAATCCGCAGAGGCGCACGCCCGCGAGCTGCTCTCCACCCCCCACTAAGTTTACCTCTCATCCACATGCGTCTATTCCCCTACCACATCCTGCCTCTGCTGCTCTGCTCCGTCCTGAGCGTGGCATGGGGCACCCCGGAGCAGCACGGCAAGCTCACCCCTTGGGATGTGGAGGGCATGTATGCCCAAGCCCATGCGATTCTGGAAGACAAAACCATCCAGAACGTATCCGGCGTACCGGCCATGCTGGAGGCATGCTCACGCACGGGGCATATTCCTGCCCAGCGGCTTCTGCTGGATGTGTACGAAGGCCGATTCAAAGGCTTGGAAGCGCAACCGCAAAAAGCACTTCAACTGGCACACAAGCTGGCATCGGAAAGCGCAGGCAAAGAAGAAAGTGCTGAGGAACAAGCCATGCGCAAAGAAGCAGCGTTTCGCTACGCGCTCTTCTGCGAGCAAGGCTACGGCTGCGCCAAAGACCCGGCCAAGGCCTACCAATGGATGCGCAAGCTGGCTATGGATGGCATGTATAAGGCCCAAGCAGAAGTAGCGCGCTATCTATTCACAGGGATAGGACATGAGAAAGCACCGCGCTTGGCACTGCACCTGCTGTGGGAATGCCACATCAAAGCGCCCGACACGCCGAATCTTTATTTTTACTTGGGGCACATGTGCTCCCAAGGCATGGGGCTACGCCGCCCCAATCAATTGATGGCCTACACCTTCTTCAAGCAAGGAGCCGCCCGCAATGATGCGCACGCCACCAACAACCTTGCCGCCATGTACGAACGCGGTATCTATGTGCAGGCTGACAGCAACGTGGCTATCCGTCTCTACAAACGCGCCGCTGAATTGGGGAGCAAAGAAGCCTCGGCCAACATGCAACGCCTTGCTTTCAAAACCAACGTGGAAACAGCTATCAGCGCTACTTCCGCCAGCCGCCGCGTGTGCAACGCCTTCCTGTGCCTCATCGACAAATTGCCCATCTCCAAGCGCATCAAAACTCGACTTTCAGCCCCTCTCATGGAATCCAACACCCTACCCATGTTGCAGGATGAATAAAGCACGGCAAGCCATGGAGTACGCCGCCCGCCAACTCGGATTTTCCGGGCTGGGCGTCGCTTCGGCTCATGCGGACCAAGGGTCGATACTGTCCACTTGGCTGGCCGACGGAAAACACGCTGACATGGAGTGGATGGAGCGCCACCTCCCTGCCCGCCTCAACCCGGAATTGGTGCTGCCGGGGGTGCGCAGCATCATCATGCTCACCTACGAGTACCCCCGCACCGATGCCCGCACCACCGCCGGTCACATTGCCCGCTATGCCCAGGGGGAAGATTACCACAAGCTGCTGGCCGCCAAGCTGGCGGATTTGGATGAAACGCTGCAATGGTATGGCGGCACACAGCGCTGTTTCTCGGATTCCGGGCCGGTGAGCGAGCGTTTCTTTGCAGCACAGGCGGGGTTGGGGTGGATAGGGCGCAATGGTTTGCTCATCCGCCCCGGCCGGGGCTCATATTGCTTCCTTGCCTCCATTCTCACCACGCTGGAATTACCCCCCGACACCCCCATACCCAACCGCTGCGGCACCTGCCACCGCTGCGAGCAAGCCTGCCCCACAGGAGCTCTCAGCAATGGCTGCTGCGATGCCCGCAAATGCCTGTCATTCTGGACGATTGAGGCCAAATCTCCCCCTCCCCCAGATATACAACAGGCCCAAGGCAACCGACTTTACGGCTGCGATATCTGCCAAGAAGCCTGCCCGTGGAATCGCCCGCGCGGAGAGGTGTACATAGATCCCCACCTCCTCATGCCCGCCCCGCTGGCAGGCCTGCACACCCGGCGCATAGCGGAGCTGAGCGAGCCCGCCTTCGAGCAACTCTTCACCGGCTCTCCCATCCGCCGCATCGGGGTAGAGCACATGCAGCGCAACGCCACGGGGCTCAGCCAATCTGAGCCGTCACTTTGAAGTGCAGTTTGGCCACATCTGCCAAACGCTCACGCCCATGCAACGCCACAAACTCGCGTGCAGCTTTGGTGACACGGGGTGAACAGCCCAATGGCAAATCACACCCCGCCGCTGCGGAGGTGTCTTTCATCCAACGTACAAAACGCTCGCGCGCCAAAATGGATGCTGCCGCCACAGCCACATCGCTTTCAGCGCGGGGCCGCTGCTCCAGCTGCACAGGAATCTGCCGCTGCTTGAGCGCGCTCTTGAGCACCCACTCATGAGCAAACTGATCACTCAGTGCGCGGGGGCAAGAAGGCACACGCTCATGCAACGCGGCAATCACGCGTGCATGCCCCCAGGCCAGTAGCTTATTCAGATTGCCCATGGAAGCGTATATCTCATTGTAACGAGCGGGGCCTATGCACACGACCTCGCACGCCACCCCGGGCAACTGCCGAATCTCGGCTGCAAGTTTGCTGATTTTCGCATCATCGCTGATTTGCTTACTATCGCGGCAGCCAAGGCGCACCAGTTCATGCGCTGAGCGTGCATCCGAATACACTCCGGCTATGACCAGCGGGCCAAAATAATCTCCCTTGCCACTTTCATCTACCCCAAAATGCGGAGTCGTATCCACCAGCCCGCTCACCATCTTATCGGCCGCCGGCGCACTACCCGTGGGCGATACCTGCAACACAAACTCCAAAAAATCATCCGCCCCGCTTCCCTGCACCAGCAATTTTCCCTTCTTCGGGTAATACGCCACGTTGACCTTGGGCCCCTCGAAACAAAAGTCTGCATACTGCCGCTCCGTTGGGCTGTATCCCGCCCGACCGGCAAGCTTTTTCTTTAAGGCCGCCGCCTCAGCTGAGCTCATCTGCAATGTGTATTGATTTGCCATTTCCACGCTAAATTTGCCTTTTTTTGCGCTCAGGTCAACTCCAAAACTGCAAAACTCTTGCATTTTTAGGGCTTGTTGACGTAAAAAAGTATTTTTTTGCGGGACAAAATGAACAAAATGCGCTATAGTCCTGCCAGCTTCTTAACCCAAGCAAAAATTATGTCCAATACCATCACCAAACGTGAACTTGTCAACAAGGTTTGCGCCGAACTCGACGGTGCATACACCCAGGAAGAAGTGCTGCAAATCGTGCAGAAAGTAGTAGAGGAAATCACAGGCGCTCTCAGCCAGGGCAACAAGGTGGTCATCCGCAACTTCGGTACCTTCATCGTGAAGGAAGTGAAGCCCAAGGTCGGCCGCAATCCCAAGGACCCCGGCAAGGATGTACCCATCCCCGCTCGTTCCGTGGTGAAGTTCAAGGTAGGCAAGACCCTGAAGGAAGCTGCTGCCAAGGTCGCCCTCTAAAAAAATCCCCCCATTCATTCTTTGTGCGAGGGCGCTTCTGCATGGGGCAGTTGCGTCCTCGTTTCTTCCCGCCCTACACAACATACCATGAAACTGAGAATTGCAGTTCAATCCAAAGGCCGACTCAACGAAGACACCATGGCCCTGCTGGCAGAGGCCGGCATCAAAGTGAGCTCCTCCAAGCGAACCCTACTGGTAGCTGCTAGCAAGTTCCCCATGGAGGTGCTTTACCTGCGCGATGACGACATTCCCGAAACCGTGACCGACGGCGTGGCCGACATCGGTGTGGTAGGGCTCAATGAATACTTGGAGCGTCAAGGAGATGCCGATATCGTCAAAAAACTTGGATTTGGTGGCTGCCGCCTGAGCATCGCCATCCCCAAAGAGCACGACTACACCGGCCCGCAATGGCTGCAAGGGCGCAAAATTGCCACCTCCTACCCCGTCATTCTCCGCAAGTGGCTGAATGAGCAGGGGGTGCAGGCTCACATCCACGTCATCACCGGGTCGGTGGAAATCTCCACCGGCATTGGCTTGGCAGATGCTATTTTCGATATCGTGAGCAGTGGTGCCACCTTGGTGAGCAACAATCTCAAGGAGGTGGAAGTGGTGCTGGAAAGCGAGGCCGTGCTCATTGCGCACAAGAATCTGCCTGCAGAGAAGCGCGAGCTGTTGGATAAACTGATCTTCCGCATGGATGCCGTGATGACCGCAGCCGACAAGCGCTATGTGCTCATGAATGCCCCCAAGGAATGTGTGGAGCAGATTGTGGCCGTGCTGCCCGGGGTGAAGAGTCCCACCATCATGCCCTTGGCGCAGGATGGATGGTGCAGCATCCACACCGTGCTGGATGAATCCTGCTTCTGGGATATCATCGGCAAGCTCAAGGAAGCCGGTGCCCAAGGTATCCTGGTGCTTCCTATCGAAAAAATGATTCTCTAATAACCTTTTACCATGAACATCATCACCGACCCCCATCGCGAACAGTGGGCGGAGCTTGTGCGCCGCCCGGCATTCGATGTCACGCAACTCTTTGATGTGGTGCGCCCCATCATGGACGCTGTGCATACGCATGGCGACCAAGCGCTGCGCGAGTACGGGCATCGTTTCGATGGTGTTCAGCTGGAAGCGTTGGCCGTCTCCCCCGAGGAGGTGGCCGAAGCCTGCGCCCAAGTACCGCAGGCTTTGGCAGAGGCTATTGAACTGGCCTACTGCAACATCTACGACTTTCACGAACTACAACGCAACACCCAAGCCCCGGTCAAGCTGGAGACAGCTCCGGGCGTGGTGTGCGAGCAACGCACCTTGCCCATCCAGCGCGTAGGCCTCTACGTGCCGGGCGGCCAGGCTCCCTTGTTTTCCACCGTGCTCATGCTGGCAATCCCCGCCGCCGTAGCCGGCTGCGAGGAAGTAGTGCTGTGCACCCCCCCCGGCAAAGATGGCAAGGTGAACCCGGTCATCCTTTTTGCGGCGGAGCTTTGCGGTGTGAAACGCATCTTCAAAGTAGGCGGTGCACAGGCCATTGCCGCCATGACCTACGGCACAGAATCCGTGCCCAAGGTAGACAAAATCTTTGGGCCGGGCAATGCATACGTGACCGCCGCCAAGCAATTGGCATCCTTGGCCGGGGTGGCGATTGATATGCCTGCCGGGCCCAGCGAAGTGGAAGTACTGGCCGATGCCACCTGCGTGCCGGCCTTTGTGGCGGCAGACTTGCTGAGCCAGGCCGAGCACGGCCCGGACAGCCAAGCCATGCTGGTGACCACCGATGCAGCCGTGGCACGAGCCGTGGCCACCGAGGTGGAAAAGCAGCTGGCGGAGCTACCCCGCCGCGAGGTGGCAGCCAAATCCATTGCCAACAGCCGCATCATTGTGCTGGCAGACAAGCAAGATTGCATCGATTTCACCAACGCTTACGGCCCGGAGCACCTCATCATCGCCATGGAAGATGCCGATGCCGTAGCCCAAGAAACCACCAACGCCGGCTCCATCTTCTTGGGCAACTACAGCTGCGAAAGCGCGGGAGACTACGCCAGTGGCACCAACCACACCCTGCCCACTATGGGCTGTGTGCGTGCCTATAGCAGCCTGTGCATTGATAGCTTCCAGCGCAAATTGACCCTGCAAACCCTCACACCTCAGGGCATCCGCAGTATTGGGCACACGGTAGAGCTCATGGCTCAAGCCGAGCAACTCGATGCCCACGCCCGCGCCATGGAGCTGCGCATGCAGACCGTATCCCAGCTACCGGCGGAGGAAACCACCACCGGCATCGCCAAATTGGTGCGCCCCAATATCCTCAAGCTCAAACCCTACAGTTCTGCCCGCGATGAATATGCCGGCAAGGCAGCCCACGTTTTCTTGGATGCCAACGAGTGCCCGCACAATGCACCCAACAACCGCTACCCCGACCCCCTGCAGTGGGAGCTCAAGCAGAAAATCTCTGCCTACAAGGGTGTAGCCCCCGAGCGCATTTTCTTGGGAAATGGCAGCGATGAAGCCATTGACCTCATCTTCCGCACCTTCTGCACCCCCGGGGTGGATGAAGTAGCTGCCATTTCTCCCTCCTACGGCATGTACGAGGTCTGCGCGGATATCAACAACATCCGCTACAATGCCATCCCCTTGGAAGAAGGCTACCAGTTCGACGCAGAGAACTTCCTGCAATCCATCTACTCCCCCTGCACCAAGGTCATCTTCATCTGCAGCCCCAACAACCCCACCGGCAACCTGCTTCCTTTGGCAGAAATCCGCAAGGTGCTGGATATTTTCCCCGGTATCGTCGTGGTGGATGAAGCCTACATCGACTTTGCCCCGGCAGGCTCCTCCGCAGCAGCCCTGCTGGATGCATACCCGCGCCTCATCGTGCTCAACACCTTCTCCAAGGCTTGGGCATCTGCCGGCATCCGCTTGGGCATGGCCTTGGCTCACCCCGAAATCATTGGCCTCTTCAACAAGGTGAAATACCCGTACAACGTCAATATCCTCACCCAGCGCGCCGCTATGGAGCGCTTGGAGCACATGGATGAAATCCGCAACTGGGTAGAAGAAGCCCTTCGCGAGCGCACCCGCATGATGCAAGAGGTGGCGGCCCTGCCCATCTGCCACCAAGTGTACCCCAGCGATGCCAATTTCTTCTTGGCACGCATGACAGATGCCTGCGCTATTTACGATGCGCTGGTGAATCAAGGTATCATCGTGCGCAACCGCCACCGCATCACCATGTGCGAAAACTGCCTGCGCATCACCATCGGCACCCCGGCGGAGAATGATGAACTTCTCGCCGCACTCAAACACTTCTGATATGAAAAAAGCACTTTTCATTGACAGAGACGGCACCATTATCCGCGAGCCGGCGGATGAGCAGATTGATTCTTTCGAAAAACTCTGCTTCCTGCCCGGCACCTTCCGCGCCCTGAGCACTATCCGCGAGCTCACGGATTTCGAGTTCGTCATGGTGAGCAATCAGGACGGCCTCGGCACCGATTCCTTCCCGGAAGAAACTTTCTGGCCCGTACACAATTTTATTCTGGATACGCTCAAAGGCGAGGGCGTGGAGTTCGACGATATCCTCATCGACCGTCATTTCCCGCACGATAACGCCCCCACCCGCAAGCCCGGTACCGGCATGCTCACGGCCTACATGGACGGCTCCTACGACTTGGCCAACTGCTACGTCATCGGCGACCGCGCCACCGACGTGCAGCTGGCGCAAAACCTGGGCTGCAAGGCCTTGCAAATCGGCACAGACGGCATGGATTGGGCCAAAATCACCGAGATTTTGGTGGCCGGTGAGCGCAGCGCCGAGGTGCAGCGCACCACCCGCGAGACAGATATCTACGTGAAACTGGAACTGGATCGCCCCGGAGCCTGCGAAGTGAGCACCGGACTGGGATTCTTTGACCACATGCTGGCCCAGCTGGCACACCACGGCGGCATGGGTGTCACCATCTGCGTGAAAGGTGATTTGCACGTGGATGAGCACCACACCATCGAAGACACGGGGCTGGCCTTGGGCGAATGCCTGCGCAAAGCCATCGGCAACAAGTTGGGCATCTCTCGCTATGGCTATTGCCTGCCCATGGATGATTGCTTGTGCCAAGCTGCTCTGGATTTCGGTGGGCGCCCTTGGTTACAATGGGAGGCTG
>Ga0233362_1000028_pt1 | contig 42455 bp, 48 predicted proteins | sample ElkDunMinimDraft_22_FD_180674 | JGI IMG/M metagenome (GOLD analysis project Ga0233362, IMG submission 180674) | Fecal eukaryotic communites from dung pellets of Tule Elk in California, USA - Elk Dung C1 | ecosystem: Host-associated > Mammals > Digestive system > Large intestine > Fecal | place... | reverse complement strand
GCCACTGTTTTTACAATTTTCAGAAAAAAGAAACTTACACAAGATAATGATATTTTGCTTGCAAAAGGCGCAAAAGTATGTTTAACTCTGCGCGCACAACGTGCTGCCGCTGTAGCTCAGGGGTAGAGCAACGCATTCGTAATGCGTGGGTCGTCAGTTCAAATCTGACCAGCGGCTCTCGGCTGCGGGAAACGCAGCTAAGCCCGGCACAGCGTGCTACACAAAGCCTCCTTAGCTCAGTTGGTAGAGCAGCTGACTCTTAATCAGTTTGTCCGCGGTTCGAGCCCGCGAGGGGGTACTGAAAAGCGGTGCTGCATGCACCGCTTTTTTGTTGGGCCACATGGCGGCTTTTTTGCTCGCGGCACGCCCCAAAATCATGTATGATGTCAGGCATGGGCATCATGAAACACATCTGCATGGTAGTGCTGGCACTCCCGCTGGTATGGGCAACTGAAAAACAGACAGCCAACAAGGAAAATACCTTCCCGCGCGAGCTGCCGGGTGGGTGGGTCTACGCCTGGGGCGATGAGTTCAATGGCAAAAAACTCAACGAAAAAAAATGGAAATATGAACAAGGAGTCATCCGCAACCGCGGCGCCTCCCAAACCTACACCAAAAGCTGTGTGCGCCTCAAGGGCGGCAAGCTGCAACTCATCTCCCGTGCCAAAGAAACCCGCAACAGCAACTACAAACACAACTCCAAACAGTGGCACGAACAAATCCGCACCCAACCCTACGCCAGCGGCTCCGTCACCACGCGTGATGTAAAACACTTCGAACTCCCCGGCCGCCTGGAATTCCGCGCCAAAGTCCCCAAAGCCAAAGGCGCTTGGCCCGCCATCTGGACCATGCATGTGAACAAATACGGCTGGCCGGCCAACGGAGAAATTGATATTTTGGAGCACATCTCACAAGAACCAAGCACCTGCTACTCCATCTTCCGCTGGGGAGCCAACGGCACCAACCGAGAACACAAGGTAGTGCGCACCACCCACCTGCCGGATTACAGCAAAGACTTCCACACCTACGTGCTGGAGTGGGACGAGGAATGCATGCGCATCCTCATTGATGACAAAGAGGTAGGCCGCGTCAACATGGCCGATGCCGACTACCCCAACGGCGACAACCCGCTCAAAACCCCATGCTACATCATCATGAACACCGCCATCGGTGGCCCCGGCACCTGGCCGGAGCAGCCCAACGCCGCCGACTACCCCGTGGTGTTTGAAATAGACTATGTGCGCTACTACACAAAAAAGGCACCCTGAGCAAGCACAAAAAGACTTGAAAAAAAGCAGTTGAGAAGGTAGACTCAACCAAGCGATTTTTCCCATGGCAAGCGGCAGCACCATAAGCCCGATGATGGATCAGTACCTGCGCATGAAGCAGTCACTGCCGGAGGATGTGTGGCTCTTCTTCCGCTTGGGAGACTTCTATGAAATGTTCTTCGATGATGCTGTAGAATGCTCTGCAGCTCTGGGGCTTACACTCACCAAGCGCCAAACCATCCCCATGTGCGGTGTACCCTACCACGCCGCAGAGGGCTACATTGGCCAAATTGTCAAAATGGGTAAGCGCGTAGCCATTGCAGAGCAAATGAGCACACCCATCCCCGGCAAATTGGTGGAGCGAGAAATCACCCGCATCGTCTCCGCCGGCACCCTGGCCGATTTAGCCCTGCTGGATGAAGGAGAGCACAACTACATCGTAGCTTGCTACCGCGATAAGAAAACCTGGGGCCTAGCCTGCGCAGACCACACCACAGGCGAATTCACCGTAGCAGATTATGACAACTACGAAGCCCTGCTCGAAGAGGTGAGCCGCATTCACCCACGCGAACTATTAGTGAGCGATGAGCAGCGGGCGGATTTTCCCGCCCCCATGCCGGTGACACAATACTACGATGGCTACACCTTCCTCCCCGGGGTGGCGCACCCCTTTTTGGAATGCCACTTCCGCGTACACTCGCTAGAAGGCTTCGGCTGCGCGGGCCTCAGCGCCTCACTCGGAGCAGCCGCAGCCATCCTACACTACCTCAAAAACCAACTACGCCGCAGCACTGAACACCTGCGCAAACTCGCCCTGCGCCCCACGGATAAAGCCGTGCTCATCGATACTGCCAGCCGCCGCAACCTCGACCTGACAGAAGCCCGCGGAGGCCCCAAAAACACCCTGCTCGGCACACTAGATAGCACCACCACCCCCATGGGCGCTCGCCTGATGCGCGATTGGATTCTACACCCCATCTGCGATTTGCCCGAACTCACCCGCCGCCAAGACATCATCGCCGGTTTCCTTGCCGAGCCTTTCCTGATGAGCCAGCTGCGAGATTCCCTCAAAGGCGTGCGCGACTTGGAGCGCCTCACTTCGCGCTTAGCACAAAATGCAGGCAACGCACGCGATTTGCTCGCACTTGGAACCTCTCTTGAGCGCCTACCGGATGTAGCACAAGATTTACACGTGCTTGAGCTGCGAGAGCCCCTCTTTACCCCACTGCGCAACCAGTTGGGCAACTTCACCGAACTCACGAATTTGCTCTCCCGCGCCGTAGTAGATGAGCCCCCCCTCACCCTGAAAGACGGCGGCATGATTCGCGATGGCTACGATGCACGGCTCGACGAGCTACGCATGGCCTCCCGCGAAGGCAAAGGCTGGCTCACCGCATTAGAAACCCGCGAACGCGCCGCCACCGGAATTGATTCCCTCAAAATCCGCTACAACAACATCTTCGGCTACTACATCGAGGTCACCAAAGCCAACTATGCCAAAGTGCCCCCGCACTACATGCGCAAACAAACCCTAGCCAACGCCGAACGCTTCGTGACCGAAGAACTCAAGAAGATGGAAGGCACCATTCTGGGGGCAGATGAGCGCGCCCGCCAACTGGAATACGAGGTATTCTGCCAGCTGCGAGATGAAGTGGGCACCTATATCGACCGCATTCAAACCACCTCCGCCGCCTTAGCGGAGATAGACGTGCTGCTCAGCCTGGCAGAAAGCGCCCAAAAACAACGATACTGCCGCCCCGTGCTGGATGAAAGCCGCACCCTCTCCATCACCAATGGCCGTCACCCCGTCATCGAACAGGTGCAAACAGACTCCGCCTTTGTGCCCAACGATACCGACATCGGCGAACTTCAAAACCGCCTCATCATCCTCACCGGCCCCAACATGGCCGGCAAAAGCACCTACATCCGCCAGGTGGCACTCATCACCCTCATGGCCCAAATAGGCTCCTATGTCCCCGCCGATGCCGCCCGCATCGGCCTCGTAGACCGTATTTTCTGCCGCGTAGGTGCAAGCGATGACATTGCCCGAGGCCAATCCACCTTCATGGTGGAAATGAGCGAGACCGCACTCATCCTCAACAACGCAAGCGAACGCTCCCTCATCATTCTGGACGAAATAGGCCGCGGCACAGCCACGTTTGACGGCCTTTCCATCGCCTGGGCTGTGGCCGAACACCTGCACGATATCATCGGCGCTCGCACCATGTTTGCCACCCACTACCACGAAATGGTCGATTTGCAGCACACCCACCCCGGCATCAGCAACTGGCATGTGGAAGTGCGCGAGTGGAAGGATGAAATCGTCTTCCTACGCAAAGTCCTACCCGGCCCGGCAGATAAATCATACGGCATCCAAGTGGCACGCCTGGCCGGCCTCCCTGCCCCCATCATCTCTCGCGCCAAGCAAATCCTCACCCACCTGGAAATGAGTGCCTCCTCCCGCGAACCCAAAGCCACCCGCCGCAAACAAGCCAAAGCCTGCGGACTTCCCGCCGCCGAAACCGCCGACGACATCACCCAGCTCGACATGTTCGACCTGCTAGACGACGGCATCTAATCCCCCCTCAGCAAAAAATATTGCCCCAATCATCACTTTTCTCTTGCCAAACCCGCCAATAGCGTGTATACTCCCGCCGTCCTCACCGGACAAACACCACACAACGGGGTATTAGCTCAGCTGGTAGAGCACTTCAATGGCATTGAAGGGGTCAGCGGTTCGAGTCCGCTATGCTCCACTTCTACGGACGGGCGGCAGATTTTTCGTGAATCTGCCGCCTGTTTCATTTTTGCCTATGGCTTAGCGGGTTACGCGCTGCCCGATTGCATCCCTGTTGGGGCTAAAACAGGCCGTTAAATGCAATCCCGGAGGCTTAAACACCCCAAACGCCTCTGCACGCCTCCGCTAAACGCGGTAGTATACATCTACCTTGATTTGTTCATACGAACCTCAAAACACTTATTCTTAGAGTGTTGTAAATGTGATGGGTTTAGCGTTCGCTTCCCTCCGGGGTGCGGTAGACGTGGCGGGGGTGTCGCAGCAGCTTGTTTTTAGCGTAACTCGTTAATAGCAAGCACTTCTTCCGTTCGCTCAACGTAAGACAAGGCTTTCCTGATGGGTGTTTGGAACCGGCTCCGGCAAGGCACAAAAACACCTTGCCAAGAGTAGGATGCATCCTTTGGGGAGCCGTTGCTCCCAGGAATCCCCTTCCTACCCGGCAAGGTGTCGTTTTGGCGTCCGTTTGCGTGAGCTTACTGGGGCGGAGCCGGAGGCGGCTGCTTGTGGTAAACCTCCATGCGGTGCTCAATCGTCTGCAAGCGTACGGACATCTCGGAGAGCACGCGGATGGTCTTTTCCTGAGCCCGGGCTTGTTCGGCAATGAAGTAGCGGAGGTCGCAATACAGCACGATGGCGGCGGCTAAGCCAATGACTGCCAATACAGCGCGGGGTTGCTCCACGATATAGCGACAGAAGAAAGCCAGCCACGGTTCGTTTGGTTTCTTTTCGCACATAGTCATTCCGGGGGGTAGTGGTTGATAAGAGCCAGCAAGGCATCCTTGTTGGCGAGAAGCTGAAGGAGTCCGGTTCGCTCAGACTCCGAAAGATGAGCAGAGGAGTCAACTGCATGGGCAAAGGGAGTGTAGACTACATTGCGGAAGTGAAGCTTGTAGCGAGGTTGCCATTCCGTAGCACCTGACGCCAGATAGCCACCACTTACTCCAATCATACCTACCCCATCGGCAGAGTCCTTGCGGACTACTCGGAAGCATCCTTGGAAATCCGTGGAAAATGAGGTGTGGTCTTTGCTGCCCTCCTTGTAGAAAATGAACTTGTATTCCTGTCCCGCTTCCACGGCAAAAGGAGAGAACTCCCATCTCAGGGTTTCATACGCTTGGTGTACCTGAGAATTAAGGGACAACGCTACTAGAACGCCATCTCGCCACACCTTGCACCATACAGGTTCCGTGCCAGCGTTGGATGCCCCTTGTCGGCAATCTACTTCTATGCTATTCAGCATCCCGCTATGAGGCATGATGATACCGAATCCGTAGGCATCATAATTTGATTCTTCCCCGGCGGGCGGAGCCATCTCTGCGGACTCTTCCAGAGCAGCTTGCGCAAGGGACGCCAACCACTCTTCTTCGGAGCCCAGAAAGCCATTTTTCTGAGCAATTTGATAGGCCGAGTCTCCGGGCTCGCCCTGTTCGCCCTTTGAACCTCGCTCTCCTTTCAGGGAAGCCAGCCAAGCGGCCTCTGTACCTACAAAGCCGTTGGCCACGGCTACATCGTAAGCCGACATGCCGGAAACATCCACAGCAAGCCCTCCGGAGGAAGTCTTGCCTACCGGGCGAACATTCTTGCCGGAAATCGGCTCATTTGTTCCCAGCATCACGAATCCGGTGGTATCGGCGGTAGCTTGCTTGCTGTTCACCCAAGACTTAGTAGCTACCAAATCCGGCGCGGGGTATTCCCCGGTAGCACTCTCAGGGGCATCCGTGGCCAGACGGATAATATCGTTGATGATTGTTGTCTGGAGCGTGTCCGAAAGTCGGATTTCGCCATCCTCCATCCAAGCGAACTCGGTCATGGCCACAAGAGTGGCCGGGGGTGTTGCAGAGCCCTCGCCTACATCGAGCGCGTCATTCAGCGCAAGAGAGGAAGCATCCAACTTCAAATCAAAGCGGGTACCCTGTTCTGTCTGCGTGCCGGAATCTGCTTCAGCAAAGATAAGCAAATCTCCCTCGTAGTTGCCCTTTGCCTTGATGCCCATGCGAAGACCGGAAGCGGAGGAACTGCCCAGAATCGTGACACTCAGCGGAACCACGGCTCCGCGCTTCACCTTGAAAGAGCTAAGCGGTGAACCCGTAGATTTGGCCTGCAACTGAGCCGGGCTCTTGTCTGTGTTGATAAAGATGTCCATACCTTTTATAATCTTGTCAAAAATTCATATATTTATGTCATAATTGCATTTTATGCTTGACTACCCCCCCCAATAACTAAAATGCAATCTGCAAACATTTTAGTTATTATGAAAAACAGCATTTTTTTAAGCTCTCTCTTGGCAGTTTGTGTTACTTGCATAGCTCAGGCTGAAACTATGGATGAATTATTGGTTACTAGCGGTAGTAGAACCTATGACAGCTTAACCACCAACCATCTTACGATTGGTTATTCCGGAGGAGTAGGTACAGTTACCGTTGCGGGAACAACAACCATCAATCCCAACCAAACACAAGCCAACTCATGCCAAATTCAGGCGGGTTCTACTCTTATATCTAAAGAAATCATATTTAATAGCTCTACTGATGCTTTGTCTCGGCAGTTCATAATATATGGCACTGTAAAAACTGATAAATTTTCCGTTTCTGCCGATGACACTTATGAAGCCTCTGTAAGCGTCATGAATGGAGCCATAGTTGAATCACTTAGCGGGGGTGCGGCAACTCTGGAAATTGGAAAAGATGTTACACTCAAAGTAGGGGCAAAGAAAGGAAAAGTTGCCAATGCCGGAACCATAAATGTGACCACAGAAATCCTTGATGGTGCTTCCCTCAATGTGTATCAAAATGCCACCATGAGCGACATCAACTTAGATGGTGGCACCATCAACATTCTGCAAGCTTCAGACCCGACCGCCCTCGGACTGCAAGAAGTCGCTATTATATCCGACCTTACGATGAATTCCGGTACGCTCAACATCTCCGGAGACATTAAGACAGGATCTCTGACTCTTAATGGTGGTACTGTTTATACGTCCGCTGATTATGTCATCGACCTTGGCGAAAATGATTTGATTCTCGGAGACAATGTCGCTATTACTCTCAATGTAGACTCGCTCGACAACATTGAGGGAGTAACCCTCTTCAAAAACGCGGGTAACGTGACCGGATTAGATGCACTCACCGTAACATTTGTTGATGCTACAGGTGCAGAAAAGGAAGCAGCTGTTTCTTTCAGCAATGGTTCTGTGGTAACAGGCACCATCCCCGAGCCCACCACGGCCACACTTTCCCTGCTGGCTCTGGCCGGCTTGGCAGCACGTCGCCGCCGGGCTTCTCGTTGATTCGCCCAGACAGGCCGCAAGTAAGATAATTTTCGGTAAATGTAAATTCAAGCCGTTGTCCCTGACCGGGCAGCGGCTTTTTGAATTCCTGACTAAAACAGCACCCTGATGGGCACCTCGTGCTTGCGGTAATACTCTGCTTCGTATTGCCAATCGTGCTTGTGCCACTTATAGGAGCCGTTGTTGCCATCAGGCTTGAAGTTGACCAGCACTACCTCGGCATCCGGGAAATCATCCCGCAGCAAGTGGTAAGCAATCCAGCCTGTTGTGGGTGAAGCATTGTTGGTGGCAGCCTTGTATTCATCGAACCACGAGCGTTCTTTGGCCAAGGCCTTATCACTCAGGAGCAGCACATCCTCAAACAGAGAGAAAATCTCTTTCTCCTTGCCATAGGGGATGAACCAGTTTTTATCCCGGGCATTGCGGCGAACAATGAGGAGCTTTCGATTCGGCAAATCCTTCAGGTGCTCATAAGGCTTGGCGCGGTTCAGGAATACCAATACATCATCCGGAGCAATCCCCAGCGCGGCGGCATTCGCTTTGGGATGATTGGCAAAGAGCCAGAAGCGCGGTGAGGATTTGACCAATAGGCGCGTCTGCTGAGTAGGACTTGGGAATCGTTTATCCAGCTCTGCCTTGTGATGCAAGAAGTACTCCGGGAATCGGTGTGCGGGCTCCGGGGCATTGCCGCCATTGAAGCGGTGCTGCGTAAAGATAGGGTCGAAGAAGATGCCATACGCCCGGAGGTCGCAATGATTGCGGATGCGGGAGAACGACATGTCCGTTACGCCAAAAGAGGCGATTGCCTGCACGAAAGGAATCATAGCAGACCGGAATACCACAAAGGCATGGCTCCCCTTGTTTTCTGCCCTGTTTGGAACAAGCGGAGTGTAAGGCCGTTGGCAGGAGTCCAGCAGGATGGTATGCCTCCCACGGAACCGGCTCACGCCATTGGCATCACCCAGACACAGCAAGCCACAGTCTGCCGGGAGCGGGTGTTCAGCCAGCAGCTTGTCGAGCGTTTCCTGCGGGGCTGCACAGGGATAGGCATCGTCCTCAAAGATAATCAGATACGGCAAGCCGTCTCGCTCTGCTTCCAGAATCAGCCGCATAAACGTAAGGGCGAGGCTCGAATAAGCCTTGGGCTCCTTGGGGCGCGTAGGCTTCTCCGGGATGATGGGATAAGTAACCGGGGGCATGGAGAGCCCGCGCTCGCGGAAAATGCGGCGCATGAAGCATTGCCTCCATGGCGACATCGAGATGCAGCGGGTGTTCTTGTTGAGGTCAATTTTCATAGAAGAATCAGGCATAGGAAAGAGAGATAACGATGGTATTGCCACGGAGCCCCACGCTCATACTGGTACTGACCGTGCGGCGGTCGGTGCGGTCTAGGTCGTACCAGTATTGCGATGGGCTGTAGTAGGCATCCCTGTTGGTATGGGAACATGGGATATTCTGCAGCAGCTCGGCAAACTTCTTGTGCAGGAGTTGCCGGGCTGCATTGCAGATAGCGTTCGTGTCAATATTTTCACAGTTGCAAGCCATAGGAAAGATATTGCTTAATAGTGGATATTCGAGCTGGCACTTGCGCCGTTAGCCGTCACCGAGCCGGTGGTATCGGCTACGAGCGTGCCGTATTCCGTAGTAGTCACCACGGCCCCATTGACAGATACCTCGTAATTGATGCTTGCCGCGATGGCTTGAGCTTCGGCTGCCACCGCTGCCTGAATCTGAGCCAGCAGGTCACCACATTTACAGGTGCATTCTTTCTTCTCCAGCTCTGCAATGCGCTCTTCCAGAGCAGCAATCTTTGAGGCCATCTCCTCCAGTTTGGCGGCACAATCACAGGCGCAGGATGAACTGCCACCCTCAGAGCCGGGCGTGGAACCGCCCGGAACAGAACCGCCGGGCGTAGAGCCTCCCGGTATGGATTCGCCCGGGGTTGAACCTCCCGGGGTGGAATCTTCGGTAGTCGCGCCATCGGGGGAAGAATCTACCGTAGAGCCCGCCACAGACTCACTACCGGAGACAGAGGCCGAAGCTGAACCGCTATCGGATACCGAGGAGCTACCGGAAGCGGAACCACTATCCGAGACAGATGCAGACCCACTACCGGAGCCGGAACCGCTGCCGGATGCGGAGCCAGTCACCGTATCAGAGATAGACCCGGTAGCGGAATCAGAAGCAGATTCGGTATCCTCATAGGAGCCGGAACCGGAAGCGGAATCACTTGCGCTGGCAGAAGCTGACAAAGATTGTGACCCTGAGCCCTCTTGGAAAATCGGAATCGTGATGTAGATAACGCCCTTAACAATCTGATTGTGGTAGGATGCAGCCCCGGAACCGGACGCAGATTCAGAACCGGCATCAACGGGCGCGGGCGTATCTGGAAGCCGCGAACCGTCCTCACCCAAGAACGTAACCGAGCCGTCATCATTCAGGATTGCCGGAGCGTATCTAACCACCAGCCCAGAAATGACTCCCGTAACATCCTTGATGGTATCTGCAAAGGGAATCCTGATAATCCCCATATCAATCTCCGGTTCCAGAATCTCACTATCGAACACAATATCCTCCACCCCGCCAATCGTGATGACAGGAGCATCAGAGGACTGTGACGAAGCATCCCCGGAGCCATTTGACCACTCAGAATTGGCGCGGCGTAGCGTGATTTTCAGATTCTTACCGTCTGCCAGCTCCAGACCTTCTCCACAAATGAGCTTTTTGAATACGAACAAGTGTTCATCCCGCTTGCGGAACAGCCCGGCGGGTTTGCTTTCGTACTCCTCGCTTTCCGGAGCGGTGTAATAGGCACTACCATCTTCACTACCGCTACCCGTCCCGTCCTCCTCACTTACATCAAAGGCTTTCTCCACCTGCACGGTCTGCAAATCCAACGTGCCACAATGCGCCTGATAGATATGGGCGCGGTTGACCTCGTTAATCTTGCGGAGCTGGTAGGAGCCAATGAATACAGACAGAACGCCATCTCCCTTGGTATTCTCCTCAGTTTTCCCCCAAGGGACAAACTTCTCCTCAGAGCTCCTGATTTCCGCGCTGAGGATTTCGCCCTTGTAATTCTGCTTAATGATGCAAAAGACCTTGTGTAATTGCTCCGAAAAAGCCCCGATGTCAACCCATCCCTCCGTGTAGTCGTAGATGGTGGCGTTCTCCGGAACCGGGCGCGTTTTGCCCATATAGTCAATGATAGCCCCAGCTTTAATCTGGGCTATCTTTGGCCAATTCCCATCAGCGCTTACATCACACAGATGCTTAGGCTTCAAACGCAACTGGAACGGCACAACTCGGAACTCCTGCAAATCGGTACCACCAGTACCCCGGTACTTGGTATCTCGATAATCCGAGCCGGAGTATTCAATGCTGGAGGTAGATGTTCCGTTGCCTGCCATGTTGGCAGCCTTGGCCAGCTCCTTCAGGCAGTCGATAATCTGATTGAGCCAGCGGGCGGATAGCTTTTCGCCTACACGTACTTTATCGGGAATCTTCATCGTTTAAGAGCCATACAAATCTTTATCCCAACCACCGAGGCCAGAGAGCAGCCATGTATTCTCAATGGTATAGGTCTTGCCGTCATCATTCATGGAGCAGTTGGAGGACACCTGCAACCAAGTGCGATTCGGGAACTTCGGAGCCTTGGGAGGGTTGTTGATTTTACCCACAGAGCTGATGTCGGACTTATCCGTGCGAGAGGTCATGCGTACGGTATAGGTGGCCATAATATCCTTGTAGGCGGTAACACCCTTGTTGATGAGGTCAAAGGCCTTGCTCCCGGTTTTGAGTAGCTTGCCTAGCTGCTTCATGACCGGGAGCCCATCACTATCCAACTTCGGCTTACCCGAGCCATCAACCTCCGGAACCACTTCCCAGAGGCGAGCGCCATCCATAAAGGCTTTGAGATACTCCAACTGCCCTCCGGAAATACTGGCCATCTTAGGGTGCGTCAGGATAGGCTGGTCTACAACGGTCACGTCAAAGGAGGTGGTAAACTTATTGCCACCGAGAGTCCAAGAACCCTCTTCCTCATTGTCCTCCTCATCGGAACCGGACATGCCGTCATCAGAGCCACCAGTATTATCGTCATCGTCCTCTTCCTCCTCTTCAACAACCGGCTTGGAATAGGTCAGCTTCACGCTGGCCATTCCAGCCACACCGGGAGTCACAACGGCCTTACTCAGAGCTACGGAAGAAAGGACATCTACGGAAGAATCCATCTCCGGAATGGAGCTCATGGCAACGTCCTCCGGTACCTCATAGGTAAGCTCTACGGTATCTCCGGTTTCCCGGTCACGGCTGAGCTCAATCGTCAGCCCGGTGATGGTGTAGCCCGTATTACCGAACCACACCATCCTATCGCCATTCCTGCCGAATCCTGTATGTAATGTTGCCATATACTCAGAATCCGGTGTCAAAATCAACGGCTGATAACGGCCTCCACATTGCCGGAAACCTGAACCGTGGGAGGACGCTTGGTGTTGTTGCCAATTCCCTCCAGCAAGCGGGTCTGCTTCTTCGTTTCCGAGATAAGTGGGCCTCCGATGACAACGGAACGCCCGCCACCGCCGACACCTGCAAAGGAATCCGAGATACGCGTACCTTGCTGGCGGCTACGCCCCTGTTGCCGCTGCTCCTTTTCCTTCTGTTTTTCCTGCATTTCTTCGAGCTGCTTTTCGAGAGCCACCATGCGCTTAGCACGAGCCTCGGCATCAGATAATCCCTGACGTTGGTATTCAGCCGTCAGCTGGGTGATTCTCTGCTGCTGTTTCAGAACTTCGAGACGGCGTTCATTTCCTGCAATCTCAGCTTGGAGCATCTTTACGGCCATATCATAGTCACGCGCGGCATTCTCCCGAGCCTGTTCCTGTTTGGCTGCTTCCTCAGCCCGGCGGCGTTCGGTTTCAGCGGTACGCTCTGCTTCCTCACGACCCCGGCGTTGGAGCTCCACAATCTTGTTGTAGGTGGCCGCCAGCATCTGATAGCGGGCTGCATCCTCCTCCGTCACAACAGGTTTGCGCATGATGGCCTCCATCTCCTGACGCAGAGATTCAATCGTATGGCGAGCCTGACCGTATGCCGTAGCATCGGCAAGGCGGAGCTGAATCTGCACCTCGGGGGCAAGTCCGGAGAGGTACTGTTCACGCTCGGTTTCGCGTTGGCGGCGATATAAATCATTGAGCTTATCTCGGGCGGCTGCCAGCTTGCGCTCCAGTTCTGCGGCCTCCTCCTGTTGGCGGCGCATGGCTTCGGCGGCTCGTTCGGCTTCGATAGCCTCCTCAATCTGGATGGGCAAGGTCTCCTCGTAGTGTCGCTTCTTCTGACGCAGGCGAGCAATCTGCTGGTCGAGCAGCTTGATAACCTCCTCATCTTCGTCCTTGGCCACAGCCATACGCCGCTCCTCGCGGAGATCGTCCATCCTCTCATCGAGCTGTTCCATGAAGGAATCATATTGCTCATAGGTTTTGACCTTATCCGCTTGCTTGTTCAGATTACGGAGAGACTTCTCGAACTGCCGGGTAGATTCAGCGGCGCGTTCGGCGGCTTCGCTGTTACCCATGAACCAGGAGTACAAAGCTCCCAAGGCCTCGCCAATGCCAACAATGATAAGACCAATACCCGTGCTCACAATCGCGGCTTTCACGGCAACCATGGCAGCGCGGGTAACGGTAGCCATAGTAGACCAAGCAATCGACCATGTTACCTTGAGCCCGGTCAGCGTGGACGACATGGCCGATTTCAGCCCGGTAAGCGCAGTCCGATACCCGGACACAAAGGACGAGAACGACAGGCCTTTAATGGTATTGCCGAGCGTTACCATCTGAGCCCGGAAAGAAATAGTGCTGGCAGTAGCCGCCTTAGTGTTACCCACATACATGAGCAAGGCCGCTGCTGCAGCTGCAACGACTGTTTCAGCCCCGCCTAAAAGGGAAACCAGTTCCCCGATACCGGAAACAATAGGAGAAATGACATCAACAACCCCGGTTAAAGCAGTACCGAATCCAGCGGCGAACTCCTGCATAGCCGGAATTCCCTCTTCGAGAGCAATGGCTATACTCTGTAAGGCTGGAGTTATAGCCTCGTTGATAGGCTCTCCCAATTTAGCGACAACCCGGTTGATATTCTCCAACAAGGTACCCCAGCTACCAGCGGTCGTGTTGGAGAGCTGGGAGGACAGGTTGAAATACTGCCCGCCCTCATCCGTCATGCGGCGCAGAGCTGCTGCGTATTGGTCAGCCGAAACTGCCCCCTTTTTCACCATAGCTTGCACCGCTTCGGTTGAGGTGCCGATGACTGCTGCTAGCTCCTGATAAATCGGGATGCCCTGACGCGCCAGCGTATCAATGGCGCGGGAGTCAATGCGCCCAACAGCCATGGCGCGGGAGAACACCTTGGAGAGCTGGTCAGCCGCCACGCCGGAGCCTGTAGCCATATCAGCAAAACGGCGCGTCCATTCCCGAATGGAAGAGGAATCGCTGAACACGTTGAGCAGCGGTTTAGCCGTGGCTGCCATCTGTTCAAGACCTACAGCACCATTGGCGGCATCGTGCCAGAGGTCATCCAGTATTTCCCCGGCCTGTTCTGCGTCACCAGTCATCTGGGTAAACGTGACCCGCAAATCCTCTATGCGGGCAGCCTGTGCCGGGATATTGCTGAAGAAAGCAAAAGCACTCTTTACCGCTGCAATTGCTCCACCGATAGCGGCAAAAGAAGCGGTAAACTGCCCGGCCAGACCCTGTACGGAATCCTTAGTCTTGCGAACCTCCCCCTTGATTTCATCGAGAGCAGTTTGCAAGGACGAAGCATCGCCGGAGAAAGTGAATGAAACGTCAGCCATGTTTAGTGAGGTGTTTTAGACGATTAAAGAGGTTATGCGCCTCGGCGGCCTCTTCTTCGGAAACGCTGCGCCATTCAGTAGCAACACCTTCGCTAAGCCATGCGGCATGCAGGTATTGGAGCGTCCGGCGCAACGGTAGCCACAGGATGTATTCCTCAGTCCACCCCGTCGCTTTGGCAATCGTGAAAATCACGGTTGCATTCAGCGCGGGGTTAGCTCGTTTGGGGAGTCTGTAGAATCCGGCTGAGGAATGGCAGAAGCGGCCTGTAGGGCTGCTTGGTCAGCAGAGAGCGCGGCGGTGATAACGCGCAGCTCTGCCGGGCTGATAGTCATGGCAAACTGTGCAGCGCGGCGCTTTACCTGAGACGGAGCGTTGTATACCGTCTCCATGACTTCATCAAGTGGCGCGGCATGTACCCAGATAAACTCCGTCAGAATCCCGGTGTCGATGTCGCTCAGTTCGGTATTACCGGAGGCCAGCGGATTACCCAGCTGGCGCAATACTTCGAGAGAGCCGAGGGAGATAGGACGCAGGGACAGGCCGGATTCCGTGCGCATCGGGGGCTGAACAAGTGAGCGGTTGTTGCTATCTTCGCGGGAGGAAATTGATATTGTAGGCATACATCAAGCAACATGTCAAAAAAGCATCGCTTGGGGCACTTGAAAGAGTCTCTCATATCTGCTAGAATCTCCCCGCTTTTCCGCCGACATGCCGCATGGCGGGTGTCTACGTGCACCGTCAGCGGGAAGTAAGCCAGCCCTTACCGCTGATGGTAACGTAGCCGCAAGGGTACGGAACAGCAGCTAATCATGGCTGGTGGAAAATGCAACTCATGAACTATCGAATCATGATAGAGCTGATAATGCTCATTTTACAGGTAATACTGTTTGTGATGAACTTCATCCGATGAGCATGTAAGGCTCCGCACGGTGGGCTGCCACCTACCGTGCGCTTTCCTTTCAAAAAGGAGGTGTTAAAAATAGAAAAGGGTTGACAAATTCCTTTTGTATGGTATGATGACCTCATCAGAAACGATAGTTCTGATGTTACATTTTCCAAAGACCTCCCGAGTGGCAGCTCTGGGAGGTCTTCTTTTTTCAAAAGCGGGTGAATTTGTTGATAAGAATCCCCAGCTGGGATTCAGGCGTTCCCTCGGGGATAACGAGAGTCTTGTTGCCGCGCTTTACCAGCTCCACCTTGGGAGCATGGCCGATATGGTGATTGATAAGCGTGCTAAGATTTCGCATGGCGGCGGCCATGTAGGCGAGCGGATGCTCGTTGTCGGCTCGGGTAATCCAGCCCTTATCCTGCCAGCGGGCAATCATTTCGCTGGCCTTAAACTTACCATCGAGAGACTGTTCATCAAAGAGCCAGTTCACCACCGGCTCCGTATCACCGGACACGGCAAAAGCCGGGCGTTCGGAGAAAGGAATCCCCAAGGCCGTCAGGCAAGCCGCCAGCATCAGGGATTCCAGTTCTCCGTCACGGGAACGAATGAAGTTTAGCGCGTCTGTAGTAGGCTTCTTCAACATCAGAAATCGTAAATGGTAGAAGATACTTCAAAGGAGGCTAAGTCCTCATTCTTAAGCCCGATTTTAATCCCGGTTACCACATTGGTTCCGGTTGCAACGGTAGATAGCCCATGGTCAGGTGCGGTATTAGCCAGCACTAGAGTTTGAGCCACCTTGATGTCCGTAGGGTTATCGCGGGGAATGTAGCCCTTCATGGATACATCGGTTTGGTCATCGTAGAAGATGATACCGACCTTCTTGCCGCGATAGTCACGCTGTACTTTTGAATCCGGCTTGTAGTCGATATCCTGAGATTCCAGCAGGATTCCCTGTTGGTCTTCATCAAAACCGAATACGCCGACTGTTCCGATAATAGTAGCCATATCTTTGTGTAGGTGTCAAAATTGAATCAATACCCGAAACCGGGCAGACTGGATAAAAGAGTCGTCCTGTACCATCGGCTCATCAACGGCTTGGAGCGACAGGCGGTAGAGATAAAAATCCGAGGCAGATTCATTGAGCGAGTCCCGGAGTGAGCCTTTCTCGACCTCCGCACAAAGGGAGGTAAATCGATTCCTGGCCTCCTCTCCGTTGGTATCTTGGGCATGGGTAAAAAACTGCACGGATAGCTCGCAATCCCACGTGTGATTTCGCAGGATACGTTCTTCCCCGGAGGAAAGAGTCAGCAGCACATAAGGAAGCGAACGGGAGCCCTCCATGACTGCGGTATGGATGCTCAGTCCGGGGAAAGCGTCATCCAGTTTGAGCCGCAAAGATTCTGTAAACGAATGAGGATTCATTTAACGGAGCGGATGAGTTTATTTTTCAGAGCTCGGAGGGTGCCATCAAGGCCTTGTTTCACGGTTTGAAGCACGAATCGAGAGCGGATGCGGAGAATATCCTGCCCATAAGGAACCGAGTTCGTGATAATGATGGTCGTTTTGCCATTACTGCTTTGGCGAATGATGCACGAGCCCTCGCCGGAATGGCGCTTCACCCAAGCGGGGAGCTTTGTTTTCAGTTGCTCCGCTGCGGCATTCCACCCGGCAGCTTCTCGTCCGAGCTGCTTCTTTTTCTGGGTTAGAATGCGTTTCATTTCTGCCGGGGTAAGGCGTTGTCCGTTTACCACGGGCATCTTGGTATAGTTGGCCGTTACGCGGGCTGTCCACTCGCGTTTGGCTTGCCCGGGAGAGATACGCAGAATCATGGGGGGAGTGTTGCGCACCGCCGACTTCACAAAGCGACTGGCTACCTGCCGGACTGAGTCTTCCATGCCCTTACCGGAGAGGATAGCAAGCTTGCCAATCTTGCGCTGCAATTCAGCGTCATTGATAGTAACATGGGTACTCATGGCTCCAATAAATCGATTGTGGCAATGGGGAGGCCGGGGCGAATCCCGATGCTCTCCACGCGGTAACTGATTCCGTCCACTAAGACCAGGCTTCCGGGCTGCATAGCGGGCGGGATTTCAGACCGGAGAGCGCGAGCTCCCATGGTGCGTTTTTCCGCAAATCCTCCGAGATCTAAATCCCGGGAGCGGTCAGCATGGGAAAGCAGCACCTTTATCTCTACGCTCCCATAGCTCAGATAGACAGGGACTTCCTCCCACAAGGAGAGGAAGTCCGCAGTCATTTCTGTGGAGAGATTGCTCATGTGGTAACAATACGCTGGAGACCTGCAGGGCGAACCACCTTGAAGCCGTAGAGCGCTTCCAGAGTGATATACACCTTGTTGCTCTTGGTGTCCGTGTAGCGGAGATAGCCAAAGGTCAGCCCGGTTACAGGGTCGGTGACAGCCCCGGCCTCATCGTAGTTGGCGATGGGAGTCAGATAGCGCATGGCAATAGCCAGAGAGGACGGGTGAGCCGCAAAACCTGCGAGCTTCTCGCCATTATCAGGCACGCATCCGGTTTCGTAGAGGTTGAATCCGGCAATGCGGTTAATCTTGGCCTCCACCACGCCGGACTGAGCCAGCGGAGTGATATAGGACTTCGCTACAATATCGTCTGCAAGCAGGGACGAGAAGAAGCTATTATCGAGAATCAGGGCGCGAGAATCCTGCGGCATCTTGGCGGCGGCGCAAGCCTCGCGAATCTTGATAATGGTCTTGTAGTTGAAATCCTCAGCAGCCATGGCCGGGACAGCGGGAGCTCCGTAGTTGGCGGCGGTGATAGCCGAGAAGATGTCGGTCATCACATCGATGGCGAGCTGCTGGGCAGCGGTCGTGACCAGCTTCTCCAGCAGAGGGATAGCCGTGGTCGCGGCTTCCTTGGCAGTCAGATGCACGGTCTTAAACTTGTGGCGGTCGAGCGTCACAGCCACGGAGCTGGCCTCGGAATCGGAGTTCTTGGTGTAGTCTCCATCATAGTCAGACGAAGCGGACGGAGCACCGATGACAGGCACCTTGATGGTGTCGAGCTTGTCAGCGGCATCCGGGGAGAAGTTCGTGCTGAATGCAGAGAGAGGCAGCAGGGTTTCCATCCAAGGCATGAGCGCGGACTGGGAAATCCTGACGTCTTTGAGGTCGGTAATGGTATTAGCCATATTGGTTGATTGCGTGTGGGGTTAGATGGTAGAGAAAAGCTCTGCGCGTTCAGCATCCGAGAGGGAGCGGATAAACTGGGTCTGCCCCTCGGGAGTCGTGATAGCCTTGAATCGCTCGGCCACCGGGAGAGACTTGTCATTGCCCATTGCGGTAACGGCTGCGGCCTGTCCGGCATGCGTGCCGTAAAACTCAGCGGCTCGCTCCTCGGCGGTACGCGCTTCGGCCTTGAGCTGCTGAACCTGAGCATTGGTTTCTAGCAGATTCGCCTCCATGGCGGCCAGCTTGTCGCGGGTGGCGGCGAGATTATCTGACAGCTCGGTGTTGACGGCCTCCAGCGAGGCCTTTTCTGCCTGAACTGCCTCCAGCGCGGCATTGGCCTCAGCCAGCTGAGCCGTCAGCTCATTGACCTTGGCAGTTGCTGCGTCTAATTGTTCATCGATGGTATCCATATTCTTGTTGTGGTGTCAAAATTATCCGTGGCGGGCAATCCTTTATTGACTTTTTCGAGTCTGAATTTTTGTTTAATCTTGACAACATGGCCGACTAATGCTACATTAAACGTGCATAAGTGGGAGCTCTACTTGTAGAGTCGCTGCGTTGCTGTAGTGAAAAAACCACGTTTTATCGGCCTGACGTGGGGAAGCTCATGCCAGGCCTCCTTTTTAGCATGGCTCAAAATTTCTCCAAAACACATCAGGAACTGGCTTATTTGTTAACATCCCGTGGATTGTGTAGTTCTTCGGGAGTGGATTCGTCTTTGCTCATAAGATTAATATCGAGCAAATTGGCAACGGTCAATTATTATCGTTTAGCTGCATATTGGTACCAGTTTAGACAGCCAACTCAATCAGGTCGCTTATCAAAAAATCTGATACCCGGCACAAATTGGGAAACAGTTTGGGCTTATTATCAATTTGATAGACATCTGCGTCTTTTGCTGTTTGATGCTATTTCCAGAATCGAGATTGCTCTTCGAGAAAAAATTAGCGATTTACTTTCAGCCCGCGACAGAACCAGTCTGAACCCTCAGAACGTACTGAAAAATTACGCAAGAAACTTCAAGCAGCGACGAAAAGACAAGAGTGGTCGCCTCAAGTGTTCCCTTTTCGAGGAAATGATGGAAAAAGTAAACGGGGCGTACAATATAAGTAAAGGAGAAAGTGCTTTACACTATCGAAACAAAAAGATAGTACATGCCAAATACCTGCCAATATGGGTGTTCCTAGAATTTGCGACTTTCGGCAATCTTAACACTCTTATTTCAGTTGGCTTGAAAGATGATGATACTGAAAAACTTGCAATCTCAATGGGATTTGCATCTAAGAGCTTTTTTGTATCCGTAATATCGTTGCTGCATCAAGTCCGTAACGAATGCGCACACCAAGGACGAATGTGGAATAAGAAATGGGTTCAGAAGAGCCAGGGAAGCAAGCTGAATCCTATTCTAAAGAAACCGGACAGGTCTGACTGGAGCTATTTATCCGACCCCAATGATGATTCCGGATGGGTTCATACTACTCAGCCCGCTTTGTTCCGATCTTCTGATTGCACAGCCGTTGTTTTGGTAGCCTGCCGTATTATACTGCAACAAATTGCCCCAGAGAGTCATTGGAAAGAACGAGTCGAATCTCTCTTTTCCGAGGCTCCTATGGAGAAAATAGCTTGGGAGGTAGGTTTTACTCACAAGGACTGGATAACTCACTCGCTTTGGATGTGAGAAGTTGCTATCCGTGGCGGGCAATCAATTTGCGCTGCACGGCTTCGAGGTTATCGGCACAGGCATCGACTAAGCCGAAGTCTCTTGCCTGCGTTCCTGTAAAGGTCTGCCCCTCCAGATGCTCGGGGGCAATGGTTCGGCGGCGGCGCGTGACAGCGGTCTTGAAGTCTGCCCAAGTGCTTTCCACCTGCTGCTGCAAGAGCTCGCGTTGCTCCTCGGAAAGAGAGGTGCCGCTCATGCCTGTGCTCTTGTACTTACCCGCCGCGAATACGTCCATGTGGAGTCCTTTTTGTGCATAGGCTTCCTTGCTGTCTACCACAGGGAGAATCACGCCCACGCTGCCGACACGCGCGGAGGGAGCCGCGTAGATGCCATCGCATTGACTGGCCACCCAGTAGGCAGCAGAACACGCCAGCCCGGCGGAATAGGCGTAGACGAACTTTTGTTTGCTGAGGTGGCGTACCGCATTGGCCAATTCCGGTGTCCCGTTGACCGTTCCGCCGGAGGAATCGATGTCGAGCAGTACAACCTGTACAGACGGGTCGGTCTCCAGTTTTTGGAGGGTCTTGGCGACTTTTGCCGTCTCTGTGTACTCAATACCCAAGAAATCGAGCATGCGGGAAGCCGATTCCGGGAGAGAGCGGAACATGGTTCCGTGGATAGGTACGGTTGCTAGAACACCGGACTGCTGCACCTGAATCTCTGCCTCTGAGGGGCGGGATTCCGGCAGCGTTCCCGGGAACGGAATAGCGGCGAGCTGGTAATAGGCCTCCGGCTCCAACAGCCAGATGCGCTCGGTGGTAATGCGTGTAATCATGTGGCAATAAAATCTTCCGGTTTAGGTTCATTCTGCTGCGCAGGAACGGACGGCTGCACATTCTTGAAGTAGGCAAAAAGCAGTTGCGGCTCAATGTCGTATTTCTTGGCAGTTTCGGCAATGAGCTTCATTTCCCGGGCTCGGTTCTCCACTTCTTCGTGAATGTCCATGCCCAACTCGGCAAAGTGGTCGGTGAGCGTTTTGAGCCCGGCCTCTACATCTGCACGGTTCTGCATGGCCTCGCGCCCGGCATCCACGGTAACGCGGCGGGGCGTGGTGAAATTGACCTCCGTCCAGTTCTCCACGGCTTCCAGTTTGCCAATACTGATAGCATGACCAATCACCCAGAGCCAGAGGGGGCGTAACATGCGGTCAATCAGCAAGGTCTGTCGGTAGGAGAATCGGCGGTCAGCTTTGGCTACGGTCAGGCGTACGCCAGAACCTGCAAGCTTGGAGGAATCAGCTGCAAACTCAAAGGGTAACATGCCGAGCGCAGAATCGCGCCGCAAGTGCTCCAGGAATCCGGTAAATGTCGGGCTCGGGCGAGAGCTCTCAAAAGGTTTGATATCCTCTCCCGGCTGAATCTTGACGAGCTTACCTCCCAGAATACGCTGAAGCCATCCGGTGTCGGAGGCTTCCTGTTGGGCAGCGGCACCTAAGCGGAAATCCCCATCGTCCGCATCATCGCGGGCGGTGGTGAGAACACGGGTAATGTCGGCATTATCCTTCACGGCATGCTTCTCCAGAGCCAACAGCTCCATTTCATCAATGATATGATTGATGGAGTGTTGCAGGCTCGGGCATCCGCGTACCTGCGAGGGTGCGTCCGGGTCAAAGATATGCAGAATGTGCTCCGCCGGGAGGTCGGTGTAGGAGCCGTCATCCTTCAAGAGACGGTACGAAAGCGGCCTTCCGTTGGCATTCAGCTTCACTCCGTCAATGAGGTTATCGGCATCCGACATATCACCGATGCGATGAGCCTCAATCAACTGCACCCGGGGCGAGCCTTGGTACATGACCTTGTGGATGAAAATCTCGCCATCCGTATCGACTGCCCTGCATACCAGATGCTCGCATTGCGTCAGGTTGAAACGCCCGGTCAGTTCAGCATGGCGGCTCCAGCGATTGAAGTAGGATTCCGCTTGGCGGTTCCATGCGCTGTCCACGCTCTCCGCCTGAGGCTTGAGACCGTCACCCACGGAATAAAGAGCCATGCTGCTTACGATCTCCCGGATAAAGCCGGAGTTGCGGGCGAGATACCGGGAGCGGCGTACCAGTTCAGAGCGTACCCCGGGAGTCAGGTCGAGCGTGGCATCACGGGGCGCGGAACCGGGAACCTGCGCCCGGCGCGGGGAGCGGTTTGCGGATTCGTAGGTGGAATTGATGCCGAAGAATAGCCGGGCGGCAAAGCGTTGGAAAGCGTTCATTGCGGGAGACGGTAGGAAACAAAAGAGCCTAGAGCGTCATGGGCTCCGGTGTTGGGGGATGCGGATGTCGGCTCCAGTCGGCGGAGAGCATAGGCGCACTCCTCCAGAATCTCGGAAACGGGCATCACCATTTGCTTGGTGACGGAAGTACCGCCGCCATCATTCCATGACATGATGGTTTTGCCCTCCAGAAGAAGAGCTTTGGCCTTGGCCTGAATGGCCTTGACCTCATCGGCGGTAAATCCGCGCACGAATAGTCCTTTGGCAGCCATGGGAATCAGGATTCAAAGGCCGCGCGGGCTGCTGCGGTATTGGGGTACTTGTTGAGCTGCAGGTGGGGCTGGTCGACAAAGCTCTTCCAAGTGCCACCCCATTCTACTGAGGGAACCAGCTTGTAGAGCTTGCCGAGCACGGCATACATAGGGCTGTCGCCAAAGTAGGTCTTGCCCTGAAATACGCCGAAGTCCCACGCTAAGCCGAAGTTGTGCATACTCTGACCTCCGCGAGCCTTAGTAACGCGGGGGCGTTTGGCATAGAGCGCGTCCTGCTCCTTGTAGGTGCGGGTGCCACAGATGATGCGGACATCAAATCCGCTCTCCTTGGCTACGCGAACAGCCTCTGCGCACCAGACGCGGGCGGCTCGCTGTGCCTGAGGAATCAGCGTGGAGATGTTGCGCTCGGTGCGTTCGTCAAAGGTGCCGTAGACTTCCTTGATGCGCTGCGCATCCTCATCCCATGCCGCTGCAGCCGCTTTGCTCTTTGTACCCAGAATGCCATCAATGGCTCCATCGTAGTACCCGGCAAAGCGCAACATGCGCTGCCAGAACTTGCGGTCTTTCTTGATATCGGCAAGGGAATCAGCCATTGTCTTTCTCCTTGTCCTTGGTTACTACGCCAACCAGACCTGCCAGAGCCACGCCAACCGTGATGATAGACTCGGTCAGCTCCGTGGCAATACTAGCCCCGCAGGAGGTTGCAAAAGCGATGAGCCCCAGCCACGTGGAGCGCTCCTTCAGTCGATTGAGAATGTACGTAAACATACCCTCCCGGGCATGTCAAAAAACATTGATGACCTCAATCCCGTTTTCCCGGAGTAGTTTCCCGGTAATGCCGCTCGCATCGCAAGAGGGAGACCATTTTGCGAGGATAGCCTTGCGGATTCCATAGCGGCGGCAGATAGCGAGCATCCGTTCAGCCCCCAGCTCAAAGGCATCCGTAACGTCTGCCCCGGTGACGTGTTTGCGCTCCGATTTCTCGGCGCATGTTTCATACACGCGGTCATGGATGCGTTTTGCCGGAGGCCGGGGACAAGGCAGCCCGCCCAGCATTTCCGGGCAGGCTGTAAAATAAGGGCATCCGGCTATCAGTTTGCGGGCTGCTGCGGAATCGTGGATTCCTCCGTGCCATCGGCATCGTTCTCCGAGGAGGCATGCGCTGACGAGGACACGGCAACCGGCTTCTTTTTGTTCCTGTCCCATGTAATCTTTACTCCGTATTTCTCCCAGTAGCGGAACTTGTCGTCATACGACTTAATCCCATAAGACTTAACGCGGATTGAACCCATTATACTCCGCATTTCGGCAAAAAGCAATGGGTAGTTTTCCCGCAAAGCGTCATATTGCTCGGCGCATTGGAACGGGCAGCACCAGCAAGCAGTACGCTTGAATCCGGCTGCATAGCCCGGCCACTCCGGAATCTTGGCCTCCAGCTGTTCCTTGGTCATGGTAAAACAAGGATTGTAGATAATCATGTTGGGCTTGGATTTGATTTCCTGCAACTCAGCCGTGCCGGAGCGGCTCGTTTTCTGCTTGGGCTGGCCACCGCGAACCAGGATGTAATCCTCATTGCCTACTACGTTGGAGATGTACTTATCCATCGGCTTGTTAATGAGCGTTTCCACGCAGTCCATATACAGGCTGTCCGGGCTCTTGCCTTTCTCGTAGTACTCGGTCAGATAGGTCTTGTCCGGGTGAACGGTCGTCAGGTGCGCACCCAGCATATTGCAGACACGCCGGATGTGCATAATCAGGTCGGGAAATTCGCAGGTGTTCTCGATGTAGATAACCTCGCAATGTTTCCCGGTTGCGGCAAAAGCCTCCCATGTGGCTATCAGAGCGCGGGTGGAATCACGACCGCCGGAGAATGCCCAGAACACATACTTGGCTCGTTCCATGCGTCCGGTCAATTCGAGCTTCTGCATCTTCACCTTTTCGGCTTCCTCTTCCTCGGTTACTTCCTGAGGTTCGGCCAGCAAGTCCTCCAGAGCGGAATCCGAGAACCCGGTCAGGTCGAGGTCAATCTGGCCGTTCAGTTCCGAGATAAGAGCCTTGAGTTCGTCCTCATCGGCTACGGCCAGCTCGGCAATGCGGTTATCGGCAATCATGTCTGCCCATTCGGAGGCCTCGCTTTCGTATTCCTGATAATCAACCGGAACCTGAGAGCAGCCCAGATGTTGAGCCGCTGCCAGTCGGCCATGACCTTTCACTACGAAGCCGGAACGTTTGGAAACGACTACGGGATTTCTCCACCCCTGAGAGCGGATGATTTTTGCCAGCAGCTCAATTTGCCGCTGGGGATGCGTGTTGGGGTTGCGGGGATTGGGTACCAACCGCTCGATATCAACCATCTCCGTATGGGAGCAATAAACCGGGGGATTTGTTACTGTGTGCATATTACTGAGGTAATTGTAAAAGTTCGGGACGGAATAAGCGGGCAGTCGCATCAAAGGTCGGCTCCCACGTGGCAAAGCGTTCGTCTTGCGGCTCTCCTTCGATGAAGCCATGACTGAGTCTGTTGACAGTCTCCCGGAGCATCTGCACGCCCTGCGGGAACAGGTGCTTCCAGAGCTCATGGTGATTCCAAGAGCGGTCGACAAATTGAATCCGTTGCATCAGGATGGAGCCGCCATCAACAACCGGGCTGAGGCGGTAGACGCTTCCTCCTGCTACGGCATCGCCACAGGCTATCGTCCACCGCACCGCATCGCGCCCCCGGTGACGGGGGAGCAATGAGGGGTGGTAGCCAATCGCACCCAGCCGAGCCTTTTCAACGGCTTTGTCGGACACAAACCAATGCGAATGGGCAGAAATAATGAGGTCGGTTCCCTCCGGAATATGTGCGGATGTCAGTCGTGTGGCATCACATACTACGGGAACCTTGTAACGTAAAGCTATGGCATGGAGCTTGTCGTAGTATTGCCCGGGGGGAGCCGGGGCAACACCTACGATATCGTGGCCGTCTTCTCGCAGAGCGAGAAAGACGGCTTTGCCAAAGCTGCGCTGACCTGTGAGAAAGATTTTCATTTGGGGATAACTCCGATGTATTTGAATCCCTGAACGGCTCGGAAATGCCCACCATAGCCGGAGCCGTCCATGGCCTGTGGGGTACCCGGTTCAATTTTGCCGGATTGGATAGCTTCATTGTGTGACTGACGCATCGATTTGCGGCTGCGAGCTTTGTTGTCGCCATGGAGTCTGGCAGACACCTGAATCCATAGCGGGGAACGGCGCAAGGCGCGTACCAACTGAGGGTGGCTTGTGTGGAAGTAGGTAGGCAGATGACGCCCGCACCGCCCGCGACCGTCCAGATGGTACTGGCATACCCAGTTGAGGAAGCGCATGCCCACCCCGGCACCTTGCCATTCCGGCATGGTAACGAGGCGAGTTGCCCGGTAGCCGGGAGCGGTAAAGAACGGAGCTACGGACAAATGGCAGGCCAGTTCACCATCTACCAGCCCGATAAAATACTCTGCTGCCGGGGGCATGGGGAGATTCAGATAGTAATGCGGCTTAAAGTACTTCCAATAACTGGCGTCCGCCTTGACAATTTCAAGCTCGATGGTTGGCCGTTGCCGAAGACACCCCCTCGCGAAATGCCCGGTCTTGGTGTCCAGCACCCAGTCGGGCTGGAGCCAGTCGAGCACATCGTAATGAGGGGTAAGGAGAACAACCTTTCCGGAGGGATTGCCACGCCGCCAGCTCTTAGCAAAGGCCAATGAACCGATGCGAGCAATCTGACGGTCAATGACAGAGGTAAACTCATCAATGACGATACGCTCCGGCTTCTCGCAAAGAATGCGAGCCAGCCCGGCGCGGAACTGCTCTCCGTTGGAGAGGACATGGAACGGTCGCAGCCAAGCCGGAACATCGCCCAGTCCTACGCTTGCCAATGCCCCGGTTACTTCGTTGAAGTCTCCATCCGGGCTGATGCAATCAACTATCGGCTTATCCGGATTCCAGCCCTGCGTGTAATCATGGATGCGGTTCTCGCCAAAGATGACCTTGCCGATGGAAGTCTTACCGGAACCTGAAGGACCTACTACTACCCCGATATTCCAATTGCCGGAGAGGTCGGCATCCACCTCCAAATCGAAGTTGCAGCCGATCTCCGCATTGAAGAGGCTTTTTACGCGGGCAGCTCGGTAGCTGTTGAAGTCGGAGACTCGATTATGGACGGCAATCTTCATACAGCAACAACCTTGCAGGTATAGCCCATCTCGGTGAGCGTGTTGTAGGTTTTCTCCTGTTCAGACTCGGAGGAGCAAACGATGATGACTCCGTACTGATTCTCGGCGGTAATGCCCTCGGTATCTCCGAGGCCGTCCTCCTGTTCAGCCGGGGTGGCGTTGTTGGCCTGTCCCTCTTCGAGCATGCGGTCAATATCGGCGGCTGTAAACCCGGTGATATCGAGGTCGATTGCTCCCTGTAGTTCTTCGAGAATCCCCTTGAGCGCATCTTCGTCCAGCTCTGCCAGCTCAGCAATGCGGTTATCTGCCACCATATCGGCATACTCGCAGGCCTCGTTCTCGTACTCCTGATAGTCCACAGGTACGAGCTCCAGCCCCAGCAGTCGCGCGGCTGCCAGTCGGCCATGGCCTTTTACCACGAAACCGGAACGCTTGCTGACTACGATAGGATTGCGCCATCCCTGAGCTTTGATGATTTTGGCCAGCAGTTCAATCTGATTCAGGGGATGCTTGTTGGGATTGCGAGGGTTGCCTACGAGCTTTTCGATGTCAACCATCTGTGTGTGTGAGCAAAAAACTTGTGTGTCCATATCCAAAAAGCGGTGTCAAAATGCCCCGGTTCCTTCCGTTTTACCCAAAACACCCTCCGTTGGTCGAAACAAGGGGAGGAACCTGCCCAAAAGGGGCAACGGCTCCACCCGGAGGGAAATCCTCCCCCTTTGGATGCCTTTTTGGCGGTTTGGCTGCGGGAGATCTGCCGGTTCGCCCCTCAACAACGATTCCCTTTAGGGATTCGTTGTTGGGAATTCGCGTACACAACACAGGCGCGAAATTCACGCGCGGACACCAACACCCCCCTTTAGGGGGCGTGTTGAGGTTCGATATTGTCAGCTATATTGTTGCTAATTGACACAAGGACAGGAAATTAGTAAGATAGCTCTATCATGAAAAAACGGCTCAGGAAGAAATACCATCTCGGAGAGTTTAAGGTGCATTGTTTTGATTTTACTTTCAAATATCAAGGCGAGCTATTTTCTCCCGAAGAGGAACAGTTCTATGATGATTTTATCATGAACTGCATTGAGGGCAACGGGCTTAATTGCGGCGGCGGTTCCTCCGCAGATGGCACATGGGAATTCACGGCTCATTCTGTAGATAAAACTCGTAGCATAGAAGCTCAGAGAGAAGCAGTAAAGCAATGGTTGGAAGCCCGTGAGGATGTTCAGTTTGAAAGCTACAGCGAACTGAAGGACGCGTGGTATGATTATTAAGTCGGGTTTTCATCCTTTACGCTTTCCTGACCAACGAGCTTAAGCATGGTCGCCACGGCTACCTGCATGGCCTCACAGTCGAAGTAATGGTTGGCGCGGTTACGAACCTGCTTCCATATCCAATGGCCGCGCTCAAAGGTACGGTGCTCGCTATCGAGCATGTCGAGATAATCCGGAGGGGCATCCTTGGGGACTTCCCATACCGCACCCTCTGAGTTCTTTCGGAGCCGGGCGAGTGCGTCCTTGATATTCAGGTTACTCCAGTAGAACATGATGGCGGAGCGGTCGCGTCCTACGCTGACCTTACGCTTGGGGGAGTAATACCGCTGTACCATCTTGCCGTTCTTACCTCGGTGCGAGAACGTGCTCCGGCGGTCGCCCATCAGAGCATACCAACCGAACTCGGCACATTTGGCATACACATCGTAGGTGGCATACCCGGCATCCAGAAAGACTAGGCTGTCATTCACGCCCTGAGCCTGCTGTAATGCTCTCAGAGCTTCCCAAGAAAAGAGCTTCTCGCAATGAATCATGCGGGATGCACCGACAGAACTCCACGCCCGGATGACGGCATAGAAGTGGCCTTTCTGCACGTCCACGGTCATGATGCGAACCGGAACACCGTTGATGTCGGCTTCTTCCTCCCAATGCTCATCCATAAGGTACTCCGACAAGCTCTGCTCGATTGAAAAATCCTCCGTGAACTCGTTCCAGGGTAGACCGAGACGCTTCTGGTAAAACTGCTGGAGCAAGGATTCATCGCCTTTTTTAGAGGCTGTTTTGGCGCGTAAATACAGCTCCGCGAGTTGCCCCCAGCTCATGGTGGCAAGCGCGTTCCAATGGAAGCCTACATTTTCCTTAGCCGCCCGAGGATTAAGCGGGACAAAGCGGGCATCCGCATTCAGGCGGCGGCGGGTTTCGTCCGCGTCCTCGAACTCATGCCCGCATTCGGCACAGGCCATCACGGTGCATTCCCGAATCCGGCGGTAATTGTACTCTCCGTCCTCGGATTGGCAGTCTTTCGGCCACCGGATGTTACGCCAGAGATAGGGCTGCTCGGTGCCGCAATAGGGGCAACGGAACTGCCATTCCCGCTGGTCGGTGGTTTCATGCTTGCGGTGAGTATCATCCCCCTCAAAGCCACCTTGGCTGAGGAAGATGCACTTGCCCAGCCAACCGAATGCTGTCACGCGAGCCTCCGCCTCTGCCATGTGGCCAACAGGCCATCTCCACGTCTCGTCTCCAATCAGCCAGCGGATGGAGCGGCGTTGCAGATTGCTTTTATTGTGAGCCCCGGCCATCCAGAGGGTCATACCGTTGGCAAAGTGGATGGTGGTATTACGCTTCTTGTTGCGGTCTGCCGGGTACAGGGCTCGGACAGGCGGGCATTCATCGAAAATCTTCTGCAAGCGTCCTTCGCTTTGGTCTTTGGCATCGTCATCCGTTTGGTCTAGCCATAGAGTTGGTCCCGGGAGGTTGGCTATGATGTAACAGAGAGCAATTTCCGGAGCGGTAGTCTTGCTGCTCTGCACCGAGGCAATGATGCTCACCAATCGCACGCGCGGGTCAACAATGGCCTCCATGACATCCCGAATCATGAAGGAGTTTTCGATACGGAAACGCCCGGGCATGGGGCTATAGGGGATGGAGTGAATATGCTCCTCCGCCCATTGCCATACTGGTTGACGGTCGGGAGGTCTCCAAGCCTCACGCCAAATGCTGATTAGCTTCTCGTTCATGAACATAGCGAATGATTTGCCGGATGATGTCGGGCTCCAGTTGCGGGGCTGTCAGGCGCAGCACGCTCCACCCGGCTAAGGAGGCGGTCAGATACTTCTCGGCATCGTTGAGAAAGCCTTTGGGAGACGTATGCCGCCCGTGGCTCCATACGCCGCCCTCAATCTCGATGAGGGTACGGCTTGGCAGGTGTGCGAAATCAGCTTTCCATCGGCGCGGTGGGTAGAAGCGGTATTCGCGTTCCAAGGGGGCTCCGCCCAGCAGTTCCCAGAGCCGGATAAATCGGTCTTCTAATACTGAGCTCATTCGGAAGTCCCCCTTTCTCCGGTATGCAGGATGCTGCAGATTTCATCGATGGCACGGCTGGCTTCTTCGCGTATGCCTTGGGCATCCAGTCCGCTCATGATGGGCGGCAGTTCGTTCTCAAACTTCGCTCGCATGAGGGAGATTGCTTTACCTACCAGCACCAGCCAGCTACGGCGGACTTCTTCGGTAGGAAGATACTCGCCCTTTTTCACGGCCACTCGGAGCTCGCGTTCTTCTACTTCGGCCAGTAGTTTGCGAGCCTTCAGGGCATCCGTGCGTGCCCCTACGGAATCTTCTCCTCCCTTGAGGGAGTTGGCGCGGACAAAATCACGCCAAGCCGACACATTGTGGCTCCCGTTGGATGCCGGTTCCGGGGCTCCGGGGATTTTGCGCCAATTGTTGATGGTTCGGCGAGTTACGCCTAGCGCGGCGGCCAATTCGACAACGGTATTGGCTACGGCCAGAGTCTCGGTACTTCCGGCGGCCTGAGCCTGCACGCGGGCGCGTTCGGCTGTCGAGAGCGGCTTACCGGATTTTACCTTCTGGACGATGTTAGCAAAATCCGCCGACAGGATTTTGTCGGCGGCTTCCTGAGAAATTGTGCCGGGCATACCAGATGCCCGGTGTCAAAAGGATTTTACAGGATGGATTGAGCTTCTTCGATAATGGCAGGGTCTACCGGAATCTGGTAAGCAGATATCTTAGCGTATTGATGCAGCAGGTTCCGAGCGGTAAATTGTGCAGAATCGAGCAAGCTCTCACGGAAAGAGTCTTTATCGTCCTTTTCATTTTCGAGTCGCGATAACGCGTAGCCGCCAATCTCAGCAACCCGGGCGGACATCAGGTCTATAGCGGCTTTTCGGACAGCCTTCTTCCGGTCGTATTTGCGGAGGTATTCCATAGCCTCGGTGAACGAATCCAGAGCGGCAAAAAAGGAAGCGAGGTCAAATCCGGCGCGGTATTGCAATTCTTCGTGTGTCATTGTCTGTAAGAGGTTTAGGCTTGTGTGTGGCGGAAATTTACTCTCCGTTATGCCAAAAAGCAATCCTAAAAAGCAAAGTTTTTTTAATGTAAGCCGTTTGCTTTTAGTTTATAGGAGCTTTTGTTGCAAAGTTTTTTACTTGTACTCTTGCCACAGCTCTCGCGCCTCTCTTACGGTTGCAGAATCGACAGGTTCCCCAATACTCTGCATCGACCTCGCGGCGGCTGACAGGAGGCAGGCCTGAGTCCGGACTGTTTCCGGGGAGGCATTCATCGCCCGGGCTGCCCGGTAGTCTGCAAGCCGGGCAAGATAGCGGGCGCGGATTCGCTCACGAAATATGAAATGAATATCAGAACTGTTCATCGTCGTTTTTTCGGGAGTGAGCATCTTGGATAGTAGCGGATTCCATGTTCCCCTCGAAGAGGTCGAACAGGATGTCTTGCAGGAACCATTCGTCCCCACATATTGTCCGAGCGAGTTGGCGGGTACGGTGAACCGGGGTGAAGCAGTTGGAGCCCTTGCGGTGAATCCAGCGTTCCCGGGTCACTTCTACGAGGTAGGTTTCACCAATTAGAACGCTGATTCGCAGCTGCATTTCTTCTTCTGCGGGGCGAGACACGCGCTCCATTACTTCGAACTTGTACAGATAATCCATTGCGGTTAAGAGGTTTAGGTTTGTATGTGGCAGAAAATTACTCTCCGTTGCCCTAAAAAGCAATCCTAAAAAGCCAAGTTTTTTAGATGTAAGCTGTTTGTCTTTAGTTTATAGGAGCTTTTGATTCAAAGTTTTTTAATACTCATCCGGCAACAGCATCGTGGTGGCTGCCCGCTGCCCGTTATCGCCCTCCGCTTCCGTGATAATCCAGAGCACGCGGCCATCGTCAAACCTGTATACGGAGAGGAGTCGGCTGCCATACTTCAGGGCATTATCATTCGAGCGTTTATCCTCATCACAGATATCGCCCCAATCAGCGGAGCTATGGCGGGTCAGGCATTTGTGCAGCTCTTGCTCCGTAAAGGAGTCTTGCGCGGCGGGAGTCATTAGTGTTCTGCCCAACTGGAACTTCTGCTTGAAGCAGTCGAGAATCCACGGGGGACGAACGGCACATGCGGTATGATTCCACCAGACTTCTTCCATTCGGTCAGGGGCGATGTTATCCTCGCTCTCGACCGGGCTCAGGCTAGCAAACTCGCCCATGTGCAGCCACTCCATACGCCGGAGCCCGTTGGGCAGAGCGTAAATGCGGACGAGGTTACTCTTGTTCTTAACCAGCTTCCGGGAATACCGGAACGCCACGCCCCCGAGGTGCTTATCAGCCACCGGGTCGAGGGGGTAGAACTTCTTCACCCCCATCATGATGCAAATGTGGCGGACATCTCCGGCCAATTCACGAAGGAGCGTTTCGGCGGGCTCATAAGAGCCGCCGCCAGCAGTGGATTGATTTCGACTTGTATGCATAGTAGAACAAAATTACTCGCCCGGCATCAAAAAAGCCATGGCACGTTACGTCTTATTGCTAAACGGGAAAACAGGAAGAACTGTGGGAAAAGCCGGGCGGGAAATACTGACCGCATTTCCCGCCCGGAACTACTCATTCTCCATTACCCTATCTGCTTCTTTTTTCCCTGCTGACAAGCAGATTGGGAGTTTGTGATTTTCTGCCAGCGGGGACTGTTAAAAAGTGGGAAGTGAAAAAAATGCTGCTTGCTCCATTTGCTTAAGCAAGGAGGGAGGAAGAAAGAACCGAGAGCCAGCGGAAGCCTTCTCCTATACAGAGACCCCATACTCAGGACTCCTCGCGGATTGCAGCTTGCAGTTAAAACGCTCTTGTTCATACATTAAGGGGCTCGTCAAAATCTTCCAGAGTGCGTGCATACTCCACAAGCTGAACTAGACGCAGTTTCAGTTCCGCGCGGTGATGCTCGGTCAGCTTCTCCGGGGGATTTTTGGAGAGCCAGAGCAAGACCTTGTCGAGTTCGTAGGCAATGGGGAGCGAGGCTTCTGCTTCCTCCTTGGTAGGGAGATTGATGTGGCCGAATGGGCGGTCATCATTGGGCAGGATGTCTCTCTTCTCCTCCTCGGTCATGGTTTCAGCCTGATGCTGGCGAACAACCTTGCGGAAATCTCGGACAGATTGCTTCTCCTTAGCGGCCTGAGTAAGAATGTTGTCGCGAGAGGTAAAATCTTCACCTAGTGCGGCGGCCTCGCGGTGGTGGCTGAAGGACAGCTCGGGGTGGCGGGTTTCGTGCGGGTAAGCGCGGCAAACCATCACAATATCGCGGAGCGTGCTGCGGGACATGCCGGTGGCCTTTTCGGCCTCCTCATACTTGCTGTCAACGTAGCGGTTGCCCCATGTGCGTTCGCCCAGCAGAAGCGTGTCACCCAGCAGCCAGTTGCAGGACTTGCTCAGCGACAGAACCGAGCGGAACAGGTTGTTGTAATTCTCGGAGCTGATTTCCTCCGCCTCAAGCTGGAGCCCGAGCGGGGTAAATCGGATGCCATCAATCCCGGTTGCGACAACTGCCGTCAGGTTAGACGTCGCGACGTCGCGACATCTAAAATCGGGCTGCGCGGGGACTGTGGCGGGAGTTTCCATTGCGGTGTCGATTTCTGATGATTCCATGATACCAATGGAATCGTGTCAAAAATCAATCATGGACTTTCTTGCGGCGGCTGTTCGTCAGGCGGTATTTCTCCCGGGCGGCTTCACTCTTCTGGTTCCCCAGCGGGGGCAAACCGAGCAGCTTCTGCACGCTGCGGACGTGGTAGTGGAAGGCTTGCTTGCTCATACCAAGCTGGCGGGCATGTTTGGCACAGGTGCCGTTCCCGCACAGGTAGCTCAGGCATGACCATTGGAGCCTCGGACGCCCCTTGCGGCAAATGAACGAATGCAACATCCGGCGGTGGTATTCATCCAGAGAAGCATAGAGGTCTTGCAGCCTGGTCTTGCCATCGATGAGCCCACCGAATCCGCCATCAGTCTTCGGTGTTTGAGCCGGGGGCAAATCTTCCACTCCGGGCTGTACGGTTGAGCCGTCAATCCGGGGCGCAAGCAAGCCGAGGCTTTCTGCATGCAAACGCTGTTCTGGGGTAAGGCTCTTCACCCAGGCTTTGAAGTCGGCGGAGCGATAGGCTTTGCGGTAGGATTCATTCCGGGCAGCCTCGCGCTTGGCGTAATCGTCACGGCTCATACGCCACCTCCTTTCCGGTGAGGGTAAATGCCGGGGTGTGACACTTCGTGACACTATGACATGTCATTTGGCGTTTTTTATTCCCCCCTATATATATAAAATCAAATTCAATTTTATATACACACACATTACACATACCCATTATTTCCTTATTTGCTAATTTTGCACAATCAAATGTCATAAATGTCATAGTGAAAAGTAAAAGGTTAAGGTTAGAAGAGTTAGCCCTATGACATTTGGCCATGACATGTGATTTTGCTCCTGTCATGTTTACCCCAAATGTCATAGCCGAAAAAGCCTTAGAACGGGTAGAAATCATCGAGTTCTCCTTCCTGAACCGGACTTTCGAGGTATGCCTGAAAAGCCTCGCGGTTGATGCACCAAACCCGCTCCTTAGTCTTGCGCCTGTATTCGAGGGGGAAATCCCCGGCACTAGCCAAGGCACTCAAACGCTTGCCGAAGCTGTGGGCATTGACCTCGCCACGAAGCATCTCATTCACGCCATCAGTCATCAGCATTTGCTGGAGGAACCATGTAGCAGAGCCCTCCAGCGATTCGAGCCGTTTATCAGCCTCAAAGCAGCCCTTAACGTAGAGCGTCAGAATCTCGCGGAACGACGATGTTGAACCGGAATCCGTAGCCTCAGCCAGCAGGTCAGCATGCAGGTAATTCTTCACGCCCCAGCGGGAATCGCCCACGCAATGCTCCGGAAACTCCCAGTTGAGCAGGAACGAGCACAGAGCGCCCATTTCGGCATTTGCCTTGGCTACTCCATTGGCTTCTTTCATCGGCTCATCGGAGGTCTTAAAGAAACTGATTTTATCGCGGTTGGACACCTCGATGGACGGCAGCAACTGCAGCGAATCCGGGTCGGTGTTGAGCGTGACAATGATGCGTCCCTGCCAGAAGATTTCGGCGGCTTTTTTGAACTTACCCTCAAATACATGCAACTGGTTAGCGGACATCTTTTTGAGCGTCTTGACGAAGATGTTACGCTCGCGGGAATCGCCCTTAGCCACGGTATCATTGAGCGTCCAAACGCCACAGGACATCAGATTATCGTTGAAGCGGGTCAGCCCGAGCACGTAGTCGCTGGCATCGGTGTAGCCTCCCATGCTGATGCCGTAGAGGCATTCGCTCAGGAAGTTCTTACCACAGCCCACACCACCGGCAATGAAGATAGTATGGCCATTCTTGGGTGTGCCGTGATAGGCATTGCGGTAGGCATACGCCCAAGCGGCCATGAAGTGCTCGCGCTGAATGATATCCGGGAACAGACGCTCCATAAAGGCGGCTATCCACGGGAATCCATCGCCCCAGCTCTTGCCCTTGGTCAAATCCGGCTCATGGACACGTAAGAAGCTGGTGTTCAGGCGGGGCTCGCCCTTTACCTTAACCACCGTCTCCTTGCGGTAGATAAACGGACAGGCCGCCGGGAGTGTATGAGAGCGCACTACTTCTCCCACAAACTCCTTGAGCGGACTGGGCTCCCCCTCTACCAGAGCCTTGCTGCTCAGGCCGTAGCTGACCGCCGCGTAGGTCTCGAAGTTCTGGCGGTTCAGGTTCTGCCACCAAGGCTGCACTGAGCCGTCATCGGCAATCAATTCGGTGCGGACATAGAAGCTGTTGTTGATGAAGTAACAATCACACAGAGCTTTGCCAATCGTGTCGGCCTGATAGCGGGCAATGAACTCATGCCCGAAGATATCCTCCCACGAGCGGAACGGGAATCCCCCGGTGAAGCAGACCATGCCCGTCTCAGTCACGATGGCGGCGGTCTGACAATCCGCCATAGCATCCCAGAAGCGAACGCCACGCGCCCCGAGCACGAAATCCCCCTTCCAGCGACCGGGGTACTTGGCTTCCATTTCAGCCCGCACGCGCTCCAGCGGGATGGTCACGCCCTGACTGCTGAAATTGCTCTTCTTAAGAGCCTCTTGGAACCAGAGCATGGTCGTTTCCTCGGGAATCGGCGTAGGGTCGACAAGCTGCCAGTCCCAGCCAGCATGGTAATACTGTGCCGGGTTGGCAAATGCTTTGAGGTCAATGGCTCCGTAGGCATTGTTGAGGCGAAGCTCGCGGGCAACAATCTTCTGGAGAGCCCGCACCATTTCGGGATTCGGCATCAACGGAATAGGCTTGGCGAGTACCCACACGGCATGGGTGCCGCCTGAGTAGGATTTGGCCACGAAAGTAGGCTTAACGGACAATTTGGCTGTCTTTTTGGCGCGTTCCGCTGCCGTCATCACCTTGTCATAGTCGGCCACAATGGCAATCCATGCAGCCGGGATATTCTCCCGGGAGACGCGGGCGGAGGACACTTGTCCCCGGATGCCGGAGAACAGGCAATCCCGGGTGGAGGCATTCGTGATGTAGGCTCGATATGCCGCCTTATCCTGGAGCTTGTCGTGCTCAATCACCGAGCCATCCCACGGCTGACCGAAGGAGATCTCCTGAGAGACGGCATTCGGAAGCATCGGAAACACCAGCCCGGGGAAACAGGCGGAGAAGCTCTCCGTCGAGTGTTCATGAGTGTTCAAATCTGAACACCCGGTGTTCATTTGAACACTAGCGGAGTGTTCACGAGTGTTCATTTGAACACTGGGATTCTCGGAGGGAGTGTTCAAATCCTGCTGTTGCCCCCATTGTTCGCGGCGGCAACGGGTGCGGATTGTGTCAGGGGAAACCCCGAACTGCTCCCCGGTCTGCTTATAGCTACGGCAAGCGAGGTAATACTCTCGTACTTCATTCCAATCAATCTGGCTCATTTGGTGTAGTAGGTGGAGGTTGTTGTTTCGGCGGCCAGCGGAAGCCCGGCCAACCAAGACGGAGGAGTAGTCATAATCCGATGTACTTCCTTAGCATCTCTTTCCAAGTGCTCAAGCGGGACTTCCACCACGACCTCATCATGGACGTGGAGAACGACCCGGTACCCGGCGGCATCGAGATTGAGCAGGATTTCCCCCAGCACATCACGCGCTACAGCGGAGGTGAGATTTTCTGCCAGTTTGCCGCCAAAGAAGTTGACGCGTTTGCCCTGTACCATGGCCGACAGCCCTTTGGAGGTAACAGCGACTTGGCGATAGTAGAGCTTGCGCCCGGACGGCAAAGGTAAGGAAAAATCCTTGCCTACGCTCGCAGTCATGGCTCGTTCAAGGGTAGCCCACAGAGCTGTGATAAGGCGGTTGGATGCCCGGAAATCGGCCACGATTTTCTGAGCCTGCTGGGGAGTGATATCCAGCCCGGCCATACTTTTGGCCAACTGGACGAAAATCCCAGCTCCGGCGCCATAGCCAAGGCCTAACACTCTCGCCTTGGCCAATCGGTACAGGTCGGGAGCTTTGTGCTTCATCGGTTCCGGGTCGGAATATCCTAACGTAAGCCTTCCGTGAGCCTCATAGGGAGAAACGCCCGTTGCCAGAATCTCCATCATGGCATTGTCTCCGGCAAGCCAGCTGAGCACGCGCTGCTCAATTTGTGCAAGGTCGGAGGTGATGAATCCGCAACCGGGGCGAGGAATCAGCATGCGGCGCAAATCTACCCCAAACATTGGAACTCGCGGGAGGTTTTGGCAGTTGAAACCAGCATCCCCGCTGAATCTTCCGGTATGAGCACCAAAGTATTTGAGGCCATAGGCAAACGAGCCGTCCGGGCGGATGCGGCTATGCAGAGTCTCCAGTTTTTTGTAGAGCGTGTTAGCCTTGCGATAATCCCGCATCGCTGCTACCCAAGGGAACTGAGAACCATATTTCTCCTCCCACCGGGCGCATTCCTCTGAATCCTGCGATAAGGATGCCGGGGGCTGAATCCCCGCTTTGATGCATTCCTCCTTCAGATGCTTGGGAGAGAGAACCGGCTTGTAGCCATCTGCCCACGGAATCTTCTCAATCGCCGCGTCCATCACCTGCAGCAAGGTCTGCCGCCCGGCCTCAACAAGAGCTTGGTCGATATGGAGTCCGTAGTCGCACATATCGCGGGTCAGCGCGGAGAGCTTACGCTCCTTATCGTTCCACAGGGGAGAGAGCTGTTTCCAGAGGTAGTATGAGTACCAGGCATCTTTTAAGCAATAGGAGGCCAGTTCCTCGGCCATTCCTTTCTCCTTGGCCTGCTTCCAAGTCACGCCCTGCATGTTGTCGCGGGTATCCTTGGAGAGCGTTATGTTGTACATGCCCTCTACGGCTGCCTTCAGGCTCCGGCCATAGCTAAGAGCCGACACCAAATCCGCCGAGCATTCCCAGCGCGGTTCGATGCCCGCCGGGATGACGCCCAGCTCCTGCAAACGCCGGAAACACGCGCGGTCAAAGCGCACATTGTGAGCTACGCATGTCTGTCCATTCAGGCGGCTCCAATCCATGGCAGCGGGTTCCCCCACGTAGGAGAAACCCGCTTCTTTACTATAGACGGCCACCATGTAGATTTCGCAATCCGGGTGGTGTAGGTAGTGATACAGCCCCATGGTCGTAACCGAGACCTGTTTATCGTAGTATGTCTCGAAGTCCAAGGCATATACCATTGGAGTCGAATCATTTATCATAAGGATTTGTGCGGTAAATGGTCACTTTCAGGCGGTAGCGTTTCTGCCAGTAGCGCACGACATCGCTATCGGCGTATTCCTCCGGCAGTTCGTGATGAGGGGATTCCTCGGCCTTGATGGCTTGGTAGGTAGCCCCGGCCAGCAAATCCAGCTGGTGGTGTTTGCAACCAGCAAAACAGGTCATCTCGGCAAGCGTATGCTCATCGGCATCCGGCAGAATGACCTCTACGCACCGAGCCAGCAACAAGGCCTCCTTGGCCATAGGCAGAGCTTCCCGCAGGTAGCGAGCCACCTCGGGATGTTCTCCCGGCGCGTTCTCTACATAGCTGGCGTGGAGCGTTTTCCAGCCCAGCAGCTTCTTCTCCAACATCGGGATGCTGCGCACGATGGCAGCGGCTTTCTTCAAAGTGTATGGTTCAGGTTTCATATCATCGCGGACGATTTGCGTCTCTGCCTATGCAATGGGGGTAATTGGCGGAAATTAGAAAAAAATCAGAAAGAATCCTCAATTTTTCTTTGAGCGATTTCTGCGACCATCGGGCTATCAAGGCCTTGCGCAAACGCGAAAAATATTCTCCATTTTTTCTGATTTTTCGGCTTGTACAGCGGCCTGAAAAGTGCTAAGCTGAGCACCTGCTTTTGCATCCGATATGTCAGGCTTACCGTCACAGACCATTGAGGAAGCGCCCGCGAGCTATTCGTGGACGGCAAAGCACCGTATCGGCGGGGTTTGGAAGTCCTCCAAACCTGTTGAGTTTGCTATTGCGCCGATATCTGCTGTAACTGTTCGTGCCAACGCCCTTACTGTGTCCGCTCAGGCTGCAGCTATGGCTCTGGCATTGGTGATTATGAACGCCGCCATGCTTGTGGTGGCAGAAATGAAGCAAGTGGCTTCTTTGGGCATGATTATTTGCCCGGAGTGCCGCTAATTTTTTAGGGAAACAATCTGGCACTCTCGGGATAAAAAGCCCGAAGTGTTAGGTGGTTTCCCTTTTTGTTTTCACCGACAGCGAAGAACTCACGAAGTAGGCAAAAAAGTAAATTAAGAGGAAAATGAAGAATAATATTACCATCCAATGTTACATCGGCGAGAGATCGCCTGATTATCAACGGTATTTCGCTCTGTACCATTCAGGGCTCCGAGTATTCGGTGTGGGTAACCACCTGTGTACTCAAGAAGTGATTACCAAGACTCTCACGGCCTTGTCCTCTGAGGACTTGTGTAACGTAAACCCTCATTCTTACTCGGGTAACGCTCAAGTTATCTTCGAGCTAGAAAACCTCCTCGATGTCATGAGCATCTTCCGCTATGGCTCATGCAAACTAAATGTAATCAATGGGGGACTAGACTTTTACCACCCGGAACATCGCATCACTTTCAAATTCGCAAAGGAAGTCTCAGGTTTGGGTTGCATCCCTGAATCCGGTCAGTATTCAGACAAGCAGAAGATGACTCTTCATTTGCTCTGTAAATTGCCTTTCCAGTCCGGGATTATTGAAATCACATATTCTGAAGGGCAACCTTCGGGCATCATTATGGAAACCTCCAATTACATACGTGCCAAGAAGTAATTCCCTCTTTCTGGGGAGCCTAAAGCTCCCCTCCTACAGCCTTTTTTCGTTTAACGAAGACTAACACAATTCGGCAGCCAAGCTGAGCACCTATCAAGGGCAGGCCGCTGAGGATTGCAGTTCATCTGCGTCCTTGGCGGCTATTTTTGTGCCCACATGTCTCAGCTGACTGCCGTCCTCTTTTTGACTCCTCCCTTGATGGAGCTTGAGCTGCTGCTCATTCTCCATCATGAAAACATACACACAAATAATTGACGTTGAGGTCGTTTTCGACACTCATAAGCCCGCCATTGAAGAAGCCGCCCGTAGGGCAACAGGTGCGTTCCTGAAGGACTCGCGCATCCGTGAAAAACACCGCAGCCATGACTACTACAACGATATGTTGCTGGTAGGTACACGGCATATCTTGGAACACGACCTCATGGATAAAGGCAAGGAGGACCTCTCCAATATCCTCTTCCGCGTATTCCTGTACAAGATTAACGACTACCGCCGCACGGAAGAGAATCGCCGCCGCCTGATGCGCGAGGCTTCCGTGGTGGTAGACTGGTTCAATGCCGCTGAGAAACTGGAAAGCTGCGGAGAAGTCTACCAGCCGGAGCACCCGATGAAGGAGCTTATCTCCGATTTTCTGGCGGTAGCCCCACCGGAGGTGCGCCGCATCTGCAAGGCCTTTATGGAGCAGGAGAAGAAGTCTGTCTCCCGCGCAGATGCTTGCCGCCAGCTCGGCATGTCGGAGTATGAATTGAAGAAAAAATTGCGCAAAATCGGAGAAATGCTCCAGATTTTTTCTGATTTTTGATTCTCGGTGCCATTGCTTAAGCAAAGACCGACTTACGCAATGCTTCAATTACTTCCGTACCAGATAAATCATTCAAAGGGCATCATTCGCCCTCTCACCAGCCTGAACCGAGCAGCCTTAGACGCCTCGGATGCAGGCACAGGCAAGACCTATGTAAGCTGCTATACTGTGGCTTACATAGGCTGCCCCTGTGTCATTGTCACTAACAAAGCTACCAAACCGAGCTGGGAGAAAGTGAGTGCCGGGTTCGGCCTCAAACCGATTCTTATCACCAACTACGAATCGCTCCGTAGGGGTAAGTTCCCGGAATGCCGCAAATCCGGCAAAGGCTTTATCTGGAATCTCCCACAGGACACCACCATTATCTTTGACGAATGCCAGCGGTGCAAATCCCGCACCAGTCTAAACGCGAAACTGCTCATTGCCGCCCGCGCCCAGCACTACCGGCTCATCCTTTGTTCCGCGACTGCAGCAAACTCCCCCTTGGAGATGTATGCGCTCGGTTACGCTCTTGGGCTCCACCAGCTCTGGAACTTCTGGACATGGGCTCGGCGCAACGGTGTAACGCAGGGTTTCTTCGGCATGGAGTTCACCGGGGGCAAAGAAGCACTCCGCAAGCTCCACAACGACATCTTCCCGGCGCGAGGCAGCCGGATGCGTATTTCGGAGATACCGGATTTCCCATCCTCCGTTGTTACGGCTGAAGTTATCGATACAGGCAAGGCTAAAGCCATCCAGCGGGAATACGACCGCCTCCGCAATGAGTTACGGCTCGCAGAGCATTCCGGCAACCGGGAGCAGCTGCAGGCCGTGGCCAATGAATTGGGCTCCAAGAGAGCCAGTCACCTGACGCTCGTCCTCCGCGCCCGCCAAGCCATCGAGCTCTACAAGGTTCCGGCCATGGTAGAAATGACCCGGGCGGCATTGGAAGAGGGACAGAGCGTGGTGCTCCTGGTTAATTTCTCCGCAACGATTGAAGCTCTGATGGAGCAGCTCGACTGCCCGCACGTTATCCGGGGAGGCCAATCCCCGGCGGAACGTCAGCAGGTGATTGACCGCTTCCAGAGCAATGAAATCCATGTGGTGATAGCCAACATACAGGCCGGAGGCGTAGGTGTCAGCTTGCACGACCCGGAGGGGCAGCGTTCGCGCCTGAGTATCATCAGCCCCACGTTCTCCGCCGCTGACCTCCGGCAAGCCTTAGGCCGTGTTCACCGCGCGGGCGGAGCGGCCAGCATTCAGAAGATATGCTTTGCCGCCGGAACCTGCGAGGAACATACCGCGAAAATCTGCGCGGCTAAGCTCGCACAAATTGACCTCCTGAATGATGGAGATATGCAACCTTTTCCCATTCAATAACCAATATGAAAACAACC
>Ga0233362_1000027_pt1 | contig 43677 bp, 36 predicted proteins | sample ElkDunMinimDraft_22_FD_180674 | JGI IMG/M metagenome (GOLD analysis project Ga0233362, IMG submission 180674) | Fecal eukaryotic communites from dung pellets of Tule Elk in California, USA - Elk Dung C1 | ecosystem: Host-associated > Mammals > Digestive system > Large intestine > Fecal | place... | reverse complement strand
AATTACTATGGGTTTACCTGCTCCTGTCATCGACTTCGCTTTCTTCAAAACTTCGACCGTTTCTGACATATTGTTTCCATCCATTGTAAGAACAATCCAATCAAAAGCCTCAAATTTAGCAGCTAAATTTCCTAATGAACAAACATCATCTGTAGGCCCATCAATTTGTTTTCCATTGTAATCAACTGTCAAAATAAGGTTATCCACTTTATTGGCAGAAGCAAACATTATAGCCTCCCAATTTTGGCCCTCTTGCAACTCACCATCACCCGTTAAAGTATAAACGATGTGGTTATCTTGGTTTGCCTTCTTGGCCAAAGCTGCCCCAATAGAAACAGACAAACCTTGTCCTAAAGAACCTGATGCAACGCGAACTCCTGGCAAATTATGCGTAGGTGTAGGGTGACCTTGCAAACGAGTTCCTAATTCTCGGAAAGTAGCTAACTCGGAAACTGGGAAATAGCCTCTACGAGCCAAAACACTATAAAAAACTGGTGTTATATGTCCATTGGAAAGGAAAAACATATCCTCATCTCTTCCATTTTGTGCAAAATGGGCTGGGTCAGCCTCCAAAATTTCAAAAAATAGTGCTGTCAAATAATCAGCACAACCCAAAGAACCACCAGGGTGACCAGACTTTGCTTTGTGAACCATTCTAATAATATCTCTGCGAACTTGTGCAGCTATGGTTTCTAATGTGGCTTCTTTTTTCTCCATAATTGACTTTTTTATGTTATATTATAAATTTACTGAACCAGAAATTGCTGATGATAAATTTAGCATCTCTTCCGAAGAAAGCTCAACACGTTTTTTGGTAAAATCAAGATCGCCTGCCTTTGTGATTGGTACCAAATGAACGTGTGTATGAGGTACATCTAAACCTATAACCGCAACCCCAATCCTTGCACACTCTACATTCTGTCGAATTGCTTTAGCAACTTTTTTGGCAAACACCATCATCTCTGCCAACATTTCATCTTCCAAGTCAAAGATATAGTCATTTTGCAATTTAGGAACTACCAATGTATGTCCCTTTGCAATAGGTGAAATATCCAAAAAAGCAAAGAATCTATCATCCTCAGCAATTTTATAACACGGAATTTCACCTTTTATTATTCTTGTAAAAATAGTTTCCATAATATTTTATCTTGAAACCTCCAATATTTCAAATTTCATAGTTCCAGCAGGTGCTTGCACAGTAACAATATCACCCTTCTGATTTCCTAAGAGACCTTTTGCAATCGGTGAAGTAACAGAGATTTTACCCGATTTTAAATCTGCTTCAGACTCTGGAACCAACGTATAAGTAACTACCATATTATTTGCCAAGTTTTTAATCTTAACTATTGAATAGATTAAAATCTTTGACACATCAATTTTTGATTCATCTAATAATCTTGCATTAGCAATAACATTTTTCAATTTTGAAATCTTCAATTCCAAAATTCCTTGCGCTTCCTTAGCGGCATCATATTCAGCATTCTCAGATAAATCACCTTTATCTCTCGCTTCTGCTATGGCTGCAGAAATTTTTGGTCTTTCTACAGATTCTAACTGTTTTAGTTCATCTTTCAATGCTTGAAGACTTTGCTCTGAATAGTATTTAACTTCGCTCATTTCGTCTATATTTGTTTATAAAAAGAAATTAAAGAGGCTTATATTAAGCCTCCTTAATTTAAATTTCCAAGAAATATTCAGAAGACTATAGAGTTATTCTTAAACTCATATAGTGATTTCCTTTATATTGTTTAGTAAATCTATAAGAGTAATCAATGTACAAACGTTGATTGCCTTTTTTAGAAAGTGGAGCTGCAAATGTTACACCAGCACTTGGTCCTGCATACATATTATCTGGACTTAACACAACGTGATCTAATTCACCAGCTTCATCTTTTACAAATGCTAAATTCTCCATAGCAAAACCAGCTCTTACCATAAAGAATTGTTTTAAACCATATTCTAAACCGATAGCAAAGATATCTCTAGAATATGCATTTGCAGTAAATGATCCAGCTAATGTAAATCTATGATCTGCATCATTTCTTGTCAAACCTTCTTGTTTCAAGTCTTCTTTAGACATATTTTTGTAGTCGCCTCCAAAAATCAAGAAATCGTAAGAAAGTCCTAAACACAACATAGAAGGAAGTTCTGATGCTGCTGAACGTTGTTCTAATGATAATTCATAATCAGTGTTAACAACCTCTCCACGAATGGTAAGACCATCACCTTTGTAGCTAATAGGAAGACCAATATTTTTCAAGGTGATACCAATTTTGAAGTTTTCGTATGCACCAGATACATATTGAATACCTGCATCAATAGCAACGCCATTGGCCTTAAGGTCAGAAATACTTTCATTAACGATTTTAACAGAAACACCACCATGGATATAACGGTTAAAAGATTTCGCATAGTGAATTCCAATATAGTTCAATTTTGGGGAGAAGATTGCTGATGTTCCATCAGGTTGTTCTACGGTAGTTACAGGAATATTTCCAAAACCCATATTGAATATTGAGATTCCTATTGTTCCTAAATCTGTAACAGAACCTGTTTCTTTATTAGTTTTACGCAAACCTTGCGCAATACCAAAAGAGTTAATAGAAATTCCACAATTTGAACCTGAAAAATATTGTGTACGTGAGAAAGCAAAATCAGTACCTTTGATAAATGCGATACCTGCTACGTTGGAATACAATGCTTCAATGCCTCTGATTTCTGCAATACAAGCACCACTCCAACCATTTGAACGTGCCCATGGGTCAATTAGCAAATGCTGAGCACCAGCTTGTCCTGAACGGTCTTTATTTCCTGCATATCCTGAAAAGGATACTACAGTGAGACAAACAGTCAAGCAAACTAATAATGTTTTATATATATTCTTCATTTTATAATTATTTACGTTTGTTATTTAATAATCTTAGAATGCATTTAAGTCGGTTGGACGCATTGCACAGAAGAATTTCAAAGTTCTCTCACCAATTCCGTCTGCTTTAACGTGGATAATATACATACCACCAGCAATTGGAATATCTGCAGAGTTCTTCAAATCCCAAGTTACGTATGTAGATTCTGCATCACCCTTTGTAAGTTTACGTACTAGTACGCCACTTACTGTGTAAATAGAGATATCACACTTCTCAGGTAAGTTTGTAATCTTAACGTAGGTTTCGAGAGCTGTGCTTTCGTAAGTAGAATATCCATAGTATGGATTAGGAACAATATTAATGTTATCTAATACTGTTTCGTGAGTTGTTACATCATTAGTTACAGGAGCAATATTCTTAGTTGTGAAAGAATATAATGGGTAACCATTGTTTGCTGCGTATGCTGTTGCATAATCAGCATCTGCTTCTGCTTGAGCTTCGTTGAAGTATCTTGAATTGTATCTCATATATGGACGAGAAACACGCAATTTAATAGTTGCTTTACTGCTCATCCAATAATCAGATTGGAATTGTTGTGGCATAGCAATTGAGGTCCACATTACGTTGTTGAACAATTGCATTTTCCAAAGTTTACGTTTAGCATCGTTAATATTGTCAATTCCTGTAAATTGGCTGAATTTACCAACTAACCATCTACATTCATCGTATGCTCCACAATCATAATAAGAGTTTTGCCATACATTATTGCCATCCATAAATCCGCCACCACCATGGTGAACACCATTTGCAGTACGATCTATTCCATCGTCATCCCAATTACGGTGCACCGCTGTTGGAGCAAGTTTATAGTAGTTTGCAGATGTATTACCTGAACTACCTACAATGTAAATATAGTGTCTTCCACCCCAAGCCAAAGTAGCTTTAAATTCTGGAAGTCCATATGCCATATATAAATCTCTGTATGAGTTATAGGTAGCTTCGTTAATCTCTTCACCTTCTGGAGAATATGCATAAACATCTGTTGGATTGAATAACATATCATCACCATTATTAGCAGTATCTGCAGAGTTTTCTGAGAACATAATATTTAATCTCTCACCGGTTTCTACATTGATAGCATAACCTGGGAACCAACCCATACCTGTTGTACCAGAACCATCTGGGTTACCATTTTTGTCAACTGATGGAGATTTTCTTGGTTCTTGTTTATATGCACCACCGATAGATAGAGCATTATCTTCACAAGCTTCCAATACAATACAACGTGTCCACAATTCTGGTTCGTTTGGTGTTAATACAACATCAACAGAATATAAATTAGTCATTGTTTGGTTATAACCAGGACAGTAAGAATTTGTATAAAGAGTCAACTTATGAGTGAAATATGCTGGAAGTGGTTCATCGTAAGAGATAGCACCATTTTCAAAATCTGGTTCATCTGGAACAACATATTTTGCTTGTGGACCACCATCGTATGGAGACGACAATACGTATGGAGACCAAGTACCATCAATAGCACCTTCAAATTGTCCTAGTGGATCTTTCCATGCTCTTGATTTCCAACTATCATTCAAAGAACCTTTTGGTGTTTCAACAAAGAAATCTTCAACACGCCATTTAATATATTCATCTTCAACACCATCTTGAACATCTTCTGCTTCTTCCCAAGCTCCAGCAGATTGTTGACCTGCTCTAATCCAGTTAGATGGATATTCACCTTCTGTATCTTGCAATCCGCCTAACCAAGGGTGATTTTCATCTTCAAATACTATTTCAGAACCTAAGAAATCAACTTGTGCAAATTTTAGTTTATTTTGATAATCATATCCTTGTACAGCTGAATCCAAATAGGTTTTCATTTCTGTTTGGTGTACTTGGAAATCATAGTTTTCAATAGAAACAGAGATACCCAATGGGAGGAAGAGTTGTTCATTTCTTTGTGTAATAGATTTATCTGAAGGAATAGCACGCAAAGCATTTCCTAAACTATCTTTATAACCTAAAGCAACGATATCTTCATCTGCAACATCTTCACCAAATTCAAGAACCCAAGTAGTAGAATCTGTTACATCAGCAGCTGCATCAACAAATCTGATTTTGTAATCAAATGGTTGCAATTTCAATGGGTCAATAACTTTAATAGAAAGTGGACCAGCATTGTTTTTGTAAGTAATAGAGTTAACTTTACCGTAGGTTAAAATTTCTTTGATAGACTCATCTGTTAAATCCAAATAGTTACCACCATTACCTTGACCTTCAATACGAGTAATCATAGGTTGTGTACCATACTCAGCTCTTAAGGTTGTACCTGTATTATGAGACAATGCAGGGTGTGGAATAGCAGCATGAGCAGCAATAGCAGTACCACCAGCAGCCTTACGTCCTGCAAGGTAAACTGTTTTTTGTCCAACCAATCCGTTTGGAATATCAGGGTCAATTGAATAAGTTTGATAATTGTTATAAGCGTAAGCAATTACCATAAAGTAATAGGTCTTATAGTTAACAAGTGCATTAGAACCTGTAGCAAATTGATCTTGAGTAATTTTCAAAGAGTGGAAAAGACCATTATTAGCACCATTTACCATTTCTGTAGCAACAGAAGTTCCTAATGCATCATTATAAACCCAGTTTACAAGTTGACCAATAGGATTACCATTTTCATCATAGTTTTCAATATCACATTGAGCAACTAGACGAGCTTTATCAAGGTCATCCAAGTCTGCTACACTGACAGAATTGTTCTTAAGTTGATAAATTTTGTAACCTTCGAATCTATATTTACGGTCATATTCAACAACATTAAGTTGAGATTCTACTCTATCATAGTAGTAAACTGAATCAGGAGTAACGATAGAGTCTTGAACGATAACTAATTCTTCATCTGTACGAGATTCAGGAATTTGAGCATCTTCTTCTTCGTATGTTTCATTAAAGTTGTTGCTAAGTGGGTCATCGTTAGAGATGTAAAGAATCAATTCTTTATCAAGTTCACGAATAACTACATCTGGAGCATCAGGACCATCCAATACTTTGAAACAGTTTTCGAAAAGTGCTTGACATTTATCATCAGCAATTTTCAATAACTCTACAGAAGCCCAAGCACCACCTTGAGAAGCGCGTGCCCATGGAATACCTACAGTAATATAGTTAACAGCACCTGCTTCCAATGTGAAAGGACCAGCAGATTGCATAAAACGACGGTCACCAGGAGCATTATTTTCATTTGCTTCTGTCCAACCACCATCAGCAGTATAGTTAGGATCAACACCTTTAGTACCCCAGTTACAAGGGTCTGTCAAACCTGGGAACATGAAATCACATTCAGGACCTTGGGTTTGAGATTGGTGAGCATTTTTACCATATCTCATTTTGGTACCATCACCCCAAATACCTTGCAACATATAGTAGTATTCGAATGCAACACTAGGGTCACCAATTACAGAGTTGTCGTTATTATGGTAAACAAAACGGCGCATACCGAAACGTTCGTTATCAACGATATCATCACCGAAATTCACACCATTAATGGCCATTTGGTCATTTTCGAATGAGCTATTAAGATATCTATCACAATAACCAGGGAAAGAAGCAGAGTCAACATAGAATTTTGGATTATCTCTACCATCAGGATCGATATAAGGACCTTGGAAGAAATCAACACCTACTGCAGGTGGTTGAGAACCATAGTGTTGTGTCAAACCAGTACCATCAACATCTCTACCATTGTAGCAATAACCTAAACCACGGGCAACATCACAACCTACCATATCATCTTCTGCAAATCCCAAATCTGGGTCAACCCATTGTGAGAAGTAACAGTTAGTAAGTTTAAAAGTAGAACGGTTTACGATTTCGTAAGAGTAGAAAGTCATATTATTGATTTCGTCATTTGTAGCAAATGCGAAAGCTTGTCCACGGATTTCCAAACCGATTGGGTCACCTTGAGTTTCAGTGTGAGGGCCACCTTTATCGTTGAACACCCAGAAAAGGGTTTCGTCACCTTTCAGAACGTGGTCCGCCAAAATCATTTTATTATCAATACCTGATCTTTCTTTAAACCAAGTTCTTTCAGGAGCCCATGGCAATCTATCTTGAGCAGCCAATTCAATATTAGCAGTAGTCCAAGGACAATATTCATTATCCAAATCGTAGTATGGATAGTCACCACCTTCAGGAGTATAAAGTAAGTTTCCATCCACATCATTATAAGGTGCGCAATACAAAGAGTAATCGTCACCAAAAATTTCACTTGGATTAGCAACCTCTTTCCAGTTAGAGATACTAGCTGGCATAACGTAAGTAGGATCATTAGTTAAGTGAGCAGCTATATGAGCTTCTACTTCAGCACGAGTAACCTTATAGTGTTTGTCGTAGTAACTACATACATTTTGTAATGTTGAAGCTCCATCAACGGTAAGAGGACCTGTCCAGAAGTCATCACCAACTTGACGGAAACGAACAGCAGCCAAACGCAACTGACCAGAAACGTCACGACCACCAATCCAAAGGGCAGCGGCAAACATTGAAGTTTTACCTGAACCTCTAGGAACTTCATACTGTGCGATTTCTTTGAACCACATAGTACCATTTGTTTCTACGTAGGCTCTTACGTTGTTAATTGTAAGCTCATTTGAGTTTGTGGCAGGCAAACAGGTTGCAGACTCATCCTTTTGCATCGGAGCATGCACTGTACCAACCCATTTTCTTGCGTAAGTAGCATTTGCTGCTACCAACACAAAAAGAGTCAATAAAACTATAATTTTGCTTCTTTTATTCATATCTTTTTTTTTTATTTACATTAGAAACCAAATTGAACACCTAAGCTAACACGAGTTGGCAAGCTATAGTTGTAAGGACTTTGCATAACCATTTTGTAGTAGTCGATGTAGCCCGGAACATAAACTTGTTGATTGATATTTTGTTGATATTGAGCAGCTGATAAATAACCGTCATCTTCTGGATTTCCGGTATAAGTATAAACGCTAAGTACGTTTTTGAAGTTGAAAAGGTTCATAACATCAAGATATACCATAATGCTACCTGGTTTCATTTTGCGTTTTTCACCTTCTGTTTTTGGTTTTGCAGCTAAGTTAAGAATCCATGATTTGTAAATGCGAAGGTCACATTGGAAAATCCAAGGTTTGTTAGAACCATTGATAGATCCTGACAATTGAGATTTACCAACACCTGCGATTGTAGAAAATGGAACACTTGAACGAGAGTAAGGCATACCAGATGCAGCTGAGAAACGAATAGAAGCACCTGCATTTTGGAACCAATTGATAGATTTTTTCTTACCTGTTTTCTTGCTTACCCATTCACTAATTACTTTTGAATCATCTTCAAAGTCGAATGATAAGTCAGCGGTAATTCTATGTCTTTGGTCGAATTCCAAGTTTGTCAAAGTTCTCAAGTTTGGTTGACCAGAAGCGATAATTGCCAAGTTAGAACCTGCTGAAGAACCTGTACCTTTTGCAAATTGAATAGTATAAGAAGCACGAAGGTTAACAAATTTCTTTGCTCTCAAGTTGAAACCTAAAGTAAAACCTTGTACTGTACCGAAGTCGATATTATCGTATGAATAATATGTGCTAGGATATGCACCTGTATAACGATAAGATTGGATTTGGTCACGTTTTTCAGAATAGTAAGCAGCGATACTAATAGCAGCGTTGTTACCCACTTTTTGACGGAAACCTAATTCATAGTCAATACTTCTTTGAGGTTTCAAGTTAGGATTACTTACTTGGTTACCTGCGCTAGAACCAAATTTTTCAATGAATAAGTAACTAATTGGATCTAATTGCAAGTTAGAAGGACGATAAGTAATAATGTTATAGTGAGCATAGAACAATGAGTTGTCTGATACTGGGAATGAGAAAGAGATACGTGGCATTACTGACCATTGTGGTTTATAATCTTCAAATGCTTTACCACTTACTTTAGAGATATTGCTTGGATCGAAAGCTTCTTTAAGGATTGGACCACCATTAGCACCTAACATAGTAGTTGGGTCAGTAACCTCTTGTCCTAAAGCATTGTACCAAGTTGTACCGCTACGGTAACCAATAATGTTTTGAGTAGATGGGTCTAAAGTAGAACCTTTTTGATCAACATAAACTACCCAATCGCCTTCTGCATTAGGAACGATTTTGTCTCCAAAAGCACCATTCAAAGAACTTACAGTATGAGCTTCACGGAAAAGGAATGGGTCTGATAATACTTGTTGGTTAGCATCGAAACGGTCAACACGCAAACCGACGTTGAACAACATACTCTTGATAGAGAATTTATCTTGAATATACATTGCTAAATATACAGGTTCGTATGCACCAATTTCATATCTTCTATCTACAATTTGATTTCCTTCATCATCATAAATAATGTTTCCATTATTGTCTGTTCTTGCAACACCATCAAAGAAATCAGAGATATTTGTTTTGTTACGATTAATGCTGCTACCGGTGTAGTCATATCCATAATAACTTACAAGTGGTCCACTAATACCTACCAATAGTTCATCAGCTGAGAACATATTCAAATCGAAAGTAGATGGATCATAGCTATCAATATCCAACCAATCGCTTCCATTAGGATCTAAACCTAAAGCAATACGAAGGTTTCTATCGAAATTAGTTTGAGAATTCAAATCCACCAATTGATTATAAGTAATTGTATCTTCAGAAAGATAGATAGGATTGTTAACATCTAATTGTAACATGTGAGAGTTTTGTTTTGCTCTCATCAAAGTCCACAAAGAGTAAGGAGAGATACCCCAAGCGCGGTAGGTTAATTTTTCAAATTCAAAACCTAATTTCAACTCGTGGTTACCCAAACTCATAGAAAGGCTTGCTTTTGCACCAATACTTTGCGTTGAAGATTTGCTATAGCCTGACATTACAGTACCTGGCATATAGAACATTCCATAAACAGTAGATGGAGAAGAACCATTCAACAATGAACCAAATTGTTGATACAACTCGTAATTGTAAGGAATATTTGATCCATACAAATCGTAGAAGAATTCAGGAGTGTAATTATCCACAAAATTTTGTGTGTACCATGCTAAATCAGGGTTAGAAGAGGTAGATGGATCGAAAGTAATAATTGAATCATAAACAGAAGATAAAACGTTTACGTCATAAATTACAATACCATCAGGATCTGTAAGTGATTCTACTGGTAAATACATTTTTGCTTTTTTTGTTGTATATTTACCAATATGACCATAATTAAAGAAATTATCTTTATGTCTTTCATCTTCACTCACACCTTTATTTAATGTATAATTTATATTAATATCGTACATTAAGTTTTTAAGCAAAGAGGTATCTCCAGCAGTAGCAGTTTTTACTCTATGATTAATACGAGCATTCAAACGAAGTGTTGAAGCTGTTGAAATTGGGTGGTTTGCACTATTGAACAAAGCTGAAGCTTGACCACCACTACTATGACCTTTATCATATTGGTAAGAAGCACCAATAGAGATTTTCATATTATTTTTAGATTTTCCATTAGCATCTTTACCACCTGCAAGGAAGTCTAATTTACCTTGAACAACATATCCCCAAGAAGCTACATTTTCGCGAACTCTTTTTCTGTAGAAGTTTGTACCATCATTGGTTAAGTATTCTGCATTATTATAGGTTGCACCCAATTGTAACTGGTCATAACGAAGAGGATTTTTTGTCAAAGACTCAATCAAATCATCGTTTGCAACCCAAAGACCGCCTCTTGCTGGAGCGCCTTCTTGGCTATAATTACCTTCTGCAACAAGAAGGAAACCAACTCTTGCAGGATCGGTTTCATTTTTACTTCTCATAATAGGACCTGAGAGAGAAACAGCTGCCAAGAAATTGTTATAACCGTCTAAAGATCCGCTAACCTCTGCAGAACCATGATACTCTCTTGATACACCTTTAGTGGTAATTACAGTAAAAGAGGTACCATCACCATATTCAGCTGGGATACCACCTTGGATAAGTTCAGCGCCTTCAATAGCTTGCATAGAAACACTTGAACCACCACGAACGCGCACACCATCGATAATCATTTGTTGACCATCAGGACGGTTACCACGAACGGCAGAAATACTACCATCAACACTAGATACACCTGAAAGGTTTGCCAATGCTGCTGAAATAGAACGACCTGCTTGTTTACGTACATCAGCTCCTGAAATTACGTCTGAAGATTTTGTATTATCCGCATCAAAAATTGGTGCTTCATACACAATCTCTACAGTTTCAAGAACTGTGGAAGAACAATCCAATGTGAAGTCAATAAACTTTGTTTCTGAACCTCCAATTGGAATTCCACTTTGTTTTTGGGAAGCAAGACACAAACCGGAACCTCCGGCAACAATGTCATAAGTTCCTGCTGAAACACCAAAAATTTGGTATTCTCCCTTGTCATCGGTGTAGGCTCCGTTCACAACACGATCTTCGGACTTCAAAACAACCATTACTCCAGAATTTGGAACTCCTTTGGCGTTTTTCACACTTCCTTTAATAGTGCTCTGAGAATAAGCAACACTACCGAAAAGGATAATTACACTAAGTGTAAAGAGTAACTTTTTAATCATAGCCTTTTTTTTATATTAAACTTAAATTTTGCTTTTTTTTCAGGGTGGTAAAAGTACAAAAAATATCCACTATAAAGTGGGTATTTTGTTCATATTGTTAATAAATAATGCTAAGATACTAAAAATCAGGACGTTTCAATATTTCTGAATAAATTATTCCTCGCTTAATCTCCTCTTCATCAAAAGTCAATTCAATATTTGCAAACTCCTCATTTTCTGATAGTTCAATTTTATTTTCTGCTGTAGGAATCCGATTTTTTGTACCAGAATTATCTTCATAGCTAAAATGCGTTGCAACAGTATTGCTTTCTGAATGAAGAGAATTTACGGAAGTTTTAGAGATTTTTTGCCGCAAACTTTGATAGGATTCCTCCTCTAAAGTTTCAATTTCTTCGGAAAAATTTCCTTCTATTTCCTCATCTTCAATTGCTTCTGCTTGTTGCTTTGCACGTGCTGCCGCTTTCTTCTTTTCTTCTTTGTAAGATTTATAAACAGAGAATAAAATTATTAATATAGCAATTAAAACTTCTATATTCATTTGTTAAATTTATTTTGTAATTTCTCAAAATTTATCTCATCCATAATCTGCGTAATCACTTTTTTGGTGTTATACGGAAAATCTGCTTTCATCATCCAATCATAATAAGCAGGTTCTTTAAAAAAGATTTCACGCACATTTTGACCTTTATATTTTCCAAAATTGAAAATTTCTTGGTCTTTATCATTAAAAATAATATGATTTGCCAAATCTACATTTCGATGATCAGAAGAGAAATTGCTTAACATATTAACATCGTTTTCAAAGATAATTTCTCTACCTGACTTGGCATCTTTGTAAGTTGCACCTTCATACATTTGAATTTGGCTTTTGAACACCTCGTATGTTGCTCTTGTATCGGCAGATGCTTGATGAGCATCCTCTAAATTTGCGTGACAATAATACTTGTAAGCGGCAACCAATGTACGAGGTTCCATCTTATGAAAAATGTTCTGAACATCAATAAACTTTCTATTTCGCAAATCAAAGTCGATACCTGCACGGAAAAATTCTTCGACAAGTAAAGGAAGGTCAAATTTATTGGAATTAAAACCCGCCATATCAGAATCTCCAATAAATTGAAGAATTTCTTGTGCTTTTTCTCCAAAAGTGGGCTTATCTTTTACATCTTCGTTTGTAATATTATGGACTGCAATACAAACATCTGGGATTATTATCTGATTACCAAATTGATCTTTTCCTGGGTTAAGCAACATCGTCAATTCCTGCTCTTTTCCATCTGGAAATACCTTTAGCATAGCTATTTCCACAATTCTATCTTTACCAACATTAAGACCTGTTGTTTCCAAATCAAAAAACAACAATGGCTTTTTCAAATTTATATTCATAGACTAATATTTTACGATTTTCAATGTTTTTTGTCTTCTATTATCTGCTATTTTTAATAAATATATTCCATTAGGATAATCACTCAAATTTAAAGAGAAGTGAGGTTGGTCTATTCGACCGAAGAGCAGTTTTTTTCCACTAATATCAAAAAGCGTATAAGTTGCTGAATGATACAATTCGCTGGAAACATTTACATTTAATGTAGAGTTTGTGGGATTTGGGTTCACCGACACAAAAAAGTCATCTGTAACATCATCAATATCAACAGGTTCTATATAACTACCCACTACGGCGCGCACCATTGGAGAACCTTTGAAGAAAGGTTCTTCCCAATCAGTCATCACCTTATAGAAGAAATGCCCGCGTGCGTCTGTATTTTGGTCAAAGCCAATATTTAACTGCACATTATGGTTTTGGTAGAAACCCACATAGAAAGTATCGCCAACCGCAATAGGTTCATCAAGAAAATAGGTGATAAAGTCGTAATAATCTTGATTATGCATAGGTTGCTGCGCTTGTTGTTCATAAATTATTTGACCAGGTTTTCCATTAGCATCATTCCAAACCATCAGCGTAAAAGGGGCGAAATTCTCATCATTTTTGACAGCATTAAACCATATTTTCACAGCGCGTAATGTGTCGGGGTGAGAAGTTATAAAACGAACAGCCAAATAGGTTGCTGGTGTTTGCATTGTTGAATAGATGGAGTAACCTGCTTCTGCAGTTCCATCATCATAGGCAAAATAGTTTTCAAAAGATTGATAATGTACAATCGTATCATTACTTTTCATTATATCGCCTGAATTACCATCTACCTCATATACATGAACTACTGTAAAATATGCACTTTCAGCGCCATCAGGAGCTATTGTGAAATTAATAGAAGGTTCAACTTGCAATGCTGCCGATTGAAGTCCGTTATCAAAATAGGGTGCAATATTTTCGTTACTTGATGGATGATTGTAAATCACACTTTGGTCATTTTTAATAACCGAATAGGAATATTTACTATTTTTAGTTACTTGAGAAAGATTTGCCATCATATTTTCAAAATTTTCCTTTAAATAAGAGGATTGAAAATGAGACCAAGGCATTGTATAATAGGTGTTTAAAAACGTCGTAGTAGGAGCGACAAAGGCAATATCATCTGGATATTTATCTTCACAAGTTCTATTTTTATTTAGGCGTATATAGTCGATATGCCATTGGTCGCAGTTACCATCCCAACCTTGCACACCATTTCCTTCTAAACTTGCATAATTTCTAAAACGGAATTGAAAACTATTCGACAAATAGTTAGGGTCAATAATTGGAATTAAAACTTGTTTAAAATAGGTAAGATGATTGGGATCCTCTTCTAACCACTCATCAACACTTTCACCTTCTGTACTCCACACTTCACTCCAAACCATAGCAGTATCTTGCAAATACCCAAACTCTAAAATTAATTTATCGTATCTTTCGGGTTGATTTCCAATTCTTTCCCACTGTACGTATGGGTAAGTTGTAGAAGCACCGCCTGGTTGATAATAGAAACTGAAATAGAGAGAATCTGCGGGAGAGCAAGAGCCTAAGAGAAAGGGTTGCGATGTTAACGTATCAGCAGGAAAATTATCGGAGGATGCGTGCGCATAAATTTCTCCATTTTCATCTAAGGCATCAAGGGTTATAGCACCGATAGTTGGCGGTATTACGGGATAGGTATTATTTACATAAGCCTGTCTATCAGCAAAATACTTAGGATTTGGAAAACCACAATAGTTAGAAAAATCCTCATAAAAAGGCAAAGAGATGGGTGAAACCTCATCCTTAACTCCATTATCTTTCAACAACAAAGCTTCTTTTTGAATTTTCACATCTCTCTGCAAACCTGTCAAACGCTCTTGAGCCTGAACAGATATAGCAGTAGAAAAAATAAATATTGTAAGAAGCAGCAAAAATTTCTTATTCATTATTTATAATTGATTTCTTGGTGTTAATTACAGATTATCCGCAGTAATTGTTTCGGAAGCAGATAGGGAATCTCCAGCAACGGGCAACTCTTCAATATCTTTTCCTACCACTAAAGTTATAGATTCACCCATACTAATTTCCGTACCTGGTGCGATAGCTCTTCCTTTATATAATTGTTCTAAAACCACATCTTCATACGGACTTGGTTTATTAATCACGTTGGTGAGTTTCAAACCGATAGCTTCTAACATTATTTCTGCTTGACGGCGGGAAACGTCTTTCAATGCGGGCATTTTTACTTTTGGAGGAACGGAGGATGCCACAGTTAGATAAACTTTTCGTCCTCGTTTTACTTTTTCATTTGGAAGAGGATTTTGTGTTAAAATAGTTCCTGCTTCATGTTCTTTATCATATACATAATCAGAAACTACAATAATAAAGTCTTTTGACAAACTATCTTTTAGCAGTACATCAGCATCTTGTCCTATAAATGTAGGCATCTCAATTTCATTTCCATGACGAGTATAGATACGCGTACCCCAACTAAAGAGCAAAATTAAAACAATCGTTATAACAGCAGCAAGAACCAGATGAAAACCTAATCCTTTCGGTTTAAAAAAGTCAATAAAATTACCCATATTAAACTATAAACAAAATATGTAACAACAAAAACGCCAATTTATTTTTCTGCCCACAAAAATAATAGTTTTTTTATTATGTATAGAAATATAAAAAAGGAGTTGCTTATCCATTAGCAACTCCCTGTTTTTAGTTCAATATTGGGAATAAATTTTTGATTTTATCAACATAATCGGTTTCTTCCCAAGCGAAGAATTTCACCTTTTTAAAAATTCTCTCTTGGCCATCTAAAATTTTCTTATATGTATTTTTATCTTCATAGAACACTTCTACCTCTTGTGTATAAGGGTCTCTTCCGAAGTGACCGTATGAAGCGGTTGGCAAATAGATAGGATTTTTCAATTGGAATCTTTCAATAATATCGAATGGTTTTAAAGAGAATATTGTTTTGATTTTCTCTGCAATTTCTCCATCTGACATATTTACCTTTGCTGTATTATAGGTATTAATAAAAAGGCCAACGGGTTCAGCCACACCAATTGCATACGCCAACTGCACCAGCACCTCATCACAGATTCCTGCCGCTACCATATTTTTAGCGATATGGCGTGCTGCGTACGCTGCAGAGCGATCCACTTTTGAAGGGTCTTTTCCTGAAAAAGCACCGCCGCCGTGTGCACCTCTTCCGCCGTATGTATCAACGATAATTTTTCTTCCTGTAAGTCCAGTATCACCATGAGGGCCACCAATTACAAACTTTCCTGTAGGATTTACATATAATTTATATCCTTTTTCAAACAATTTTTGGATATTGGCAGGGCATTCAGCAATTACCTGAGGAATTAAAATATTTTCAACATCTTCACGAATTTTGGCCAACATTGTATCATCATCTGCAAACTCATCGTGCTGGGTAGAAACAACAATGGCATCAATTTTTTCAGGGGTTTTATCATCGGCATATTGGATAGTAACTTGAGATTTTGCATCGGGGCGCAAATAGGTCATCACTTTACCTTCACGTCTGATTTCCGCCAATTTTTGAAGAATAATATGTGCAAGTTCTGAAGTTACAGGCATAAAATTATCCATTTCTCGACATGCATAGCCAAACATAATTCCCTGGTCTCCAGCTCCTTGATTTTCTGCCTCCTCTCGTTCAACTCCTTGGTTAATATCAGAAGATTGACCATGAATAGCGGTGAGCACCGCACAAGATTTGGCATCAAATTGATAATCGCTTTTATTATACCCGATTTGATCAATTACTTTACGAGCAATATCATCTACTGCCACATAGCCTTTTGTTTTTACTTCACCGGCAGACACCACAAGTCCGGTAGTTACTAATGTTTCGCAAGCTACTTTTGAGTTAGGGTCATTCGCAAGAAATGCATCTAATAATGCATCTGAAATTTGATCACTTACCTTATCCGGGTGTCCTTCGGAAACAGATTCTGATGTAAATAAATAACTCATCTTTACAAAATTAAAACGTTAATAATTAAACTGTTGCCGAAAAAAATAGGAAGGATTATCAATGGTTTAGCATTTTTTCAAGTGGTTGCAATCATAACAAATCTTTCCACATTTTTTTGGCTCGGCAAAAATACACTTTTTTTCACACAAATTTTGTACTTTTGCACCCAAAATTTTTACTATGCTTAGAATTGAAAACTTACATGTTTCCATTAAGGGAAAAGAGATTTTAAAAGGAGTCAACCTTCATGTGCAAAAGGGTGAAGTTCACGCAATTATGGGCCCTAACGGAACTGGGAAAAGCACTTTAGCATCTGTTATTGCAGGAAAAGATCTTTTTGATGTTACAGAGGGACAAATTATATATAAAGAGAAAAATCTTCTTGATCTTTCTATTGAGGATCGTGCTAGAGAAGGTATTTTTATTGGATTTCAATATCCTGTAGAGATTCCTGGCGTTAGCATTAATAATTTTATGCGCACAGCTTTGAATGAAATCCGCCAATACAAAAAACTTCCTCCACTAACAGCATCACAATTTATCACTCTTATGGAGGAGAAAAGAAAAGTTGTTGAACTTACTTCAAAACTTAGTGATCGTTCTGTTAATGAAGGTTTTTCAGGTGGAGAAAAGAAGAGAAATGAAATTTTCCAAATGGCAGTTTTAGAACCAGAACTTGCCATTTTAGATGAAACCGATTCTGGATTGGATATTGACGCCTTAAGGATTGTTGCCAATGGTGTAAACCAACTAAAAAGCAAAGATAATGCTACCGTAGTAATCACCCACTACCAACGCCTTCTTGATTATATAGTTCCTGATGTTGTACATGTACTTTTTGACGGAAAAATTGTAAAATCTGGGCCTAAAGAGTTAGCTTTAGAGTTGGAAGAAAAAGGTTACGATTGGATTAAAACTGAGTATGAACAAGGACTTATCAAATAGAAAATGCAAGATTTTACCCAATTTATAAAACAAACTTTTGAAGCACGAAACGATTCTTCTCCATTTGAAACTCTCCGAAAAGAAGCATTTACTAAATTTTGCGAACAAGAGTTGCCCACAAAAAAAATTGAACAATGGCGTCATAAGGCAATCGATAAGTTGGTAGAACCTCAATATGCATTGCAAAGCGAGCCACTCCCTTATATTCCTATAGAAAAATTTTTCAAATGTAATGTTCAAAACATTAATACTCAAATGTTTGCATTTCTAAATGGTTGGTTTGTTCACGATAATCAACCTCTTCTTACATTTGAAAATGGAATTATAGTTGGAACTATTTTAGAAGCCGTGAAGCAATATCCTGAACTTGTTCTTCAACATTTTTCCAAAATTCGTCCAGACAAAACAGATGGACTGATTGCTTTGAACGAAGCACTTTTCAGCGATGGTATTTTTATCTATATTCCTGACAATGTACGAACAGAAATGCCTATTCAAGTAGTTTCGTTAATTGAAAGCGAACAAAACTTGATGTTACAACATCATAACCTAATTGTGATGGGGAAAAATGCTACGCTATCATTCATTCAATGCGATGACTCGTTGCGTAATGAGAAAAGTTTCATTAATAATGTTACTGAAATTTTTATGGACGAATATTCTCAATTAGATTATTACAAAATGGAGAATAAATCTTCCGAATCATTATTGGCTAACAACATATATGTAAACCAACAAGCAAATTCTCAATTTTTCTCTAATGTTACTACTTTTAATGGTGGATATGTTCGAAATAACATACACGTTGAAATGAACGGAGAATATGCAGATGCTAAGTTATATGGTTTATATTTAGTTGACAGAAAACAATATGTTGATAATCAAGTAGAAGTTATTCACAATCAGCCCAATACATCCAGCAATCAACTTTATAAAGGTATTGCTGATGATGAAGCAGGGGCAAACTTCAACGGACACGTTATCGTGAAACCACACGCACAAGGAATTGCCGCATATCAAATCAACAAAAATATTGCGCTTACTGATGATGTGAAAATTACAACACATCCTTTTTTGGAAATTTATGCCGATGATGTGAAATGTAGTCATGGTGCCACTATCGGTCAATTAGACGAAGAGGCAATGTTCTACTTACGTTCTCGTGGAATCTGCAAACGCAATGCGCGGATGTTGTTGATGTATGCATTTGCCAACAACGTAGCAGATTACGTTAAAATCCCTGAATTAAGAAATCGTCTTAACGAAATGATTCAAAAAAGATTAAGTGGAGAACTTTCTATCTGTGACCAATGCATACTACACTGCAGTAATAAAAAATCTTTCGACTTTGAATTTAAAATTAAACCATTTTCCAATTAAATAAAAAGCTGATTCAAAATTGTTTTTATTACAATAAGCAATAAAAAATCTCGTTAAAAAATTCGTCAAATTGATTATTGTGAGAAAATTAGATACAATTCTTTTACTATTAACAATATCACTCGTTGGTATGGCGCAACGTTCCGAAATTGGAGGAATGATTGGTACTTCATTCTACTTAGGAGATTTAAATCCAACTCGGCTTTTTGCTGCTCCACGCGTTGCTGGTGGCATTGTTTATCGTTACAACTTCACACCTAGATGGGCATTAAAAGCGGACATTTTATTTGCTGAAGTTACCGCTAGCGACATAAACAACAATAAAAATTACGATAGAAATTTAAGTTTTCGTTCGCCAATAACCGAAATTTCTGCACAACTTGAACTTAATTTCTTCAAAATTTACAACATTCCAGCGCGCAATCGTTTCTCCCCATACATCTACGTTGGTATTACCGCTTTCTCCTTTAATCCTAAAGCACAATTGGATAGCGTTTGGTACGATTTACAACCTTTAGGCACTGAAGGTCAAGGGTTTGAAGGTGAAGAGGAAAGATACTCTCTTTTCAACTTTGCTATTCCTTTTGGATTAGGTGTTAAAGTTAATATCGGAAAACATGTCTGCTTAGGCTTGGAATGGGGAATGCGCTACACTTTTACTGACTATTTAGACGATGTTAAAGGTGAATATTATGATAATCAAATTTTAAGAAGAGAACGAGGAGATGTGGTAGCAGACCTTGCTGACCGCTCAGAAGTATTACATGAAGCTGGTACTGCGCGTGGCAATATAAAAACCAAAGACCTTTACTCATTTGCTGTTTTTACGGCTACTTTTAAAATTGGAAATGAAGATCGCTCCTGCGACATCAGATACCAAGCAAAACCGCGTATCAAGAGAGGTAAAAAACACTAATTCTCAAGCTAATGAATCTTTCAGATATTAATAAAAGTAACATTCCAACGCACGTCGCCATTATTATGGATGGAAATGGACGATGGGCAAAAAAACAGGGGAAAGCTAGAGTTTTTGGTCATCAAGCGGGTGCAGAAACTGTAAGAAGAATTTTGGAAATTTCTGGAGAAATTGGCATAAAATATCTTACACTTTACGCATTTTCTACCGAAAATTGGAACCGACCCAAAGAGGAAGTAGATGCACTTATGGCGTTGTTAATCAAAGCAATAGATGGAGAACTTGAAAATTTGATAAAAAATCAAGTTCGCTTGATGACAATCGGAAATTTAAAATCTCTTCCTGAAGAATGCCAGAAAGAGTTGCAAAACGCCATCGAAAAAACAGCAAATAACAAAGGAATTACACTCATTTTAGCATTGAGTTACAGCGGACGTTGGGAAATTACTTCTGCTATACAACAGATAACTGAAGTAATTCAAAGCGGAAAACTAAATCCTAAAGATATTTCAGAAGAAACAATATGCACATTCTTGAGTACAAAAAATATTCCTGACCCAGATATCGTAATCCGAACAGGTGGTGAACAACGCATCAGTAACTTCTTACTTTGGCAAATTGCCTACGCAGAATTTTTCTTCCCTCAAAAATTTTGGCCCGAATTTCAAAAGGAAGATTTCTTACAAATTATCGCTGACTATCAATCTCGAGAACGTAGATTTGGAAAAACTAGCGAACAAATTCAAAAATCATAAAATTATATATCTTTGCGCCTTTAATAGATTTCACTAAATGTTTAACATAAAAAACCAATTTCTTGCTCTTCTTATAATCATTTTCTCTTGTTTATCAGAGGGTTATGCACAAGTTATTTTAGGTGGAGATGGAAATACTAACCAGATCGAAATTGACTATTCTGCACCCAAAAGTTATGAAGTTGGTGGAATTACAGCATCTGGAACTACCAATTTTGATGCTCGTTTACTCTATTTTCAAGTTGGCGATATAATTGATATTCCTGGCGATGCAATCTCTCGCTCCATCAAAAGAATTTGGAGTAGTGGTTTATATGAAGATGTAAGCATTGTAATCACTAAGGTTGTTGACAACAAAGTATTTCTTGAAGTTAAACTTGCTGACCGGTCTCGATTGGTAGCTTTTGGTTTTAGAGGAGCTAACAAAAGCGAAGAGAGCGACTTGCGCGAAAAAATCAAACTCTCACAAGGAAATATTGTCAATGAAAATATGAAACAAACTTGCATTAACAATATCAAGGAATTTTACATTGACAAAGGATTTTATAATTGTACTGTAGAAGTTGAAGAGAAAGCTGATGCAACTATCAATCGAGGCGTCAATCTTTTCTTCAACATTAATAAAGGGAAAAAGGTAAAAATTGAAAAAATCTATATCAACGGAAACCAATATGTAGTAAGTGGACGTTTGACCAAAGCGATGAAGGAAACTCGCGAGAAAACACGCTATATGCCTTTTTATAAAGCAGATACGGTTATCCGATACTTCATCAAAAATCCAGAAGAGTATAAATCAAAAGACCTTTTAGAGCATTTAGGCGACTACTTCAGCGACCGTGTCAAAATTCGTCTTTTCAAAGCTTCTAAATTCAATAATGACCTTTACGAAGCAGATAAAATAAAACTGATTGAGAAATATAATGAATATGGTTTCCGCGATGCGTATATTATCAAAGATTCTGTTGATTTCTCAGGAGATAAAATCAACATTTACATTGATGTAAATGAAGGTCCTCGGTACTATTTCCGAAACATCACTTTTGCAGGAAACACCAAATACACCTCCACATTTCTTCGACAACTCCTTAATATTGAGAAAGGTGATGTTTACAATCAAAGTTTGCTGATGAAAAACTTGGAGATGAATGAAAATGGAACCGACCTTAGTTCCTTGTATATGAACGATGGACACCTATTTTTCTACGCCAATCCTGTGGAAGTTTTGGTAGAAAATGATTCCATAGATATTGAAATTCGGATTCGCGAAGGGAAACAGGCTAAATACAACAAAATTACCATTAGTGGAAATACCAAAACTAGCGATAATGTTATTTTGCGCGAAGTTACAACTATTCCAGGACAACTTTTCAACCGCGCAGACATTGTCCGTACGCAACAAGTACTGCTTTCATTAGGATATTTCAATCAAGAAACCCTTAACGTTATTCCAAAACCTAACGAAGCTGACGGAACCGTTGATATTGAATATATTGTTGAAGAAACCTCTTCAGACCAATTGGAATTAAGTATAGGATATGGAGCTACCCAGTTGGTATTGAGTGCAGGAATCTCTTTTAACAACTTCTCTTTCAACAAATTCTTTAAGAAAGATGCGTGGACTCCAGTTCCATCTGGAGATGGACAACGCTTAGCTTTTAAGGCTGCAACCAATGGCGATTGGTATCAATACTACGTTTTCTCATTCTCTGAACCTTGGTTAGGAGGTAAAAAGCCAAACGCTTTTTCAGCATCTTTAAGTTATCAAATAACAACTGGTGGCGCAAAAAAAACTGACCCAGCATTCTGGTCTTTAAGAGTACTGAGCGCATCAACCTCTTTAACAAGAAAAGTAAAATGGCCTGACGACTACTTCTATATTTCACACACTTTGTTGTATCAACGCTACCAAGTAGAAAATTGTGGTGGACAATATGTTTTCTCTGATGGTTTTTCTAACAACCTCAGTTACATTTTTTCTATTTCTCGTAACTCTGTTAGTGCGCCTATTTATCCGCGTGAGGGTTCAGAAATTATGTTCTCAATGCAACTTACGCCACCTTATTCGCTATTTTCTAACAAAGATTATAGCACTCTTACTGACCAAGAAAAATATAAGTGGTTAGAGATGCACAAATGGAAGTTGAACATCTCTTGGTTTACGAAAATTGTTCAAAATCTTGTATTGAACGTTCGTTTCAAGATGGGATTTATGGGATATTACAACAAAGCCATTGGAGCTTCTCCGTTTGAAAGATTCTATTTAGGTGGTAATGGTTTGTCAAATTATAATTTAGACGGACGAGAAGTAATTGGTATGCGTGGTTATGACGATTCCGATTGTAATCCTCGCGAACCTGAATCATCATTAGCTGCTGGAGCTACTATTTATAATAAATTTACGGCAGAATTGCGCTATCCTATCTCTTTGAACCCTAATGCTACCATATATCTACTTGCTTTTGCAGAAGCAGGTAAAGCATGGAATGATAAACGTGAATATAGTCCATTTAAATTGTATAAATCGGCTGGCGTGGGTGTCAGAATCTATCTACCAATGTTCGGACTCCTCGGATTTGATTGGGGTTATGGATTTGACAATATTCCAGGTGTAAATCGTAACAATAAAGGACAGTTCCACATCTCTATTAATCAATCTATCGATTAAACTTGTTATTAGTAAAGATGTCTGTAAATTTGTAATTTTAAAAATGTAATACTATGAAAAAATCACTGCTTTTATCCCTATTTTTGGTTGTTTTCTCTCTTGCAGCCTTTTCACAAAAATATGCTTATATCGATTCTGAGTATATATTAAGCAATATGCCAGACTATATTGAAGCACAAGCAGAATTAGATCGTACTGCTGCAGTATGGCAACAAGAGATTGAAGCAAAATTCAAGTCTATCGACTCTATGTACAAAAAATATCAAGTAGAAGCCATTACTCTTCCTGAAAACTTGAAACAGAAAAGAGAAGAGGCAATTATCAAGGCTGAACAAGATGCTAAAGAATTACAAAAAAAACGTTTTGGTAAAGATGGTGACCTTTTCAAAAAACGCGAAGAACTTGTCAAACCTATTCAAGACCGAGTTTTTACTGCTATTGAAGAGTATTCTAAAGAGAAAGGTTATGCCTTTGTTTTTGATGTTGCTGGCGCAATGACCATCGTATATGCTGACTCTAAATGGGATATTAATGACCAGATTATGCAGAAGTTAGGTATTTCTGCCAATGATGATGAAGAATAAAAAAACAATAATATTAACTTTCTTACGTTGCAATTGCATTTAATAATAACAAAAGCATAAAATAAATACAGAAAATGAAAAAAACTCTTTTATCAATGATTGTTATTGCCATCATGATGGTTGTAACAACTGCTCAAGCTCAAACAGGCAAATATGCACATATCAACCAACAAGAGATTATGAAAGCTATGCCAGGTATCGACTCAATTCAAACAAAACTGATGGCATTTCAACAAAAATTAGAAGCTGATTATGCTGATATGGCTGCAGAGTACCAACAAAAGAAAGATAAGTTTGACAGAGAAGTAGGTACAATGTCTGCTTCCGTTAGAAAAGTTCGTGAAAATGAAATTTTGATGTTAGAACAAAGTATCAGCGAATTTCCAACCAATGCACAAATTGAGATCGAACAATTTCAAATTGAACTATTGTTGCCATTCCAAGAAAAACTGAAAAAAGCAATTGACGAAGTAGCAGCAGAACAAAAAATCAATTATATTTTCGATAGTTCTACTTTACTTTATTCCGAAGGCGGAACAGACGTTTCAAATCTTGTAAAAACAAAATTAGGCATTAAATAAAAGGTTTATCTATTAAAAAAAGCGGAGTTAAACTCCGCTTTTTTAATATCCTCTTTTAATTGCAATATTACCTTTAACCTTTTGAGTTTCTTCATTTAGAATATAAGTAAAAGTATAATAATATATTCCATCAGGAAGATCATCTGCGGTCCAATCGTTTTGATAATTCAACTTATCATACACAACATTTCCACGTGAATTGCGAATTGTAAGCCGAGATTCTGAACAATACTCTATATTTTCAATCACAAATTGGTCATTAAAGCCATCGCCATTCGGCGTAAAGATATTGGGTATTGTAAGTTCTACGGCAGGTTCTTCTGACACGATTGGTTCTTCTGATGCGACTATCGATTCTTGAGATACAGCAGGTTGCGATATAGCAGTTTCTTCTTGTGCTATAGGTAAATTCTCTTCAGATTGAGAAACTTGAGAAGAAGAGACAATATTTGCTTGAGGTTGTGTAGGTACATTAGACGTTAGCGGTAATGTTGTGATAACAGGTGTTACTTGTGGAGAATGGGTAGAAACAGAAGTAGGAAAATTTGACAAATTTTCATTTTCTCTATTTTGGGAAGAAGTTGTTGAAACAAGAAAATCTTGAATTGATGGAATATTTTCTACAACCTTTTTTTCTTCTTTTACCTCAATATCTTGATAAACAGAATCTTGTATTACTACTGATTTTGTATTGCTATAATTTGTTTTAGATTGAACCGTTTTATCTGGACGAGAAATAGTCCAAGCAATACCCGCAACTGTAGTTGCTGCAGCAATAGCGCCAGCAGTAATCCAAGCAACTGCGCCTTTAGAAACACCGGTTGTTGCAACAGATTGCGACATAGTAGCAGAATTGGAAGTAGCCGTATTGGCAGCTCCTTCTGAAGCAGACGGAGAATTAGGCATTACAACTTCCAATTGTTGTTCGAGCATTGCCCAACAATTATCGGAAGGTGTTTCCGTCATATTATCTACAATATTCTTTAAATCATTCATAACCATATAATTAATGTTCTGAATAAATATAATCAAGCAACCATTTTTTAGCGCGGAAGAGTCGAGTTCTAACTGTTACTTGAGAAATTTCCAGTTCTTGAGACACCTCTTCATAACTATAACCATCGAAAGCTATAAGGTTCAGAACGGCTTGCAAATAGGGAGGCATTTTCTGAATTGCCAACAATATCTCCTTTTCTGAGATAGAATCTGGAATAGAATTCCATGCTTGTGCATCGGGTTCCTCTGCCATCTCTTCGATAGTTTCTGCGAATCTGAATTTTTGATTTTTTCGATAGCTATTAATAGCACAATGAGTCATAATAGAGCGGATCCATACCTCTAAGGAACTTTTATAGGCGAAACTTTCCAATGAGGTAAACACCTTCATAAATCCTTCAATCATAACATCTTCAGCTTCATCTTTACTTGTAGAATAGCGCATACAGACGGCTAACATTTTAGGCGCATACTTATTGTACAAGATGCGCTGGCTGTTTCTGTCATTAGCTAAACAACCCTTTATCAAATCCAAATCGTCTGTTAAAGCGTTTTTCATACTAATATGTCAGCAAAAGATGACAGATGTTCCCGAGATATGCAATTATTTCACGGTTTTTACGATAGATTCGACTTCACGAATATAATCCCGTTTTTCCTCTTCTGGGGCATATACAAAACCATCAACAGAGATACAATACTCTTTAGAATTATCGAGGAATGAAAAACTTACGAAAGGGCCTCCCATTTCGTCATTAACACTCTCCCACAAACCTCTCAACTCTATGCCAACTTTTCCATTTACGGCACATGCTTTAGCAGATGGATAGCCATACACATTGGAAAGGATTGGATATGCTCCTTGTACTGCACCTGGAATATACTTTTTAGTAATTGTATTGCGGGCGGCAATAATATTTTCTCGAGTTAAGCCATTCATTGCTGATTTATAAATCATAACGAACCGGTCATTACGAGCGGTGCGGTGACCGATCCACACAAAATCCTCCTCAACACGCAAAACCTTATACTGATACGGAACCGTAACATTGATTCCGAAACGGTCTCTAATCAGCTTTTCTGCTTCAGCATTATGATTATCTGTATAAAACAACTGCAATCTTTTCAAGTCATTCAGATAAAGTGCATCAACAATCTCATTTTGATGTTCAAGAAAAAGTGCAAGGCAAGAATCCTGATTATTACCTTTAATTTGAACATATACCTGAGGAGAAGCCCACATATCGTTATTAATGCGAAAGACATTGCTTGAATATTGAGGATTATAATCGAAGTGGACAATATTTCTATGTTTTCTATAGAAAGCATTAAAATCAGCATTTTTAAAATGGAGAAGGTCAAACATCTGTTCCACTTGATTAATAGCGGGTTGATCTTTCTGCAAGATACTATCTATCAATTCGCGAGCTGGCAAACTCCAATAAGGTGTATCGATTACTAACACCACTTCGGCTGCTTTTCCATTAGAGTTGTTGCTATATTTAATTCCACCGCCGCCAACAGGCTTATCCTTACAAGAAGAGAACAACACAACGAAAGCAACGATAACACCAATTGAGTAGATCAACTTTTTCATAATAAATGTAATTTTAAATCGAAAATAGAGAAAAAACATTACTAACAATAACGATGCGAAAATACGAAAAATATCTATTAATCAAGAAAAAAAAGAATTTTTAAGAGTAATGAATTTGTATTGATTTTTTTTGTACTTTTGTCGCCCTAAAAAAGAAACCTTTTTATAAATTAAAAAACTTAAAATTATGTTGAAACATTACGAAACCGTTTTCATTATGACGCCCGTTTTGTCTGAAGACCAGATGAAGGAAACGGTAAAGAAATTTGAGAATATTCTCACTAACAACGGTGCTGAGATTATTCATCAAGAAAATTGGGGCTTACGCAAATTGGAATATCAAATCCAAAAGAAATCTACTGGTTTTTATCATTTATTTGAATTCAAAGCTGAACCAACCATGGTTGCAGAACTTGAACTTCAATATCGTCGTGACGAAAGAGTGATGAGATACTTAACTGTTACGTTAGACAAACACGCTATTGCATACAGCGAAAAGAGACGTAACTTAAGAAAAGAAAAAGAAACTAATAACTAATTGCGGAGGAGATAATTATGGCTCAACAATCAGACATTAAATATTTAACCCCAATCGCGGTTGATATTAAAACCAAGAAATATTGTCGCTTCAAAAAGAGCGGTATCAAATATATTGACTACAAAGATGGTGAATTCTTAAAAAGATTTGTAAACGAACAAGGTAAAATTTTACCAAGACGTTTAACAGGAACATCTTTGAAATACCAAAAGAAAGTTGCGCAAGCAGTAAAAAGAGCAAGACACCTTGCATTACTTCCTTTTGTAGCTGACAATTTAAAATCTAACCAATAAGAGGAGGACTGATAATGGAAATTATTTTAAAACAAGACATTGAAAAATTAGGCTATGCCGACGAGATCGTTAAAGTAAAAGACGGTTACGCAAGAAATTATCTTATTCCTCAAGGTTTTGCTATTCCAGCTACTGAATCTAACAAGAAAATGTTAGCTGAAACTTTGAAACAAAGAGCATTCAAAGCTGAAAAAATCCGCAAAGAAGCTGAATTCATGGCAGGTAAAATTGAAGGCCTTACCGTTAAGATTTTAACCAAAGCTTCTGAAAAAGGTACTATTTTCGGTTCTGTTAACACCATCGCGGTTGCTCAAGCATTGAAAGAACAACACGATATTGACATCGAACGCAGAAGAATTATCCTTGCTGAAGATAAGATTAAAGAATTAGGTACTTATACTGCTCAAGTGAACCTTCACAAAGAGTTTAGAGTTACCATTAACTTAGAAGTTATTGCTGAATAATTACATTTCACGATTATAAGTCATAAAAGAGTTCAGTATAGCACTGGACTCTTTTTGTTTTTGTGACTATAACAGCATCTTCTGTGTTAGATTCAAAGCATTGATTTAGCGCACAATAAAGTTCATTTTTGCTGAAAAATCCAAAAAAATAGGAATTTAGAAAAGATGAAGAGTTTTTTTCCCTTTGCATAGTGGATTTAAAAAATTACACTATCTTTGCAGTCCAACTTTTCTGATATGAAAAAGATAATTTATCCTATAGTTTTAGCTTTCGCATTTTGTGCGCTGCTCTTCTGTTCTTGCGGAAAAAAGTGTGAATGCCGCGAATGGCTGAATGGTTACTCTAACGACCCCTACCCCGTTGACCTTGAGGGCGATGGCAATTCTTGTGAAAGTTTTTCTACTGTTGACCCTACAGACACAGCTATGACTGGTATTCAGTGTTATGAAATTCCATAATCTATTATTTACCTAATAAAATAACAATGAAAAAAATAATTTTAACTTTAACTATTGCAGTTCTTACTGCTTTTTTATTCTCTTCTTGCAATAAAGAATGTTATTGCACAGTAAAAAATGGTGAAGATGTTATTCCTGGATATGACCATCAAGTGGTTGGTAGTATGACTGCTAAGGATTGCGAAGCTTTCAGTAATTCTGAATGGAATAGATTAGGTTATACATACACTTGCACTGCTGAATAATTATAGTTATGAAAAAAGTATTCGTTGTATTAATCGTTTTGGCAAGTACGATACTATTTACATCTTGCGATAAAACTTGCACTTGCATAAATCCTAACGCAGAGGTTACAGAAATTGATGCTTTTCTAATGGAAGATTGCCAAAATCTTTCCAATGATATTGTTGGAGATTGCTACTAATTGTTGAGAAATTGAACAATTTCCATTTCATCTAAACCTCTATAATCCATAACTTTGGAGGCTTTTCCCGCTTTGACAAATGCAAATGTGGGGAAGCTTCCAAAAGTTGTTTTCATAATGATAGGTACCTGCTCGTTGTGAAAAACATAAAAGGGATATTCTGAGGAACCTGTTTCCGCTTTAAATTGCGCAACGTGGTCATCTAAGCCTACAATTACCACTACCATTTTGCTTTTATCAAGATGATTCTTTTCAAAAAAGGAATTAATTTTTTTCATACTTAGCCGACAATATCTGCAGCCTGCTACATAAAATGCAAACAAACGTGGTTCCTCCTCAATAACAACATTTTGCATTGTAGAATCTTGTAATAATTGATTAAAAGCTGTTTGATTGAAATCTTGAATAGGAGAAACAATCTTATTATAGATAGTATCCATTGGAAAACAGACAAACGGCACAATCACAGAAGTTGATAAAGAAGCTATAACCAGCCATTTACGAAATTTACACATCGATTCTTCTTCATTTTTTACTAAAAATAGAAGTAGAATAATTGCTATATTTTTAAAGATGGAAGCTAATGGTTTTACCTCTACAATAGTACCAAAGCAGTGGCAATTTTCATCTCCGCTTCTAAAAAGTGCCACGTAACCTAAAAAGAGTGTAAATCCCACCATTGTAAGTATTGAAAGCCACCAAACTTTCTTATAATGCAGTTTAAAAATCAAACCTACACCCAACAAAAACTCAAAAGCTATCAACACTCGAGCCAAGAAAGTACCGACTACAAAGTTAAAAATGCCGAATGAGTGAATATAGATTTCAAACTCATCAATAGAGATAATTTTGAATGCTGCGGAAAGTATAAAAACGACTCCGAGCATTATTCTAACTATAATTTTTGCGATTTTTTTGAATTTTTCCATTCTGTGAATTAAAATCCTTTAGGAATTGCATTTATCAATTTCTGTGTATATTCAGTTTGTGGATTTGCATAAATCTGATCTGCATCGCTCAGTTCCATCAATTTTCCACTTTGCATAACTGCCATTCTATCAGACATAAACTTTACAACTGAAAGATCATGAGAGATAAAAAGATAGGTAAAATGGAACTCTTTTTTCAATTCGTTTAGTAGATTGAGCACTTGTGCTTGCACAGAAACATCGAGAGCCGACACCGACTCGTCGCAAATAATAAAACGGGGATTTACTGCCAATGCGCGCGCAATGGAGATTCGTTGCCGTTGACCGCCCGAAAATTCGTGAGGATAACGAAAAAGATGAGTTTCATTCAAACCCACACGTTCTAACAGCGCTATCGCTTTCGCTCTGCGCTCCTTATCATTGGTACCAATATTGTGTACTTGCATAGGTTCCATCAACATGGAACCTATTGTTAGTCGCTGATTTAAAGATGAATAAGGGTCTTGTAATATAATCTGCAACTCTTTTCTCAAAGCACGCATCTGACGCACTGACAACTGAGTGATATTCTGACCTTTATAGAAGACACTTCCACTTGTCGGTTCAATAAGACGAATCATTGTACGACCCAATGTTGTTTTTCCGCAACCTGATTCACCCACTAAACCTAATGTTTCACCTTCATAAATATCTAAACTTACATTATCCAAAGCGTGAACGTATGTTTGTTTTTCAAACAATCGATTTTTTCTTACTGGATAGCGTTTGGTAAGATTTTCAATCCTAATCAGCGGTTCCTCTGCATACATCTTAGCATGAATTGTTTTCCGTTCCTCATCAGTTACGATTGAACGATGCAACAGATCATTAATTTTTCCACTGTTTTTCTCTTGTGAAAATCTCATAAAATCCTCTACTGTAGGAAGATATTTCAATCTCACATTTAATGGTGGTCGACATGCTAACAATCCTTTGGTATAGGGATGCTGAGGATTTAGAAAAAGATTTTGCGCCGAGCCTGTTTCTACAATATCACCTTTGTATAGCACCATTACTTTATCAGCAATTTCAGCTACAACACCCAAATCGTGGGTAATAAATATAATGCTCATACCATACTTTTTCTGGAGATTTTTCATCAGTTCCAGAATATTTTTCTGTACAGTAACATCTAATGCGGTTGTTGGCTCGTCGGCAATAAGGAGGTCTGGATTACAGCACATTGCCATAGCAATCATCACACGTTGTTTTTGTCCTCCTGAGAGTTCGTGTGGATAACTATCGAAAATTTTTTCTGGGCGCGGCAGCATCACCTCGTTAAAAAGCTCAATCACGCGAATTTTAGCTTCCTTAGTTGTGAGTGACGTGTGCAGCAGCAATGCCTCCATAATCTGTTCGCCGCATTTGATAACAGGATTGAGCGATGTCATCGGCTCTTGGAAGATCATACCTATTCGATTTCCTCTTATTTTTTGCATCTCCTTTTCTGGCAATTTTATCAAATCGATAGGATTTTCCTGTTCTGAAGGATAAAAAAGAATATTTCCTTGAGGAATTCGGGATATTTTCTCCTTAATTAAACGCATAATGGAGAGAGCTGTTACCGACTTTCCGGAGCCACTTTCGCCCACAATTCCCAATGTTTCACCTCTTTCGAGAGAAAAAGAAACTCCTTTTAGAATCGACTTCCATTCATTATCGTTTTTCAATTCAAGAAAGAAATCATTAACTTCAAGGAGTTTCATAAAATCTATTTTGATTTAAGATTAGTGATTTCCGCAACTATGGGATTGGTGTCCACATTCGTGGTCGTGACCTGCGCAACCCACACCTGAGTCAGAGATTTTACCTTCGAGGAACTGCTGTACCAGCACGTTAACGTCACCGCTACAACCTCTAATTACCATAATTTGGGCAGCGTTGAGTACATTTTTTGCGCCTTCGCCCATATTTCCAGCAAGCATTACTTTTACACCTTTTTGTTGCAGTACAGAGGCGATATTTGATTTACAACCGCAACCTTGTCCTGCGGGGAGAGTTTCGGTAGCCACCACTTTATCGTGCTCATCAATTTCAAAAAGTGTATAATGGTCGCAATGTCCGAAATGGTCATCTACTCTTCCATCCACAGTAGGAACAGCGATTTTATAAGAAAGGTTAGCTTCTGGCACGTCGGAAAGTTGATAAACTAACTCTTCTGCCAATTTTGAGAAAAGGATATTGATTTCTGGAATATTAGCAGCAATTAGATTTCCGCCTGCTTCAGCAGTTTTTCCAACCTCTTGAATAATAGGAATTTGAGCTAAAAGTGGCGTACCAAATTCTTTAGCTAACTGTTCGCCACCACCTTGACCAAAAAGGAAATATTTTTCGTCTGGATGTGACATTGGCGTGAACCAACTCATATTTTCAACAATTCCCAAAAGAGGCACATTCATCTTCTCGGGAGAAAACATATCCATACCTTTGCGGACATCATTTACCGCAATAACTTGAGGAGTGGTTACAGCAATTGCTGCCGAAATGTTATATTGTTGAAGCGTAGAGATTTGAATATCGCCAGTACCAGGAGGAAAATCGATAATCATATAATCAATCTCACCCCAAATTGTTTGGTTAAAAAGCATAGCAAGTGCACTTCCTGCAAGTGGAGCACGCCAAATTACTGCTTGATTGGGATCCACAATCAAACCTACAGAATTTACTTTTACGCCATATTTTTCGATTGGCATCATCATCTCCTTGCCATCTTTCTCAATAATTTCAGGACGTACATTTTCGATTCCAAAAATTTTTGGCGCTGAAGGTCCATAAATATCTGCGTCCAACAAAGCGGTTTTATAACCCTTACTTGCCAACATAATCGCTAAATTGGCGGCAACTGTAGATTTTCCTACGCCACCTTTTCCTGAAGAAACAACAACCAAATGCCTTACACCTTCAGGTTTTGATTTCTGTAAAAAATTCACCATTTTACTTATATTTAACCGATAATCAATATATTTTATAATTTTATCTCCCCAAAAAAAATTCTTTTTTAGGAAACGGCAAAGGTACTAAATTATTTTGCACATCTAATGAAAAAAATTGTCGTTCTATATGCAATTAATCAAGCGAATTTTCGTTTAATTTTATTATCAAAAAACAAGATACTATGAAAAAGTTATTTTTATTTGGCATCATCGCATTAACAATGATTGGATTTACCTCCTGCGACAAACTTTCAGAAGACGTTTACAACTCAAAATGCAAAATTGCATCTATCACTTACGATATTGCCGACTTACAAGGGAGCAATGTTACATACATTTACGAAGAGAAAGATGTAAAAACCATTCAATATCAAAATGGCATCTATTTAGAGTTGGATTATAATGATAATAGAACGGTTAGTAAAATTACTGAATATAATGCTGATAATACACCCACAGGCGTAGTTATGGAGATGGTTTATGATAACAAAAAGATTATCGAAATTAGTTATTACGATAACGGAACCCTTACTCAAAAATACACTTTTAAAAGAAATAACAATGTTATCAGCAATATCAATATCTTGATTGATATAGAACTTCTTATGGGAGATTATATGAATAAAGAGGGAATTTACAATCTTGCTTTCAATTCTGAAATTCCTTGGGAACAAATCTCTAAAATTGTAGAAAAATCTGATATAAAAGGTCAGATGGTTGAGATTTCGGGTGTAACTCAATTCACAGATGGTAATTTAACCTCATTCAATATTGAAATTCCGATGGTAGCCTCTATTCAAATGAACTACACGTATGATAACTGTAACAATCCATTCTACGGATTAAATTTTGTAGCAGCTCAATTTAACTGCTTCAACAGAAATAATATTACTTCTACAACTATAGAAATGAATAATGAATTATTAGATATGAATGTTAACACTACAATGGAATATACATATAACAACAAAAATTATCCGCTTACATTAAAACAGACTACCATTAATATGATGGATCCTCAATATAACGAAACTATTACACAAACATTTACCTACATAAAATAGTATATGCATTATGGTATAAATAGAAGCTCAAGGGGAATTTCTCTTTGAGCTTTTTAATAAATTAAGAAGAAAATGATTTTTTATTATTCGGGATGTGGAAACAGCAAATTTATAGCTGAGAGTCTATCTAATATACTGAAAGATAAGTTAATATTTATTCCAGAAGTAGATAGGAAACAACATTACGATTACGCATTAGAAGAGGGAGAAAGCATAGGTTTTATATTTCCCGTGTATGCGTGGGCACCACCGCAATTAGTACTCAATTTTATTCAAAAATTGAAGTTTTCAAGAACAGATGTTTACACTTATATGGTTGTAACTTGTGGAGATAATGTAGGAATGACCGAAAAAATCTTCGCAAAAGCAGTAAAAGAGATTGGGCTTCAGTTGCAAGCTTCATTTTGCGTAATTATGCCCAACACTTATATGATTATGCGCGGCATGAACTTGGATAAGCCAAACTTGGCGCAACGAAAAGTTGACAATGCAAAACGACTTCTACCAGAAATTGCGAAAAAAATTGCACAACACGAAAAAGTTTGTAATCAACTTCCCAAAGGTATTTTTCCTTGTTTAAAAAGTTATCCCATCCGTTTGGGTTTTAATAAATCTATGACAGATAAACCTTTTCACACCACTGAACGTTGCGTTTCGTGCGGAAAATGTGTAACCGTTTGTCCTTTGCAAAATATCACACTTCAAACTGAAAAACCACAATGGAACGGAAACTGCACCAACTGCTTGGCGTGTTACCATTTCTGTCCAGAAAATGCGATTCAATATGGAAGCATCTCGGCAGGAAAGGGACAATATTATTTTGGAAGAGAATCACATTCATTGCAATAAACATCTATTTTACGACTAAATAACTAAAATTATAAACGAATGAAAAAAACTTTTTTACTGACGGCAGCTATCTTTTTAAGTTGCTTTGCTTGGGCGCAAATGCCTATTCCTATTGACAACAACGTACGCATAGGAAGATTAGAAAACGGACTTACTTACTATGTTCGTCACAATGAAGAGCCCAAAGGACAAGCCAATTTTTACATCGCCCAAAAGGTGGGTTCTATACTTGAAGAGGAGGAACAACGCGGTTTAGCGCACTTTTTGGAACACATGTGCTTTAATGGAACCAAACATTTTCCTGGCAATGGTGTCATCAAATATTGCGAATCTATTGGCGTAAAGTTTGGTGCTGATTTAAATGCATACACATCTATTGATGAAACTGTTTACAACATCGACAACGTCCCTGTAGCCACTGTTCCTTCTGCTGTTGACTCTTGTCTTTGGATTTTAAGAGATTGGGCTGATGGGCTATTACTTTTAGATGAAGATATTGATGACGAACGCGGTGTAATTCATGAAGAGTGGCGTAGTCGCAACAACGCGCAAATGCGTATGCTTGACAAAATTCTTCCTGAAATCTATCCTAACAACCGTTACGGAACCCGCATGCCTATTGGAGTTATGGAGGTTGTGGACTTCTTCCCTTACCAAGCTCTCCGTGATTATTATCACAAATGGTACAGACCTGATCAACAAGGCATTGTAGTTGTTGGCGATATTGATGTTGACCAAGTAGAAAATAAGATTAGAGAAATTTTCGGTACGATTGCAAAACCTGAAAATCCTGCGGAACGCTATTATATTCAAGTAGAAGACAACAAAGAACCTATCGTTTCCATTGCCAAAGATAAAGAGCAACCATACGCGCTTACTTACATCTTCTGCAAACACGATGCTTATCCAGACAATGAAAAAGGCGATTTAACATACTACATCTATCAATATGCTGCCAATGTAATGCAAATTATGCTATCGCAACGCTTAGAAGAGTTAGCACAAAGTGCAACTCCACCATTTATTCAAGCCAGCATTTATGATGGAGATTTCTTCCTTTCAAAAACTAAAAAAGCGCTTTGTGGCATTGCCGTAACCAATGAAAATGATCTAACCAAAGGAATTTCAACAGTTTATCGTGAAATGTTACGCGCCGTTCGCAATGGTTTCACTGAAAGCGAATATGAACGCGCTCGCGCTGAAATCCTCACCCACATCGAATCTGCATACAACGAACGCAACAAAGTGAAAAGCGCCAACTACTGCAAAGAGTATGTGCGTCACTTTATTGACAACGAACCTATTCCTGGTATTGAAAATGAATTTGCTCTTTCACAACAACTTATTCCAAATATTCCTCTACAAGTTATTAATCAGTATATCAGCACTTTAATTTCTGATAGCAACTTGGTTGTGGCTTGTATGTTACCAGAAAAAGAGGGCGTTACCTATCCTACTGAAGCAGAATTGAAAACGCTTTTCGCAAATGTTGCCGCTGAAAACATTGCTCCTTACCAAGATAAAGTTTCCAATGAACCACTTATTGCAAAAGCTCCTAAGGCTGGAAAAGTGAAAAAAAACGAAGAAAGCCTATTCGGATACAAAAAAATCACCCTTTCTAACGGAGTTGTGGTTTACTATAAAACGACCGACTTTAAAGCTGATCAAATCAGAATGAACGCTTTCAGTAGAGGTGGAACCAGCTTGTATCCTGAAAGTGATGCTATCAATCTAAAAGTAGCAACCGAAGTTTTCACTCTTGGCGGTGTTGCCAATTTCAGTCAAACCGACCTTTCCAAACTTCTTGCTGGCAAAAAGGTATCGTTGTCCCCAGCTATCAACACTTACAGCGAAACCATTGACGGCGTCACCACACCGAAAGATTTTGAGACTATGCTTCAGTTGAATTACCTCTATTTTACGGATTTGCGTACTGACCCAGAAGTTTTCAAATCTTGGCAAACCAAACAGATTGCCATACTTACCAACGCTGCTTCCAATCCGATGACAGCTTTCAGCGACACTCTTCTCAAGGAGTTCTATCCAGAAATTCCAAGATTGAAATCTTTCACTACTGATGAGGTAGAAAAAGTTGACTATAATAGAATTATGCAAATTGCTAAAGAACGCTTTGCTAATGCTGCTGATTTCACTTTTATCTTCACAGGAAATATTGATGAAACTACTTTTATTCCGATGATCGAACTCTATTTAGCTTCTCTTCCAGCAAAAGGAAAAGCAGAAATCTTCAAAGACTTCGGTGCTTCACCACGTAAGGGCGTTCGTGAAAATGTTTTCACCCGCGAAATGGAAACTCCTATTGCTACCATCTTTATGAATAAATTTGGTGATGTAACCTACAATTTAAAAAACGAACTTACTTATAGCATTGCAGGACAAGTACTTGACATTATGATGACCGAAGAAATTCGTGAAAAAGAGGGTGGTACATACGGTGTAAGCATATCCGCTGACATTAATACATTGCCAAAAACAAGTGGCTCAATGGAAGTATTTTATCAAACCGACCCTGATAAATATGAGTATTTGAACCAACGTATTGAAGAGATTATTGCGGGATTTGCCAAAAGTGGTCCTTCAGCAGAAAATATGGCGAAAGTAAAAGATTATATGATTAAGAAACATCAAGAAAACTTGCGCGAAAACAGTTATTTTGCTGCAGCATTAAAAACAATTCTTCTTCATAACCAAGATATGCTTACAGACTATGAAAAAATATTAGAAAGCATTACAGCTGAAGATATTCGCTTAGCAATTGACAACCTCCTAAAACAAAATAACAACGTAAAAGTTATAATGAAAGGGATACAAAAATAGAAGATGAGTTTTTAGACAAAAAGTCGGCTATTACGCCGACTTTTTTTATATTACTATGCACCCAAAATCGAAATTTAAGCCAAAAGAAAGATTGATAAACCTCGGTGGTTTACATAAAAAAAGAAGGATGCACTCATTGTACATCCTTTTTTTGTTTGGCGGTCCGGACGAGACTCGAACTCGCGACCCCATGCGTGACAGGCATGTATTCTAACCAAACTGAACTACCGGACCATGCTTGTTTTTGTGAGTGCAAAAGTACAACTTTTTTCTTTCACTCAGTCAAAAAATGAAAATTTTTTTTTTCTTTTTCTTCTTCAAACAATTTATTTTGATATTTGTTTCTTTTTTAAGAGTAAAAATTACTAATAATCAAACTGTTGCAAATTACAAGAAAAATATTCGTTTTTCTATATTTCACCTTAAAAATCAAAATTATTAATGTATTTTTGCACTCTAAAAAAAGAGTTACCTCATTTTTGGAATAAAATTTCGGAGAAATTTGAGAAAAAAAGAAAAAAAATCACTTTAAATCAACCTAAAATAAATAGATATGAAAAAGATAAAAGTTGGTATTAATGGTTTTGGCCGCATCGGTCGTTTAGTTTTCCGTAATATCATTAAAAGAGATGATATGGAAGTTGTCGGCATCAACGACTTGTTAGATGCAACAAATATGGCTTATATGCTTCGTTACGACTCTGTACATGGTCGTTTTAACGGCACAATTGAGGTTATTGACGGCAACTTAGTTGTAAATGGACAAACCATTCGCGTTACATCAGAAGTAGATCCTGCAAATTTGAAATGGAATGAAGTGGAGGCTGAATATGTTGTAGAATCCACGGGTCGTTTTCTCACCAAAGATGCAGCGAGCAAACACTTACAAGCTGGAGCACGTATTGTAGTATTGTCTGCTCCTCCCAAAGAGGATATTCCAATGTTTGTAATGGGCGTAAACAACGAGAATTATGCTGGTGAACGCATCGTTTCCAATGCCTCTTGTACTACCAACTGTTTGGCACCTTTGGCAAAGGTTATCCACGAAAATTTCGGCATTGTAGAAGGCTTGATGACCACAGTTCACGCTACTACTGCCACCCAAAAAACCGTTGATGGACCTTCTATGAAGGATTGGCGTGGAGGTCGTGCTGCCCTTGGCAATATCATTCCATCTTCTACTGGCGCTGCTAAAGCGGTTACCAAAGTTATCCCTGACTTGAAAGGAAAACTTACAGGTATGGCTTTCCGCGTGCCAACTCTTGATGTTTCTGCTGTGGACCTTACCTGCCGCTTGGAACGTGAGACTACTTACGATGAAATTAAACAAGTGATTAAAAATGCTGCAGAAAACGAGATGAAAGGCATTTTGGGCTATACTGAAGATTCTGTCGTTTCTTCCGACTTTATTGGCGATACACACACCTCTATCTTCGATGCTAACGCTGGTATCATGCTTAACCCAAACTTCGTTAAACTCATCTCTTGGTACGATAATGAAATGGGATATTCTTGCAAAGTTGTAGAACTCATCTCCTATATAGATAGCGTTAAATAGTTCAAATGGAAAAAGTTACATACTTTGCTGATGTACTTCTTCCTCTGCCTCTGTCCACTACCTTCACCTACCGAATTCCTGTGGAGTTAGAGGACAGAGTGTTTTTTGGTATTCGAGTTGTTGTGCCTTTCGGTCGTAATAAACTGCTTTCAGGAATCGTTTCTAAAATTCACACCCAAACGCCGCAAGTTCAAGCCAAATATATACTTGATATTTTAGATACGCAACCCATTATCACAACACAACAATTTGAACTATGGCAATGGATTGCCGATTATTACCTTTGTTCATTGGGAGAAGTGATGGCTGTTGCACTTCCCTCTGCTTTAAAACTTACAGGTGAGTCTGCTGTTACTTTAGACGAAAATTTCAATGGAGAGATCTCATCTCTCACGCCCAATGAACTTCATATTGTAGAGATTGTTAACGCACATCAACAAATTTCTCTGTCGGAAGTGAGTAGAATAGCAGGTATCGCTAAAATCTTCCCCATTATCAACTCGTTAGTAGAAAAATTTGTACTAAAAATTGTTGACGAAATTAAAGACCCTTACAAACCAAAAACTGACCACTTAATTTTCTTAAATTCTCAATATCAATCTGAAATAGAACTATTTAAAATTATTGAGTCTTTAGAAAATTTTAAAAGGAATGAAAAACAAGTTCAATTGCTTTTGAGTTTCTTTTCTCTTCTTCAAGCAGAAAATAAAAAATACAATGAAGGAATAAAAAAAACGGATTTACTTAAAAAGGCACAAGTTTCCGCTTCTTCATTACAAACTCTTCTTAAAAATGGAATTTTAGAAGAAAAAATTGTAAAAAACTCTCGACTCTTTGAATTTGAAGGAAACTTTCCGACAGAAACTATCCACCTAACAGAACTACAAGAGAAGAAATTTCAAGAGATTAAGGAACAATTTCAAAAGCAAAAAACTGTTCTATTACATGGTATTACGGGCAGTGGCAAGACAGAAATCTATATGAAATTAATTGAGGAAAAGCTTGCTGAAGGGAAACAGGTTTTATATCTCCTTCCCGAAATTGCTCTTACTTCTCAGATTGTCAACCGGTTAAGGAAATTTTTCGGAACTCAAGTTGGAGTTTATCACTCTCGTTTCAATGAATTTGAACGTGTAGAGATTTGGAATCGAGTACTCAACTTTGGAAAAGAGAGCGACAAGAAATATTCGTTAGTATTGGGAGCTCGTTCAGCACTTCTTCTTCCCTATCAAAATTTAGGATTAATTATTGTAGATGAGGAGCATGACGGTTCATATAAACAACAAGACCCAGCACCTCGCTATCACGCCCGCGACTGCGCCATCATTTTAGCAAATATTCACCACGGGAAAACGCTTTTGGGTACAGCAACACCATCGTTGGAAAGTTATCACAATGCCAAACAGGGAAAATTCGGTTTGGTACAATTAATGAAACGTTATTCTCAGAATCAATTACCAGAAATTTGGATTGAGAATTTAGTAGAAGCGCAAAGGCAAAAAAAGATGAATGGACAGCTTTCAAATTATCTCATTGACTGTATTAAAAAGGCGTTAGATAATCAAGAGCAGGTAATTCTTTTTCAAAATCGGCGCGGTTATGCAGTGCGACAATTTTGTAACACTTGCCAAACAATGCCTACTTGTATTCATTGCGATGTTACTCTCACCTATCACAAACGATCCAATCTACTCAAGTGCCACTACTGCGGTTACGCTATTGACGTACCCCAAACTTGCCCCAATTGCGGTAGCCCCGACATAGAGATGAAAGGATTTGGCACAGAGAGAGTTGAAGAGACTTTGGCACTCCTATTTCCAGATGCTATAATTGACCGAATGGATATGGATACCACACGCACTAAAAATGCTTACCAACGTATTATCAGCAATTTTGAAAATCATAAAACTGATATTCTTGTTGGTACACAAATGGTTACCAAAGGATTAGACTTTGATAAAGTGAGCGTTGTTGGAATTTTAGAGGCAGACAACCTCATCAGCTATCCCGACTTTCGATCGTTTGAAAGAGCATTCCAAATTATGTCGCAAGTAAGCGGTCGCGCAGGTAGAAAAGAGATTCCTGGTAAAGTGATTATCCAAACCTACCAACCATGGCACCCTGCCCTTCGATATGTCGTTAGTAATAACTATTTAGATATGTATTTGTCGCAAATGGAAGAGCGTAAACTTTTCCACTATCCACCACTCTATCGCCTTATTAAGATTACTGTAAAACATAATGATTTAGAGTGTGTTAACAAAGCGTCTCAAGAATTGAAAGAGTACTTTTCACAACATTTTTCTGGAATGTTTCTGGGACCAGAATTTCCTTTAGTTTCTCGAATCCAAAATTATTATCTAAAAGATTTCTGGTTAAAATTACCCAAAGACTCTACACTAACAGAGAAAAAAAAGAGATTGAAAGAGATTATAACACAATTTCAATCCACTTCCCCATACAAAAAGGTACGCATCATTCTCAATGTAGATTGCTAAGATCATGTTTTCGTGCAAATTTTCTTATTAATGAAAATTTGAAATAATGATTCGCAAAAACTCACCTAATTCTATTTACAATTTATCAGAAGATAACATTTTATCTATATGAGTCAATATCTTTCAAATCATTCAAAATATCAATATTATAAATAGCTCCTATCATTGCAACACCGCCAAAATTTAAACTTTTCAAATACAATATTTTATCAAAAGTTACTCCACCTAAGGCAATAACCTTTTTATCGATTATACCCTCTTTTGATGCTTTTTGTAATTCCTCTTTACCAAAGCCTGATTTATACCCTATCTTAGAAATGCTATCGAAAATAGGGCTCAAAAATAGATAATCGTAATCATTTTTGTACTTTACAATTTCATCAAACGTATGGCACGAACGAGTTTTTAATCCACTATACTCTTTTGGCAAAGTGGTTACGTTACGGTTTATATGGATCCCTTTCAAAGAGAACTCAAAATACAGTTCTGGATAGTTGTGAATAATAATCTTTGATCGTTGCTCTACCGTTAATTTTGCTAACAAATTACGACACTTACTAATATCCGAATCTGGTTTTCGCAAGTGAATGATGTCGATGCCTCTATCAAGCAAAGACGTAATGATAGAAGCATCTTCATCAATAACCTTTGGTGTTGTTATCGCAATGATTTTCATTACTTTAACTTCTCAATTATAAGATTAGCAACCTTTTTCCCCGACAGAAGCATACCTCCGAAAATAGGGCCCATACGAGGTGTACCACTAACAGCTGATGCTGCCATACCGCAGACATAAAGTCCCGGATAAATCTCTTTCGTTCCATTCACGACCTCATTTTCGCCTGCGACTACGTCTAACGAGCGCTCGCCAATAACATCGCCAGTATCCGTAGCGAGACGTATTCCATTCTTGCGTGCTACTGTTTTGCACATTTCGCTGTCGTGACCGGTACCATCTACAACACACTTTGCCATAATATTGAGTGGATCGACATGAAGTCCTTCTCTTAATACTGGAGTCCAATTGACGACAACGCCGCTTACCTTATTATCTTTAAATACAACATCTTCAACAGAATAACAGTTAAAAATTGTTGCGCCAGCATGCACTGCCTTGTACAAAAGCGCAGATGTGCTTTCGACAGAATCCATGACAAACAAATCGTCGTTGTAATGTTCGTAGTTGATGTCAAATTCTTTGATAATGTCGAGGGCTTCTTTTTGCACTACAATCTGATTAAACATCATCGCTCCTCCCCACATGCCTCCGCCAGGAGATAATTTTCTGTCGAACAAAGCAACACTCTTACCTGCTTTAGCGAGATAATATGCTGCTACAATACCTGAAGGACCGCCACCGACAATAGCGACATCTAATTCCAAATTCTTTTCTAACTTGTGAAAATAGGTACTAATAATTCCCTGTGATACTTTTTTCTCAACCATTGTTTAAAGTTTTATGTAAATTGTTATTTTTATTATTCGTTACATATCGTATGAC
>Ga0233362_1000026_pt1 | contig 44431 bp, 42 predicted proteins | sample ElkDunMinimDraft_22_FD_180674 | JGI IMG/M metagenome (GOLD analysis project Ga0233362, IMG submission 180674) | Fecal eukaryotic communites from dung pellets of Tule Elk in California, USA - Elk Dung C1 | ecosystem: Host-associated > Mammals > Digestive system > Large intestine > Fecal | place... | reverse complement strand
CGGCCTGCTCACGCGTGCGGGTTACAACGATTCTTTGCCCGGCCAAGGGCAATCGCCCATACCAATCCAGTTTCTGCGCTTCTTGCACCACCGTGCCGATAATCACCACAGCGGGAGACCCCAAACCGGCTTGTTGCACAGCATCTGCCAGGGTAGCCACGGTGGCGGCTACTTGGCGCTGCCGCCCGGTTGCGGCCCATTGAATAGCTGCGGCCGGCATATCCCCCTCCTGCCCGGCTTGGATGAGAGCCTGCATCGTTTCGCGCAAGCGGCTCATGCCCATCAGCATTACTTTGGTGCCGCGTGCGGCTGCTATGCCGGGTATATCCAGGGCGGATTCAGCACGCGTGGCATCCTCATGCCCGGTGAAAACGGTAAACTGGGTATTGTGAGCTCGGTGTGTCACCGGTATACCGGCATAGGTCGGCCCCGCAATCGCAGAGCTTATCCCCGGCACCACTTGGAATGGCACACCAGCATCATACAAGGCGGCGGCTTCTTCACCACCACGGCCAAAGACGTAGGGGTCTCCCCCTTTCAGGCGCACCGTACAGGTATGTTGTGAAGCGCATTGCACCAGCAAGCGGTTAATATCTGCTTGGGGCATGGCGTGGTTTCCCGCACGCTTTCCAACGTATATTTTTTTGCAGCCGGGCTTGGCCCAAGCTAACATCGAGCCGGAGGCCAAGGCATCATAGACCAAGCAATCCGCCTGCTCGATGAGTGTTTTTCCTTTCAGCGTCATCAGCTGCGGGTCGCCGGGCCCCGCTCCGACCAAATAAACTGTACCGTGGGTCTTTTTCATCTGAAAGAGATGGTATTAAAGACTTGTTACACCGGATATGGATGCCGCGCCGGCGTTTTCCGTTTCAGGTTGAGGCTCTGCTAGGGGGGCCGGGGAGGCGGGTTGCTCGGTAGCAGGCGTAGTGGCAGCGGGTTGCTCGGTAGCAGGTGCGGGTTCAGTCGCAGGCTGGGCAGACTGTTCCGGAGTAGGAGCCGGGCTGGATTCCGCAGCAGGGGCCGCTTGAGCTGCTTGCGTGTCCGTTATTGTGGCAGCTTGGCGGGCGGCATGGCCATTCAACGCCAACAGCTGGGAAACTGTCACCAAGCGGAATCCGCGTGCCTGCAAACCGGTAACAATGCCCTCAACCGCATTCAGGGTCGAGGAGTGAATATCATGCAGCAGGATGATGGAACCGGGGCGTGCATTTCCTACGGCTCGTTGTGTGACCACGGAAACGCCGGGGTATTGCCAATCTCGCGTATCCACATCCCACAGGATGGTAGACATGCCGTAGCGGCTCTTCATCAGGCTCACCAAGTTGGCATTGGTGGCACCATAGGGGGGGCGCATCACTTTGGGGGCAACGCCTGTTGCCTGTTGAATGGCCGCGTTGGTGCGATCCATTTCGCTGATGACCCGCTCCATACTACTGGAATTCATTTTGATGTGGCTCCATGTGTGAGCTCCAATTTCATGACCTTCTGCCACAGCTCTCGCCAAGATGTGCTTGCCGTGGCTGACGTTGCGCCCCACAACAAAGAAGGTTGCTTTGGCATTGTGGCGTTTGAGAATATCCAACACGCGGGGTGTAAGCGAAGGGCTGGGGCCATCGTCAAAGGTAAGCGCTACGTAGCCACCGGGTACGCTGACACGAGACACCTTTGCACCCGGTACCCGGGGCCCACTATATGAATACGCAGATTTTGTGCCTGATTTTGTGCCGGGCTTTGTTGTGTTCGTTTGCGGGGCAGTTGGGGGCGTTTCAGGAGCAGAAGGTACCGCAGCGGGTTCCGTTTCTTTCCCTCCGGAGCAGGAAGCCAACACGAAGGCCACCCCCAAAAGCATCAATTTTATCGTCTTTTTCATATCCAGCAGTTGTATGAGCGTATATTACTCTGCCCCCGGAGTCTTGGCAACCCCTTTTGAAGTCATCTGCCGCATTTAAGCGTTCTCTCGCACAAAAATCCACCGCCTCCCGGTAGAAACCGGAAGACGGTGGAAAAGTATGCTTTATTTCAGCAGATGGTCGCTTTAGTTGAACTTAGCGAGCATGGCCTGACGCTGGGCTTCCAGCTCGGCGGGCAGCTTGTCGCCTACCGTGTTGAACAACTCGGTCTGGGATTCGAGCTCGGCCTTCCACTCAGAAGCGGAGATGGTCATGTTCGTCTCGAAGGCAGCCTTGTCGTAGCCCTTAAGACCTTCGGTGTCAAGTTCCTCGAAGGTGGGGGAGATACCCAGAGCGGTCTCCACGCCGTCCACCTCACCGCGGCAACGGCGAAGCACCCAGTCGAGCACGCGCATGTTGTCGCCGAAGCCGGGCCATACGAAGTTGCCCTCGGCATCCTTGCGGAACCAGTTCACGTTGAAGATCTTGGGCAGCTTGCAAGCGCAAGTCTTGGTGCCCATATCCAGCCAGTGCTGCCAGTAGTCACCCACATTGTAGCCAATGAAGGGCTTCATAGCCATCGGGTCGCGGCGTACCTGACCAATCTGGCCGAAAGCAGCAGCGGTCATCTCGGAGCCCATGGTGGCACCCACGTACACGCCGTGGTTCCAATCCTTGGACTGGAATACGAGCGGCATGGTGGTGGCGCGGCGGCCGCCAAAGAGGAATGCGCTGATGGAAACACCCTCGGGGTTGTAGTACTCGGGGTCGAGCGTGGGGCACTGGGAAGCGGGAGCGGTGAAGCGGCTGTTGGGGTGAGCGCACTTGCGGCCGCAATCCGGGGTCCAGTCGTTGCCCTGCCAGTCGATAGCGTGGGCAGGAGCCTCGCCGTCCATACCTTCCCACCATACGTCACCGTCATCGGTCAGACCCACGTTGGTGAAGATGATGTTCTCCTTGATGGTGTCCATAGCGATGGGGTTGGACTTGTAGGAGGTGCCGGGGGCCACACCGAAGTAACCGTTTTCGGGGTTGATGGCGTGGAAGGTACCGTCCTCGTGGGGCCAAATCCAAGCGATATCGTCACCGATGATGCTGGTCTTCCAGCCCTTTTCAGCAAGAGCGGGCGGGGGCACCACCATGGCCAGGTTGGTCTTACCGCAAGCGGAGGGGAATGCGCCGGTCACATAGGACTTGCGACCCTGAGGATCGGTGATACCAAGGATGAGCATGTGCTCAGCCATCCAGCCGTTCTTGCGGGCAATACCCGTGGCAATACGCAGAGCAAGGCACTTCTTGCCAAGCAGGGCGTTACCACCGTAACCGGAACCGTAGGAGATGATTTCACCGGTCTCGGGGAAGTGGCAGATGTACTTCTCTTCGTTGTTGCAGGGCCAAGTCACGTCTTCCTGGCCTGGCTCAAGGGGAGCACCCACCGTGTGGAGGCAGGGCACGAAGTCGCCATAGCCATCGCGCTTGGGATTGCCGCCGCCATTCACCTCGTCTTCGAGGCGCTTGAGCACCTTCTCGCCCATGATGGTCATGATGCGCATGTTGGTGACAACGTAAGCGGAGTCAGTGATTTCAATGCCGATTTTGGCAAGGGGGGAATCAAGCGGGCCCATGCAGAAAGGAATCACGTACATGGTACGGCCCTTCATGGAACCATCAAGGAAGGGGTTGAGGATGGCGCGCATCTCAGCCGGGGACTTCCAGTTGTTGGTGGGACCGGCGTCCTCCTGCTTTTCAGAGCAGATGAACGTGCGTTCCTCTACGCGGGCCACGTCAGAAGGAGTAGAACGAGCCAAGAAGCAGCCGGGGCGCTTCTCGGGGTTAAGGCGAATGTAGGTGCCTTTTTCCACCAGCATGTCGCACAGCTTGGTGTTCTCTTCCTCGGAACCGTCGCACCAGTAGACGGAATCGGGTTTGCAGAGCTGGCGGATTTGCTCCACCCACTCGGCAGCCTTCTTGTGTGTAGTACCTGTAATCATGGTGCCAATAAAATAGCACGATAGGCACCGACTTGCAACACGAATTTTGTCAATTTTATATCTGCTGCCGCATTTTTTTGATTAGAGTGCGCGCAACGAGCTTTCGAACTGCCGGAACTGGATAGCTTCGTAGATATCATCATCTGTGGGCAGCTCCCGATTTGCCAAATCAGCAATGGTGCGAGCCACGCGCAAGATGCGGTCGAAGGCGCGGGCGGAGAGTCCAAGTTGCTCTACCGCCACCAGGAGCAATTCCTGCTGGCTGGCAGTAAGTGGGCAGTATTTACGCAGAGCTTTGCCACTCAATCGTGCATTGCAGGGGATATTGGTACCGGCGTAGCGTTTTTGTTGGCGGCGGCGAGCCGCCAGCACGCGTTCGCGTATCACGGTACTGCTCTCACCATCCGGTTGGGAGAGCAGGCTGGCAGGTGCCACGGGCGGCACATCAATCACCATATCGAAGCGGTCCAGCAGCGGGCCGGATATCTTGCGGCGGTAGCGGGCTATCTCCGCAGGGGAGCATTTGCATGCGTGGCGAGGGTCGCCCAAGTAGCCACAGGGGCACGGATTCATGGCCGCCACGAGCATGAAATCACAGGGAAAATCCATGCTACCTACAGCGCGGGCAATGGTGACAGAGCCACTTTCAAGCGGTTGGCGCAGAGTTTCAAGTGTGCGGCGGTTGAACTCAGGCAATTCATCCAAGAAAAGCACGCCGTTGTGAGCCAGAGATATTTCCCCCGGTGTGATGTTGGAGCCACCGCCCATGAGACCTACGTCCGAGATGGTGTGGTGGGGTGCGCGGTAGGGGCGCACGCGCAGGAGGCCCCTGCCCCCGGGCAACAAACCGCATACGGAATGAATCTTGCTGGTAGAGAGGGATTCCTCATGCGTGAGGGGTGGCAGAATGGTGGGCAAGCGGGAAGCAAGCATGCTTTTGCCGCTACCGGGGCTGCCGCTCAGCAAGATATTGTGCCCGCCGGCAGCGGCTATTTCCATGGCGCGGCGAGCATAGCTCTGACCTTTAATTTCATCGAAATCTACGCCGGTGTCTGTTTCGCTCGTCCCCACTGCGGGGAGATAGGGGGAGAAGGAGGCTCGATCTGATAATACGGCCCAAGCCTCACCCAGCGTTTCTACGGCGTATACCGCAAGCCCGTTGACAACGGCTGCTTCATCGGCATTTTCCCGAGAAACCATCAGGTATTTGCGCCCGGCATCCCGCGCCGCTACTGCTTGCGGCAAGATGCCGCGCACCCCACGCACTTGGCCATCCAACGCAAGCTCGCCCACGATGCACCAATCTTCCAAGCCAAGGGGTATGCGGCGGCGGTGCAATTTGGGGATATCTTCGTGATTTTGTTGAATCGCGACCTCCAGGCCCAGTGCGATAGGCAAATCAAAACCCGGGCCTTGTTTGCGCACATCTGCCGGTGCCAGATTCACCGTCACAATCATCTCCCCCGGGCGGTAGAAGTTGCTGTTGCTCAGTGCAGACGTAACACGCTGAATGCTCTCCTTGACCGCAGCATCGGGCAGTCCCACTACGGAGATTCGGCCTGTATCTTTCACTTGGCGCGCATCAATTTCAACGGAGACTTCAAATCCGTCTATACCCAACACGGATGCAGAGTAAAGGCGTGAAATCATGGCGCGATAGAAGTGTAAAGTTTATTTCACGATAACGGGAGTGCCCACCGTTGTTTTAGCAAAGATGATGCTGCACGCCTCCGGGGGGATGCGCACGCAACCATGGGACGAACCTTCTCTGAACACAGCCCCGGTGTGCATGCCGATAGCACCGTTGAATCGCATCCAATACGGCATCTTTGTTCCCTCAAAGCGGGAGCCTTCCGGGGCTTTCTCGGAGGAATGCACCCCGCCCTTCACCACATCACCGGCAGCATTCACATAGGAGCCATAGAGGGAGGAACGGTGCTCAAGCTTCTTTTCCGTGATGCGGAATTTGCCGGTAGGCGTTTCATATTCGCCGGAACGACCGGTGCAGGCCGGAAAGTCCATGGCAATCTGGTCTTTGATGTAGAGGCGGCCGCGCTGCTGGTCCAGCAGGATTTCCACACGCGTTTGGCGGGGGGCATACCACTCCACGGCCTCACCACGCCAAATATCGCGGCTATTGCGGTATCCGGGGCTGGCGATGAATTGCTCGAAGGTGCGGGCAACTCGCTTATTGCGAGCCTCGACCTCCATCTGATCGCCCGTGCGCATCAGCTCCGCGACCGTAGGCTTTTGGGAGCAGGCTACCGTGCATAACACAAGCGGTATAAGAAGAAGCGATGTTTTTTTCATATCATTGAACACGGTATTTTTCAATTCTGGCGGCGAACTCTCGTGGCAAAATGGCCTCCACAATAGCGTCATTCCCTTCATATTCCGTACCCAACACCTTACCATCGCGGTGCATGATGGCGATGATGCGGCTCTCTGCCAAGGGGATTCGATAGCGGGCCGTCGTAACACGATGGGAAAGCATTTCAACACACCCCGCCAGCAACTCATCCATCCCTACCCCTTCCAACGCACTGGCAAAGATGCTGGGGCATTCCACTTTGGCGGCCAAGGCATCCAGCGTTGATTGGCGATTCTCCTCGGGGAGCCTGTCCACCTTGTTCCAGAGCACAATCATGGGTTTATCTGCGGCTCCAAGCTCGGCCAGCACCTCGCAGGTGGTCTCGTAGTGGCGCAAGGCTTCGCGGTCGCTTGCATCCACCACCTGAATCAGAAAATCTGCCAGCACGGCCTCTTCCAAAGTCGATTTGAACGCCTCTACCAGACGATGCGGCAAATTGCGGATGAAACCGACCGTATCCGTCAGCACGAGAGGTTGCCCATCCGGCAATTCAATTTTGCGGCTGGTGGTATCCAGTGTGGCAAAGAGTATATTTTGAGCCAGCACACCAGCCCCGGTAATTTGGTTGAGCAAAGAGGATTTGCCGGCATTGGTGTAGCCTACAATAGCTGCAGACGGAATCCCTTGGCGGTTGCGTTCTTTGCGCTGGGTGCCACGTTGGCGGCGCACCGTTTCCAGTTCGGCACGTATAGCCTCTATGCGGTCGTGAGCCAAGCGGCGGTCAACCTCAATCTGCTTTTCACCTTCGCCACGGGCAGCTGCGCCACCGCCCTTGCCACCACCGGAGCCACCACGCTGGCGATCCAAATGCTTCCACATGCCGGCCATGCGCGGCAAAGCATACTGCATGCGCGCCAAGTCTACCTGCATCACGGCTTCTTTAGTGCGGGCCCGCTTGGCAAAGATATCAAGGATGATTTCCTCTCGATCTATCACCGGTACTTCCACCAATTTTTCCCACTCACGTTGCTGCGAGGGGGAAAGCAGGTTGTCAAAAATCACGCAGTCAGCATCCAACGCCTCCGCACGGGCGCGGATTTCCTCCGCCTTACCCACACCGCACAGGTATTTGGCCTGCATCTCGCGGGTATACTCCACGCTGCTCTCCACTATACCAATGCCCAAATTTTCCACCAAATCCACCAGCTCTGCCAACAGGGCAGCACGCTCCCGGCGAGACTCACCCGGCAGGCCTATCCCCACCAACAGAGCTCGCTCTATCTTTTCCGGTTTTTCGCGGATTTCAAAGGACATTTCGGCAAGCGCAGGGCAAAATTAACGGAAGCTGGCCGAGCGGGATACCGGCACATCCCGCAAGTGGTCCTTATTGTAGGAGCTGCAGGGGCACTTGCCACAGGAATTCAAAGAAATTGCCACACAGGCACCAATCAGCATCAAAGCAATGGTCTTCATGCGCTCATTCAACCTCATAATGCTCAAAATTGCAAGCAAAATCCCACGAAGGGTACGTAATATGAGCTAACACTTGCGCTTAAATGCTTGCGCCGAATGCTCATTTATGCTATACAGATACCATGTTGTATTACCTTGTAGGCTGCTGTTATTGTCTGTTCTGTGCCCGGCGCATGCAATATAAGCAAAGAGGCAAGAGCACCATCGGCTGGATTATTCTTCAGCTGGCGTGTTTGGGCTTCCTCATTGCCAGTATGAGTACTATTTCAGACCGTGCCCTTTTGATTACGCTGGTGGCATGCCCCGTCATAGCCACCCTCCCGGCTCTGCTTTACAGTCCCAAGCACCCGTATCTGTGGGCATTCTGCGCCGTAGTCTTCAATTTCAGCATTTCTGCCTTTTTCTATTATTTAATCTGCGTGTGGCAAGTGATGTTTGAGACACCGTACGGACACCCTCTCCCTTGGTGGGTGGAGATTTGGCTGCCTTCCGCTTTGTAAAAAAAACGCCTACCCGGGCATCTCCACAGGTAGGCATTTTCATGTTAGTAAAGAGACTGTCTTCTCTTATGTAAGCTCCCAGCGGATGCAACGGCGGTACGTAGCACCGGGTTGCAGTTCAATGCTGGGGAAATGCGGGTGGTGAGGCGAATCCGGGTAATTTTGAGCTTCCAGCGCCACACCGCCGCGCTTGAGCGGCAGGTAATCTCCCGTATAAACCTGCAATCCCGGGGCATCCGTGTACACGCGAAGGGTGCGTGTACCGTTGGTCAGCGTGGCAGCCCATTTTTCCCCGGCTACGGCAGGCAAGACGTAGTTATCATCATAGCCGCCGGCAATAGCATCAGCAGCATTGCGCTCCCCTAGCGACGCCGGAGCGTTGAGGTCATAGAGCGTCCCCGCTACCGGAGCAATCACACCGGTGGGAATGTTGGCTACCATCGGGGTGTAGGCGGTGGCATTCACTTGGAGCAAATGCTCATTCACCGTGCCGGAGCCATTGAGATTCCAATACGCGTGGTTGGTCAGATTGAGCAGCGTGAGCGCGGAGGTCGTGGCTTGCATCTCCAAACGAAGGGTGCTGCCTTCCAAGGTGTATGTAGCCAGCAGTTTCACCTCGCCGGGGTAGCCTTCGTCTCCATCTGGAGAAACAAGCGAAAGCACCACACGCGATTCCGTGGCTTCCTCCACATTCCACAGCACATCACTGTACCCCACATTGCCACCGTGCAAGTGGTTGGGCCCATTGTTGACGGCAAGTTTGTATTCCTTGCCACCCAAAACAAAGCTGCCACCTGCTATACGGTTGGCCACGCGCCCGCAAATTGCACCGCAGTAGCAGGTATCTGCCGCCAACTCCTCTGCGTTTTTGGGGCCAAAAAGACAATCCACGCCATCTTTCACCACGGAAAGCAAGCGTGCACCGTAGTTGGTGAGCGTCACCGTGAGCTCTGACGAAACAAGGGAGAAGGTTGTTACACCTTCTCCCTGGTCGAGTGTTCCATTCTGCATGACAGATTGGATTCAGGTAAAATTACATACCATCGGGGATGAATTTGCTACCGGCACCGCCATACTGCAGCGTACCATGAGCACCCACGGGAATGACACCGATTTCCTGATAGATGGGCTGGGTTACACGGTACTGGGCCTTGGAGCCATCTGCCTGAATGACGAGTTCCTGAGCATCGGACTTGTTGGCGTACTTAGCAATGCCACGACCGGCCATTGCACCCAACACACCAAAACCAACGGTGGATACTACCTTGCCCGTGCCGCCACCCAGCAGAGCGCCGGAGCCTGCACCAATGGCCGCACCCAACCCCGTACCGAGATTCTTATCGCTGGCAGCAGCATCTGCACGCACGGTGCGAGCGGATACAACCGTGCCGGAGATAACCTGAGCAACGGAGCCGATTTCATTGGCGTTTACCTGGCTCAGCGTCCCGAGGTTAGCGCAGGAAGGAACCAGCACAAGGCTCAGAGCCAACAACGATGTGATTATGGACTTTTTCATAGATTATTCTGTATGTTTGTTGTTTATCGATGTGGGGGAGTTTTCGTGTTGATGCGACCTGCCCTCACCCATACAGGCGCACCAAAAAAAGTTTTTATTTTCGTTTTTCCCAAGATATGACTTTATTGTTCTCAAATTCCACAGTTGCGGCCGTTCTTGGGACATACGCCGTACCGGGGCCATACATTGCCGTGCCATACCACCCATAAGGTCCCCACATGACCGGTCCCATCGTGGGGGCTGTCATCACGGGTTCTTGGTAGGTGTATACCCAGCGGACAATATTTTTCCCATTTTTTTGGCCCTCGTAAGGAGAAGTGTTGGGGGGGCCCCACGCCAAAAAAACAGCATCTTGAGACATACCCTCGCAGATTCTTCCTTGTTGCACCATTAGTTGCTGCTCCGTGGGCAAAGAGCGGAACAACACGGGATTTTCTGCAATGCGGGTGGCGGGAGTGGCTGACTGGCAGGATGCAAGGGAGAGAACAAGCGCAGCTGCAACAGTGAGCCCGTATACCTTACTTTCAGACAAAACTCTCATTCCTGCATGACAATACCATCTAATTTCATGCTTGCCAAGAAAAAAAAATAATGATAGATTGATGGGCACAGACATGAAAGCATTTTCCTCTATTCTTGCCATGTTGGCCGCACCTGCAATGCTGAGCGTTGCTGTATGTGCAGAAAGTCCCGGAGCGCTCGAAGGCTATTTCCCCACAGACGGAACCCTGAAGCAAGGCGCAGCGGTGCGTCCTGTCTTCACCAAGGAGTTTGCTGAGCAGCAGCGTTCGTTTGCCACCAAGCTTGCTTCTCTTTCTGAAGAGAAGCGCAAAGCTTTCTTGGAGGGTATCGCCCCGGATTCCGTGCCCAACTACGATGCTGAAGTGTGGCCGGACAAGGCAGAGTATGACAAATTTGTGAGCGAGTGGAAGAAATCCGTCATCCAGCCCGTTGCAATTGTTGCCTTGGGCCTGCACTCCTCCGGCCAGAATCAATGGAACATTCTTTCTTCCACCATCGACCCCAAGACGCGCCGCCAAAGTCCGTTGACCATCGGTGCCCTCAAGTACGATGCCAGCAAGAATGCCTGGATTTCCAACAACGGTGAGCTTGCAGCCAAGCCCTACACCGCTACAGATGCCAACATTTACGGTGCCCAGACAGGAACCGAATGGTCACTTTCCAAGGAAGACGACCTCTCACGCATTCGTGAAACGGTGCGTGTGACCAAGACCACGGACGGCAAGTTCATCTATGTTTCCTACGCATTCGCAGAGCAGTCTGCCATTTCCGGCAGTGTTTTGGCACAGGGTGCATACATGCTGCAATTCCCCATCGTGACGCCCGCCGCCAACATGGGCGCCCCCGGCCGCAGATAAACAGCACTGCATGAATCTCCCCGGTGGGATTTCATGCACCATACGAAATTTTAACCGAAGCGGGAGTTCGAGCACAGTCACGAGCTCCCGCTTCTCTCATACCATGAGAATCATTGCAGGCAAAGCCAAAGGATACGTGGTCAAGGTGCCACAAGGTGAGGTGCGCCCCACGCAAGACCGCGTGCGCGAGGCCCTGTTCAACATCTTAGGCTCCTTGGTCGAAAACGCAAGCATACTGGATTTGTACTGTGGTTCCGGTTCTGTGGGGCTGGAAGCCCTGAGCCGCGGAGCAGCCAGAGCACGCATGGTAGACGCATCCCGCGCGTCCTGCGCCATGGCGCGCCAGAACTTGGAACGCAGCAAATTGGAAGGCGGCAGCGTGGTGCAAAGTGATTGTCTGCAATTTGTGCGACGAGATGCCGGCAAATACGATATCATTTTTGCCGATCCTCCCTATTGCAAAGCAGTGGGCGACCGTGATATGATAGCAGAGCTAATGACAGACCGCCTGCACGAGCTCATGGCTCCGGGCGCTTATTTCATAGCTGAGGCCCAGTTGGGCTATGGCGTGGGCGATGCGCACACACGCGATTTTCCGGGCTGGAAGCTGGTGGATGAGCGCACCTACGGCGGGAACACTATCCTTTTCTACCAAACAGACGTATGAAACGCTTCTTCTTCCTCCTCATCTACAACCTTCTTTTCCCGGTTTTCCTCCTGCTCTCTCTCCCCGGGTATCTGATTAAGATGAAACGGCGCGGTGGCTTTGGCACCGGACTCTCCGAGCGGTTCGGTATTTATCGGCGACCCGCAGCAGAGGAGCCCAAAGGCGGACTCTATGTACATGCGGTGAGTGTGGGAGAAGTTTTCATTGCTCTCAAATTCATACGCGAGTGGATAAAGACCCACTCCGAGCCTGTCGTGTTATCCACATCCACCGCCACGGGACACCAAGTGGTAAGAGATGCAGCGCTGCCCGGAGTGAGAGCCCTCTACTCCCCCCTCGATGTACCGGGGCTATCCGGGCGCTGCTTATCACGCTTTGAGCCCAAGGCCGTCGTATTGATTGAGGCAGAGCTGTGGCCCAATTTTGCAGAGGTATGCCACCGCCGCGGCATCCCGATGGTGATGCTGAACGCACGCCTATCCCCCCGCAGTGAGGGGCGCTACAAGAAAGTACGCGGCATCACCTCGCTCTTGTTCTCGCGGCTCAACGCGCTGGGGGCGCAAAATGAAAACGACAAGGGGCGCTTTGCCGGCATTGGGGTTGTGGAAGACATCATCCGCGTAACCGGCAGCATCAAGTTTGATGTCATGGGCGATACCCCCGCTGCCAAGCGAGACGATTTCCGAGAGATATTGGCAAAGACGGCCAAGGGGCGCCCTGTGGTATTGGCGGCCTCCACCCATGCGGGAGAAGAAGCCCTCATTGCCACCGCTACGCGAGAAGCCGGAGCATTCCCTCTCATTGTTCCCCGCCATGCCGAGCGCAGAGCAGATGTGGTAAAAGATTTGCAAGCTGCCGGGTTCTCCCCCATTTTGCGGACAACAGGTGAACTACCCTCCGAGGTTCCGGACAATGCGTGCTACGTGGCCGACACAACCGGAGAACTGCGGGATTGGACGGCTTTGGCAGATGTCGCCATCATTGGCAAGAGCTTCTTGGCCAAGGGCGGCCAAAACCCCGTGGAGGCCATTGCCGCACGCGTGCCGGTCATCACCGGCACGGATATGACCAACTTTGCCGATTTGGTGGCCCTGCTGGAAACAACGGGCGGTATATGGCGCTGTGAGGGTACGCAGCTGGCAGAGACGCTGCGCGGTGTATTGCAAAACGAGGAAGAACGTGCCACGCGTACCGAAAAAGCATACGCAGCTCTGCACATACACTCCGGTGCCACTCGCCGCAGTGTGGCACTGGTGGAGGAATTTTTCGGCGCGTAAAAAGCTCAGATACGCCAAATGCCACCATTGGCAAGTGCGGCGGACAAGGAGGAGCGAATCATAGAAGGGGTGTAGCCGGCCTCCCGCAGCGAAGCCAGAGAGCGAGCTCCGTCTCTCTTAGCGAGGCGTTTCCCGGCATTGTCTCGCAATAAAGAATGGTGGTAATAATGGGGGACGGGCAATCCCAACACACCTTGCAATGCGCGGTGTATGTGGGTGGCTTCAAACAAATCTTCTCCGCGGGAAACCAGTGTCACCCCCTGCTCTGCATCGTCTATGACAACGGATAGATGATAGCTGGTAGGCAGCTCCTTGCGTGCAAGCACTACATCCCCATACGCTGTGGGCACGCAACGCTGCACACCACGCCGCAGGTCTTCCCAACACGGGCAGCCAATGAGGTCTTGCACACGCTGCATATTGATGCGCCAGGCATGCGGGATACCCGCAGCCATTTTCTCTGCCACCTGGTCAGGAGACAAATTCCTACACGCACCGGGATAAAGGTAGCCCAGAGCAGAATGCGGCGCCCGCCCCATTTCAGCAAGCTGTGCCTTGATTTCTCCGCGTGTGCAAAAACAAGGATATAGCACCCCCATCTCCCGCAAACGCCGCAGCGCATCTTCATACACCGCATAGCGCTCGCTCTGCACCATCACCTCGCCATCGAAGCGGAGCCCCAACCACGCAAGGTCTTGGCGCATGAGTTCCACCCATTCCGGAGCACAGGAGCGTTGGTCTATATCCTCAATGCGCAACAAACAACGCCCGCCATTGGCATCTGCCAGCTGCCGCGCGTGTGTGGCAGCCAGCAAATGCCCCACGTGCATCGGCCCGCTGGGAGAGGGCGCGAAGCGTGTTGCGATTTCTTGTGGCCAAGCCATCAGTATTGAGCTTTGACAATAATATCCGACACTTTAGAAGCGCCCTGCCCGGCCAATGTTGACTTGGGGTAGAGACACAAGGCGCGGTAATAATTGGACAGCGCAGAGCCAAACTCGCGGCGGTTTTCGCATTCCTCGGCATCTCGCAAGGCCTGCACAAAATCGTGTGCCTTTTGGGCATACATATTCAGCGCATCCTTATAGGCGGGGTCTTCTGCGCAGCGGGGCTCCGTGGTGCGATACTCCACCAGTTTTTCGTAGGCAATGCACGGTCCCATCACGCGGTCTTGGTCTGCCACGGATTCCAACTGTTTCAGCATGGCATCAATGGTGCTGATGACGAGGATAACCTCCTTGTATTGAGTCTTCAGCTCGGGGTCTGCCGCCACGCATTCGAAGCGCTCCTGCTCTTTGAAGATGGTGCGGTACTCCTTGCGAGCAAAAAGCGTGCGGAACTCTGCCAGCACGGAAGAATTGTTGTCAAACTCTTCCAAATGCTTGGCACTGGCATCCAAATTGGGATTGAGCGGCCAAATGGTGCCAGCCTCGGTAATGCAGCGGTTGAACTCCTCATCATCACCGGCCAACAATGCTTTGCGGGCATTGCGGATGCACAAGTCGCTCTGGCGCTTCTTACCGGCGCTGTAGCTCAACAGCATCGAGTCGTCAAACTCCACGTCCAAGGACTTCATCTTGGCGGCTATTTCATCCACCGTACCGTAGTCTCGTGCATTCAGCGCCGTCAGGGCGCGCTTGCGCAGAGACCAATACTCTGCCACTCGCCGGCGCCCTTCCACCGGGAAAGTCAACACGCTGATCATGTGTTCACCAATGGCCACAGCCTCAATCAAATGCTGCGTGGCCTCTCCCAATTTATTTTGAGCGAGCATGGAATGCACGGCCTCCATGTGCTTATCGACACTGGTACGCGCTTCATTAGCCAAGGCATCCACTGTGTTGACGGTAGGCGGCAAGCCTGTGGTGGATTTCAAGAATTGATCTGCCTTGGAATCCTTTTCTATCTTCATGGTGTTGTCGCCATCGTGAAACACGTGACGGTACACGCGCGAGGCGATGACTGCATGGTCGTAGCGCCGCATGAGCAGAAACGCCACCATGTTGCTCTGGTAACTCACTTTAGCAGCCAGCTCTGATTGAACATTCGTGGCAGCATTTTTGGCTTGATCGGCCTGCTTCTGTGCCATTTTTTTTGTATTGTAAGCCACTAGGAAGGAATTGTTCGTTGTCTTACTCTTACTCAAATTGTTTGTGGCACGCGCAAGGGAATCCAATTCTTTGTTAATCTTTGAGTTCTCAATTGTTCGCGTACGATTTGCACGCTGAGCGTCCAAAGCGGTGACAATGCAGCTGGCCAGCACACCGGAATGCTGCCCATCCGTGGGCACTTCCGAAAGGCTGTACAAGGTCTTACCTATCTGCACCAAGGCATCGCTACCGATCGCCTGCTGGGATTTGTAATGGCCTCTTACATACTTCAGAATCTTCTCGATTTTCTTGCTATACAGGCGCGTTTCTTCGGAAGTATCCGGGGTTCCATGAAGATAAGCTTCAAACTTAGCACGCACCACGGCATTGTTCCCCACGTCGAACTTTCCGCCATTGTAAGAAATGGTATCGTTGGAGGGGTCCAGCAAGGGGATTTCCATACCCAGCAACTTGGGATTGGCGGGTTCCGCATTGGGATTATTGGCCGGAGCCCCGGATATATCAAGTTGAGGCTGCGAGGGCGACTGCGCAGGAGGGGGCGCAGATTGCTGCTGCGCCGGGGCTTGGGATACGGGCATTTGAGCCTGCGCGATGCAACACACGCCCGGCATCAATAACATGGTAAGGATTCGCCTTTTCATCACTTTGTAGAGTCTGCGTTTTTCACGACCAAAATACCCTTCACTTCATTGCCGGAAGAGTCGCGACCGGTGCGGCATTCCACCTCGAACAAGAAACTATCTTTGCGGGTAAGGTTCACATCCAAAACCGTATCTTTGGCCACAAGCAAAGGTAAACGCTCATTGCGATTATTTTTCAATGAGACGGCCACAATACGGCTATTGCCTATTGTTTCAATATTCTCCACTCTTCCCTCCAACAGGTAGCGGTTGCCCGGTACTGCCATACGCGAACCATCATTGCGGTATTCGCGAATGGAGAAATCCTGTGGCTTGCCGGAACTCCGTTTGCCGGATGGAGATGAAAAGAAAAAGCCGGCACCGGCCAGCAACACCACGCCACCAATGACCATGGGCAGGAGCGTTTTGGCACTACCTTTTGTTTTTCTGGAACGTCTTCTTGCCATAATGATATAGATAAAACTGTCTGCGTTAATCCCAGCGGGAACGGCGTACACCTATGTATGTGAGCACCAACCCGGCAAGCACATGTAGTGCGAGCACGATATGGCACATATTGGCCGACATAAAGGAAGTTTGCACAATGCTTTTGACTGCCTTAATCACATCAGGCAGCAAGCCACCTTCAATGCTGCCGCTCCACGCCCAATACGCCGAAATAAAGGGGCGCACACACGTGGCTATCGCATCCGGCAGAGCCAACACAGCCCCGGATAGCGGCAGCTGGAAACCCACCAGGTAAATGCTCAACAGCGAGGCTTGATCCGCCGTGCGGCAGTTCGCAGAAATGCCCAGGCAAATACTGGTCATCGCAGCATTGGCCAAAATGAGAAAACCCAAGTGGTTGATTGCATCCCCACGGAAAGGCCAAAAAAATTGGACGAAGGCAAACATCCACAAACTTTGCACCAAGAGCAAGATGAATAGGTAAATGCTCTTGGATGCCAAGTAGGCCCCCTCACCCAGGCCCGCAAAACGCTCTTTCTCCATGATAAGGCGCTCCCCGGCAATTTCTCGGGCGGCATTGTTGGCTCCCATGAGCCCCAGAAGAATCACCTCAAACATGATAATACCCGACACTGCCGAACCCACCTGGGCACGCACTTCTGCCTGCGCTTGCTGGGCCTGTATCTCCATGGCAATATCATTGCTCTGGGTATCTGCCAAAATCAAAAGTTGCTCCTGCCCCTTGCTGGAGAAAAGCGCTACCATGATGGGGAAAATAAGAATCATGGCCAACTGCAATATCAACTGGGTGCGGTCGCGGAACAACAATGCGAAGCGACGGCGCAATAGGGTCCCCAATTGAGAGATGAAGCCCGGGGTCTCAGCGAGTTCCGCCTCCTGATTACCAGCCGCTTCCATGTCCTCACCGTTGCGCAACACACGGATTTTTTGCTCCGTTTCCATGCACTGGTAATACTCGCCACCGTGTTTATGCCAGCTCTGGGCCCATTCGTGGGGCTCGCGCAAGGCCAAACGCGGGTATACATCCTCAGGGGTTTGCACGCCGAAATAGTGTTCCAATGAACCGGGTGCACCATGGTAAGCCAAATGCCCGCGCACCAATACCATGATGCTGTCGTACACACTCAGCTGAGACAGGCTGTGAGTCACCGATATGACAATGCGTCCGCCCCTCAGGCTCAAATCGCGCAGCAGCTGCACAATCTCATTCTCAGAGCGGGGGTCAAGACCGCTGGTGACTTCATCGCACAGCAGAATACGGGGGTTTGACACCAGCTCCATTGCCAAAGCCAAGCGGCGTTTCTGCCCACCGGAAAGCAGCTTTACACGGCGCTCGGCTATCTCTTCCAAGCCCGTTTCCATGAGCACTCGCTCCACAATTTCATCCAGTTCCTCTTCCGTGGCCTTCACTCTCATGCGCGCAGCATTTTCCACACACTCATCCACGCAGAGTTCATCATGCGCAATGCTGAACTGGGGCACATAGCCAATTTCTGATGGTTCAAAATCTCCTTCTTCCATCAAATCCACCCCGTCCCACACGAATGTGCCATCCGTAGCCTCAGCAATTCCCGCTATCGTCTTGAGCAAGGTGGTCTTACCACAACCGGATGGCCCGACGATGGCCATAAAATGCCCCTTGGGCACACAGAAGCTCACACCTGACAGCAAGGCTATCGAATCCTCTCCGTCATCTACCTCCAAAGTGATATTTCGTGCTTCAAGCATATATTCGTACGCGCGATATATACTAGCAAATGGGCACCCGGCCCGCAAGCGGAAAATCAAGGCAAAGGATTTTTCAGCGCATGCAAAGCTCTATTCTTGCGTGAGGCGGGGGGCTGTGGTAATGTATCAGCGATGAAACGCACGCAGCAACAGGATTTGTACCCATCCCTCGTGGTAGGCTCCGTTTCCGGATGGGACGCGTGGAAGAAAACCACCGCAGACGAAAACACCCCCCAAGCGTGCGATGTGCTGGAACTACGCGCCGACACCCTGCCGGCAGAGCTCTCCCCCGCAGATGTACAGGCACTTCCCCGCCCCCTGCCTGTATTACTGACCGTGCGGCACGCGGATGAGGGCGGAGCACGCGAGATGAGCGAGGAAACCCGCAAGGAGCTTGCCGCCTCCCTGCTCCCCATGGCAAGCGCTATTGATTGGGAAATCGCCAAGATGGAGGCAGCCCAAGATGTACTGGAACAAGCCCGCAAACAAGGTGTACTCGTTGTGGCCTCTGCTCACGATTTTGAAAAAACGCCGGATTTGGATACCCTGTGCAGCTTGGCGAATCAAGCGATTGCGTTGGGGGCAGATGTTGTAAAATTCGCCTTCCGCGTACACAGCATGCAAGATGTGATGGTGGGTGTATCCCTGCTGCAAAAATACACACATCCTATGGCTGTCATGGGCATGGGCCCCTTGGGCGCGACCAGCCGCCTCATCTACAGTCAATACGGCTCTGTACTGACATACGGTTACTTAGGCAATACACCCACAGCGCCGGGCCAATGGTCTGCTTCCCTCTGCAAAACAGCTCTTGCGCAACTGCTGCCGGCAGAGCGCTGATTATTGCTCAAAGCGGTGCTGAAGCAGCACATTGAAATGATCGCCTGCCCCGGGCACGGCAATGAGATGTGCATCTGCCGCATTGCCGGGTATGGCGTAATCTTTCAAATAATCCCGCTGGCTCATGTATTGCACCACATCGCCGCTACAGCGAGCGGCCAACTCTTGCAAATCCGTAAAGTTGACATCTGCCGTGATGTCGCAGCGCCCCGCCAGCGGCGGCAGCTCATCCGCATTCAGCACACAATGCGCTTTATAGCCTCGCAATGTACCCGCAGGGCGGCGGTGATAGAGCGTCTCGTTCAATTCACCGTAGTCAATCGTCACAAACGTACCGCTTTTCCAATACGGTTGCCACGCCGCATACCATTTGTGGTAGCTTTCGTGCACCTCGACCACCTGGCCTTCTTGTGCCCACTTATCAAAGGCGGAGGAAGCCGGCAAGGGTTGTTTCCACGCTTGGCGAATAATGCGCCCGTGCTCCACGGCAAGGCCGAGTTCCAGCCATTCGCCGCCTTGGTACACAAATTGGCGTGCCGGGAAAGCATCCGGCAGTTCATTGGAGAAGATGAACGCCCGGCCCCCGGTGTGTTTAAGCGCCGCGATGACATCTGCATACACGCGCACAAAATTGCCACCCACCATCCCTTGCAAATTGCGTAGGGTGGCAGAGCGGTCAACCATGAGATAGCGCGCTCGCAAGCGGCCAAAGAAGCCCAACTCTCGGGCGATACCCATGGACAAATCGCCATTTCCACCGCCTATTTCAATGAAAGGCAAGCGCCGCCCGCAAGCAGCACACGCCTGCTTCCACTGCGCCACCAGACGCCGCGCCAACAAATCGCTCAAGGTGGCCGTTGTAGAAAAGTCCCCACGGTAGCCAATGCCGGAAATGTTGCTGCTGTAGTACCCGGCATCGGGGTCATACAGGGCGATTTCCATGAATTTCTCCATGGAAAGCCAATTTCCGTTGGCTAGGATGTGGGGAGCAATGTTCATTGGCTCAGGCAGAGTCTTCTCAGCGAGAAAGCTCGAGCATGCGCTCAAGGGGAGCCGCTGCGCGGAGGCGCAATTCCTCCGGCACCTTCACCTCGGGGCTCATGTCGCGCAGGCAATTGCGGAGCTTCTCCATCGTGTTGAGCTTCATATACTCACACTCGGCGCAAGAGCATTTATCTGCCGCCACAGGAATGAACTCCTTGCCCGGCACCAGCTTGCGCAAACGATGCAGAATGCCGCTTTCTGTCACGATGATGAACTGCTGCGCCTCGCTCTCACGGCAGTACGGAATCATCTTCTCCGTGGAGCAGATATGATCGGCCAACAGGCGTATCACTTCCTGACACTCAGGGTGGCACACAACCTTGGCATCCGGGTACTGCTCCTTGAGGGTAAGCACCTGGTCGCGGGTAAAGCGCTGGTGCACATGGCATGCGCCGTTCCACATGGTCATCTCGCGGCCGGTGCGCTGGGCTGTCCATGCGCCCAAGTTCTGATCCGGCACAAAGAGAATGGGGCGATCGATGGGGGCCGTCTCGATAATACGCTGGGCGTTGCCACTCGTCACAATCACATCAGCCAAGGCCTTCACCCCAATGGAGCAGTTCACATACGCCACCACATAGTAGTTCTTCTCTTTGTGTTCCTCCAAGTAGGCGGCCAACTCCTCCGCCGGGCAGGAAGCCTCCAGCGAGCAAGCTGCCTCCTTATCCGGCAAAAGCACGGTGCGTGTCGGATTCAAAATGCAGGCAGTCTCGGCCATGAAATGCACACCACAGAACACAATCACATCGCACTGTGTTTCTTGGGCATAGCGAGCAAGAGCAAGCGAATCTCCCACAAAGTCAGCTATATCCTGAATCTCGGGGCGCTGATAGCTATGAGCCAAAATCACCGCATTGCGTTCTTCCTTCAAGCGCAGAATCTCTGTTTTCAAATCTGTTGCAGCCATATCAAAAATGGGGTATAAGTTTACATGGGTAAATCACCAAGCGGCGCCTGCCAAGGGTCTTCATCCTGCTGCTGCGGGGCAGACGCATCCCCGGCATCGTTTGTCGTGGTGCGATTCGCATCGGTATCGACCACAGGCGCACCCGGTGCAGCATCGTAATCTTTTTCTTCCTGTTGCGGCTTCTGCTCCGGTGTAGACTGAGGCATACGCTTGGCTGCACGCTGCCGTGCAGCTGCGGCATCCATCGGCGACACCTCAAAATCCGACATATCAATCAGATCTTCCTTGTCAAAAGCATAGCGAGCCAAGGTGGGCAGGGATTCTTTCACGAGCTGATTAAGCGGGAAACGCACCTGCCCCTCCGGAGAGCGCAAGGTGATGAGTTTACCCTCCATGCGGTAGATGACCGCATCACGGTACGCTTTGCCGGAAGTCGTGGTCACGTTGCCCACCGGCATGCCGGGCAGCAAACTGCGCGCCACGCTGCGCGCTTCTTTATCTGCTTGGCGGATTTCATGCTGCAAAGCCAGCACACGATTGTGTTCCTCTGTGATATCTTCTTCCTTATCTGCAATTTGGCGGGAGAATTCACCCAACTGGCGTTCCAATCGGGCCAGTAGTTTGCGCATGTGAATCTGCTCATCTGCGTGGTAGGCCTGAGCCTGCAATGCTTCGCGCTGTTTGCAAAGCTCCAGGTTCTCGCGCATGGTAAGCTCCATGATGGAGGGCACGCGATACTTGTCCAGCTCTTGCTTCAGGTAGTACCCACCACCTCCAAGGGTGCCAAGTAAAGCCAATACCAAGAAGGAGTCCAACAAAAAGCCGCCCCAGTTCGTTTTGTCCTTAGGCTTTTTCCCGGGCTCTTCCTTCGTCTTTTCTTGGGGAGAATCAGCTTTTTCCTCTGCACCTTTTTCCGTTGCTTCAGCCTTTTCTTCAGGCTTAGGGTCTTGCCCCGGCTTTTCCTCTGCAGCCGCCTTTTCTTCAGGCTTGGGGTCTTGCCCCGGCTTTTCCTCTGCAGCCGGCACTTCGGGACGTACCGTTTCCGGCAAGGCCTCCTCCTTCTTCTTTTCCTCAGGCTTCATATCCGGATGTTCGCTCATGGTCTTGTATTCTGGGCTGCAATTTCATTTTGGAGGCGGGCAAAGGTATCACGGAAGGTATCCAGGCGAGACTCCAGCTCGATTCGGCGCATTTTCAGCTCTGTTTCTTTTTCACGCAAAGCTTCCATCTGTTTGTAAGCCGCCACCACCTCACCATTGCGGCGGTCTATCTGCTGCTGCAATTCGGGCGTATCTTCACCGGCCTGTCGAATGAGTGCGTGCATGCGCGCAATCTCCCGGCGCAATTCGGCATTGTTGCGCTGCAAGGTACTAAGCCTTTCCATATCAGGCGCTTGCGGCTTGCATGCCGTCATGGCCATAAGTGCCACCACCCCGGCTACCATCCATACTGAAAATCTTGTTTTCACGCATCTATATTCGGGCATTAGCTCGTTTGCGTCAAGCATCTTTTGTGTCAGATTGCGCTTACTTAAATTGTGCTTGCAATTGGTGCAGCGCCCTGCTACTATGGCGCTGCGCACTTTGATGCTCCGGTAGCTCAGTTGGATAGAGCACGAGCCTTCTAAGCTTGGGGTCCCGCGTTCGAATCGCGGCCGGAGTGTGCATGTTACAGGCTGCAAGCTTCGGCTTGCAGCCTGTCTTGTTGTTCTACTTTTTAATAATTTTAAATTACAGACCTGATTTATCCTTGAAATGCGGGTCGGAGATAGCTATAATTCGCGCACGGACAACAACTACCCCCTGAAATCCGCGTATGAATAGCACACAAACAAACGAGACACCCCGCTCCTCGCAGACAGCCAGCGTTGTCCGCCGAGCCGGGCTGCGCATGACCAAACAACGCCGCGCCGTGGTAGATGCCATTTTGGCTTCCAAAGACCATCCGACAGCGGGTGCCATTTTTGAACGAGCCAAACAATACGAACCGGGCATTTCACTCGCAACGATATACAACTGTCTGGAGACGATGGCCAAAGCAGGTGTCATCAACCACCTGCATTTCGATAACGGTCCCTCCCGATTCTGCCCCAATTTTGTACCGCACGTGCACGTACTGGATGACAGCAACAACAAAGTCATCGATGTGCAGTTGAAGGCAGGTTTGTGTCCGGAAGACATTTTTGACCTGCCGCCCGGGGTCACCGTCACCAGCATGGAAGCATGCCTGCGTGGGTCTATCCCCGAGCAGTACCATTCACACGAACAGCAATGAGCCTAATCATCAAAAATTTGTGCGCCCGTGTCAAAGACGGAGCCGACATCCTCAACGGTATCAACCTGGAGATTCCCTCCGGAGAGGTACATGCCATCATGGGGCCGAACGGCTCCGGCAAATCAACTCTTTCCAAAGTGCTGTGTGGCCACCCGGATTATGAGGTGACCGGAGGCAGTGTCAGCTTGGATGGTCAGGATTTGCTAGCCATGAGCGTAGATGAACGCAGCCGGGCCGGATTATTCTTGGCCTTCCAATATCCGGTTGAAGTCCCTGGCGTGACCAACGCCAACTTCATGCGCGCAGCCATGCAAGCCCGCTTGCCCCAGGGAGAGGAGATGGATGCTGTGGCCTTTTACAAAGAACTGCGCGGGCGCATGAAACAACTGGGCATGGACACCAAGTTCACGGCTCGTGCCGTCAACGAGGGCTTCTCCGGGGGTGAAAAGAAGCGCAACGACATTCTGCAAATGATGATGCTGCAGCCCAGCTATGCTATATTGGATGAAACCGACAGCGGCTTGGATGTAGATGCTCTGCGTATCGTCTCCGAAGGGGTGAATGCCATGCGCGCGCCTTTCCGCAGCTTCTTGGTCATCACCCACTACAAGCGGCTGTTGGACTACATTCGCCCGGATGTGGTGCACATCCTCTCCCAAGGAAGAATTGTGAAGACCGGTGGTTTTGAACTGGTGGATCACATTGAAAGCCACGGATTTGATTTTTTGAAAACGACAAAGGAGTGATGGACGAAACGCCATTCCAGATGGACACGCGCGGCGCGTTCTCCTTCCCGGAAAATCACAAGTTTGATGCCGGGTTCGGGCTCACCGAGGAGACGATTGATTACATATGCGATGTCAAGGGCGAGCCGGACTGGCTGCGGCAATTTCGCAAAGACGCGCTGCGCAAGTTTAACGAAATGCCCATGCCCACCCACTGGGCACCGGCAGAGATTTCCGGCGTGGATTTTGATGCATTCCGCTACTATCTTTCCCACGGGGCCAAACCCAGCCGCAGCTGGGATGAAGTGCCGGATGACATGAAGCGCACCTTCGAGCGCTTGGGGGTACCGGAGCAGGAGCGAGCCTTCTTGGCCGGCGTAGATGCCCAATACGATTCAGAGACAGCCTACGCCAACATGCGTGAGGAGCTCAGTAAAAAGGGTGTCATCTTCGTCAACTCCACCGAAGGGCTCAAAGAATACGAGCACATCTTCCGCCCTTGGTTCGGCAAGGTCATTCCCGTGGGCGACAACAAGTTCTCCGCTCTCAACCACGCTGCATTCTCCGGCGGTTCATTTATCTATGTACCCAAAGGAGTGAAACTGGCCCAGCCCTTGCAAGCATACTTCCGCATCAACTCCGAAAGCATGGGGCAATTCGAGCGCACCCTCATCATTGCGGATGAAGGAGCCGAACTCATGTACATGGAGGGCTGCACCGCGCCGCAATATGATTCTGCCACCCTGCACTCCGGCGTGGTCGAGTTGGTGGCGCTCAAGGGCGCAAAAATCCAGTACGTCACCGTGCAAAACTGGGCCACCAACGTGTACAACCTCGTGATTCAGCGCGGCCTTGCCATGGAAGACGCAGAAATCCGCTGGATAGACTGCAACCTGGGCTCCGGTCTCACCATGAAATACCCGGCGGTGGTGCTGCAAGGCCGCCGCGCCCGTGGTGAGGTGGTGAGCATCTCCTTGGCACACAGCGGTCAGCTGCAAGACACCGGAGCACGTATGATTCACGCCGCGCCGGAGACCACCTCCAACATTGTGGCAAAGTCCATTTCCATCGGGGAGGGCCGGGCCAGCTACCGCGGCGAGGTCAAGGTGCTCAAGGGAATGAAAGGCTGCAAGAACAACACCGAGTGCGATGCCCTGCTCATCAACGCCTCCAGCCGCACCGATACCTACCCGGCCATCACCGTCAACGGCAACGCCAGCGCCGTGCAGCATGAGGCCTCTGTCTCACAGGTGGACGAGGAAATGCTCTTCTACATGCAGCAGCGAGGGCTCACGCGCGCTCAAGCTATGAGCTTGGCCGTCAATGGCTTTATCAACGATTTAGTAAAAGAATTCCCCATGGAATACTCCGTGGAATTACGCCGTCTCATCGACCTGGAGATGGAAGACTCCATCGGCTAACCCCAACACCTCCCCATTATGGATTTTTCTCAAAATATGAGCATGGAAGAAGCCTTTGCCCTAGCAGAAGCCGAGGCCAAGCTGAATGCCGCACTCCAAGAAAGCCGGGAGAGATTTGAGCAAGCAGTCATCCCCAACCGACTGAATGAAGACTGGCGCTTTGGGCGGCCACACAAATACGCCACCGCGCTGGCAGAATTGCTGCAAAGCAGTATCGCTACTCAGGGAGAGGCTACTGTTCAACATGCGGGAGAAGCAGCCGTGCGCATCACGGCCGAGGATGAAGATTTGCGACAAACGGAGCTTCTCATGCCAACCATCGGTTCCGATGCCCTGCTCGGCATGCACCTCAAGCGTTTCGGCCACGGCTACGCGCTCTATATCGAGGAAAGCACCCCCGAACCTATCGTCATCACCTACCGCGGCGGCGAGCTCTATACCCCCTCCACTTTCATTATGGTGGCGCCGGGGGTCAAAGCGCACGTCATCGAGCACCACATCGGTATACCGGGCAGCTGCATGCTGTCCACGCGCAACATCCAAGTAGCAGAGGGAGCCGAGCTCAAGGTGGAGCTTACAAGCAAGGGGTGGGAGCGCTACTTATGCATCACCAACATCCAAAATATGGGCGGCAAGGTGAGCCACCTCACCTCCCACGAGGATAGCTCTTGGGTGCGTGAAGAAACGGTGGCAGAAATCTATACCGCCGAGGCTGATACTCGTCTTTTCTCCGCCAATAGCCTCGGTGGTAGCGCCGTGCTGGACCAACACACCAAGCAGATTCACCACGTGGGTGGGGCTACCAGCGATTTGCTATACAAAAACGTGCTGGACGGCAAAGCCACAGCCACCTTTGCTGGCAACATCTATGTAGCCCCCGGCGCACACAATACAGATGCCTATCAGAGCAACCGCAACATGTTGCTCAGTGAGGACGCCACCGTCAACTCCCTGCCCGGGCTGGAAATTCTGGCAGACAAGGTACGCTGCTCTCACGGCAGTGCATCCGCACCCATGGATGAAGAGCAACTCTTCTACCTGTGCTCGCGCGGCATCCCTCCATACGAAGCGCAAAAGCTTGTCGCCCAAGGATTCTTGGAGGATGTGCTGAGCCGCTTCAAAGGGGAATAGTAAAGGGGGGGGGCAACGCCCGCGCCTTCATTCCTCGTGCTCCAGCGCCGTGCGCAACGTCTCCGAGCCATAAAACGGAGTCGGCAGCTCGGCAAACCAGTGAGACAGGCGGTCCGTTGCCATCATGAGCACCTGCAAACGCGGGCTCACGTTGGATAAATCTTTCTCATAGCCGCTCCCCATCTTATCAATGCTCACAGCGCGGATTTCCGTAGCAAGTTGCAGCAAACGCGGAGCAGCAGCATCCGCGCTTGCCTTGTCTGTAATCTTCTTGCTTACCCTCAGCCACTCCACCAGAAGTGGCTCCATCTGCTCTGCCACCTGCACCAGCTGGGGCAATACCCCGGGATCCGCAGCCATTCCCAAATTCTCCAGCACCTCATTGACCATGGGCAATGCTGCCGCCAAACGTGTGGAGCCATACAAATGTTCATCCCGCGCAGTGAGCTTGCCCCACGCACGCAACACGCGAGAGGCACCGGGGCGCACCGTCACATGGTAGCGGCGCACCCGCACGCGCAAAAGCTCATCGTCATCATGGTGCGGCAAGGCCTCCACCTTTTCCCGGAACGAGCTCATGTACGCCGGGATATTTTGGACCATTTCCGCAGCCGCATCGGCATCTGCTTTACTATCGACCTTTTCCAATACTTCGGCCACATCACTCAACAGTTGCCCCAATTCCGATTGCAACGCCTGATAAGGCGCCAAACGCTCGCCATACTGACTATCAGGCACAAACACAGGAGAGAGAGCCGACATCAACCGCGTCGAACCAAAGCAAGACGTGGTAGCGAGGATAGAGCGATCGTACTCCGATAACATCATCTCCGGCGGCACCTCCGCATTCTCTTTCAGCACACGGGCCACCACAGGAGCAGCTGCATCGGCGGATTTTTTATCCACCACAAACAAAAGAGCTTCATCTAACACCCCTTTTTCCGTCACCATCACGCCGGGAGCCGTTTCCACAGCTTCTGCTGCCGGGGGCGGGGTGGCAGATTCTTCCTGCGCCATTGCAGAGGGAATCCATGCACACAAAGCAGCACAACTTGCGCCAAAAATTCGGGGGGTGTTCATCGTCTTGCATTTTAGCAAGCCTCCCCCCACTTGGCAAGCACGCTTTCCCATCTTCACCGTATTTTTTGCATTTTACCTTCATGTTATCTCAGCTGCCATAGAATTGTCTTTACAAAGAGCGGGGAGTCAGGCATTCTTTGCCGCGTCTATGTCATTCTCAGAACTCGGAATCTGCCCGGAAATTCTTGAAGCCATCGAAGTATTGGGCTTTGAAACCCCTTCGCTCATCCAAGAGAAAGCTATCCCCCCTGCTCTGAACGGCAGCGACATCGTGGGGCTTTCTCACACCGGCTCGGGAAAGACACTGGCATTCAGCATCCCGGCACTGGAATGCATCGACCCCGCCATTCGCGGCGTACAAGTGCTCTGCCTAGCCCCCACTCGCGAACTGGCTGTGCAGATTTGCCGCGAGGTGGAGAAACTGGCCTTGTTCTTGGATGGCATCTCGGCCGTCCCGATTTACGGCGGGGCCTCCTTCGGCCCGCAACTGGCTGCGCTGAAGCGCGGCGTGCAATTCGTGGTCGGCACCCCCGGGCGTGTCATTGACCTCATGGAACAAGGCGAGCTCAACACGGACAACATCTCCATGCTCATTCTGGATGAGGCAGATGAAATGCTCGACATGGGCTTCCAGGAAGACATAGACCGCGTTGTCTCCATGCTGCCCGCCGAGCGCCAGACCCTCTTCTTCTCGGCCACCATGTCCCCGGCCATCCGCGCCCTCATCAACCGCCTTGCCCAAAACCCTCAAGAAATCGCCATTGAGCGCCCCGTGCTCACCGTGCCCACCTGCGAGCAATCCGTGTATGAGGTGGTATTCTCTTCTCGTATCGAGGTGCTGAGCCGCCTCATCGAAATGGGGCGCATGAAGCGTGGCCTCGTCTTCGCCAACACAAAACGCGTGGTGGACGATGTGGTGGATGGCCTGCTGGCCCGTGGGTATTCCGTAGACCGTCTCCACGGAGACATGCCGCAAACGCTCCGCGAACGCGTGATGGATTCTTTCCGCAAAGGCAACCTCAATGTGCTGGTAGCTACAGATATTGCTGCCCGTGGTTTGGATATTGACGATGTGGATATCGTGGTCAACTTTGAGCTCCCTCGCGACCCGGAGGACTACGTGCACCGCATAGGCCGCACCGCCCGCGCCGGCCGCAAAGGCAAAGCTGTTACCTTCATCGGTCGCCGCGATTTTTCCCTCCTTGCCCGCATCGAACGCTTCATCGGCACCCGCATGCAGCGCGAAAAAGTGATGACCGGCGAACAAGTAGCCCAAGCTCGCAAAGAAGCCCTCGTGGATGAAATTTTGGAGATGGCTGCCACCGCACACGAGCTGCCGGAAGAGCTGCGTGATATTGAAATGCCCGCAGAACACATCATGACCGCCATGTTCAACCTGCTGCTGGCTCGCAACGGCGGCGAGCTGCAGGATATCCCGGAGGACCGCCCCAGCCGCCACTCCCACACCCAAGAACCCGTCGCAGATACCCCGGCCCGCGATTGGAACACGCTGGAAGATTCCGTCACACTCTTTATGAACGGCGGCAAGCTGCTGGGCATCAAGCCCAAAGATATTGCCGGTCTCTTCTACAATGAAGGAGAGGCGCCCAAGGGCACCGTAGGTGATATCAAAATTTTCCTCAAGCATTCCCTCATCGAAGTCTCCCCCGAAATTGCCCCGCAGATTGTGAAAAAGCTTTCCACCTGCATGATTTGCGGCTACGAGGTGAACGTGCGCGAGGACAAGGGCCGCCCCGATGGCGGCTCGCCGGAGCGCCCCTCCTTCCGCGTGCGCGATCGCCGCTCCGATTCCTACGCCGGGCGCGACAAATTCCGCGACCGCGAGCGAAGCTTCGGCGGCAACCGCTACCGCAGTGACCGTGAAGATTTCCGCGAACGCAAACCCTTCCACCGCCGTGCAGATAGCCCCGCCCCCCGCGATAAAGGCGGCGACGGATTCTACAAGCGTTTCAGCAAGAGCTACAAGGGAAGATAATCACCCCCAGCCTGTAAAATCTCGGGCATGGGGCAAAATGTTGGCCACCGCCTGTGGCAGCGGGAGCAAATACAAACAAGCGGAGTTGTGACAAAATTACCGCTTGAAAGGAACGCGGAGATGGGTAGAATAGAGGGAGAGTAGATTTTCACCCCCTCTATAATACAATTATGCGACTTCTTCCCACGATAGCCTTGGGGCTTATATCCGCCCTGTTTATTGCGCCACTTGCGATGGCAGCCACAGCCAAAAAGACGAGTCGGAAAGCCAAGACCCAGCGCAGCGCCTCCAAGAAACGCGCCAAATCCAAGCCCAAAGCCCCAGCTGCCGCAAAAAAAATACAGGGTTCCGCGCAGGCATTGGCTCTGACCCCCGAACAGGAGGAAAAATACAAGATTTTCTTGGGCAAGTTGGATGAGCAAGTCAAGACGGATAGTCTGGATTACTGCCCGGCGCTGCAAATTGTGCTGGAAGCCACCGGCGATGAATGGGCAGCAGAGACTTGGATGCAGCGTGCCGCCGGCGAGGGGAACGCCGCCGCCCTCAGCTACGTGGCAGGACGTATTCTGAGCAACGTACCAGGAGACAAGCTGCAGGACCCCGCCACGATTGCTGCATACAAGATGGCAAAATCTGCCGCAGACAAGGGATTCGCCCCAGCCGGGGTGGATGTGAGCATTTGTCTGAAGCACGGCATTGGTACAGCGAAAAATGAGGCGGCCTCCAACAAACAACTGATGGAAGCCTGCAAGGGCGGCAGTTTTGAAACTCGTTTCAAATGGCTCCAATTAGCCGGACGACTCACCAAGTTCGATGACAAGGAACGCCCCGAGGTTAAAGCCGAGATGGAGCGTGGCAACCACCACATCATGTATTACTTGAGTGCTTTTGCGCCTGATTCTCCCACGCAGGTGGAGTGGCTGCGCAAGGCGGCAGAAAAAGGCAATGCAGAGGCCCTCTTCACGCTGTCTTCTCTGTCCTCCCGCATCAAGCCGAAGGATAGTTATGTGCTGCTGCAAGAGGCCGTGAAACTGCACAGCCCGGCCGCCATGTTCGTATTGGGCACAGCCTTGGCAGACCCCGACCCCAACAACATCTTTACCAAGGAGGCAGGCATCCAAAAAGATGAAAAGGCGGGTATTCACTTGGTTCGCTTGGCATCCATGATTGGTAATTCCCAATCCAACATGGCTCTGGGCCATGCCTACCACGATGGCACCTTCGGGCTGGAGAAGAACCCGGAAAAAGCATACCGCCACTACGCCGCCGCACGCCGAGCCCGAAACATCGCCGGCACGGCGGCAGAGGGTTACCTGCTGCTGAAGGGTGAAGGCGTGAAACAAGATGTGCCCCGCGGCACGACGCTGCTGAACATCGCAGCCAATGCCGGCTACGGCCACGCCTGTGTGCTCAAAGCCCATGCAGAATACGCCGGGTTCGACGGCACGCCCGATGCCTCTAAGGCGGCAGAGTACCTGAATGATGCCGCCGTGATGAAGACCCCCGAGGCCTACGTATACCTGGCCTTCATCACCGCCAAGGGCGGCACCAATTTAGCGGCCAACCCCAAACTGGCGGAAAGCTACGTGCGCATGGCATCCCTAGATATGGGAGACAAAGCCCAGCAGCTCTACGATAAGCTCATGGCCGACGGCAAGTGGGTGCCCCATCCCTGATTTTCAATCCCATGTTCATGAAGGGCACCATCTTGCTGGGCTGTTTGCTGTTTTGCATCGTGGTGTGCAGCATGATTTTACCGCTGCGCACACGCTGGTGGTGGAAAATGCTGCTCTGCATCCCGGTGGGCTTGGTCGCATTCAAATTCCAAGTATTGTATGGGATATGGGGTGGGCATTTCTTCCGGCCTACCGTACCTGCATGGTTGGAACTGGCAAGCAACTGGTTGTACATGAGCCTGTTGCTACTTGCTTTTTTACTATTGGTGTGGGAGATACTCTGCTTTCCCCTGTGGTTCATCTACCGCAAGAAAAGGGGGGAGCTGCGCAGCTTTCACAATGGTTTCAACCTAGCACTTCTACTGGGGGGGCCGATTATCATCGCATGGGGCATGCACCAAGCCTTTGCTCAGCCCCAAGTGCGAGAGGTTGTTATTAATCTGCCGGAGCTACAGCAGCCTGTGCGCCTGGCCATGCTCGCCGATTTGCATGCCGACCGCCACAAGCAAGCCCCCTTTTTCCGAGAAATAGTGGCGCGCACCAATGCATTGCAGGCAGATGCCATCGTCATCACCGGGGATTTCGAAGATGGCACAGTGAGCGAATTAGCCCCCGCCCTACTCCCGCTGCGCGATTTGCGCTCCCGCTGGGGCACTTTTGCCGTCCATGGCAACCATGATTATTTTTCGGGCCACGAGACTTGGCAGCGATACCTCTCCGGGCTGGGGATTCGTTTCCTGAACAATGAACATGTACTGCCGGGGGAGGGTCACATCGTCTTGGCCGGGGTGACGGACCCCGCCGCCGCGCGCGATAACTGCACGCAACCCAACATTCCCCAAGCACTCGCCGGCTCCCCACGCAACAAACCGATCATCCTACTCTGCCACCAGCCAAGGCTGGCCCGCCAGGCAGCTCAAGCCGGTGTAGACCTGCAACTTTCCGGCCACACGCACGGAGGCCACGCCCCCGGCCTGCGCCAACTCATCGCCATGTGCAACGAGGGGCTCGCCCGTGGCCTCTACCGCATCGGCAATACCCAAATCTACGTCTCCAACGGCACTTCCCTCTGGTCCGGCTTCCCCCTGCGTCTTTTCACCCCCGCAGAAATTACGCTCATTCATCTCATGCCGGGGAGCATATATTTGTACCACGTGGATGCAAAACAACGGTCCTTGCATGATAAACCGTGAGGGAAAAACTTTAGATTCCCGGTGCAGCCATGTAACACAGCGCTCTTGACGCGTGCGCGGGCGTGTGGTAGATTTCTTCGTAAGAAAAGCACCATGGCAGAATCTCTTTACACCAGAATGGCGGACACCCCCGTCACGAGTTATGATTTATCGCTGCGCCCGCCGGCATTCAGCGAATTTTGCGGGCAGGAGAAGGTGAAAGAGCGCTTGCTGCTGATGGTAGAGGCAGCCAAGATGCGCGGTGACGTTCTTGACCATGTGCTGCTCAGCGGCCCGCCCGGATTGGGCAAAACCACCCTTGCCAACATCATCGCCAACGCCGTGGGCCACCGTCTTCACACCACCTCCGGCCCTCAAATTGAAAAAGCCGGTGATTTGGCCGGTATTCTGACAAATGTCGAGAAAGGCGATGTGCTCTTCATCGATGAAATACACCGCCTGCACCCCGCCATCGAGGAATACCTCTACCCCGCCATGGAGGATTTCCGCCTGGATATCATCATCGACCAAGGCCCCAACGCTCGCTCTATCCAACTGAATCTACCCAAATTCACGCTGGTTGGGGCTACCACTCGCGCCGGTATGCTCACCGGGCCGCTCCGCTCCCGTTTCGGCCTAGTCAACCGTCTGGATTACTACTCGGTAGAGGAGTTATGCCGCATTCTGCAACGCTCTGCAGGCTTGCTGGATATTGAGCTGGAACGCGGTGGTGCCGTGGGCATTGCTCGGCGCTCTCGCGGTACACCCCGCGTGGCCAATGCCCTGCTGCGCTGGGTGCGAGACTACGCCCAAGTGAAGGCAGATGGTCGCATCACCGACAGCGTAGCCGAAGCGGCGCTGGGGATGATTGATATTGATGAAGACGGGCTGGACGAAATGGACAAGCGCTTGCTGGAAACGATGATATACAAGTTCAACGGAGGCCCCGTGGGCTTGGCCTCGCTAGCCGTAGCCGTAGGGGAAGATGAATCTACCATCGAGGACGTGCACGAGCCCTTCCTCATCATGCAAGGCTACATCAAGCGCACCCCCCGTGGACGCGAAGCCATGCCCGCCGCCTACCGGAAGATTGGAGCCACCCCCGCCTCCGGCCAGCCCGAACTCCCGCTCTGATTCCCCCGCATGAAACACATCATCCTTTCCCTCCTGCTCTGCTTCTGCATGATGCTTAGCGGTTGTGTGCAGCAGCAAATGCAACGACAGGCCAACACCTCCAACACCGTGGTGCTGGATATAGGCCACTACTACCACCCGCAGCGAGGCGGCCAGGGTGCCCGCACCCCCGACGCCAAGTACGGCATCATCGAGGAAACAGAGTTCTGGTACCGCTACGCCGGCTACGTGAAAAATGTCATCGAAAAAGCGGGCTACACCTGCATCATCTGCAACCGCGGCGCCATGCCTACAGATGCTAAGTTGGCGGCAGCGGCCAAGAAATGCGGGGTGGTACACATCAACTCCCCTATCCCCACAGCCATCTATCGCTCCAAACACCACCCCAACCGCGTAGCGGTAGGCATGCTCAGCGCCGACTTTGCCCTGGACCAACGCCCCGGTGCCGTAGTCTTCCTGCACCACAACAGCAACTCTGCCAAATGGCTCGTGTCCAACAAAAGTGCATTCTATTGCAACGAACGAGGGGTCAAGCTGGCCAATACCATGGCTCAAGTGATGAACCGCGATGTGCTGGATCATGGTATGCCCAACAACGGCGTCCCCTGCGGGGTCGTGGTGCGCAATGACGGCCGCAAAGGTGGAGGCGATTGGCTCAATACCTGCAATGAATCATACGTGCCCGCTGTCATCACCGAGGTAGCCTTCCTCTCCAACCCGGAGCACGCGCAATTTCTCTCCCAGCACGCCAACGCTGTACGATTTGCTGAAGCCGTTGGCCGGGGCGTGGTGGAATTCTTGAAAAACCGCTGATTTCAAATCTGCGCTCACATCAGAGCAAAAGGTCCCGCTCCAGGGCATCGAGAAGGCGGCAGACGCGCTCACCAGGGAGGTTGCCGAGCTCCATACCGCGCATCACATAGGCGAAGGAGAGCCCGGCAGACGGGATTGCCAAGCCCAAGGAGCCCCCTGCTCCGGCGTGGCCGAAGCCACCGTGGGGGAAAAATCGGGCGGGTTCGCACATGGCACCGCAGGTGAAAGAGGTGGGCTCCTGCAGGGTCAAATCCATACCGCTGCATTGCGGGGTGCTCATCCATTCGCGGACATCGGGGGCAAAGGGGGACGCGGGCACATGGCCGAGCAGCGCTTGGTAAAAGAGGGCCAAGCCGCGGGCAGATGCCACGCCGCCCTTGGCCGGGGATGCGGATTGCCAGGCTTCCGGGGTATTCATTTCGCGGGCGGAACCAAAGCCAACGATGCTGTGAAAGGCGCGGTGAACAGCGCTTGATTCATCAAAATACTCGCGGTAGAAGGGGGTGCGCGGCATGCTGCCCAGCATGCGGGCGGTGCGCAGGTGGGCTACGCGGGGATAGGCTTCGTGCGGCAAATGGCCGATGTAGAACTCCAGCTCAAGCGGAGTACGAACGTATTGCTCCCAAAAATCGCCCACGCGCATGCCGGTAAGTTCCAGCATGAGGATATCCACCATAGGGCCAAATGTCTGGGGGTGGTAGCCATGCTGCGGCGGTAGCCATAGAGGGTGGCTTTTTTCGATGGAACGTCGGCAAGCCTCCAAATCTTCCAGTGGGGCAGGCTCTGCCAAGGCGGCCAAGCCCGCTTGGTGCGATAGCAGCTGAGCCACCGTGCAACGCGGCAGCGGAAACTGCGGCCACAAATCCCCCACTTCGGTCTCCGGCCCACGGCAGCAGTTGTACAGAGCTTGCAGCAAGCAGGCGGCGGCGGCGGCTTTGGTGGCTGAATACACGGGCACCAAGGTATCCAATGCCCAAGGAGTATCGGGCCGCGCCTCCCCTCCGCACAGGGTGATGAGTTCACGCCCCTGTTGCCATACAGAGACGGAGCCTCCGTTTTCCAGCCCGTCTCGCAGGTTTGCCGAAAAGGCTTGGCGCAGGTGTTTCATGGTGCAGCGGGAGTGAAGGAAAGGACCTGCGCCACGCCGTCTTCCACGCGGAAGCTCACCTCATACGGCAGGTAGATGATGTGGTACAGGCGCTCAGGGGTATTCTGATAGGCTGGGCGAGGGTCTTGGGCCAACACCTCGCGCAAGCCTGCCACCCATTCGGGGGTAACACCTGCGGGCAAAGGGGCTTGTATGCGCACTTGCAGCGGCTCCCAAGGGCGTGCAGTAAATCCTGCAGAGGCACCCGGCACGGCATCGGCATAGGGAATGTAAGGTTTGATGTCGTAGATGGGTGTGCCATCTACCATATCCGCCCCGGAAACTCGGAGCCCGCCCCCGGGCTCTACCGATACCAAGCGTACAACCGACAGTCCAAGTGGATTGGGTCGAAAAGGTGAGCGTGTGGCAAACACGCCCACGCGTTCATTGCCTCCCAATCGGGGCGGGCGCACGGTGGGATGCCACAGCCCTTCCTCATTGCAATGAAAGCCCCATATCAACCACAGGTGGCTGAATTGCTCTATCCCGCGCAGGCATTCCGCTTGAGAATAGGCGGGCTCGAACACAATATCACTGATGACATGGGGGGCGAGGTTCCCCTGCCGTGGCACGCCGAACTTATCTGCAAAAGGCGAGCGCAGATAGGCTATAGGCTGTAAATTCATACCCCGAAAAAGTCTCGCAGCACCTGCTCATAGACCCCGCGTTTGAAAGAGGGGAGACTATCTAAATCAAAGTCTGCGGGTTGCACCCAGCGGTAAGAGCGGAACTCTTTATTATCCAACCAAGGTTCGGCAGCATCGCTGTGCATTTGGCAGAGGAAATAAAACTGCTCCTGGCCGGCGTAGGGGATGCCTCGTTTGCGGAAGACACGCTCGCGCTCCTTGGGCGGGTAATCGTAGCGGTAGGGGCCATGTTCCTGCACAACTTCGTACTCATTGGGGCGGAAGCCTGTTTCTTCCATGCCCTCGCGGCAAGCTGCGTGCATGGGCGATTCGCCTTTTTTGATGCCGCCTTGGGGGAATTGCCATGCTCCGGCGGGCTTGACACGTTCGCACACCAGCACCGTACCATCCGAACGGCGGTAGATGATGGCTGCATTGGGGCGGTATAAATCGGTGGATGTGTCCATGTGGTCCGGGCTAGTTTGCCATGAAATGTCTGTTTTGGCAAGTTTACAGATTCATATTGAGCAGAAAAACGCATCAGCGCATATTCCACACAGTACTGCAAGCATCCGTGGGCATACGCCAATCGCCTCGAGGCGAAAGGGCAATGGTGCCCACCTTGGGGCCATCCGGCACGCAGGTACGCTTGAATTGCTGGGTGAAGAAGCGGTGAATGAATGTCTGCAAGGTGCGCTCTATCAAATCTTGGCTGTATTCTCCCGCAAAAGCCAGCAGGGCCAAAGCCTGAAGCTTGGCGGGCGTGGCACCGTATTTGATGAAGTGGTACAGGAAGAAATCATGAATATCGTAGGGACCAAGGATATCTTCCGTTTTCTGGTCCACCGTGCCGTCCTCTGCCGGGGGCAGCAGCTCGGGGCTCACGGGCGTGGCGTTGATATCTCGCAGAGTGGCAGCCATTTCTGCCGGGCTTTGCGCCGCCACATGTTCAATCAGGCAGCGGATGAGAGTCTTGGGGATGGAGCAATTCACCGAATACATGCTCATGTGGTCACCGTTGTAAGTGGCCCATCCCAGCGCAATTTCGGACAAATCGCCCGTACCAATGACCATGCCACCCGTCTTGTTGGCCAGATTCATGAGAATCTTGGTGCGTTCGCGAGCCTGCACATTTTCGTAGGTGTTGGTGCGCAGGGAGGGGTCGAACTCCAAATCCTTGAAGTGCAGCAAGCAGGCCTCGCGGATGTTGATTTCGCGGAAATCCGCACCAATGTGGCGGATGAGGGCCACGGCGTTGTTGTAGGTGCGGCCGGTCGTGCCAAAGCCCGGCATTGTCACCGCCAAGATGGTGGAGGTGGGGATACCCATCATCTTGCAAGCACGCTCACACACCAAAAGAGCCAGAGAACTGTCCAAGCCACCGGATACCCCCAAAACCATGGTACGGGCGTGCGAGTGCTCCATACGCTTCACCAAACCACAGGCTTGGATGTTGAGGATTTCCTCGCAGCGCGTGGCAGAGTCCTCGGGCGTGGGCACAAAGGGGCGCGCCGGAATGCTGGCGTAGGCCAAATCGCTGGAGGCGGCCACACTCCCAACCGCAATTCGCCGCACGGGAGCCGCAGCAGCCAAGGTCCGGCTATCGTGGAAGGAGCTCTCGCTCATGCGGGCGGCAGCCAAGCGGGTGAGGTCTACATCCGCATAGATGATTTCCGTATCGCGGGAGAAGCGCTTACTCTCCGTCACGAGGCGGCCATTGTCCGCAATGAGGCAATGCCCACCATACACCACATCCTGCGTGCTTTCACCCACACCGGCACCGGCCAACACATAGGCGGCCAAACAGCGGGCGCTCTGCTGCGCGACAAGCTGCCTGCGATAAGCGGCGCTACCGGCCAGTTCATCACATGCACAGGGGTTGAAAATAACACGTGCACCTTGCAGCGCCAAGTTGCTGCTAGGTGGAATCACACTCCATAAATCCGCGCCGATTTCCACGCCAAAACTCAGCTCATCATCATCGGCAAAAAGCAAATCCGTGCCCACGGGCACTTCGCCGCAGCCGGGTAGCTCCATGGTCCTGACCGGCAGCTGCGCCGCTGCACAGAATTGGCGTTTCTCGTAAAACTCTCGGTAATTGGGTAGCACAGACTTGGGCACCAAGCCCAGTACATGCCCACCCTTCACCACGGCAGCCATGATATAGAGAGCATCCTGCACGGCCAGCGGCAAGGATACAATGCACACGGACTTGAGGCGAGATGTCTCTGCCACAAAACGCCCCAATCCCTTGCGGGCAGCCAGCATCAATGCCGGTTGAAAAAACAAATCCGCGCAGCTACAGCCGGTGATACCCAGCTCCGGGAAAAGCACCACCTGTGCGCCCTTCCCGGCAGCTTCGCGCGCGGCTTTCACCATAGCGCCAACATTGAACTCTACATCAGCTACGCGTACCTGTGGCGAAGCTGCGGCAAATCGATAATATCCGTATGTGCTCATCGCTGCGCTTATTCTGCCAGATTCCCGCTAAAAGTCAACAGCAGAAACGCTGCAAACCTGTGAAATCAGAAGCGAAAATCCACCCCCACAGACAGGTAAATGCCCGGCTTATAGTGGTGCGATTCTACGGGGTCCTTATCCGCCGTGCGGTCGCAAAACTGAGCCACGGAGGCAAGGGTGGAGCCCACAGAAGCCGTGATAATACGCTTGCGCTGCCCCGCGCGGGAGAAATCATACTCCCCCGTCACCCCTGCCACGAGGGAACGAAAACGAAAGATTTTGTCACCACGCTCCGTGTTCACCATCCACGAATGATTGTAGCCACTCAGGAAGGGGCCCACGGCCAAGCGCTCATTCACCTTATACATGGCGCTCAGCTTGTAAAAACGCAAACTCACATCCCACGCTTCATTGGGTTGCCAAGAAAAACCAACCATCGGCACCACCGCATGCGAGGCAAAACGCGGTGAAATCCCCATACCCACGGTATATGAGAGTGAATCACTATGCTTGACCGTGTAGGTGGAGCCACCCACCACGTCAAAGAATCGGTTGGTTCCACCAAAATCGGATGCCACGGCAGGGGCCACCGTAATAGACAGCCGATTACCGGAGGCAAAGTTGCGAATCATCGTAACAGGAAGTGAGCCACTGTACATCTCATCATGCTCCGGATGCAAATGACCCTCTGCATTGAGCAGAGTGAGCCGCAAATCCAACTGCGCATTGATGTACCAATCCCCGTAGGATGTCTTGCGTGGATCCGACAAGGGGAGCGTCAGCTCAAAAGTCTGCATTCCAAGCTTGGAGCCACCATGGCGCTCGCCCATTTGAGAAATGACCGTCACAGCGGCATAGCTGGGGGCCACTCCCGTATCCGGCAAGCTGTATTGCCAAGCTGCATTTTCCGCCGCTGCAGCAGCTGTTGCCAAACACAATCCTACACACAAAGTTCTTTTCATGCTAGCCTAAGTGTACCACATGCCTTGCAATTTGCAAGAGCTGATTTAATGTGATGGAGAAGTGGCGGGAGGGTAAACAACTGTGCATCGCAAAGCAGCGAAAGAGTGTGCTGCTCTCGCATGCGCGCGCAAAGGCACACTTTAGCATTGAAAAACGGGGCCAAATATGCTAGGCTGCGGGCGTATAAGGTTATGGGATTGGACGAGCTGCGAAAAGAGATAGATAGCATTGATGCACAGATTGTGGAGTTGCTGAAGCAACGCGCACGATGCGTGCACGGCGTGGGCGAGATAAAAAAAGCAAGCGGCGCGCCCACATTTGTACCGGAGCGAGAGACGGCGCTCATTGATAAGCTGATGAAGCTCAACAATGGGGAGTTGCCGGAGAAGAGTTTGCTGAGCATCTACCGCCAAATTGTGAGCTGTTCTTTCCTGCTGGAGGGGAACATGAAGATTGGCTATCTGGGGCCGGAGGGCACATGGAGCCACCAGGCAGCGCTTTCGCGATTCGGGGAGAGCGTAGAGTTGTTTGCCTACCCGTCCTTCCGCGAGGTGTTCACCGCGGTGGAGCGCGGCCAAATCAACTACGGCGTCATTCCCATTGAAAACAGCACGGACGGCTCTGTGACCCAAGCCATGGATTTGCTGGGCAGCACCAACCTGCGCATCTGCGCCCAAATGCACCAGAGTGTGCAAAACTGTCTCATGGCGGCCATCCCCCGCGAGAAAATTCGCACCATCTATTCCCACCCGCAAGTGTTGGGGCAATGCCGCCTGTGGTTGCAGCACAATTTCCCGCAGGCGGAGCAAGTGCCCACTGCCTCCACCACCGCCGCCGCAAAATTGGCACGCGAGCGCGCCGCCGAGGGTGCCGCGGCACTGGGTAGCGAGCTGGCCGCCAAGCTCAATGAACTACCGGTACTGGAAACACGCATCCAAGACAAAGCAACCAATACCACGCGTTTTGCCGTCATAGGTAACCAGAACACCAAGCCCTCTGCGCTGGATCGCACCACCATCTGTTTCGGTGTACCACACACACCGGGTAGCTTGGCTGATATTCTGATGATTCTCAAAAAGCATGCTGTAAACATATACTGCATCGACTCGCGCCCCACCCGCGATGTGGCTTGGGAGTACCTGTTCTATATCGATGTAGAGGGGCACGAGAGCTGCGAGCCGCTCAAATCCTGCTTGGATGAACTGCATGCCAAATGCCCCATGTTCAAGGTATTAGGTTCCTACCCCGAACACTAAGTCCCAGCCCCTCATTCACCCATGGCATTTACCCGCGAACAAGCTTGGAACTTGCTGCAAAACGCCCGCCGTGGAGGGCGTTTGCCGCATGCTATCCTGCTCACGGGCACGCCGGATGCGGGCACGCACGCTTTGGCTTTGGCTCTTGCCAAAGAGCTGAACGGTGCCACGGCCGATGCCCCGGAAAATCTGCGCCATCCTATGTGCCGCGTGCTGCGCCCCGGCTCTAAGATTCGCACCATCACCATTGACACGGTGCGCAGCGTAGAGCCGTTCCTCACGTTGAAGGCAGCAGAGGGTGATACCAAGCTCGTCATTCTGCTGGAAGCAGATCGCCTGATGGACGAAGCCGCCAATGCTTTCCTGAAAACGCTGGAGGAGCCGCCGCCACAGACACTTATTGTGCTCATTACCGAGCTGCCCAACCGCCTGCTGCCCACGATTCTTTCGCGCTGCGTGCGCTTGGATTTGCGACCCAAAGACAGCACGCTGCACCTGACCCCGGCTCAAAAATGTTTCCTGCCCTATGTGAAGGCAGCGTTGACAAAAGTGGGAGAAGATGTGGCGGCTCTGGCCTTGCGTGCGGATTTTCAAAATCTTCTCACCAAACGCAAGGAGGCTATCACCGAGCGCGTTACGGCAGAGCTCAAAGCGGAAGCCAAGGCCATTTCCGAGGGTACAGACGTGCGCGACTGGGAAGCCCGCCAGAAAGATGCCACCGTGGCCATGATTGAGACGGAGTATCTGAGCGAGCGTTCGCAGATGATAGAATTACTTTCCCTGTGCTTGGGGCAAGCGCTGTTAGTTGCATCGCACGCACCGGATGTGCGTGTACTGGTGCCGGAAATCGAAGAATTGGCACGCAAATGCAGTGTGCATTCCTTGCTGCGCCGCATGCAAAGTGTGGATTTGCTGCGCAGTGACCTCAATTTTAACATCAACGAAGCTCTGGCTCTCGATTCCAGGCTTCTCGACATCATCGGTAATTATTCATTATGAACAGCATGACTGGATTCGGAGCCGGAACTGCTCCGCTCAAAGGCTCTACCCTGCGCGTCGAAATATCCGGCGTGAACCGCAAACAAACAGAAATCGCCATCGCCATGCCCCGTGCATGGAGCGAGCTGGAAACACGCGTGCGCGACCTCGTGGCCGGGCAGGTTTCCCGAGGCCGTATCAATGTTTCCATCACCCTACAGGCCGGCAGTGATACCGGTGCCGGGTTCACCCTCAATCCGGATAAGCTCGCCATGCTCAAGGCTCGCTTGGCCGATGCGGAAACTGCACTGGGCCGCAACATCGACACCTCGCTGGATTCGCTGATTCGCTTGGGAATCATCTCCGAAGAAACCGAGGCCGACATCACCCCGGACGAGGTGTGGGCCGCCACCGAACCCGCTGTCAAACAAGCGTTGCAGGCCTTCTTGCAACTGCGTGCTCAAGAGGGAGCCAACCTGCGCCGCGATTTGCTCTCCCGCATAGCTGCACTGCATATTTTCCGCGAGCAAATCATCGAGCGAGCATCCGGAGTGGCCCTACGCCACAAGGAAGTGATGCTTAAGCGTTTGGAAGAAAGTGGGCTTCCCCTTCCGGCCGATGATGAGCGCATCATCAAGGAAATTGCCCTCTTTGCGGATAAATGCGATGTGAGCGAGGAAACCACGCGCTTGGCCTCGCACCTGGAGCAATTTGCCAACATTTGCGACAAACAGGAGGCCGTTGGCCGCACGCTCGACTTCATGTGCCAAGAAATTTTCCGCGAGCTCAACACCACAGGCTCCAAGGCCAACGATGCCGGCCTGGCCCAGATTGTCGTGGCGGCTAAGACAGAGCTCGAAAAGATTCGCGAACAAGTTCAAAACGTAGAATAACACACCCACACCATGATTGGAACACTCCTCATTGTATCCGGCCCGTCCGGTTCCGGCAAAACGACACTCTGCCGCCGCGCAGAAGCTGCCGGGCTCACATCCTACTCCATCTCCTGCACCACGCGCGCCCCGCGCCCCGGGGAGCAGGATGGCGTAGACTACCACTTCCTGACCCCGGAAACCTTTGCCGCAAAAGTGCAGGCCGGGGAGTTTCTGGAATATGCCACCGTACACGGCAACTCCTACGGCACCCTCAAGGCCGATATCGAAAAGCTCTTGCTGGCCGGCAAAAATGTGGTGATGGACATTGACGTGCAAGGAGCCGCATCCATCCGCGCCTGCACGGATGAAATCATCCGCAAAGCATACGCCGATGTCTACATCCACGTGCCGGCGGCAGAGCTGGAAGCCCGCTTACGCGGCCGCCAAACGGATGCGGAAGAAGTCATCCAACTGCGCTTGCGCAATGCCGCCATGGAGGATGCCCGCCAAGGGGAATACCAATTCGCGCTCGTATCAGCAGATAAGGAGAGCGACTATGCACGTTTCACCGCCCTGCTCTCCACCCTGAGCATGCGCACCCGCTTGGCCTGAACAATCTCTCACCCCCACCAAAACTAACCATGAAAAAATACACCCAACTCATTCTCTGCGCTGCCGTAACCATGTGCTGCACCTTCTTGGAAAGCTGCCGCACCGTGCCTATCACCGGGCGCTCTCAGTTCATCATGAGCTCCCCGACTGAGGAAAACGCCTTGGGCCTGCAAGCTTTCACCCAAGAAAGACAAAAACACGGACAATCAAGCAATGCCACCTACAATGCAGTGCTGAACAACTGCGCCTCCGCGCTCATTGCAGCAAGCAACGAAACGAGCTTCCAATGGCAGGTCGCCGTGCTGAATTCCAAAGAACAAAACGCCTTCTGTGCCCCCGGCGGCAAGATTGGCGTGTACAGCGGTATCATGGATATCATGAACAATGAAGCCGAGCTGGCTTTCGTGGTAGCCCACGAAATTGGCCACGCCATCGCCCGCCACTACGGAGAACGCACAGCCTGGAGCTCGATTATTGAAACCGGCGGCGAGATTATCAAATCCATCAACCCTGAGTCCGCTGCCGCTGCCATCTATGGGCCTGCAGCCAAGCTGGGCATCACGCTGCCCTTCAGCCGCCGCAACGAGTATGAGGCAGATGAAATCGGACTGATTCTCATGGCCCGCGCGGGCTACAACCCGAATGCGGCCATTGAGTTCTGGTCCCGCTTCTCGGATGGTTCCTCCTCCGCCTCACTCAACCCGCTTTCCGGCTTGATGCGTACCCACCCCAAAGATGCAGACCGCATCAACGCCATGCGAGAGGTGCTGCCCCGCGCCTTGGAGGAATATGCCAAGGCGCCTGTAAAACGCGGGTACGGCACGTCGTTCTAAATGATTTAAGCGATTTTTCACCAAGGCGGGGTTTATACACCCCGCCTTTTTTGTAAGCATCACCCCAAGGGATTACCTCTATCAGAAGCGGTAGGTGGCGCCGATGGTGGCGTTGTGTGCGTTGGCGCGCGGCTGCAGCTCCATGTTGTAGCTGGCGTTCAGGCTCCAGTTTTCGTTCAGGGCGTGCGTGGCACCCACGGTCATGTTCATGCCTGCGCGGCCCGGGTTCGAGCCCCCGCGGCAGATGCCGCCGATGTGCGTGGCCGGGTTGTCGCGCACAATGTCGCCGATGAAGCTTACCTCGCCGTACAGCGCGGTCTTGGCCGTGGCCATGTAGGTGGCTCCCACGCCCACTTCTACGCGCACATTCTGCATGGAATCCGCCTTCAGGCCCTTTTCAGGCGTGTCGGAGTCGATGTGCAGGTACTGCATGCCACCGAAGCCTCGCAGCGTGGTGCGCTCGTTGAGCGCGTAGGCGTAGCTCAGGCGCGCATCCAGTTGCAGCGCGTGCTGTGTC
>Ga0233362_1000025_pt1 | contig 44982 bp, 42 predicted proteins | sample ElkDunMinimDraft_22_FD_180674 | JGI IMG/M metagenome (GOLD analysis project Ga0233362, IMG submission 180674) | Fecal eukaryotic communites from dung pellets of Tule Elk in California, USA - Elk Dung C1 | ecosystem: Host-associated > Mammals > Digestive system > Large intestine > Fecal | place... | reverse complement strand
CATCCTCCAGCGTGAGGCTTGAGCCATTCATCGCCAGCGAGCCCGCCACGGTCATGCTGCCGTTGATATCCAGTGTGGAACCGGTGAAGGTGTTGGTAACAGGCTGTTTATCAGCATCCTTGGCCAGCGTGAGGGCGATGCTTTGCGCAGCCAGCGCGTTCTCCAGCTTGATATCGGCGTTGGTCAGGTTCATGCTGCCGGCACTCAGTTTGCCGGTGAGCGCAAGTTCAGCGGAATCATCCTTTGTTTCATCCGAAATACCCAGCGCGCCCTTCACCGTGAGCCCCAGCGCTTTCTTCTTCTTAGCATCCTTGTCAGGATCGCCATCATCCTTGAGGGTGATGCTCGAATCCGTCAGTTGTAAATCACCAGTCACGCTCAAGGTTCCATCTGCATCAATGGTAGACTTCGTGAGACTGTTGGTTGCACCCTTGCCGGAAAGCGAAATGCTTTGCGGCGTGGCGTTGGTAAGGGTGAGGGTGGAGTCACCCATTGCCAACGAAGCGGCGCTCAACTTGCCGGTGAGTGTAAGCTTGGATTTATTTTCCACTGCTAAAGCCCCCTTGACGGAGAGTGTCTGCGCCTTAGGCTTGGAGGAGTTCACCGCGTCATGCAGGTCGAGGCTGCTGTTGTCCAGCTTCAAGTCACCGGCGGTGGTCATGCTACCCGCAATATCCACCGAGGAATTGTTGGTAAGCTCGGCGGTGGTGTTTTTGTCTTTGATGGTGAGCTTCTGCGCTTTTTCTGCTTGCAGATTGATGGTAGAGTGGTTTAAGTTTATGCTCGTAAAGGTGATGGCAGAATCCGCATTGAGCTCAGAATCTGTCATCTTGGTGTCTTCTTTGACGTTGAGAGTACCGCCGGAAACGGTTAATTTTGTATTGTTGGTCAGCGTCATGGAACGGGCATCTACCTTGCCGGCTTGCGCCAGTGTGGCATTATTCAGTTCGAAATCAGCATTTTTGAAGCCGCATCCGCCTACAAGCGAGAAGATACCATCAGACAGTTGAACGAATAGCTGATTCTTCGCAGAAAGAATACCCTTACCCATCATGCAAACGGCATTGCCGTCTGCGTCCCACGCGAGAGTTGCGTTGCCGGTTTTGGAGAGATTTAAGGCTTTCGAAACGTACAAGTCCTCTGCCCCCAATTGGTAAGAATGAGAGGTTCCTTCTGTTGTTGATGGTGTCAGTTCAGCAACAGATTTCGCGTTCGAGTATAACTTGAATATGATGTCATAGTATCCGGTTTCCTTATTATATGTTGGTACGAATGTGCCATAGGCGGAGCCATCACCCAGTTTATATTCGTTGTAGTAACACCCCCACGCATCAGTCTGGGCTTTGTTGTAGTATAATGTGACTGAAAGATTGGATAAATTTCCGGAGTACGATAAGCAGGAAAACATAGTCTTTCCGTTAAGGTCGTCTAAGGCCTTGTTTATTTGCTCTTTTGATGGTTTTTGGTGCCATCCGCCACAGTAATGTTCTTCGCTTTCATCGTACTCTTTGGCCAATGTGAAATCAAAAGATGTTTTGCTAGCTATGTGAACATTGCCTTTGACACTTGTTGGATCTGTGTCGCCGGCATCCATTAGGTAATCCGTATTTGCAATATTGCCATTCAACGTCACGTTGGCATCGATTGTGTCAATGCCGGAACATAAAAGGCCTCGAATATTTTTAGAGTAAAGGGTAACTGATGCATTAAGAGTTTCAACGCCAAACAAACCACCCGTGGCTTTAAAGTTATTAGAATGAATCGAGATGGATGGAATGCCGTGAATGGACTGTATCGTCATATCACTATTGATGACGAGTTTAGTATCCGATGCACCATAGTCAGAGCCATGGATTTCAGCTTCTTTACCGGGATTCGCCCTTTCATTGAATTCATAGGTGCCATAACCGAGAGTCCAGAACTGAGCAAAGCCCGGAACGGAACCGCTCCCCGATATGGTATATGTTGTATTTTTGTCTCCGAGGGTAGTGCCAGTCACATACCCAAATGAAGCGTCGTCCCAATCTACATTCCAGATTACGAAAACATCATCCGAAGCACCGGCTTTCAGGTTTCCTTGGAATTTGATGTTGGCATCGTTGACGCTATAGATTCTAACTTTGTAATAATCTTCGTTTTTAATTTGGGGTGTTACCTTGTTTAACACAATAGTGGAGTCGGGAGTCTTGCCCCATGAGGGTACAAGCGCGAGCATAGTGAGCAAGCATAAAGGTAGGTGTAATTTCATGTCGTTTGAAGGAGAAATGGTGAATTGTTGATTGAAAAAATAGGAAAGAGATATTCAATTATCTATCACGCGGAATCCGATAAAGTCAAACACATTTTCAGGTTTGGTATAAAATTGTGCAACAAGCGAAAAAGACAACTAGGGAAGATGCCAGCGCAGAGTAATGAGGTCGATATCAATTTGAAACGCGAAATAAATGGGGCACACTATCAATAATTTGTGAGCTTGCCGCCGCGTTCTTGGAGGCCTTTTTCCATGTTGCGAATCATGATTTGGCCTTGGCGGGAGGTGACACCCTCGGGGGTCCAGCTGGGGATGTAGTGGTTCCACGCCTCGCCGCTCTTTACTTGGGCCCAATGCTCAATGGGGTAGCGGTGGTTTTCCGGGTAGATGGCAGAGAGGAACTCGACCGACCAGAGGGCATCTTGCCAGTCATCATCTCGGAAATCGCGCTCCTTTAGGGTGATGAGTCTGCCGTTTTTGAGCCAAGGGTCGAGGATGAGCGCATGAGGCCAATTGGTGTTGGCGGCGGCGAGGTAGACGCAGTTGTGCTCGGAGCCTTCGCCGCGGTCGCGCACGCAGCAGCCAATGCGGAAGTACTGCAACTTGCGACGGCGCAGTTCGCGGTACATATCCTGCTGGTAATGCCAGCAAAGCCCGCGCTCTTGCAGGTTGAACACGGAGTTGACGAGGCGGTTATTCAGCCAGTTCATGAAGACCGGGTCATTGACGGTGGCGATGCCGGCAGAGGCCTTGTATGCCGTATCCGCCAGCCAGCGCGCTTCGCGGCGTGCGCCGGGCAGTTCTTGGTCATCTAGGGGGAGCAGAGCAAGCAAATCTTGCGTGAGTTGGCTACGCTTCTCCAAAACCTCCGGCGTGTCTGCATAGCCCGGGGCAGGGGCATGCTGGCATGCGGTGAAAGCAAGAGCCAGCAGACAGATGGTAAGGAGGCGTTTCATGGTCTATCAGTAATTGGTGGGGGAGCCGGGGTGCTCTACTTTGCCGCGCTCAATGTTTTCGAACATGCGGCGGTATTGGGAGGAAGTGCGGGTGTAGGGTTGCCAGTATTCACCGTATTTGCCATTGGGAGTGCGCAAGCTGTACCAGTGTTCGATGGGCCAGTTGTGCTCCTCCGGGTAGGCAAAGCTGAGCATGTGGCACACACCCGGTAGGTCTGCCCAGTCATCTTGGTCCAGCTCGGTGGCTTTGTCGACCTTGAGGCGGCCATTCCACATCCAGGCATCCAGCACCCAAGCCTGGGGCCAATCTCCATTGCGTGCGGCGATGTAGAGGCAGTTGTGCTCGGAGGCTTCTGCCTGATCGCGCACGCAGCAGCCCAAGCGGAAGAAGGAGAGCTTGCGGCGGCGCAACTCGCGGTACATATCGTGCTGGTAGTGCCAGCAAAGCCCGCGGTCTTGCAGGTGGGCGTTGATGAGGGCATTGCCCGCCCATCCGGGGAAGTTGGAATCATTGAGCCGCGCAATGCCGGCGGCGGCTTTGTAGGCGGTGTCTGAGAGCCATTGGGCTTCTTCTTGGGCGGCGGGGAGCCGCTGTTCGGCTTCCGGCAGCAGGCGGAGCAGCTCCTGTTGCAAGCTGGCTCTGCGCTTTGCGATAAAGGGAGTGTAGGGATACTGCACTTGCGGTGGGTAGCACGCGGTGATACCCAGTAAGGTGAGTGATAGCAAGGCTGTATAACGAAGAATGCGCAGCATGTGCCGCGCATTCTATCATATCGTCTCGCTTATGGCGAGCGGAATTTCTGTAATGAAGGAGCCTCTTATTCCTGACCTCGGGTCTGGTATTTCTTGCGCATGTTCGCAGCGGAGGCGGTGTTTTCCTTCACCTGAACCTTTGCCTCTGCGGCTGCGCGGGCGATTTCCGGATCGGCATCCTTTTCGTACTTCGAGAGTACGGCCATGACCCAGGGGCGGTCATGCATGCCCTTGAGGGTATTGATGAGGCGCACGCGCTGGTTGTAGGTTTCATCCAAGTCCTTGAGCTCTTGCTTGATTTTGTCCAGCTCCGGCCCTTCGCCCACGAAGTCGGCGGCATCCGGGTCCGCTTTGGCTACCAAATCATTACGCTTGGAGATATCGCCGTCTATCTTGTCGAACACGATTTTGATGAGAGCCTCTGCTTCCGCTTCGGTGCGTTCGCGGTCTTGAGCGAAAACACCACCGATGGCGCGGTCGATGTACTTGGCGTTCTTTTCATCATCACCAGCTTTTTCCTTGAGCTCTTGCAGGTAGGGGATGATATCGTCGTTGGCGTAGTTGGCAAAGAAGACGTGGTCATTGCGCCAGTTCTTTTTATCAGCAGCGCGTTCCTTGTAGTAGGCAAGAGCCTTGGGAGAGCAGGAGCTGCCAAAGGTGTTGAGCATGGAATCGCGGTACTGCTCGGGAAGAGTGTCGAAGATTTCATCACCCACTTGCTTCTTTTCTTCTTCATTGTCCATGAAACGAAGAATGTTGTCCAAGCAACCGGCCAGTGTGCCGGCCAATTTCTTGTCGATATCAGGGTCTTTGAGCAGCTGCATGATGGTGGGGATATCCTTCTTGGAGACACGCAGCCCCATGGCTTCCCAGATGTAGGCGAGCACCGTGCCGCGCTGCACCCACTGCTGCTTGGCTACGGAATCAGCCAGTTTCTTGAACTTGACGTTGATGCCCTTGTTGTTGGACACAGCCATGCGCTGTACGAGCCAGCGGTACAGGGTGGGCTTAATCTTGGTGCACTTGGTATCCAGTGTACGGAAGATGAGCGCATCGATGCCGGGGTCCTGTTCGGAGGCAAGGCCCAGCAGCAAGCATGCCAGCTGTGCCACACCTTCCGGGTTGCCGCCAAATACGTATTTGCCCTTTTCATCGCGCACGAAGGGATCCACCACCACATCGAGCAGGTACTGGGCATCCTCCTTGGAGCACACGATGGCCACCCCCTTGGCTTTGGCATCTGCCATGCTTTCAATGCCTTGCTTGTTGATGTCCTGTGCGCGCTTGAGCAGCTTGTTGGTGTAATCCATGTGGGCCTGCTTGGCGGCAGCCTCCGCATTGGCCTTGACGATGAGCGTGCCGCAGATGGCACCAATGACCACCAAACCAACGATGCCGCAAGCGATAGGCATGGAAAGCCAGGAGATACCGAATAATCCGCGCTTTTGCTGTGCTTCTGCCAGCTCATACAGCGCTTGAGCCTGCGCTTCATCGTATGCGGTTGTGTCTTCTGCCGGGGTTTCGCCTTCAGGCGTTTCTGCCGGGGCCGGGGCCGGTTTGGCTTTGGGCTTGGCAGCAGCTTTGGGCTTGGGGGTGCCGAGTTTGGCTGCACCGGCGGCTTTGAGGGTGGGTTTGCCGGTGCTAAGTTTTGCGGCCGGTTTGGCCTTAGGAGCCGGGGTTGTTTCCGCTACGGGGGCTTCTTCTATGGCCTGGGCAGCTGCTTCAGCTGCTGCAGCTTCGGCTTGCTGGCGGTTGTATTCTTCCATCTGGCGGTTGTACTCCTCCATTTGGCGGTTGTACTCCTCCATTTGGCGCTCGTACTCCTCCTGAGCCAAGCGTGCGGCTTCCTCCTCTGCGGCCAAGCGTGCGGCTTCCTCGGCAGCGGCGGCTTCGGCTGCGGCTTTGGCCTGAAGGTCCTCCTCCGGAGCGGGGGCTGCCACGGGAGTAGGCGCTTCTACAGCAGGTGTGGGTGTTGGAACGGCAGCCGGGGTTTTGAGAGCCGGCTTTTTGGGCTGGATAGCTTGGCCGTTAGAGCCCATGAGCTTGACTTGTTTCTTGGGGGCTGCACCCGTGTTGAGCAGGCGTCGCGGTGCTGGCGACGCACCCGTTGTTTTAAGTTGAGGAGTTGCCATAGGTATGAAAAATTGTGCTACGTGCGCTATTCTACCCTTTTTTTGCCCCGATTGCAACCTTGTATTTTGCTGAAAAGAATTATTTTGCGTAGGAAAGTTTTTTTGCAGAATGTGGACATTTGCGGGTTGCTATGGGCAGCAGAATGTGTTAGCATGAGATGGTATGAGAAAGTTTTTTCTGATATGTGGTGCTGCATTGTCGCTTGTGCTGGGTACATGCCAACAATTCAGCATGCCGCATGGTGGTCGCCCCGCTACCCACGATGATTACAAAGGCTACAAGATGTCACCCTACACGGTGCGCGGTTATCGCTTTGTGCCGATGGGGGTGGAGCAGGCCTTGCGTTACAACGAGGTGGGCAAAGCCTCGTGGTACGAGGCGGATGGAGCGCAAGGTGCCATTTGCCAGAAGCTGTATGCGGGCGAACTCTATGCCGCGCACCGCACCTTGCCCCTGCCGTGCGAGGTGCGCATCACCAGTCTCACCACCGGCAAGAGCTGCATTGCCCGCGTGGCAGACCGCGGACCCTTCATTCATGGGCGCCTCATTGATGTGAGCACCGCCGTGGCGCGCGAGCTGGGTTTTGAGCACGCCGGGCTGGATACTGTGCGGGTAGAGGTGCTTTCTGTAGGTGATGGCGCGTACAAGCGCACCAAGTAAGCATGCGTTTTAAATGGACCTGCTCTGTCGGGAATTATTTGGCGCAGAGCAGGCGCATGGTGCGGGGGCATTTGCGGGTCAGCCAAGTACCCATTGCAGTGAGGATAATGAGCCCCGCAAACGGAATCCACACGTCATAAAATCCGTGGAGTTTGAAGCAGTAGACCGGTGCGTAGAGCAGGGAGTGAGCGGCATAGGTGAACAGCATGCAGCCGCCGGCTGTGGCCAAGGGGCGGGCCAGGCGCGGGAGATATTGCTCCAGGGCAATGCCGACTAAGCAATACAGCACAGCGTAGCTGAGAGAGTCCAAGGGGAGCGAGCAGCTGTAGCCGGAGATGCCGAAGTGTTTTAACACATCCGGGTACCAAGTGAGTTGCGCGTGCAGGATGGCAATGCCGATGAGGAGGGCCGGCGTGTTGCGGCGGAGCCAGAGACAGATGGTTTCGAGGGAAACGCAGCGCAGACAATAGCCCAGCATCACGGCCTGTATCCAGTCAAAGCGCAGCCCGAGGTGTTGGCGGGGTTCGGCAGCCCAGCTGAAGCTGAGAAGGAGCACAAACACGAGCCAGTTGTATCGCGGCAGAATGCGCAATGCCGCCAGCGCGGCGATGATGAGTTGGAAAATGGTAAGATTGCGCAGAAACCACAGCGGCACATTGTAGGCAGATGTGCCCCAGCCGAATACCTTCTCCCAAGTCCATTGCAAATCAGGGTTTACCAGCAGGAAAAGCCCCAGTGAGATGAGTGACCACAGCAGCCAGGCCAGCCCCAGCTTCAACGCGCGCCAAGCACATTTACCTGCCTCTCGCGGCATGAAATACCCCGCCATAGCAAAAAACAGGCAGATGCCCCCGCCTACGGGTTTGCCCAACCAGCCGGGGGCCTCGCCCGCATGCATCCACATGATGAAGAACATGGCCAAACAGCGAGCTACATCTACCCAAGCTACACGCGGCTTGGGGGCAAGTGTGGTGGGTGCGGTGCTCACGATACGAAATCTTCTGCTTTGAGTTGGCGCTCTGCAATCCGGCGCACAATGGCGCATACCAAATCGCAGCAGGCGCATAAATCGCGGTCATCGATGATGCCGTTGTGGGAGTGGATATAGCGCGTAGGGGTGCTCAATACGATGGTGGGGATGCCCTGCCAGTGTGCATAGCAAGCGGCGGCATCGGTGCCGCCGGTGCGGCGCACCGATGCTTGGTGGGGGATGCCGTGTTCGCGGGCGAGCTCCAGCACCAAATCCGCCAGTGTAGGGTGGGTGATGTGGGTGGGGTCGAACAAACGCACCTGCACGCCCTTGCCCACAACTCCTTGGCGGCAAATGCTGCTCTGCCCCGGGGTGTCATCAGCCGGGGCACCTTCCAGAATGATGGCAACATCCCCCACCAGGCCGGCGGGGATAGCGCGGGCACCGCGGGTGCCCACCTCCTCCATCACGGTGCCAATAGCGTTGATATTGCAGGCTACCTGTTCGGCACAAAGTTGTTTCATGGCCTCCAGCATGCAGTACACGCCATTGCGGTTGTCGAAGGCTTTGCCCATCCAGCGGTGGGGCAGGGCGAGGGCTTGCATGCGCACATCCGGCACCACGGGGCAGCCCGGGGCAATGCCCAGTTCCTCTACCTCGGCTTGGCAGGAGGCCCCTACATCAATGAAAAGGGCATCATCCGTCATGACCTGGCGACGCTGCGCTTCCGGCAGTAGGTGCGGTGGCTTGGTTGCTATTTGCCCCGGTATCTTGGCTCCGCCGCGTGTCCGTACCAATACGCGCTGGCTGGGCAGGGTGTGGTTCCACCAGCCGCCCAGCGGTACCAAGGTCAGATACCCATCCGGCGTGATTCCCTGGACCATGAAGCCCACCTCATCCATGTGCGCGATGAGCGATACCGTGGGGGCTCCCTCCGCTCCCTTGCGGCTGCATATCTGCAAGCCTGCGGCGGTGCGGGCAGATTCTCCGCAGCCGCTTAATTCTCGGCGCACCAGCTCGCGGATTTCGCCCTCGAATCCCGATACACCGTGCGCGTTGCTGCATTCCTCCAGAAGCTTTTGGTTGAACATGCCCAAGAGTATAAGCCGTATCCTCGTGTTGTGCAAGCCGTTTCTTGGTATGGCATTTGCCAAGTGAGCATTTGTTTCTAACGGTGCGGGTGTTGTGGAATGTTCTTTATGCTCTCCTGCCGGGACGAAAGCCTCGAAGCTCGGCTCAACCATCATTTTTCTTCGGTGTGAACCAAGCGCTATTGTAGGAATAGCCTACCCCCCCCCTTTGTCGAATGCAAGTATCAGTCGAGAAAAACATCCGAAATACTCTCAGAAAAGGGGAAGAGAGGCAGAACAAATAAACGCAAGTAAAAGGCGTATGACGCACCCTCCACGGCGGGGAACGCGCTTTTGTGCACGCGGGCACGAGAATCCGCTTGAAGTATCAGCGCTTTTCGGATAGAATACCCGCAGTATGGCAGGTAAAAAACGCATCAGCCCGCTGCGGTGGGTATTCTTCATCCTCTTGGGGGTGGGGCTGGTGGTGTTTAGTTGCTATTTGGCGGCGGGGCGCGGAGCTGCGGCAGCTGCGCGTGTAGAGGGAGAATCGATTTACGCGGCAGATGAGCCCAAGGCCGGAGTGCCGGCTCCCTTGATTGGCGGGCTTATCATGCTGACCCCGGAGCAAATGGCGCGTGTGCCGCTGGCAGATGGATTTGAGTGGCCCTGCGGCACGCAGGAGGGTGGCATGGTGTATGATGCCCAGCCCTTTGGTGCGGATAATGCAAAGCGTGGCGGCAAGCACAGTGGCTGTGATTTGAATGGTATTGGCGGCGAGAATACGGATTTGGGTGAGCCGGTGTATGCTGCTGCTCGCGGTATGGTCGTATACAGCGGCAAGCCATCGGAAGAGTGGGGAAATGTGGTGGTGCTGGCGCATCGCCTGCCAGGGGAAGACGGCATGATCCAGACTTTATATGCCCACTTAGATACCCGCGATGTGAGCTTGGGTACCATGGTGCACCGCGGGCGCCGCATCGGCAGTATCGGTACCGCCGGCGGGCGCTATTTGGCGCATTTGCACTTTGAGGCCATCCAATCCCGCTGCACAGAGGCCGGTATGCCGGGCTACCACCCTGCCGGCGGGATGAACCGCCTGAATCCGGCAGAGCTTATTGCGCGTTTCCCTGCGCCAAAGCATCCGGATGCCTACGATGCAGTGCGTAGCCTGCGCATTCGCGAAGCCTATCTTTCCCGCTCCCAATCAGCCCCACCTGCCACAGCCCCTGTGCCGGAGGGCACTATACCTGTCAATCCATCCCAATTCATCACACCATGAAACGTAGCATTGTTTTGTTCCTATTGGCCTTTTTGATGACCATCGGCGCCGCAGCCGCTGTGTATTTCCTGTTGCAAAAGGGCGGTATCATCAAAATGCCGAGCATTTTCACGCAGAAGCCTGCCATAGCAGAGCAGCCGGAGCCTGCACCGGCTCCCACTCCCCAGCCTGTGCAGCCCGCCCCGGCGCCGGCCCCCGCTCCCGCGCCTACTCCTGCGCCGGAGCCGCCCCCTGCACCCGAGCCCGCCCCGGCACCGGCCCCCGCTCCCAAGCCCGCTCCGCCCCTGCGCTCCCTGCCGCTCAATGGCGAGAAACCCCGCAGCGTGGAGCACTCCATGGCATTGCAGGTGACAGAAGCTCTCAAGAGTGAGAATGCCGCAGCCGTGGTGGATGATATGGTGAAGCGCGGGCGCATGAGCCAGGAAGCGGCAGATGCTCTCAAAGCGTGGGCTACGGCACACAAGGCTACCTCTGTAGAAGAAGTGGGCACGGCTCGCCGTCCCGATGGCGCCAAGGTGACCCGCTACCGTATCAAATCGGCAGATGGTGGCGAAGATATGCTCGTGGATGTGGTAACGGCTCGTAACGGCGAGGTGACGATTGAAGCCGCTAAGGCCACCCCCGCCGATAAAACCAATGTGGGTATCAATACGGATGCCCTGACCGTGGCAGAAGGTTTCATGGAAGCTGTACGCCGTGGTGATATGACGACTGCCCGAGCCTTGGTGACCGGCACGGAAGTATCTGATGCCACCGTGGCCGGTCTTTGCATGGTGTTTGAAGAAGGCGCCTTCTCTCTGCGCACGGATGCCCCCATCCGCAGCACATTTGAGAATGCAGAGCACGCCGGATTCTTGGTCTACATTGTCTCCAAGGACAGCCCGCGCCCCGGTAACGTCGGTTTGGAAATGACCCGCACCGAGCCCGGTTGGCGCGTGAGTGCCGTGGCCTTGGATGCCCTGCTGAGCAGCTATGAAGCCAGCGCCAGCGCAGAAGGCGGCCGCTATTTCCCCATTGTCAAGAATCCTCGCGGTGGCGATTCTCTGGCGCTCTTCTTCGGATTCAACGAGGCTGAGCTCACCCCGCGTTCTCTGCGCCAGCTGCAGATTGTGGCCGAGCTGCTCAAGCAGAGCACCGGCAAGAAGCTGAACATCTCCGGTCACACGGATGATGTGGGCTCCGAGGCCTACAACATGCAGCTCTCCGAACGCCGTGCAGATGCCGTCAAGACCGCCCTCGTCTCCTTCGGTGTGCAGGCCGAACAGATTACCACCCACGGCTTGGGCAAGAGCCAGCCGCGCCGCCATTACCGCCCTGAGGATTCTGAGCAGCAGATTGACTATGTGCGCGGTGAAAACCGCCGTGCGGAAATCTATCTGGACTTTGAGTCCTGATGCACCCGCTCTCCGCAGTACCGCAGCAGCCGGATTTTGCCGCGGAGCTCAACCCTGAGCAATATGCGGCTGTGATGACGAATGCCCGCCACGCTTTGGTGGTGGCGGGGGCTGGCAGTGGCAAGACGCGCACGCTCACCTTTCGCGTGGCGCGTCTGCTGGCAGATGGCGTGCCCAGTTGGCGCATCTTGTTGCTCACATTCACCAACAAAGCCGCCCGCGAGATGCTGGCGCGTGTGGGTGAGCTCACGGGGGTGGATTCTGCGCAGCTGTGGGGTGGCACATTTCACTCCGTTGCGAACCGCATCTTGCGCCGCCATGCCGGCAGACTGGGCTACCAACAGGGCTTTACCATCTTGGATTCAGATGACCAGAAGGCACTCTTCCGCGCCTTGGTAAAGCAGTTTGCCGGCAAAACAAGCAAGAAAGACCGCTTCCCCAAGCCGGAGCTGCTACTCTCGCTGCACAGCTTGGCTCACAATACCGGGCGCAGCTGGCAACGCACCTTGGATGAGGAATATGCCCACTTGGAGCCCCACTTTGAAACCATAGGCCGCATTTTTGAGGCCTACGCTCAGCGCAAGGCAGAATCCAACTCCATGGATTTTGATGACCTGTTGCTCAACCTCGTGCGTCTGCTGCGGGAGAATGCCGACTTGCGGCAGGATTTGCAGCAACGCTTTCTGCATGTGCTGGTGGATGAGTATCAGGACACGAATGTGCTGCAAGAAGAGCTTATTTCCCTGCTGGCTGCAGGCGATAGCACAAGCCTCATGGTCGTGGGGGATGATGCCCAGAGTATCTACTCGTGGCGCGGTGCCAATGTGGATCATATCTTCAATTTCTGCAAGACTTATCCCGATGCGGAAATGCACAAGATTGAGACAAATTACCGCAGTGTGCCGGCTATTTTGGAGGTGTCCAACGTGGCGATAGCGCATAACTCTCGCCAAATCACCAAGGTGCTGCGACCTGCGCGCCCGGCCAACAAGTTTTTGCCTGCGGTGCTACCTGCGCCGGATAACCGCACGGAGGCGCAGATGGTGGCGCGCGAGATTGATTCGCTGCTGGAATCCGGTGTGCCCGGGCGGGATATAGCGGTGCTGTACCGCGCGCATTTTCATAGCTTGGATGTGCAGATGGAGCTCTCCCGCCGCCATGTGCCCTACCGCATCACCAGTGGACTACGCTTCTTTGAGCAGGCCCACATCAAGGATGTATTGGCTGTTCTCCGCTTGCTCATCAATCCCCGCGATGAGGTGGCTTTCCGCCGCTTGGTTTCCACCTTCCCGCGCGTGGGGGATGCCACTGCCGCCAAAATATGGGCAGGCTGGCTGCAGGTGGTGGAGCAATTGCCCCCGGGTGAGCCGCTTGCCTCCCCCTATAGCGAGCTAATGAGCCCCGTAGCCGTTGCCCCGGCTGTGCGCCCGCATTGGGCGGCTTTCCTCTCGTTCATGGATACACTGCGCCCGGCTGAGCGCGAGCTCACCCCGCCGGAACTCGTCAAGCGCGTGCAAAATTATCTTGATGCACACCTGCGTGCCACCTACGAAAACTACGAGGAGCGCCTGGAAGATATTGCCCAACTGGCGCGCACGGTGGGAGATTCCCCCGGATTGGATGATTTTCTCTCCCAAGTTGCCCTGCTGAGCGAGGTAGACCAAGAGGTGCAGCCGGATGATGATAGTGTGACGCTCAGCACCATTCACCAAGCCAAGGGCTTAGAGTGGAAAGTGGTGTTCATCATCTTCCTGGCCGAGGGGATGTTCCCCCACTACCGCGTGATAACGGAGGGCGATGCCAACGCCATGGAGGAGGAAACGCGCCTCTTCTACGTGGCCGTGACCCGTGCGGAGGATCGCCTCTACATGTCATTCCCCCGCTACAATGGCCATAGCTATGATAGCCAGTATTGCCCGCCCTCTCGCTTCCTGACCACGCTTCCCCCCGAGCTGCTGGATGTGTGGGAATGCTGAAATGAACACCGTTTGCTGCTGCCATGAAATCGGAAATACGCTCGGGGGCATTGCTCAACTACGCGAACTTGCTGCTACGTATAGCGGTGGATTTTTTCATGGTCCCCCTCTTGTTGCTGTGCTTGGGAAAGTCGGAGTTCGCCATCTACACCCTAGCCGGTGTGGTGGTAGCGCGCCTGGCCCTGTGCGACTTTGGGCTCACAGCCTCGGCCACACGTTTTTTGAGCGAATACCGCGCGCGGGGAGATGCGGCGGGTGAAGCGCATTTCCTGGGGAATTTGCTGGCACTATTTACGCTGGGTGGTTTGCTGGTGTTGGTGCTTGGCTTGGGTTTCTACCCCTTTTTGGGGGATGTATTCAGCCGCTTCACAGTGGGAGAGTTAGAAACTTTTCGTGTCTTGTATCTCATGACCCTGCTGAACACGGCTTTGATGTTTCCCGCTCGCTCATTGGGGGGGATTTCTGCCGCGCAGCAGCGCTTCCGTGTGCCGGGCATCATTGCGGCTGTAGCTTCCGTGCTCAATATCGCCGGTATCTTTGCGCTGCTCATGCTGGGCTTCCGCTCCGTGGCATTGACGGCTCTCACGATTGGTACGAGCGTGCTGAGCTTGCTGTGCCACGCAATTTATTGTTTTGGCATATTGCGAGCGCGGGTGAGCTGGAGCGGCTGGGATGTTCCCCTGCTGCGCTCCTTGTTTGCCTTCTCCCTCTGGGTGTTTCTGAGCCAGCTTATCAACGTGATGAATGCGGGTACCGGTAATTTTCTGGTGGCTCTCACCCAAAATACAGAGCAGGTGACCTTGTACACCAACTCGCTCAAGGTCTACGGCTACTACTTCCTCTCTGCCGGGTGCTTGGTGAGCCTGTATTTACCCCGCATGGTGCAGATGGTGGTGGCAGGCGCCACCCCTGCGGAGCAAACGGATGCCATGATACGCGTGGGCCGCTATCTCGTAGTGCTTTTGCTGGGTTTGCTCTTAGGGATGCTCTTTTTCGGGCGCGAGTTTTTTGCTCTGTGGGTGGGCGCATCTCTGGGCACGGCCACAGATACCTGCTGGCTGATAGCGGTGTTGCTGATGCTGCCGCAGACCTTGGCTCTTGTGCAGGGGCTTGGCTGGCATGTGTCCCAAGCGCGCAATTGCCTGCGCCGCCGCGTGTTGATAGCCGCCTTCAATAGTGCTCTGTTTCTGGTGGGTGGGTACGTGGCCTGCCGCTTATTCGGTATAGTGGGATTGGCCGCATGGGGCGCCTTTACCATGTTGACGCAGCTGCTCATGCTCAATGTTTTGCATTATAAAATGGAACTGGGGTTGCAAGTGGGGCGCTTTTACCGTAGCACCTTCACCCGCTGGTGGTTGTGGCTGCCCATGCTTACCGGGCTGGCCTACACGGTGAACGCTGTCTTGCCCGGAGGCTGCTGGTGGCTGTGGGTGGTGCGAGTGGGCATTTTCTTTGTTGGCTATGCCGCCGTGATGTGGTGGGTCTACATGACCCCGCACGAACGCGCACGCGTCTTTTAAACTCAAGACTTGAATTTTCAAACTCAAATACGCTTTTTGAGCTGGAAATGAAGTGCGCTCTATGATACCATACGCGCGAAAAGCACTCTTCTCTTCTCATGCAAAAGTTGTTATCTCTTATAAGCCTCATGGCTCTGGCTATGCTGGGGGGCGCTGTGTCAGCCGCTCAGGAGCCTGCTGCACCTGCACCGGTGCATGAAGTCACAGCCGCGCCATCTCCTGCTCCGGTGGATGATACTGTGCTCAGGGAACAGATTATTACCTCGGCCACTTCTTCAGAAAAAGGCAAGGCGATGCTCCAGGATGCCGTGAAGGGCAAGAGTTTGGACTTTGTGCAAACCTACCTCAAGCATGAGCACAACGCCTACGATGGCCACACCGTGTTGGAGCATGCCTGCATGAAAGTGCCGTTCTCTCCCCCGGCGGATGGTGAGCCTTGCCCCGATTGTGGTAAAGTGGTGTACAACCGCGACCCCGAGGGCGCTTTCCCGGCTTGGAGCTTCCATTACACCGGCTCGAAGGAGCAATACAGCCGCTTCCCCATTCCTCTTTCCATCTACGCCACGGCCGAAGAAGGCATGACCTTGTGGCAGAAGCTTGTACACCGCGTGCAGGTGGATAATTTCAACCTGGCCGCTACTATTATTTTCCTGCTGGCCATCATGCACACCTTCATGGCTCCGAAGTTCCAGACGCTCGCGCACCATTTGGAAAAACGCCATAAACAGCGCCTCCGCGATGAAAAATTCATGATTTTGCACCCGGAGCAGCGCATCCCCGTCTCCTTTGCCTCCACGCTCTGCCACTTCTTGGGCGAGGTTGAAGTGGTGTTCGGCCTATGGATTGTGCCCTTCTTCTTTGTGTGTTGCCATTACTATTCCATGGAGGACTTCCTGCGCTACATCGACCATGATACCAGCTTCACCGAACCGCTTTTTGTAGCCGTGGTGATGGTGGTGGCATCCTCCCGTCCCATCTATCGCTTGGCAGAGAATACACTCAAATTCAGCGCATCTCTGGGGAAGGGCACTCCCGCTGCTTGGTGGCTTTCTGTGCTGTGCATCGCTCCGTTGCTGGGCTCCTTCATCACGGAACCCGCTGCCATGACCTTGGCCGCCATCCTTCTGGGCAAGAAATTCTACCAGCTCAAGCCCAGCTCCTCCCTGTGCTATGCGACGATAGCCTTACTCTTTGTCAATGTGTCCGTGGGCGGTACACTCACCCACTTTGCCGCACCGCCCATTGTGATGGTCGCCGGTAAGTGGAACTGGGATATGCTGCACATGTTCACCCACTTGGGTTGGAAAGCTGTTGTGGGCATCATCATCTCCAACCTCATCTACTTCTTCATCTTTGCCAAAGAGTTCAAGCGCTTGGAAGAGGTGCAGCGCATCAACAGCGCTTTTGACGGTGCCGTGCCCACCACCTGGGAAGACCGCCAGGATATCATCCCCGTTTGGGTTTATGGCGTGTCCATCTTCTTCTTAGTGTGGACGGTGATGTTTGCGCATCACCCGGCCATCTTCGTTGGTGGTTTCATGTTCTTCCTGGGCTTCACCATGGCGACCCCGCAATATCAAAATGCCTTCTCCATCAAGGTGCCCATGCTGGTGGCTTTCTTCCTTGCCGGCTTGCTCATCATGGGCGGTGTGCAGGGCTGGTGGATGCAGCCTGTCCTGCAAGCTCTGGCTGAGCTGGGCGGCGCCATCACCATGGGGGTGGCCAGCATCCTGACGGCCTTCAACGACAACGCGGCCGTGACCTTCTTGGCCAGCACCGTGCCCAACCTGCAAGAGGAAATCAAATACGCTATCGTGGCAGGAGCTGTCACGGGCGGTGGCCTTACCGTGATTGCCAATGCACCCAACCCGGCCGGGCAAGCCATTCTGGGCAAATACTTCAAGTCCGGTATTAGTGCGCTGCGTCTCTTCCTGTGGGCGGCGATGCCCACGGCTATCATGTTCTGCATCTTCAACTTCATCCGCTGATTATCATGTTTACCGGTCTTGTAGAATGCACAGGCAAGGTGATGGCGGTGGTGCCCGTGGAGCAGGGAGCCCGCTACACCGTGCAGATTCCCTTTGCGGCTGAATTGGCTCTGGGGGATTCTGTGGCAGTCAATGGCTGCTGCCTGACCGTGGATAAAATCTCTGAGCTCGGGGTGGAGTTTGACCTCCTCACCCAGACCATGCGAGTGACATCCTTGGGCTCCTTGGTGCCGGGCTCGCTCTGTAATCTGGAGCGCGCCATGGGTGGCAGCGGGCGTTTTGGAGGCCATTTTGTGATGGGCCATGTGGATTGCACGGCCGAGGTGGTGTCCATCGCCCCCGTGGGGCAGGACCACATGGTGCGCATTCGCATCCCGGCAGAGTATGAACGCTACACCATTGATAAAGGAAGCATCGCGATTGATGGAGTGTCGCTCACCATTGCCTCTATGCCCGAGCCCGGCGTGCTGGAGTTCTGGATTACGCCCCACACCTGGCAACGCACCGCCATGCACACATACGCGCCCGGTACGGTGGTGAACATCGAGGTGGATATGATTGCGAAGTACGTGGAAAAGATGTTCGCGCAGCGCGCCTGATGCAACAAGCCCCCTAGGGGGGGCAGCACGTGCGGCAGACGCGTATTCCTTGCGTTGCCCGGCCATTTATTCTATGCTTGCAGGCATGGGATTTACAACTATAGCCGCCGTCGTGTCCGCTGCAGCTTCTACGCTGCCTCATATCGTCGAACATTCTTCTTTGCGCCGCCAAGCCAATGAGCTTGACCGCGCTGCCACGCAGCAGCAACGCCTAGCCAACAAACAGGCGGATGCTCTCACGACCACCGCGCAGCAAAACCAGCAGCGTTCTGCACGCAATGCCAATGAGCAGATGGGAGCCGCGCGAGTGGATGCCGCCGTTTCCAACTTGGCAGATGATGGCACCGCGCGCATGCGCGAGGTCGATATGGCCACCCGCCTGCAAGACGATATTACCAATACGGCCAACACCTCCCTCCAGCAGGCGCAATCCATCCGCGAGCAGGGCGCCTACACCGCTTGGAATACCCGCAATGCCGCAGCTCGCGCCAGAAATCAGGCACGCGGCGCGCTCCTTTCCGGTGTCGGTTCACTTTTTGGCAGCCTGGCCTCGTCTCTCTCTAAGTGAATGGAAAATAGCTTGATTTCGGCAAGAGGCTTTGCTATCCTCGCTCCCGATGCCAAGGTTTATTCATTTGCTTATCTGTGCGTTTTGTGCGTGCTTGTGTGACCCCTGTGCGGCGCAAGAGCAGGCTCCGCTTTCTGCAGAGGAACAAAAGTTGGAGGCACTGGCGGCTGCCTTTGAAGATGTGGCAGAGGCGCTCCTCACGGTACAAGATGTCAACGATGCTGATTTGGTGGCCTCTCGCGTGGCTGTGGACTTTCTGATGCTGCGGAATCTGCATGCAGAAATGATGGCCATGCAAAGTCATGCCGATGTGCGGGCAGATTATGCAAAAGACTTTGCACGGCGCTGTGCCGAAGCCAGAAAATCGGCCGTGGCTACCATTGCGGCCCTGCAACAACAGGACTTTCACGGCTCCGTCTCCTTGCCCGCCGCCACTTCTCTTGCCGCGTTGATGAAAGCCCCCTTGCCCCCACGCAAAGCGGCCATCGCTGCGTGGGAGCTCAAGCTCAATAACATGGAAATGATTGTGTTACTGCTTGATGAGGTGAGCGACCACGAATCTGCCGAGACGGTGGCAGCCCTTGTGGAATACGCCCTCGCGTGCGGCGAAATCTTGGAGTCCTTTGCCACCGAGTGCGAATCGTATCCCTTGGATGAGGAAACAGCCATCTATTATGGCCGCCGGGTGGAAGATTATCATGTTGATTTCGGGCGCTTGGCCATCGCCCTCAAAGAGTGCAACTACTACGATTCCGAGAGGTTGCGCCGCGTTTTTGTGCCGACGGACCCCCTGCCGTAAGTTCATCTGCGTTGACATGCAAAAACACCGCATCCCGGTTCCCGGATGCGGTGTTTTCTATCTGGAAGCGAGTGGGATTGATGTGTTGATGGTGTTTGAGTCGTTTGTCAATAAAGAAAAGAATCAAATTGAACGAAACGCGCCTTCATTGACGGAAACGGAACTACAAGTTTTAGTTTTCATGCCCATTATTACTCGTAAAAAGTTTCGTAAAAAAATCGTAAAGAGATTTACCGTGGAATCCCTTGTATTGGAAAGAGAATCCCGCGCAAAGTCAATACTTTACGCGGGATTCTGCTGTATTCTAACGCTGGAGGCGAGGGGAATCGAACCCCTGTCCTGGACACTGTTGACGCAAGCATCTCCATGTTCAGGCGTGGATTGCTGCATCTCGCCGGTGATCCGCTCCACGCCGGCCTTTCACCATAGCCAGGAACCTGTGGATGTCATGCGCGGCGCGGTTCCCCCGCCGGGCACCTGCCTACTGAGCTAGGATCGTCAACCTTAGTAGGCGTCAGGCATCAGATCTAGGCGCGTGTCTTACGCAGCCATTGCGTATTCGTTATTGGAATAGGCATTTAATTGTTTGAGCGGCTTTTAAGGAGGCCAGCCGATCAACCTCCACATGCAGCCGGCGTCTCGAATGTTCAGTCGAAACCGGGACGCCCCCATGTTGTGGTGCTCTCACACCAAGGATTTAGAGTCAAAAAAGGCCGGTTTCGTTGAAGATAACCGGCGTTTCTTTGGCCTGTGGCCTAGGATGAGAAGCACGCCCGCAGGGATTCGAACCCCAAACCTTCTGATCCGTAGTCAGATGCTCTATCCAATTGAGCTACGGGCGCGTTGTTGTTTGTTACCGCTGTTGCGGTGCGCAAAATATACCTTTTTTTGGAGTGAATGTCAACAAAAATCACAATTTTTTTTAGAAAAAGCGCAAAAAAAGTGGATTTTAGGTAAAATTTCAGCCGAGGCGGTGCTCGAAATCGGTATAATTGAGTTGGCGGACGGTGTGCCGGGAGCCGTCTGCATGCAGGAGGGAGATGGAGGGGTGAGGCACGCCGTTGAAATGGGTTGTTTTGACGATGGTGTAGTGAGCCATGTCATCTAAAACAAGGATATCACCGGGGCTTAGTGGGGCAGGGAAGGAGAAATCCCCGATGACATCCCCCGCCAAGCAGGTGGGCGCCCCCAGGCGGTACGTGTAGGGGTGCTCGCCTGCTGCACCGGCCTGGCTATACTCTTCTCCCGGCAGGCATACAGCCGGTGTGCCTGTGCCGCCGGGGTGCAGGCAGTATACATCGGGGCGGTAGGGCATTTCCAACACATCGGGCATGTGGGCACTGGCGCTCACATCCAGAATGGCATGTTGGTACCCGAGGGAGTGGAAGACATCCAACACCGTTGCGCGTAGTACCCCGCTGTGAATGGCCCAGGCTTCCCCCGGCTCCAAGTAGACTTCTACCTTGTAATCGGAGCGGATTTCTTGCAGCAGATTGATGAGGGCAGGGCGGTCGTAATCCGGCTTGGTAATCCAATGCCCGCCGCCGAGATTGAGGTAGCGCATGGATGGGGAGGCGAGCAGATGCCCAAAATGCTTTTCAAAGGCGCGGAAGGTATCGATGAGCTCCGCAGCCCCTTGCTCGCAGAGCGTGTGAAAATGCAGGCCGCTGATTCCGCGTAAATCCGCCCCCTGCAATTCTTCCGGCGGGATGCCGAGGCGAGAACCCGGTACGCAGGGGTCGTAAATAGCGGTGTGCCCGGTGGAATAGCAGGGGTTGACGCGAAGCCCCAGTTGCAATTCGCCGCTTTGTACGCGGGGGTGCGCCAGGCAAATATCGCGGTAGCGCTCCCATTGCGGCAGGCTGTTGAAATCAATGTGGTGGGCGATGTTGAGGAGCTCATGCAGCTCGTCTTCGCGGTAGGCGGGGGAGAAGACTGCGATGTGCCCCCCCATGTGGCGTGCGGCCAAGCGCGCCTCGTACAACCCCGATGCGCAGCACCCGGCACACCACGGACGAATGGTGCCAAATGCTGCTGTGGTGGAAAATGCCTTGAGCGCCAACAGCATCTTGGCACCGGAACGCACGCCCGTTTCGTGCAACAGGCGTGCGTTCTTTTCAAGTGCAGGAAGTGAGATGAGGAAGTCTGCCACGGTTGGTCAAACTCGCCTTATTGCTTGTTTTGCTCACCCTCGGGTGCGGGCACCGGCGTGGGCTCCTCGGGGGAGGCGGCCGGGGCTGCTGCGGGGCTGTCTTGCAGAGATTGATTTTCTACTTGAGCTGCCTGTTCATCTTGCAGGTCGCGTGCCAGGGTCAGCACGTTCGGGCGCAGGGATTCAAAGAGGCGGCGGGCTTCCATGCGGATATCACCGCGGCGGTTGCTGGCATAGAGACGCTGGCAGAAGTTGACGGCCTGCAGCCAAGCGTTGAGGGATTCTTTTTTCTTGCCAACGCGGCTTTCCAAGTTACCCAAGTTGGCCAGGAGCTTGATATACTGGATGGACATCTCGGGGGAGAGTTTATCTAAGCTCTTGGCTAAGTCGATGCCCTTGTTATACGTATCGCGCGCTTCTTCGGGGTCGTCTGCATAAAACTGGCATTCGCCTAAGCAGCGGTAGGAGCTCATCACATCCGCAGCAGAGCGGGCAAGTTCGGGGTCTACGCTGCCATCGGGCAGTTTCTCGCCATCTGCCGGTGCCAGTTCCTTGTAGATTGCTAAGTCGGATTCCAAGGCTTTTTCGTACCAGGTGAGGGCGTTGGTGGCCTGGCGGCGCGAAATCAGGGAAGCGGCTTTGCCATAATAAATGGCGCTTTGAATGCGGCGTGCCTCGCGGCTGTTGCGCTCTGCTTCAGGCAGGGCATCCAAATCAGCTTGAGCTGTATCGTAGGCTGCTTCTGCCTTGGCAAATGCGGTCAAATCCAAGGTGATGTCCGCAATGCGCAAGGCCAGCTTGGCCTTCTTCAGGGTGCCTTGGGCTGTGGGAGCAATGGCTTTGTAATAACCCTCTGTCAGAGCCAACATCTCGCGCACGGGCTCGGTGATTTCGGGGTCTGCTACGCGGGCGCTTGCCAGCTTGCCGATGGTGTAGACCATTTGTTCGAAAAGTGCATCTTTAGCCGCTTCGGCGTTGTTGCCCTCCTGAGAGGCTTGTGCTGTGGGAGCGGGAGTCGGTGTGGCAGGGGTTTCCTCCTCATCACAGGAGCAAAGGGTTGCAAGAGCTACTGTGCCCAAGGCTGTCACGCATGCGCCGCGGGCAATCTGATACAAAATTTGGCTTCTCATAACGCTTCTATTCTGTACCGAAGAATACAGCGCGTCAAGCTATTTCTACGCGCGAGACACACAAATGCCACCTGCTTTCGCTCGTTTGTAAGGCTCATCTTTCATTTTTTCTCAAAAAATTGCAAAAAAATGCTTCTGATGTAAGTTTTTGCTTGTCTTTACCCTTGCAGATTGGCTAGAATAAGGAACACCGAAACGACATGAAACACCTTTCCCTTCTCAAATCTTTTGCTGTGGCCTGCGGTGCCATGGCTGCCGCCCTCATCGTGAGCTCCTGTGGCTCTACACCTTCCCCAATCGCTGCTTACAATCAGCTGCAGGCTACACAGACTGCTACTGTGTTCAGCTACAACGATGCAGTGACCCCCGCTGCTCGTATTTGCAGCGAAGCCGGTCCTCTTCCTGAGCGTACAGCCCGCGCCATGAAGGCTTGGTTGCGCGCCTCCACGGTCAAAACTTTCTCCTATGCTTATCCCCAGTACTATGTTTCTCTGACGGATACACGTGGTCGCCAAGCCGTGTGGGGCATCTGCTCCGATGGGATGGGCAACTTGGTGGGTATTCTCATTCCCCGCTCCGGTGTGGCCGCTTGGGATTTGCCCTTTGTCGGCAACTACCGCATGTATGTGTGCGATACCAACGCCCGCAAAGGTTTGGGCGATGCCATCATGGAATCCTTGGCTGATGCCGGCTACGATGCATACCGCATTGAGACGCGCAAGGCTCAGGGTCTGACCCAAGGGCGTTATCTGATTTCCAAGCCGCTTTCTGAAAAGGCTCAGATTAAGCTGGCTGAAATCAAGAAGAAAGAAGAGAAGGCACAGGCCACCACAGAAGAGACTGTTGAGGCACCTGTTGCTGAGCCTGAGGCGGATAAGACGGAGGAAGCTACTCCTGCTGCGGAGAGTGGGGAAGACGATATCCTTGACGACATGGATGACGAGCTCGACCTGTAATACATCCCTCTCCAAGTACCTGAATCACTTTCAAGCAGCTTCTGCACGCCGGTGCAGAAGCTGTTTTCTATATGGGTGACAAAGTATTTAGCTTTTTTGGTCTTGCCAAGGAGCATCGGGTGTGATAAAATACGCGCGCATTCGTTCCGGATGCACACAATAGTGTGGTCTCGTGGTGTAAAGGTAGCACTAGGGATTTTGATTCCCTCTGTCTAGGTTCGAATCCTGGCGAGACTATTCACGAAACCCACTTTCTGGTTGAAGGTGGGTTTTCTTTATCGCTAAAGAAAACCACGTAGCATGGATTACGCTCCCCTGATAGAGAAACGCCGGGCACGCATGGAGGAATTGGAGCGCATGATAGCGGATCCGGCCTTGTTTGAGGATCGCACACGCGCAGGTGAACTGATGCGCGAGCACAGGCGCACACAAGAATTGATGCAGGATTGGGCGGCTTTGTGCGATGCCCGCCGCCAGCTGGCAGATAATGAGGAATTGAGTGCTGCGGAGGACGAGGAAATGGCTGAATTGGCTCGCGCGGAGATAGAGGAGCTACAACCGCGCATAGCTGCGCTGGAGGAGAAGGTGCAATATAGCTTGCTCCCCCGCGATGAAACGGAAGACCGCGATGCCTTGGTGGAAATACGCGCAGGCACCGGCGGGGATGAAGCTGCGCTTTTTGCGGCGGATTTGCTGGGCATGTACCAGCGTTTTTCCGAATCTCGCGGGTGGCGCTTTGAGATATTGGATGCCAGCCCGAATGACATTGGCGGATTCCGCGAAGTAACGGCGCGTATTTCCGGGGAGGAGGTGTTTCGCTACCTCAAATACGAGAGCGGAGTGCACCGCGTGCAACGTGTTCCCGCCACGGAGACTCAGGGCCGCATCCACACCTCCACCGCTACGGTGGCCGTGCTGCCCGAGGCCGAGGAAGTGGATGTGCAGATTCGCCCGGAAGATTTGCGCATTGAGACGTGCCGCTCCGGCGGGGCAGGGGGGCAGCATGTGAACCGCACAGAATCTGCCGTGCAGATTTTTCACTTGCCCAGCGGTATCATGGTGCGTTGCGAAAACGAGCGCTCCCAGCTCAAAAATAAAGAAACGGGTATGCGCATCCTGCGCGCACGCCTTTTTGAGATGAAACAACGTGAGGCGCAGCAAAGCTATTCTGCCCAGCGCCGTGCGCTCATCGGCTCCGGCGGGCGCGAGGAAAAAATCCGCACCTACAACTTCCCTCAAAATCGACTGACGGACCACCGCATCAACTTCACTGCTTACAATTTGGACATTGTGGTGGCCACCGGCGCGCTCCAAGACTTGATTGCTCACATGCAGCATGAGGAAATGCAGGAGCGTATGAGCGAATTGGGTTAACGCCTCCCCCCCCCCCTCTGCTGACGATGAAGACGATACAAGAAGTTTTGCACAGCGGTACCAAATGGTTGGAGACACGCGGGATAGATGCCCCCCGCTACTCGATGCAAAGCCTGATGGTGCATGTGCTGGGGTGCAACAAAACCTGGCTTTATTTGCACTATGAAGATGCGCTGAGCGAGCCTCATCTTGAGCAGTTGCGCCACCTGTTGCGAGAGCGTGGCAAAGGGGTGCCCCTGCAGCACCTGCTGGGAGAGGCGGAGTTTTACCGCCGTTCGTTTCGTTCGGATGCTCGCGCGCTGGTGCCCCGCCCCGAGACGGAGGAGCTGGTGGAGATGGCGCTGCAAATGACTCCCCGCAAAGAAGGCATGCGCGTGTTGGATATGGGCTGTGGCTCCGGGGTGATTGGTATCACGCTGGCTTTGGAATTGGCGGCGCTGCGCCCGGATGTGGTGCTGGCGGATATTTCTGAATCAGCGCTCTCTTTGGCTTTGGAAAACGCCACAGCACTTGGTGCGCGTGTGCGTACATACCGCAGCGATTTGTTCTCTGCCTGGGCTCCCGCGCCGGAAAACGCGGTGATGCCGCCGGATGGGTTTGATTTGGTGTTGGCAAATTTGCCTTATGTACCGGAGGCGGAAGCCGTATCCGTAGAGGTGCAGCACGACCCTGCTACCGCGCTGTATGGCGGGGCCGATGGCTTGGATGTGGTGCGCCGATTTGTGGTGGATATGCTGCCGCATGCGCACCCGGATGCTCTTGTGATGTTGGAAGTGGGGCACGACCAAGGAGCTGCTGTGTGTGAGATGATGCGCGCTGCCGGCTATGTGAATACGCGTGTGCTGACCGATATGAGCGGCAAGGCGCGTTTCCCCATAGGATATGCCCCGCCGGCCACGGTTGAATCCCCCGCAGTAGAAGCACCATGAATGCAGAGGTGCTCATCTATCCCGTGGTGCGTGCGCTGGTGGCTAAGCTTGCCGCCTTGGGCGCAGGTGTGGCGCTTGCGTGTGCTTTGACCGCTGCGGGGGAGCTCATCTTGGCTCCGCTGGGGCATCCGGAGGCTGCTTTGTTTGCCGGCAGTTTGTCGGAGCTGTTCATGAGTCTGTTCTTGGCGCTAATCATGTGGCTGGCCCTATGGTGTCACATGGTGTTGCTGGCGGGGAGAGGTATGGAGCTCACTCGCTATTTTCTACTTGTGGCAGCGGTGTTATCTTTGCTCATGCCAGTGTGCTCAGGGTACTTGATGTTCGCGGGCGAGCCCTTGTTGCTTCGCCAAGCGGATTTACCTCTTATTTGCACACTTTTACTGGCCATCTGCGTGTATTTAAACTTGCCGCGTGGTGTGGCTGCCGGGTGGATTCGGCTGAGCTTGCTGTCCGTTTTTGCTGCTGCATCCCTTTTGTATGCGCTCTCCAATGTGCAGGCTTTTGTGTGGATTAATGATTTGCTCAAAATCCTTGCATGCGGGGCAATTTGGCACCCGCTGCGGGAGCTGAGCCGCTACGCCAAGCGCGTGGTTGCTTTGCCCCCGCTTGATGAACAATAGATGTGCGCGGAGGCTATGATTATTGCCAGTCCACTTCTATCTTGACTGCTTCGCCCTGCTTGTTTTCATACAGCACGTAGCCGTTTTCTACGCCGAATTTGTGCACCTCCATAGTCACTTTTACATCAAAACAACAGTAGCGCGCGATATCAAGCATCAGTTGCGGATTCCCCGTTTTTTCGTACTCTGCCCACCATTTCAGCGCATCGGTACCATCGGCTGTTTTGGAGCAGCCGCCCAATGTTACCTTGGCGATGGAATCCAGCTTCAGGCGGTGCCCCAAGCGCTCAGTCATGTATGAGCAGATGTCCAGATTGTGGGTCACATCTTTGATGGACCAGAAGGTGAATGCCTGTAGTACCTCGTAGTCGAAGCCAATGTGATTGTAGCCCACCACCATGTCTGCTGTGCGCAGCTCCTCGATGAGCGCCTCTGTCTGGTCTTGTGTGTAGATGTGGTAGGCTTTGTCCCGGGTAGAATAGGTCACGCCGACGGACATGCCCATCTTCCCCGCAAATCCCCAGCCTCCGACTTGAGCGGCTGAGAGGCGCGTCTCCAAATCAAAATAAACAATGTTTTTCATAGCGTGTCGGGGGTAAGTGTGCGGCGCAAGCCTTCGTACAGGACGATGGCAACGGAGGTGGAGAGGTTGAGCGAGCGGGCATGCTCTCCCGGCATGGGAATGCGCAAGGCGGTGTCGGGGTGGGCGGTGATCCAGCGCTCCGGCAGCCCTTTGGATTCCGGGCCGAATACAAAGTAGTCTCCGTCCTGAAGGGGGGCATCATCTGCCCAAATGCTGTGCGTGGCTTTGGTGGAGAGGTACCAAAATCTGGCGCCGGGTTCGGCGCTTGCCTCCAGCTGGTCGAGGGAGTCCCAGAGGTGCAAATCCACATGCGGCCAGTAATCAAGTCCGGTACGGCGCACATGTTTTTCATCCAAGCTGAAGCCGAGGGGTTTGATGAGATGCAGGCGGGAGTTGGTTGCCACGGCCAATCTGCCTGCTGCACCCGTGTTATGCGGGATTTCCGGGTGAAAGAGTACGATGTGAAACATGCTCGCAGTGGTGTTTACTTGGCTCCCTTGCCAAACAAAACGGCCGGTATGGTGCGCAGAATGAGCACCACATCCAGCCAGAGGCTCCAGTTGTCAATGTACTTCAGGTCTTTCTTGACCATGGTGCTGAATTCCGCTGTGTCGCTGCGGTCCTCCACCTGCCAATAGCAGGTCAACCCCGGCTTGACACTCAAACGGCGCCGATTCCAGATATCCGGGAACTTCTCTGTCTCATACGTGGGCAGTGGTCGCGGCCCGACAATGCTCATGTGCCCGCAAAGGATGTTGATGAGCTGGGGCAGCTCATCGATGGAAGTCTTGCGGATAAAGTGGCCAAACTTGAATATGCGCGGGTCGTTGGTCAATTTGAAAATGGGGCCTTCCATCTCATTGCCGTACTTGGCTTTGATTTCATCTAAGCGCTTATCCGCATCGGCATACATGGAGCGGAATTTCCACATAGCAAAGGGCTTGCCGTGCAGCCCGGAGCGCATTTGACGGTAGAAGATGGGCCCGTTGGGGTCGCTGCAGCGGATGCCGATGGCGGTGATAATCCACAGGGGAGAGCTGCAGATGATGGCGATGAGTGCCAGCACTCTGTCCATGATGGATTTGCAGAGCTGTGCCCAAGAATAAACCGGGGTAGAGGAGATGATGAGCGCGCGGTTGTCCTCAATGTCGGCTATATTGGCTCGCAGGGAGACGGCGTGGTCATTGCGCAGCATGATGTAGACATCAATTCCCTGCAATTCGCAGAGGCTCACAGCTGTTTTGTTGGGTTCGTAGGCATCCAGACCACCGAAAAGCAGAAGCTGCTCCACGTGGTTATCTTCAATCATTTTCTGGATATCCTCGCGCGAGGTTTCACCCGCCACGGCGTGCCCCACGACACGCACGCTTCGCAGCCAGTATTGCGGCATGGCGGCTTGCCCCTTCGCGATGGCCTCCGCGCTACCTGCCAGCAAAACGCTACGCAGGTGTTGGCGGCCTCTTGCCGTGTTGAGTTGCAACCAGCGGAAAATCTGGAATCGCAGATACAGCGCAACCGGGATGAGGCACAGGCACACAAGGATGGTGTGGTTGAGGTAGAAGTAGTCCCCCTTTACGCGGGTCGCTTGGTAGATAGCAATGGCGCAGAGATAGTATACGCAGAATGTGCACAGCTGGCGTATGGCAGATGCGGTGCGCTGCAGATTGCCACGGTGGTAAAAGCCTACCAGTCGCAGCACCACGGGCACGGCTGCCACAGCGGCTCCCACCACAAATGGGGTGGTGGTAATCAAATTGAAATCTTCCTGTATTTGCCAGCCGAACAGCGGCGCAACCAAGTTGGTCAAATCAGGGGCGATGTAGGCACAAAAGAGGGATAGGGCAAGATCTATCAGTGGGCTGATGCGAGAGAGAATGGACCTTTTGCGTGTCATGCGTGCGCGCATTATACGCCACAAGTCCCCGGATGTCGAGCCGAAAATGCCCCGTCATTCCGTTACGCGGGAGCGGATGCGAGCCCGGTCAAAGTCCGCCGGGCAGAGGGTCACGTGAACTTTGTCGCCGGGTTGTAGTTCGGCTAACAGATATGCTTCTTTTTTCTGCACAAAGGCCACCGTTTCCTTGCCGTTGGGCAGAGTGGCGTGGTAGGCAGTGGGGGCAAATCGCTCTCGGATGGTGCAAATGCTGTCGATGTATTGAGAGGGGTATGAAGCTTGGCTCATAAGATGCGGGGTGGGGGAATATCAGAAAAGGTTTTGAAGCGTGTTTTTGAGCAGGTTGCCTGCGCCGTTGAGAGGGGATTGTGATTGTTCTTGTGCAGCTTCTTGGGGCTGCTCTTCTTGTTTTTGGGGGCGATTGAAAAGGCAGTTGATGATGTTGCTGACCCCCTGTGCCGCATTGCCGGAGATTTGGGGAAGCGCTTGCCGCACAATGGTGGCGATGCGGATGGATAAATCCTCTTGCGGGTCATCCAAGGTGCCGCTGAGGTTGAGGCGCAGCCACATGATGCCTTGCTCGTCTTCCTGCTCAAAAAGCTTGCTGAGGATGCTGATGGCCGGGGTATTGAAGCGCCCTGCCGGCAAGCCGATGCGGAGTGTGCCACCCAAGGATGTATCAGGGCCGATGATGACGTGCCCCTGCACGAAGAGTAGGTTGTGGTGTGCGCGTATATCAATCCGGTCGAAAAGCCAGGCGTTGCGGATGTTGAGGCGCGGGTCGTTGTACGGGAAGCTCAGGCGGCATTCCGCTTTTTCCAAGGGGAGTGAGCGGTAGGGGCGTGTATCGCCCATCTGTATCTGAGAGAGGATGGGAAGCCCCTCCAGCATGCCTTTTTGCAGCGATATGTAGCCGGCTCCGCGGGTCAGGTTGTTGCTCTTGCCGGTCAGCTCTAATTCGCCATAGAGTTCGCCGTGCAGGCGCTTCTTCCAATCCTCGCTGAGAATTCGCGCCACATTGGCCTTGTTGGCACGCAGTACGGTGCTCCAGCGCTGCGTGTTGTTGTTGTATGTGCCGCGCACGCGCAATTCGCCCGGGGTGAGCAGAAGGCAGCTTTCGATGAGATTGATTTCTTTGGGGGATGCAATGATGGTGGCGTTTTTGACACTCGTATCACGCAGGTAGACAAAGGGGGTATGAAAACGCCCGTTTTCTAAGTTGATTTGCCAGGTGTTGCGCCCCAATTTTTTCTGCGGCAAGGCGCTGATGGTGCAGGCGCGAAGGGAGTATTCCCGGCCATTCAGCAGGAGGTGAGCATCGCTGTCCTTGCACTCAAAATAATCGAGTGTAAATTGATTGGGGGTGAAGTTGCTGATGAAGCTGCCACTGCTGCTGCCGGTGCTTTCTCTGCTGCTGCCGGTGCTTTCTCTGCTGTCTGCTACAGGTTCGGGGGGGGCATCCCCGGCTTCCTGTTCCTCGGGCATGGGGGTGGTTTTGCTTTCCGTTTTGTTGGGCCGGGGCGCTGTGGCCGGGGCACTGTTTGTCTGCCCCAGCGTGATGAAGATGGACGCTTCTTCGATGGCAAGTTTGCGCATAGCCAAATGGCGATTCCAAAGGGCCCCGCGGTCGATTTCCATGCTGATACCCTGGGCGGCCACGCCATCAATGATGCTGATGTTTTCTGCTATGGCTTCACCAAGGGAAATGCGGTTGCCTTCAATCTGCAAGGCATCTCGCAGGGAAACGTATTCTGCTTGTAGAGCATTGCCTGCATGCTTGCTCAGGGTGCGGCAAAAGGCCGGGCTTTGCAGGTGCGCCAGTAGCTGATAATAGGCTATAATGAGCAGCACGGCACATGTGCACGCGCCGATAAGCACCCACAGGAGGATGCGGCGCCCTTTGCTCCCGCGCGCTAAAATTCCGCGCCGCGCATGAAATCGATCTCGTCTGCGTGTTGCCATGTGTGCTTTCTTGTATCACATGTGCCACCTGCTTTCAAGTGTTTACTTCTCGCAGCAAAATAAATGACTGAATTACAAAATAAGAGTTGACTTGAAGGCTGGAATTTGCTTTAATGCGCATCGAAAACCCAAATATGCGATTTTCTATGAAAGCTATTACTCTCATTCTTGCCGTTGCTACAGCTGTAGGCTTCACTTCCTGCTGCTGCCAGTCTCAGCCCATGCCTCCGCTGCGCCCCATGCCCAAGGATTGTGGCGATGCTCCTGAGGTTGTGGTTCAACCCATCAAGGTGCTTCCCCAGAAGGGTAAGTAAAGAGTTTTGCCGGGAATAATGCCCGGTGATACTGCGCGCTCCTGCGCCGTCCGTTTTTTTCCGGAGCTGTTTCATTTGAGGAACAGCTCCGAGTTTTTTTCTGCTGTTGCGCGTTTTGTTCGGAAATCCGAATGTTTTTTGTGTCTGCTTTTTGTGCTCCCCGGCTTGCTGTAAGCCTTGCTTCCCCAAAAATGTGAGAAAAATTCCGCAATTCAGTAAATCTTTCTTGCAATGGGAGGGAAATTTGATTAAATAGGGGACGTCACTTCTGTATAAACGCAGTTTTATCACTATGAAATCAGTCATTACACGTCTCGGTATCCGTGCACTCTCCTTCGGGTCTGTCGCAATGCTCGCTCTGTCCACAGCTTTCGCTCAGGAGGCTGAGGTAACTGAAAAGTCCATGCTCGATAAGTGGGTTATCGAAGGTGGCTGGACCATGATTCCCCTTGTGGTCCTTCTTGCTGCTACGATTTTCCTTATCGTCTACTGCATGATGTCTTTGGGCAAAAATAAGTTCTGCCCGGAGGATTTGCGCTCCCAGCTCATCGCTCTCATGACAGAATGCCGCGTGCAGTCCGCTATTCAGCTTGCTACCACCAGCCCCACCTATCTTGGCCGCTTGGTTGCATACGCGCTGCCCAATATTGATGCCAACCGCCCCGAAGACTTGGGTAAGGACGGCATCGAAGATGCTATTGCAGACTTCGCCAACAACGAGCGCCCCACGCTCATGAAGTATGTGGACATGCTCGCTCTGAGCGGTTCCCTTGCTCCTTCCATCGGTCTGTTCGGTACGGTGCAGGGCATGGTTGAAGCTTTCGCCATCTTGTCTGCCACCGGTCAGGCTGACCCCACCCAGCTCGCAGGTTCCATCTCCGTGGCTCTGCTCACCACCTTCTGGGGTCTGATTATCTCCATTATCGCCATGCCCGCCTTCTTCTTCCTCAAGAAGAAAGCCCAGGCTCTGGAGGCAGAATGTGTGAATACCATTGAAGAAATGGTCAACACTTCCATCAACGTCATCAATGCTGAGGCTCAGCTTGCCCGTATCCCCGAAGGTTTGGGCGATGATGGCGAAGAAGAGGAAGTCGTCGAAGAAGAAATCGAAGAGCAGGCCTAATGCCTGATTTCGTAGCGGGCCTGCCCGATGCAGGGTCTTACCCACCCGGGCAGGCATCACAACTCAACATCGATTAATTATTCTTATATGTCTAAGAAAAAATTAAACACAAAAGAAGAGGTTAGCGCCGATATTAACCTCTCTCCGATGATTGACTGCTGCTTCCTTCTGCTGATTTTCTTCGTGGTGAATGCCACCCAGATTACTGTTTCCAAGGATCCGAGTGTGGGCATGCCCAGCGCGGTATCCTGCACCGAGTTGAAAGACGCCAAGGGCTGTATCGTTGTCAACGTGTTTGCCGATGTGGAAAACATGAAGGGCAATGCGCTCAACAAGTTCACGACCACCTATCCTTCCGGCACCTATTGGGGTGTTGCAGAAGCCGGTGGTAAGAGCATTGGCTACACATCTTCCCAGACTCAGGAACTCACGGATTTCATCTCCAAGCAGAAGGATCTCTTCAAGAATCAGCAGAAGATTGAGGAAAAGAATATCCGCCTCTATCTTCGTGGTGACCAGAACGCACCGTGGGAGCGCTCTGCCACAGCCATCCGCTGCGCGGCCGCTGCCGGTGTGAACAATATCGTCTTCGGTACTCTCCCGTCTAAATAACTTTTAACACTTTATTAAGATATGGCAAGACATAAGCAACTTCAGACGGAGGAGCAGGGAGATCCCGAGATGAACATCTCGTCCCTCATTGACTGCGTGTTCCTGCTGTTGATTTACTTCATCGTGGCAACATCGCTCGTGAGTGAGAAGAAACTCGATATCTCCATCCCTGCTACAGAAGGACAGGCTTCCTCCAAGCCCCCGTTGGATCCCGGTAAGATTAGCGTCCGTGGCGATGGCACGACGTTCTGGAACAACGACCTGCAGGTTTCGGAGGCATACGATGCCTCCTTGGCCGATGCCAAGAAGACGGATCCCGCTGCCGCTGCGGCCTACAGCGCCCAGCGCAAGATGGAACAGCTGGTGGAGCAGCTCAAGCTCCTGAAGGACCAAGCTACCGCCATTGACACAAACCCCGTTGTGATGCTGGAGGGGTCTCCCCGCACTGCACACCAGCGCATCGTGGACGTGATGGCTGCCTTGGCTGAAGCTGACATTCATTCTGTTGGCCTGAGCACAGCTGTCGAGGAGTAACAGTCCCCCTTCAAATGCTTCAACCCCGGAGGGGAGCATAGCGGAATAGCCCGCAGCTCCCCTCTTTTTGTTCAAAAACTCTCGCCCGAACAAAAACTTTTTACAACAACCCCCAAAATCGTTTCATGAATAAATACACAACAGTTGCATCTGTGCTTGCAATGGCTGCGCTGAGCGCTCCCGTTGTCTGCCAGGCACAGGACCCCATGACTTTTTATTCGCAGATTCAGAAATTGTCAGCTGCCGGTAAACAGGCAGAGGCTGTGGAGCTGTGCGATAAGGTCATCAAGGCATACGGAAATCCGACCTCTCGCGTAGGTCAGCAGTTTGCTCACTTGGTGCCTTTCTTCTACATGCAGAAAGCGACGAACCTGTCCGCCATCGGTAAGTACGATGAGGCATGTGAGGCCTTGAAGGAACTCTACACGAACGAGAACTTCAAGAAGAAGGAAATGATTGAGCGCGCCAAGGCACAGGTGCCGCCCGATGGCTATGAACCGTTCCTGACGGTCGCCATGTTCCAGGAAGGCTACACACGCTTCCAGCAAGCCACCGGCAGCGAGGGTAAGCCCGGCGATCCCTCCAAGTTTGAGCTGGCTATTCCCGTGTTGGAAGAATATTTGAAGCTGTATCAAGCCGGCAAGGTTTCTGCCAAGGAAAAAGCACTCAAACAGGACGGCAAGATTTGCTTCTTGCTCATGCAGGCCAACCTCCTCAAGAAAGAACCGGATTTCAAGAAGGCCGAGCAGTTCTTGGAGAAGAGCCGCTCTGCCAAGTCCCCCCTGCCGGACAACATGGCCATGGGCGGTTTGGATACCGTCGTCAAGGTGGCAAGCGCCAACCCGCAGTACATTGACTGGGGGTACAAGGTGGTGGAATCCAACCCTGAAAGCTATGACTTGGGACCCGTGCGCTTGGCTCGCTATGGTGCACAGTTCCTCAACCAGGGCATCAAGTCCGCTTCCTTGGTGGACGGCGCTCTGCGCAAGGGCGATATGAAGACCGCCACAGCCGCTGCCCGAACCGAGATGAGCCTTTTTGCATTGATTCCTGATGTGATTGATGCCAAAATTGCACTGGCGACCAACGTGAAGCGCATGGGTAAATATAACAAACCTTTGCCTGATAAAGCTGCTGAAATCGTACTCAATGGAAAGGAGCTGCGCCAGCTCTTTAAGATGTACAACAAGTTTGAAGATAGCAACATGCAGGTGGAAGCATACGCTACCATCACCGCTGCCAACACTGCGCTGCAATTTGGCTCCAACCGCTTGGCTAAGGCCGGCTACCAAATCCTGCTGGATCGCTTCCCCAAACTCTCCCAGAAGGGCAAGGATGGCAAGATGGTGTCCATGAAGGACAAGAACTACTTCCAGTACTCTCAGCTTTGCCGCGCCACGGGGGATGAAGCTAAGGCTGTGGAATATGAAGGCAAGGTGGATGGCAGCAAGATGGGGGCCGATGGCACCAACACCATCTTGGTGAACACCATGGCCCGCCTCCTCAAGGAACAGAAGTGGGCAGAGGTTATCCCCGCTGCTGATGCCGTGATGAAGGCCTACAGCTCTGATCCTACCGGTGATCGCTACGTGACCGCTCAGTTCAGTAAGGTGGCTTCCTACTACAAGCTGCGTCAGTTCGACAAGGTGGTGAAGGAAGGCGTGGCTCTGCTGGATAGCGGCTCCCTGGTACCCGGCAAGATAAAAGAAAAGCAGGTGAATACCTATAAGAGCCAGACCATGTTCTTCGTGCTGGATTCCTACCGCGAGCTCGCTGTGTTGGATTCGGCCAACCTCGACAAGTGCTTGGAGTACGTCTCCCGCTTTACCAAGGAATTCCCCTCCATGGACATCAAGCAAAATCCGCTTGTGGCCAACGTGTACTACGACGGTGTGGACGCTTTGCTCAAGCGCCGTGGCCATGGTGATCCTACCGCCGATGCCAAGGACTTGGCCAAGGCTTTGGAATACTGCAACGTGATTGCGGAGAACTGGAAGGAGAACGACCTCTATCCCACTGCTCGCTTGCTTACAGGTAGCATCCTCATCAACGGCGAGGATGAGGCTAAGAAGCCCGAAGGTATCTTGGCTCTCGAAGAATGCGCCGATGCTTCCATTAAGCAGGGTGAAAAGGGTAAGAGCACCGCGGCCAATGCCCTCTTCTGGCTCGTGTCCTATGGACGCGAGATGAAGCGCGACGGCGAAAGCGATGCCGACCACAAGACCCGTGTGCAGGGCTATGCTGACCGCTTCTGGGCTGAGGCAGACTACGAAGGCAACCCCTATGCCCTGCAGATGGCTACCCTCGACCTGAGCCGAGCCATGGCTGATAATGACAAGGAAGCCTACACCAAGGGCCTCAAGCATGCAGAAGAAATCATTGCCCGCGAGGCCAATGCATCTGCCGCCAAGAATCAGCTGAATCCGGAACTGGAAAAGACCCTCAACTCCTATGTGCTCTCCTATGTGGATGGCCACAAGCAGCTGCTTGGTAAGGACCTCTCTCTGGAAGAAAAGGCTGCTCACTTCAACAACTTCCCCGGCATCTCCAAGGATGATAAGTACACCCACGCTATTTTGCGTATGGCGCTTCTCAACTCCATGGAAGAAGCCAAGAAACAGGCTAAGCGTGATAATGACGACAACTTGGAGGCTAAGCTGGATCGCGATATTGCCCAGACCTTCCGCCAGATGACGGATTCCTTCAAGCCCTCTGACCTCACCAACTTCATCTGCGTGCAGGTGGGTAACTATGAAGTAGACTACGCCAAGCGTCTGCCGGATCAAGCCAGCCGTATGGAAGAGCTCAACATGGCTCTGACCTACTTCGACATGGTGCTCAGCCGCAATAGCGACATGATTAACGAAGCCAACCTCGGCAAGGCCAATGCCTTGGCCCTTACCGGAGATGCAGGCAAGCAAGCAGAGGCCGCCAAGCTGTACATCCAGCTCTCCGGCAACAGCAGCAACGAGGTCTCCGGCCCTGCTCTCGTAGGTATCACCAAGCTCTACATGGACACCAAGGATTACGGCAAGGCTGTGGAGAGCGCCAGCAAGTACGTGAACAACCGCGCCAATCGCGGCGGCGACCGCCTCAAGATGATGATGATGCTTGGCGAAGCCTTTGCCGGTACCGGCGACGTAGACAAGGGCTTGCAGACCTACATGAACCTGTACAACCAGAACCGCGGCAACATCTCTTACTCCGCACCTGCTTGCAAGGCGATGATGGAGCTGATGTGGAAGCGCAACAAGCCCACCGAGGGCGACCGCATGAAGGGTACCTTCAAGCAGTCCGACCGCTGGCGTGCTTGGACAACGGGTCAGGACTATGTGACCCAGGTGCGCAAGGCCGGTATCGTGGAGAAACTCACCCCGGATGAACGCGATAAGTTCAACGAAGTGGTCTCGCTCGTAGCCCAGTACGCCGCCGATGGCGCTGTGCAGAAGGAAGACAAGGAAAAGAAGGCATTCCAAGCCAAGCTTGGTAAGAAGAAGTAAACCATCAAACCATTTCACACACAATGAAAGTATACAATATCGTAGCACTTGCACTGGCAGCTGTAGCAAGCTTTGCCGGCTCGGCTGTAGCTCAACAAAAAGCAGGCAATTCCGCCTTGGTAAAAGCCTACGTGCGGTTTGATGAAAAGGCCAGACCGATGAATGTCGCGCTGGAACCCAAGCAGGACGGCACCAAGTTCTTCTTCATCAACAAGGAAACTGAACAGATGATGGGTGGTGATGCTGCTAAGTGTGACCTCTTCTACATCCAGACTCCTGCGGATTTGGCTGCTGCTACCAAGACCTACAAGGGAGGTGATTTCGAAGCTGCCCGCAAGCAATTGGGCGCATGCAAGGAAAAATACAAAGCCTATGCGGGGCTGCCCGGCAACCCCTCCACCAAAGCGGCCGTGATGGAGCTGGAATGCGCCATCCGCCAGATGAAGTGGGAGGATGTGAAGGCCCTGGTGGCTTCCTTCTCCAACCCCGGAGCCCTTGAGTACAACGACAAGGCTCTCTACGAAGTGGCCAAGGTCATGGGTAGCGTGAGCGATGACCCCGGTGCACTCGCCGGAATCAAAGCCGGTGTGGATGCCGTGAAGGGAGATAAGTACATCAACTCCACCCAGTACGGCTGGCTGATGTATGCCCTGGGGCGCGCCTATGCTGCGCAGATTCCGGCAGACCAGCTGGAAGGCAACATCTCCGAAGCCAAGGTCGCAGATGCCAACTTGGCCATCGACACCCTGTGCCAAGCAGCTGTGAGCTCCCACGGCGCTGCCATGGAACTTCCCAAGGACGCCATGCTGCGTGCGGTGAAGATTCTGTGGGCTATGCCGGGCGTGAAAGATTACGTGGCACAGGCCAACAACATGGATGTGAACAAGTGGAACTCTGCTCCCTATAACTTCCGCGATGCAGTGGCTCTGGCCTACCTCATCAAGAATGTGTATATGCCCGATATCAAGGACAGTACCATCAATCGCTTGGCTTCTTTCCATGTGAATACGCTCGAAGGTAAGGAAAAACCCGGTTCTGACGAGAAGAAAGAAGACTAAATTTAACTTGGTCGCCGTTGCAGGGAGCACTCCTTGCAACGGCGCCGCACCTGATAGGCGGTTTGCAGTTTAAACGACCTGTAAACCGCCTGTTTTATGGACCAGAAAGGAGAAAAACGATGCAAGACATGTTAGTGCGGCTTTACAAGCTGCCGGATGGAGCCCCCCTGCGCGCACGCTTGGAAGAGCAGGGGATTATCATTCGCCGGTGCAACCCCTACGAAACTCACCTCCTGACCTCGTGGGTGGGACAACATTTCAGCCCAAAGTGGGTGAGCGAATGTGCCGTGGCCATGGCCCACCAACCCATTGGTTGCTTCATCGCAACACGCCAATCTCACATCATCGGTTTCGTGTGTGTGGATACGACGGCCCGTGGTTTTATCGGCCCGTTGGGGGTGGGAGAAGAAGCACGCGGCCTTGGGGTAGGCAGAGCGCTATTTGTGACGGGGCTTGAACAAATGCGAGCCCTGGGCTATGCCTATGCCATCATCGGCGGTGTGGGGCCGGCAGAATTGTACGAACGCTGGGTGGGTGCCACCTTTATTGAGGATTCCTCTCCGGGAATTTATGCGGATTTATTGCCCGAACCTCCCTCTCCCGAATCTTGAACTGCTTTTTTTCAGGAAATACGACACTTTACCTTGACAGAAGCAAAAAATCCTGCTAACTTGCAAAGCGTAGCATATCTTATTTTCCATGAAACGTCTCCTCCTCATTCCTTCGTGCGCCATTTTGGCCCTGAGCACTCTCACTTCCTGCCAGAAGGAAGAAAAAACAGCTCTCGAACTTTCGCAGGAACTTACTGCTGAATTGCAGAAAGTTGTCAGTTATAAGACGGCTGAGGCTGCGGCTCCCCGTGTCGAAGCGCTCAACAAGCGTTTCCAGAACGCCGGTGCCCGCGTATTTGCCGTGGGTGGCAGTGCTTTGTCCCGCAGCGCCGGTGAGGCCGGTCACGAGGGGGATGCCTATGCCGAATCCCTTGCAAAATTGGCACGTGAGGTAGGCCGTATCCGCGCCAGCGTGCCCGTGGCTACTGCTGATGGTGAAGTGGATCGCGATCGCTTGGTCTTGGCCGTGGGTGCTGCCAACGGTGCCGGTGATGCAGCCTCCGCAGCAGAACGCAAGGAAAAGGGTGTAGCCTATATGCACGGCGAGACCGAAACGAGCGAGACCCCCGGCAACTTTGCAGAATACTATGGCTCCGCTAAGCTGAAGGAAGCTCTTGAGTTCACGGTAGAACCCGGCAAGGCTACCGATGAAGTGGTGGAAATCCCCGAACCTGTGACGGTGGAAGAAGAGGAAATCCCCGCCGATGCTCCCGCTGCCGAGGAGGCATCCACGGATGAGCCCGCTGCAGATGATACCTCCTCCTCCGATGAGGAATCTACCGAGGAACCCGCCGCTACGGAAGAAAGCACCGAGGAGCCCGCCGCAGATGACTCTGCTTCCGAGGACTCCGGCTCCTCTGAACTCCCCTCACTCGACTTGGATTCTGATACCTCCTCCTCCTCTGATGAGGAATCCACCGAGGAACCTGCCGCAGAAGAAGAAGGTGGCGATGATGCAGGGGATTTGGAAATTGACCTCGACCTGTAATTTTCATCGGTCTTCAAAATGGTGACTTTATGAGGGCCGCACACGCCTCTGGGCGTTGCGGCTCTCTTTTTATGTAAGCACACCTGCGCAAAATCATGGCACGCTTGTTGTTTACCTGTGCATACGATGGGGCGGGTTTCCGCGGCTGGCAGAGCCAGCGTGGCGGAGAAACCCTGCAAGATGCCATAGAAAGTGCCGTGGCGGCTGTCGTGGGGCAGCCTTTGCGCATTGCTGCTTCCGGGCGCACGGATGCCGGTGTGCACGCGTTGGCGCAGCATTTTCACCTGGATGCACCGCCCACATGCCGCATGACACCGCAGAATTGGCAAGCCGCACTCAATGCGCATCTCCCGCCCACCATCCGCATCTTGGCCGTTGTGCCCGTGCCGGGCACCTTTCATGCCCGATTTGATGCAGCAGGCAAAGTGTATGAGTATCTCATCTGCCGCGAGCCGGTGCTAAGCCCCTTCCTGCGCGGGCGTGCGTGGCATATCCCGCATGAATTCAGTACCGAGGCTCTGGAGGCGGCGCTACATATATACATCGGCACGCATGATTTCCGGCGCTTTGCTGCCAGCCGTGGCAATGAACCGCAGCCGCCGCCCCCGGGTTTCTACGAACGCACGATTTACACTTGCGAGCTGTCGCAAGAAGGGCAGGGCATGCTGCGCTTGCGCTTCCATGGCAATGGTTTCATGTACCGCATGGTGCGTATGCTCGTGGGTACTGCGCATCAGGTCGCACGCGGGCGTATGAGCGTGCCTGATTTAAAGAAGATGCTTATGGAGCTCGATGCGCCCAAGACCCGCTTCTGTGCCCCGCCGGATGGCTTATACCTCACACGAGTGGAGTATCCGCTGCTCAATCATTGATAAAAACGCCCGCTTGGTTTGCACCAAGCGGGCGTGTGCTGTAAGAAATCACTCAGATTCGCCTGTCTGAATGTGCTTACATGCTCTTAGCATCTGCTGCGGGGGCGGGGGTGTCGCCGTCCGTCTTGGGGGTGGCATCCTTCTCGCAGCACTTCTTGCACATTTCCATGTACTCCTTGGCCTTGGCTTCGTTCTTCTCTACACCCTTGCCTTCTGCATACATGTGCGCCAAGGCGCGGCATGCGCGGGGATTGCCCTCAGCGGCAGCCTTTTCCAGTCCCGGCAAAGCATTGCGATACATTTCGTTGGCCTTAGCGGGGTCCTGTTCTGTATCGCCGGAGCCGGTATCGGTGATGTAGGCGATAGCGTATTGCGCAATCGGATCGCCGTTGGCGGCCTCGAGGGTGATCGTTTCAATATCCACCCATGCGGTGTCGTTATCGCCTGCGCAGGAAGATGCATTGCAGCAATTTTCTGCGGGTTTTGATGCATTACAAGCAGCATCCTTGCTTGAGGTTGTGTTGGTTGTGGTATCTGCGCCCATAGCGGCAAAACCGCTGAGCGCAACTGCTGTTGCTATGGCTATTGTTTTCATAGACCGCCAGCTTCCATCTACCTCACCTTGTTTGCAAGCAAAATTTCTATCTGTTTCGGCTACTGATTATCAGCGAATTGTAAAAAAAATGAAAAAAATGTGAATTTATGATTGACGTTCGGTGAAAAGTCGTGTATAGTTTCCCCGCTTTTACGTCCTGTTGGACGGTCTGGAGCCAACGCTTCTGTAGCTCAGGGGTAGAGCGCATCCTTGGTAAGGATGAGGTCGCGGGTTCAAATCCCGCCAGAAGCTTTCCGGCTCATGCAAGAATACAAAGCAGCCCAACCAATATACTATTATGGCCAAAGAATCATTCCAGCGCACCAAGCCCCACGTGAACGTGGGCACTATCGGTCACGTTGACCATGGCAAGACTTCCCTCACCGCTGCAATTACCAAGGTTCTTGCAGAGCAGGGTAAGGCAGAATTCAAAGCATACGATCAGATTGACGGTGCTCCCGAGGAACGCGAGCGTGGTATCACCATCTCCACCGCTCACGTTGAGTACGAGACTGATAAGCGTCACTATGCTCACGTTGACTGCCCCGGTCACGCTGACTACGTTAAGAACATGATTACCGGTGCTGCCCAGATGGACGGCGCTATCCTTGTTTGCTCCGCTGCTGACGGCCCCATGCCCCAGACTCGTGAGCACATCCTCCTTGCTCGTCAGGTGGGTGTTCCCTACATCGTGGTGTTCATGAACAAGATGGACCTTGCTGACCCCGAGCTCGCTGAGCTCGTGGAGATGGAAATCCGCGACCTCCTTTCCTCCTACGAATTCCCCGGCGATGACATTCCGATCATCATGGGTTCCGCTGTGAAGGCTCTCGAAGGTGATCCTGAGTACTGCGCTAAGATCCTTGAGCTCATGGACGCTGTGGACGAGTACATCCCCACCCCCGAGCGTCCCACCGAGAAGCCCTTCCTCATGCCTGTGGAAGACGTGTTCTCCATCTCCGGTCGTGGTACCGTTGCTACCGGCCGTATTGAGCGTGGTATCATCAACAAGATGGAAGAAGTGGAAATCGTGGGTATCAAGCCCACCGTCAAGACCTCCGTCACCGACATCGAAATGTTCCGCAAGCTCCTCGACAAGGGTGAAGCCGGCGACAACGTGGGTGTGCTCCTTCGCGGTATCAAGAAGGAAGACATCGTTCGTGGTCAGGTGATTGCCAAGCCCGGTTCCGTGACTCCCCACACCTCCTTCGAGGCTGCCGTTTACGTGCTGACCAAGGAAGAAGGCGGCCGTCACACCCCGTTCTTCAACAACTATCGTCCCCAGTTCTACTTCCGTACGACGGACGTGACCGGTACCGTTACTCTGCCCGAAGGCACTGAAATGGTGATGCCCGGCGACAACGTGACCATCGGTGTTGAGCTCATCACCCCCGTGGCCATGGAAGAAGGTATGCGCTTCGCTATCCGCGAAGGTGGTCGTACCGTGGGTGCCGGTAAGGTGGCCAAGATCAAGGCCTAATCTTACAAAGCCTTTCATTCCGGGCGGCTCATCCGCAGATAAGTTGCCCGTGGTTTTTGGGGGGTGCCTGTAACAACGGGCATCCCCCCAAAAGAACCAAAAATCAGAGCAAGGTAAAAGGGTATTAGCTCAATTGGTAGAGCAGCGGTCTCCAAAACCGCGTGTTGGGAGTTCGAGTCTCTCATACCCTGCCAGCCTTCCTCTTTTTTTTTCTGAAAATTAACCACAAATCTCACTTCACCATGTTCCGCAAGATATCCCAATCCATTTCCAACGTAAAAGGTGAGCTCAAGAAGTGCTCCTGGCCTTGGGAAAGCGACCCGAAAGTCAAAGGGTTCAAAAAATTCCGTGAGTTGTGGGGTTCGACACTCGTGGTGCTCATAGCCATGGTGTTGCTTGGCGCATACGTCGCCTTTTTTGACTACGTGATGGCTCAGGTTGTGAGTTGGGTCATCGTACACCTTTCCTGATATAAAAATCTTTTTTGCTGGCTATGTCCCGTCCTTACGAACGCAAATCCGGCTCTGAATCTACGCGCGTCATTCCTGATGCCAAAGATCAGTGGTACGTGCTTCACGTGCTCTCCAACAAGGAGCGCCGTGCGGTGGAAAACCTCAAACGCCTCTTCAAGGAAGATGAGGAGATGGGTGCCCTTGTCCAGAGTGAACCTCTTGTCCCCACCGAAAAAGTGGAGGAAATGCGCAACGGTAAAAAATACGTTCAGGAACGCAAGCTGTACCCCGGCTATGTGTACCTGAATTTTGCGCTTCGCCGCCCCGATGGCGAGCTCAACAACGATGCTTGGTACAAGATTCAGGCTGTAGACGGCGTGATTAGCTTTGCATGCGGCCGCTCCAAGAAGCCGCTTCCCATGTCTGCCAAGGATGTGCGCGACCTCATGGCTGAAATAGCACGTCGCAGCGAAGGCTCCCGCCAGAAGATTGTCTTCAACGTGAAGGATGAAGTGGTGGTGCTTGAAGGCGCATTCCAAGGCGAGCGCGGCATTGTGGAAGAAGTGGATACTGAGCGTGGGCGTCTCCGTGTGGGCGTGACCATGTTTGGCCGCTCCAACCCGCTTGATTTGGACTACACCCAGGTGCAACTTGTGCCTGAGGATGAGCGAGGCGGTGCTACTAAGGCATAATTTGATATCAACAATTTTCCCGTGGCCTGCGCAGCTGAGAAGTGAGGCAGGCCGCAAACAAAAACAAACAAAACCATGGCAAAAGAAGTAGTTAAAGTAATCAAACTGCAGATTCCCGCAGGTGCCGCGAATCCCTCGCCGCCCGTGGGTCCTGCTCTTGGTCAGGCCGGTGTGAACATCATGGGCTTCTGCAAAGAGTTCAACGCTAAAACTCAGAAGCAGGCCGGCGATGTGCTCCCCGTCGTGATCACTGTCTACAAGGACAAGTCCTTCGACTTCATCACCAAGATGCCCCCCGCAGCGAACCTTCTCAAGAAGGCTGCCGGCATCCAGTCCGGCTCCGGTGAGCCGAACAAAAAGAAGGTCGCTAAGATCTCCAAGGATAAGTTGATGGAAGTTGTCAATATCAAGATGCCCGACCTCAACACCACCAATCCTGAAGCTGCCGCCCGCATCATTGCCGGTCAGGCTCGCCAGATGGGTATCGAGGTGGAAGGCATGTAACCCCTTCCTGCAGGAGGGAATCCTCATATTAACCCGAACGTACTGCTAAATATATGTCTACAAAACGCTCCAAGCGCTACATTGAGGCAGCCAAGCTTGTTGACTCCAGCAAGAACTACGCTGTCGATGAAGCTGTGGAACTCATGAAGAGCTTCCCGGCTCCCAAGTTTGACCCCACGGTCACGCTGTCCTTCCGCCTTACGGTGGACCCCCGCAAATCCGACCAGATGGTGCGCGGCTCAGTTGCACTGCCCCACGGTACCGGTAAGAATGTTCGCGTCATCGTCTTTGCTCAGGGTGAAGCCGCTCAGGCTGCTCTGGAAGCCGGTGCCGAAAAAGTTGGCCTGGAAGACCTGATTAAGGAAATCCAGGGCGGTTTCCTTGATTTCGACAGCGCAATCGCCACCCCGGACGCCATGGCCCAGGTGCGTAAGATTGCACGTGTTCTTGGTCCGCGCGGCTTGATGCCCAACCCCAAGACCGGCACTGTGACGGATGATACCGCCAAGGCCGTTCGCGAGGTGAAGGCCGGTCGTGTTGACTTCAAGGTCGACCGCAACGCCAACGTTTCTGCTGCTGTTGGTAAGCTTTCCTTCGAGAGCGACAAGCTCGTGGAGAACGCCCGCGCTCTCATCGGCGCTGTGGTGAAAGCTCGCCCCTCCGGCGCCAAGGGTGCCTACATTGCCGGCGTTACCATCGCCAGCTCCATGAACCCCGGCGTGACTATCAGCCCGGTTGAATACTCTAAGAACTAAACCCAAACCACAGATACGAATATGAGCACTGAGAAAAAAGTGAATGCCGATAAGGGTATTATCATCGACGGCCTGCTGGAGAGGGTGAATGCTTCTCCCTTCTTGCTGGTGATTGATTACACCGGCGTGACCGTGCCCGAGTTTACCAAGCTCCGCGCCGCTTTGGCCGAAGCTGGTGCCAGCTGTGTCGTGGCCAAGAACACCTTCATGGCCAAGGCTATCTCCCGCGCCGGTTTGCCTGATATCACCGCCTCCCTCAAGGGCCAGACCGCCTACATCATGGGCGATAGCGATGTGTGCGCAGCTGCCAAGGCTGTGAATACCTTCGCTAAGGCTTCCAAGAAGACTGCCTGGAAGACAGGTATTCTCGATG
>Ga0233362_1000024_pt1 | contig 45130 bp, 33 predicted proteins | sample ElkDunMinimDraft_22_FD_180674 | JGI IMG/M metagenome (GOLD analysis project Ga0233362, IMG submission 180674) | Fecal eukaryotic communites from dung pellets of Tule Elk in California, USA - Elk Dung C1 | ecosystem: Host-associated > Mammals > Digestive system > Large intestine > Fecal | place... | reverse complement strand
TTGAAGTCCATATCGCCGTAGAAGTCCTCGGAGCCGATGATGTCCAACAGCGTCTTGTAGCGCTTGGGTTCGCGGTCGCCAGCCTTCTCAAACTCTGTCACCAAGCCCACGGAGATACCGGAAACCGGGCGCTTCAGCGGCACGCCTGCGGCAAGCAGGGACATGGTGCCGGCGCACACGGAGGCCATGGAGGTGGAGCCGTTGGATTCCATGATTTCGGAGGAAACACGGATGGCGTAGGGGAAGTCGTTCTCGTCGGGGATGACAGGGGCGATGGAGCGCTCAGCCAGAGCGCCGTGGCCGATTTCGCGGCGGTTTTGGCCACCGAAACGACCGGTTTCACCCACGGTGAACGGGGGGAAGTTGTAGTGCAGGATGAAGCGTTTTTCATCCACGGAGCCGGTATAGTTGTCCAAGTATTGTTTTTCTTCCACGGGTGCGAGGGTGGCCAAGCAGAGGGACTTGGTTTCGCCGCGGGCGAAGATGGCGGAGCCGTGCACCACGGGGGGCAGCACATTGACTTCTGCCTGCAGGGGGCGAAGCTGCTTGATGCCGCGGCCATCAGCGCGCTTGTCGTGCTCCATGATGGAGATGCGGAAGGCTTTTTTCTGGATGTATTCGAATACCTGCTCCACGTCGAAATCCGTAGCCTCGGGGTAAGCAGCCTTGATGGCGGCTTCCACCTCATCGCGCAGGGCGCCTACTTGCTTCTGGCGTTGAATCTTGTTGGGGGCGTAGATGGCTTCCTCAATGCGGTCACCGGCGATTTGGTAGCCGATTTCCAGCAGTTCGGGCTTAGCGAGTGTCAGCTCATACTCGCGCTTGGGCTTGCCGCAGATGCCGCGCAATTCTTCCTGTGCGGCGCAAATCTTGGCTACGTTTTCCTGGGCGTAGCGCAGGGCTGCAATGAAGTCTTCTTCCGGCAGCTCATCGGCAGAACCTTCAATCATGATGACTTGGTCCTTGGAACCGGCATACACTAAATCCAGGTCGGATTCAGCGCGCTGGCTGTTGGTGGGGTTGATGATGAACTCCCCGTTGATGCGGCCCACGCGCACAGCGCCTACGGGCTCGGCAAAGGGAAGGTCGGAGATGACACAGGCGGCAGAAGCGCCGTTGATGCTCAGGATATCCGGCTCGTTCTCGCCGTCTGCTGCCAACAGCAGGGAGATTACCTGAGTGTCGTAAAAATAACCCTTGGGGAACATGGGACGCAGGGGGCGATCCGTCATGCGGCATGTCAGAATCTCCTTCTCGGTAGGACGCCCTTCGCGCTTGAAATAACCGCCGGGGAACATGCCCGCAGCAGCAGCCTTCTCCTTGTATTCTACAGAGAGGGGGAAGAAGGTCTGCCCCTCTTTAATCTTGGTCGCGCTCACGACCGTGACCAATACCACGGTGTCGCCGCAGCGCACTGTTACAGCACCATCGGCCAGCAGAGCCAGCTTCCCGGTTTCGATGGTGATGGGGTTTGCGCCAACGGCGCACGATACGGAATGAATACTCATTTTTATTGTCTTTCTTTGTCTTCTTGTCGCCGGCACCTATCTGCACCGCCGGAGACCGATGCCGGCCAAATCTCCATTGGTTGGGGGGGCGTTGAATCTCCCCGGGGAAATGGGCGTGGTTGCGGTGTGATGCCGCGGTGCGACACGCCTTCGCGCCTATTCTACACGCAAGTTACCCGCATAGCAAGCTAATAATTCGGGAAAGTGCGGATTGAAACATTGAAGGATAAGCTATTAAGGGGGAGTTCGGGAGGGGCGAGAGAGGTATCTGCGGGGGGAGAGAGCTCCTTAGGGTTTGCAGTGCAGGGAAAACTGTTTCAGTACATCGGTGTGGAGGTATTCCGCTGCCACTTGGATGGGAGTTTTGCCTTGTGCGTCTTGCAGGTCAGGATTCGCCCCCGCGGCTAGGAGCAGGGGGATGAGGTGCGGCAGGTTGTAGACAGCGCAAGAATGCAGCGGGGTCCAGCCGTCGCAATCAGCCAGATTGGCATCTGCACCTGCGGCCAGGAGGATCAGGACGTTGTTGGGGCAGGCTGTTGTTTTATCTCGGCATGCAATGACCGCCGCATGCAGGGCCGTTACCCCCTCCGTGTCATCTCGGTAGTTGATAGATGCGGATGCGCCGGCTGCCAATAAAATACCCAAGGCTTGCTCGCAGCCGCGCCAAGCGGCTATTTGCAAGGGGGTATAGTTGCCGTCCACGGGCCGATTCACATCCAGCCCTTCCTCAAGCAGTATTTTCAACCCTGTGGGGTAGGGACTGTAAATGGCCTCTTGAATATCAGAGGGAATATCTGCACGATAGTGCGCCCCGGCAGCATAGAGAAGGCTTGCCTGCTCGGGGGATATGTCGCTCAGGTGAGTCAGCACGCTGCCTTCTGCGTTGTGCGCATTCACATCTGCCCCGGCTTGCAATAAAAGCTCGATGAGGGCACCATCGCGGTGGCAGCAACGCATCATCGGCGTAAAACCGTGGATATCTGTGGCATTGGGGTGGGCTCCGGCTTCCAAAAGAGTTTGCATCATTGCAACTGAATGTGCGTGGTGAAGCGGGCGCTCACCTTCATGATTCAATGGCTCATTGGGGTTTACCCCGGCTGCCAGAAGTTGCTGCGCTAAGTCCAGATTGTCACCCCATGTGGCCAGCAGCATCGGTGATTGTTGGTGGCAGTTGCGTACGCAGGGATTGGCCCCTGCGGCCAAGAGTAGGCGAGGGCGGCGTGAATCGTACTGCGTGGGCGGGAAGGTCCAAGGCCAACTATGGCAGATGAGGGGAGTGTCGCCACGCTTGTTGCGGGCGTTCACCATCGCCCCTGCATCCAAGGCGCATTGCAGCAGCTCTGCTTCGGCTTGCACGTTGAATAAAATGCGCGTGGCGATAGCTACTTTCTTTTCCGAGGGAATATGGGCCAGTATCAAGCGGCCAATGTCGGCACGCCGCGCATAGTCGATAAGCGGGCGGTTCCCTTTGTTGTGCGCTGTGGGGGCAGCTCCTGCCGCCAGCAGCTGTGCCACTGTCTCGGTGGCATCATTGGCCGCTGCCAGCATCAGCGGGGTGCGGCCTTTGCCATCTCGCGTATCGACTGCCACACCGCATTCAAGTAGTCTGCGCACGCGCGAGCTGTCTCCGCACCATGCGGCATAAAGTAACTGTGCTTCCGGGGTCATGTTAGGAATCATTTTCGGGGCTCATACTGCCACCTGCGGGCAGTATAGAGTTTGCCGGAGGGATGTTCAAGGCTTAATTTGACAAGAGTAATTTGAAAGGGAGAAGGATTTTCCGCTTCACAGGGTGGTGTAAAAGGTGTAGAATGAAAGGGAGATGAGCGAGGACGAGGCTACAGGAACGATTCGGTTGAAGGATATGGCTGAGGAGGCGAGGCCTCGCGAAAAAATGCTTCAAAAAGGGCGTGCTGCGCTGAGCGATGAGGAGTTGATAGCCATTTTTCTGCGCACGGGGCTGCGAGGCTGCAATGTATTGGAACTGGCGGCGCGATTGAAGCGTTCTGCGGGGTCTTTGGTGGCATTGGGGCGCATGGAAGCGAGCGAAATCATGCAATGTTGCAAGGGGATAGGGGCGGCAAAGGCTGCTACACTGGCAGCGGTGTTTGAACTGGGGCACCGCGCTGTGGCAGAGGAATTGCAGAGAGAGGTGATGACGGAGCCCGCTACGGTGTACCGGTATTTGAGCCCGGAGATGTTGTCCTACACACAGGAGGTGCTTGTTGTACTGTTGTTGGATGCTAAGCGGCGCCTCATACGCAAATGCGAAGTGGCAAAGGGGACCGCCGGCATGGTGGTATCGCACCCACGGGATATTTTCCGCGAGGCTATCAACTGCAATGCGCACGCAATTGTGCTGGCGCATAATCACCCCAGCGGGGATCCTACCCCGAGCCGGGCAGATAAAGAGCTGACCCGCGTGGTGACCGATGCAGCAGAGCTGCTGCACATCCGCTTTATCGACCACGTTATCATCGGCGCACCCGGAAATGGGTGCAGTGTGCCTTATTATAGTTTTGCATCACACGGATTGTTATCATGAAGGACTACCACACCCACATTCCCGGCCCCCATGGGGGCTTTCTTTGCGCTGTCACGCGGGCAGATTGGGAGAAAGTTGCTGTTGCGGAGGGGATGACTCCGTGTTTTGGCGTACACCCTTGGCATGCGCACGGGGTCGATGCAGCCGAGATAGCGTTTGAGCTGGATGATTGGCTGACGCGTTACCCGCACGCGGATGTGGGAGAGAGTGGGTTGGATGCATCTGCCCGGCACGCAGAAACGCTGGAGGCGCAGCGTTTGTTGTTGCATATTCATTTGGGGGCAGCATTTCGGCATGAGCGCATGGTGCACCTGCATGGGGTGCAGGCTTGGGCGGAGCTGCTGGATATTTTGCGCCAGCGTGCCCGCACGAACACCTTGCCACGTGTGCTATTGCATGCGTGGAATGGCTCGCACGAGCTTGCCCGTGAATTTTTGAAATTGGGGGCTATATTTTCCGTTGGCTTGCGGGAGCTTTCGCACCCCAAAGCTCAGGAACGCTACGCCCGTATCCCGGCCGATAAATTATTCCCTGAGACAGATGACCACCCGGAGAACTGGGAGCGCACCTTGGCTTTGCTCACGGTGCACAAAATGCGTTTTTAAGGTAGGCCGATTTAACCACCGACGGATTCCAGGAAGTTCTGCATTTCTTCTTGATCGCTCAACTTGGCTTCCTGCAAGGGGGTGACGCCGTTGTGGTCTTTGGCCTTCAGGTCGGCACCTGCATTCACCAGCAATTCGGCAATTTTCAAGTGGCCTTTCTTGGCGGCATAGTGCAGGGCCGTGTATTTGAAATCATCTCGCGCGTTGATATCCACGCCGGCATCAATCAGCGCCACCACTACATCCTTGCGGCCCATGACAGCGGCTTTGTGAATGGCCATGTAGCCATAGGAGTCTTTGGCTTTTGAATCAGCACCGGCTTCCAGTAGCGCGATGACGGCTTGGTCGTTGCCGCGTTCAATGGCGCGGTGCAGGGGGAGAGCCCCGCCCTTGCCTCTGGCGTTTGCATCCACACCGGCTTGGAGAAGCAGGCGCACAATGCGGTGGTGGTTACTGCCAATGGCGTGGAAAAGCATGCTGTTGCCTTGGTTGTCTTGGGCGTTGTAATCCGCACCTGCTTGCAGAAGCAGCTCAACTGCTACTTCATGCCCGTGGGAGATGGCTTCGCACAAGGGGGTGGTGCCGGATTTATCCTTGGCATTGACGTTGGCTTTGGCCTCGATGAGTTTGCGCAGGAGCCCGGCCTTGCCTTTCTGGGCGGCAATGTGCAGCGGGGTGCGCTGGTTGCGGCCCGGCAGGTTGGGGTCAGCCTTGGCATCCAAGAGCGTGGAGATGATGTCTGCCTCTTCTCCCATGATGGCGGAAAACAGCAAAGTATCACCCCGGCGGTTGCGGATGTTCATGTTGGCACCTGCTGCGGCGAGCACTTTGAGCACCGCTGCATGTTTATTGTTTGCGGCGAAGAGGGCGGGGGATTCTCCTGAATCGTTGGCTAAATCCGGTTTGGCTCCGGCGGTGGTGAGTGTACTCACTACGGAGACATGGCCGGCGGTAGAAGCTTTGTGCAGCGGAGTGGTGCCGTTGCGGTCTTTGGCGTTGGGGTCGGCTCCCCCCTGAAGCAAGGCTTCTACTACAGTCAATTCTCCTTTTTCTGAGGCCACATGCAGGGCTGTACTGCCATCTGCGTTGGTGGCATTGGGGTTGGCTTTTTTCTCCAACAAGGTTTGGATCATACCGGCGGAGCCATTGGTTGCAGCACAGCTCAGCGGGGTGAGCCCATGGCTGTTGCGAGCATTCATATCAGCCCCGGCATCGGCCAACACAGCAATATGCTCTGCCAGTTTGTGTTGTACTGCTACATGCAGAGCGGTGTCCCCGTTGTTGGAGGTATCGTTGAGCCCTGCGCCTGCTTTGGCTAATTGGCCGTAGGTAGACGGTGTTAGCTGAGCCTTGACCCCTACGTCAAGTTGCAGCAGCTTGACGATGTAGGGATAGGCTGCTATGCTTTCTACCCCATCCAATCGGCGCCGATTGTGATTATTGATTTCTGCTTGCAATCGAGCCAAATCCGGGTCTCTTACCACGTAGTCTTTTGCCAAGATGCCCTTTTCGGTCTCGTAGGCCAGCGGGTCGGGCTCCCCGCTCATACACAGGATGCTCCCCGGTACAATGATGAGCAAGGCACCTAGGCCTATGAGCGCCATCCTGACGCTTTTATTTTGCAATAAACGGGCTGCTTGCATGATGTTGCGGGGGATGATGGGGGATTAGCGTGTGAGTGTAGCGGTGATTTCGCAGATATAGAGCAGGTGCAGGGGATTATCCTCTGCATACCATTGCGGGGATACTTCGCTCCAATCTAAGAAATCCGCCTCCTGCATGGAGGTGCAGAACATCTTGCGGCATTCCAGCACCAAGTCTGCATCTTCGTATGCCACCAGTCCGCTTTCCGTGGTGATGGGGTTCAGAGCCGTGTTGGCCATCTTATCCACGTCTTTGCCGGAGTTGCGCCCGCAGAAGAGGAGATCCTTGCGGTATGATTCGGGCATGAAAGAGAGGGTGAATGACGGGTTGGCATCTATGTAGCCGCGCGTGTGGCGGTTGGGGCGCACAAAGACGAAAGCCACGGGGCGGTTCCACAGGTAGCCCAAACCGCCCCAGCTGGCGGTCATGCAGTTGAAGTCACCGGGGGTGCCGGCTGTGATGAGCATCCATTGCTTGCCGATGAGCCGGGCAGCATTGGCTTGCAGCGTCTCAAAGTCGATGGTTTTCATGGCGCGGCTTAGCAGTATCGGCTGAGTACATATTGCAAGATGCCGCCTGCGCGGAAGTATTCCTTCTCGATAGGCGTGTCAATACGCACGATGAGCGGCAGCTCGAATGCGGCTTCTCCGGCAGGCTGTACCACGAGGGTGGCGGCAGAGCGCGGGGGCATGTCGTTGCTCAGCCCGGTGATGGAGAAGGTGGCATCCTTCAGGTTGCGCACTCGGTCGTAATCTGCCGGGTTGGCAAAATTGAGCGGCAACACGCCCATGCCGATGAGGTTGCTGCGGTGGATGCGTTCGAAGCTCTTGGTGACTACGGCTCGCACTCCCAGCAGGCTGGTGCCCTTGGCTGCCCAGTCGCGGCTGGAGCCCATGCCATAATCTTCCCCGGCCAGGATGATGGTGGGTACACCGTCTTTCATGTAGGCCATGCCCGCATCGTAGATGAACGTGAGGGTGCCGCAGGGTGCGGCAATATCCGTATCGGGGGCGGAGACGCTGCCCGCGCCGAAGTAGAGGGTGTAGCCGCCCTCCACGCCTTCGGTGAGTAGGTTCTTGATACGCACGTTGGCAAAAGTGCCGCGAGCCATCACCAAGTCATTGCCTCGGCGGGAGCCGAAGGTGTTGAAATCCTTGCGCTCCACACCCAGGGAAGCCAGGAATTTTCCGGCGGGGCCTGTGGGCTTAATGGCACCGGCAGGGGAGATGTGGTCGGTGGTGACACTATCGCCGAAGATGCCCAGCGGGCGGGCGTTGCGTATATCGGTAATATCGCCCTTTTGCCCATTGAAACCATTGAAGAATGGCGGGCGGTGAATGTAGGTAGAGGCATCATTCCAAGCGAAGGTGGCCCCTGCGGGCCCGGCTACACCATCCCACTCCGGCACATGGCCGCTGTAGCAACTGGTGTAGTCCTCCGGTGTGCTGGCGCATGCTTGGGCTGCGGCAATTTCAGCGCTGCCGGGCCAGATATCGCGCAGGTAGACGGCGCGGCCGTCTGCTGCCGTGCCCAGCGGTTCGTTTTCCATGTCAATATCCACGCGCCCGGCCAGAGCAAAGGCAATGACGAGCGGGGGAGACATGAGGAAATTGGCCTTGATGTGCGGGTGGATACGAGCCTCGAAGTTGCGGTTGCCGGAGAGCACGGAGCAGGAGACAATGTTTTCTGCGATGACGGCTTGCTCAATGTCCTTGTTGAGCGGGCCGGAGTTGCCGATGCAGGTGGTGCAGCCATAGCCCACGGTGGAGAAGCCGATGCTGTCCAGCGCGGCGGTCAGGTCATTGTTGGCAAAATAGCGGGCGGCAATGCGGGAGCCCGGTGCGATGCTCGTTTTGACGTGCGCGGGCACTTGCAGGCCCAGTGCGGCTGCTTTTTTGGCGAGCAGACCGGCGGCGAGCATGAGCCCATCGTTGCTGGTGTTGGTGCAGCTGGTGATGGCGGCCACGAGGATGGAGCCATCTGCCAAGCCGATGTTGTGGGTGGTGTCGGCATCGGGATTGCCGGCATCGCCATGCATGGTCACGGGGATGGGGGTGGTGTTTTGCTCCTTGCCATAGGTGGTGGTGCAAATTTCGGCAAAGCTGCTCTTGAGCTCGCTCAGCGGGATGCGATCCTGCGGGCGCTTGGGACCGGCCACAGCTGGCACAATGCTCCCCAAATCCAGCGTCAGCTCGGTGGTGTAGTCAATTTCACCGGCCATGGGCATGCCGAACATGCCTTGGGCCTTGTAGTAGGCTTCGTAGGTGGCCACGTGGTCTTCCGGGCGCCCTGTGGCGCGCAGGTAAGCCGCGCTGGTGGCATCAATGGGGAAGAAGCCCATTGTTGCGCCATATTCCGGTGCCATGTTGGCAATGGTCGCGCGGTCCGGCAGGGAGAGGCTGGCCGCACCCTCGCCAAAGAATTCCACAAACTTGCCCACCACGCCCTGCTTGCGCAGCATCTGGGTGATGTGCAGGGCCAAGTCGGTGGCGGTGACACCCTCGCGCAGCTTGCCCGTCAGGTTCACGCCGATGACCTCCGGCACCAGGAAGGTGATGGGTTGCCCCAGCATGCCGGCCTCGGCCTCGATGCCGCCCACACCCCAGGCCACAATACCCAGACCGTTAATCATAGTGGTGTGCGAATCGGTGCCCACCAAGCTATCCGGGTAGTATACCCCGTCTTTTTCCATGACACCGCGCGCCAAGTACTCCAGATTTACCTGGTGTACAATGCCTGTGCTGGGGGGTACCACGGAGAATGTTTTGAAAGCTTGCTGTCCCCATTTCAGGAATTCATAGCGCTCGGTGTTGCGCTCAAACTCGCGGGTCAGGTTCTTTTGATAAGCAGCGGGGAATCCGGCCCAGTCTACCTGTACAGAGTGGTCTACCACCAAATCAACCGGCACCAGCGGCTCCATATCTGCCGGGTTGGCACCCAAATCCTGTACGGCTGCACGCATGGCTGCCAAATCCACCAGCAGGGGCACACCCGTCAGGTCTTGCAGGATGATACGCGCCACGGTGAAAGGAATCTCATAATCCCCCGGCTTTTTGGCGTTCCACGCAGCCAGGTTGGCTACATCCTGCTCGCTCACCTTGAGCCCATCGCAGTTGCGCATCAGGCTTTCCAGCACAATGCGGAGGGAGATGGGCATGCGAGAGATGCCGGGGTATCCCTGCTCCTGCAGGGCGGGCAATGAGTGAAACTGGCCGGTCGTTCCTTGACCTGTGGTGAATGTGCGTATGGTATCCATTGTGCTTGAATAGCTGATAGTAGTTCGCGGGAAGTATACACCCTCCCACTTTTATTGCAAGCTGAAAATGCGTGCCGAAGCACACCCTACGCCGTTTTTTTTCGATGAAACGTGGCTGTAGGCTTATTCAATATAGCCGATGAAGGGTAGGTTGCGGTATTTGCCGTTGTAATCCAGCCCATAGCCCACCAGAAAGAGGTCCTCGCACTCTAGGGCGGCAAAATCTGCCTCGTATTCCACGTTGCGGCGGCCCATCTTGTTGACGGCTACCACAGAAGCAACCTTGGAGGCACCGTTGGCCAGCAATTTTTCACAAACACCTTTCATGGTGAGCCCGGTATCCAGTACATCATCCACCACAAGCACACGCTTGCCCTTGCACTCCGGCAGGGCACTGTGCCATTTGAGCTCGCCGGTGCTGTCCGTCCCTTCATAGCTAGAAATGCGGATGGTTTGCAGCTCAAAGTTGGGGGGTAAACAACGCAGTAAGTCAGAGGTGAACCAGATGGCGCCATTCAGCAGGCAGAGAGAGACAACCGGCTCATCCGCCCCAAAGAAAGCCTCAATATCACGTGCGGTTTTCTGTACGGCTTCTTGGATTTGTTCGGCCGTGTACAGGGTGAGGATGTTCGTTTCTTGGGACATAGTATGGATGAAAGTTAGATAGTAGTGCGCGGAACGGTAGCACGCCTCTGATTGAAAGTCAAGATTGAATCTCAAACGCCTTATGCGCAGTCTGCATTATTTGTTTCATTTGACTGAGATTCGCCATGCAAAGCTGCATACATTTTGTCCCAATAGGGGAAAAACTTGAAAAACCACCCGATGATGAACCCCGTGCTCACGGCACAAATGAGCGAGCCCTCGCGCACGCCTGCTACCTCACCCAGCAATATCAGCGAGGCTACCACCGCGATGAGAATCATGGAGCAGTCCAGCCCCACTTTTACCAAGCTGAAATTCCAGCCAAAGGTGCGAGTGAGGGCCAAACAAAAACCCTCTGCGGAAAGGGGAACCAAATCCGCTTTCACATAGGTGAAAATACCAAACGCACCAATCACGCAGCCAATGAGCGTGTATACAATGGACATGGCGTAGGTGGGCTCCGGCAGCTTCATGGTGTAGCTCAGGCATACGTTCAGAAGAGTGCCCAGCAGAAGCCCCATGAGTATTTGCAACAATTGCACCGGTTGATATTTGCTGCGCAATAGAAGAATCTGCATCAGCACCAGCAGGATGTGGATACAGATGAGCATGTTGCCCACGGAGCAGAACTCGTAGCCCATGCCACCTTCTCCCGTCCCCAGCGTCAGAGAGGCCACCAAAGCCGGGCTGGTAATGGCATCTGTACCCAAATTGGCCAATATGGTGAAAGCAATCCCCTGCGCCAGCAGGTACAAGCCCAACATAAGACAGATGATACGTGCCCCCAGTTCCCCCATGCTCTTTCTCGGTGCCATGCCGCAATTCTACTTCTTTAACGGGTAGAGAGCAAGACTAAAAACGACTGAGGGGGGGCACAAAAACCGCCGAGCGTCAGGCTCGGCGGTCTTGTTGAAAGAGGTTTGAGAAGTTTTGCGAGCTTTACTCGGCAGCAGCTTCCTCGGCCACCACTTCACCCTTGACGGTGAGTTCCACCTTGATGGTAGCGGTAACCTGAGCGTGAAGCTTGGCGGGCACTTCATAGGTGCCGGACTTCTTGAGGGGCTTCTCAAGCTCGATGCTGTGGCGGTCAATCTCGATACCGAGAGCGGCCAAGCCTTCAGCAATCTGCTGGTTGGTGATAGCGCCGAACACCTTGCCGTTCTCGCCGGCCTCAAGGGTGAGGCTGACCGTGACGGCGGCAATCTTGCCGGCAATCTCCTGGAAGTTGGCGAGCTCAGCGGCTTCGCGCTCGGCACGCTTCTTCTGGAGCATGTTGATGAAACGCTGATTGGCGGGGGTAGCCTCAAATGCCAGACCCTGGGGGATCAGGTAGTTGCGACCATAACCGGCCTTCACGGTAACGAGGTCGGCTTCACAGCCCAGACCTTCAATCTTTGTTGCGAGAATAACTTGCATGTTAGCCATAACTCTTGTAATTTGGGTTTGGTGAGCGGTTGAGATACACCATTGCCGCTCATTTGTCAAGCACAACTTTCATTGTCCGGCTAAAAAAGCAGCTGCAACAGCTGGGTAAACGCATTTGATGATGACTTGTCGGGGTGATTTCCCCATTTCAAATTTGACATTTCAAATTATTATCATCCCACAGAGGTTCATTGTAGGCTTTTAACACAAGGTAAGGTGTTGATATGTCCATATGCTTCTTGTCATTCCTGCAAAATAAGGTTTAGAACCCGGCCTCTACCCCGGCAGAGCCTTTTAGGCTCCGGGCTTCGAGACTCGCCCTGCGCCTTGATTGGTGGCGCTTTATGTCACCCGCTCGCTCACGCTCGCCCGCTGCGCGGCTCCGGGGTTCCGGTTTGTTATTTGTTGGTGAGCAGGGGGCAAGCCCCCTGCCTAATGCTATGCCGCCCGTTGAACGGGCTCAACATGAGCGCGCACGCCGTGCGCGGGTGGGAAATTCCCCGCGGCGGGAGCCGCGGCAAGACAAGAGCCCCGCATCTTGCGGGGCGGCATAGTAATAGCCAGGGGGCTTGCCCCCTGGACACATCACCCACGATACATACGAACCCCGCCAGCCGCGTCAGCGGGCGAGCGTGAGCGAGCGGGTGATATAAAGCGCAACCCTAGGGGTGGAGGGCACCGGCCCGGAACGAAAAACGATAAGCCTGCCATATAACATTGCTTTATGGGATAGCAATGATTTCAAATTGCACATTGAAATTAGAGGCGCTGTCGCGCAGACAAATGAGCGTTCTATTTCATCTTCTGCGCCGAGAACTCAGCGCCGCCAACGCCAGAAAACAGAGCGCGGAGGTAGCCGGTTCGGGGATGATGACGTTGCGGAGATAGACGGCGCGCTCGTCTGATGAGTACGAGAGGTGTTCTGCTCCGTATTCGTAGCCATTGTAGGTAAAGCGGATATCCTCACTGTATTCCAAACGATTGACCCCGGAGAAAAGGAGCAGGACGTATTCCTCGCCTATGAGAGTGGGCGCTATGGTGGAGCTGAGGGTGATGGCTTCGGTACCTGCGCTGAGGTTGAGTAAGCCGCCATCCAAATCAAGAATACCTCCATACATGGCATAGGAGCTGCCGTTTTGCAGGGTGAGGGTGCTGCCGCCAAAATAGCCGCAAACGGTGGTATGTTCGACGAGTTGTTGCAGCGTCTCCACCATCATGGGGGGAGAGGCCAAGAGGAGGGAAGTATCGGCATCCCCCGCTTGCAGGGTGGTGCCGGTAGCAATGTTTACGTCTACTTGGTTGAGTACACCGCCTTGGCTCAGTACAACAGTGGCTCCGCTGTGTGCAGTGGTGCTCAGAGAATCGCCCTCCAGCATGGCTTGCTGAGTCACGATGAGCCGCCCGTTGTGGAGAGTGGTACTACCGTTGATGGTGCTGTGGCGCGAGGCGGCGGCATCAACGGAAGCAGTCGCGTTGATGGTATCGGCACCGGTAAAGATGATATCGCCGCCTTGCTTATGCGTGGTGCCGGAGCTATCCTTGTAGTCCGCATTCAATACGAGAGCCGGGGTTTCCTCGTTTGCGGGGGAGATGAGGATGGAATCCCGGAATTCAACAGAATACCCCGTTGCGGCTGAAAATTGAGCATTGTCGGCACGGAGACTGCGCAAGGTCGTGAGGGCTCTATCTTCATCATACACGCCGTTGTTGGCAAAGATGACCCTGCCTGCATTGTTGCGGATGTGGATGGAACCATCGCTATCGATAGCGGCGGCACCGGAGCGGGAGCCGTTGCCGGTGATGGTGATATCGGCATTGTCGCAGAGGAGGATGTGGGAGCCGCTTTCTGCGCGAATCACTCCGCCGGCTTTGGCTGCATAGTTTTCCTTGGCGGTGATGCTGCCGCTATTGCCGCAAAGGGAAAGCAGGGCAGAGCTGCCCTCCAACGAGATGACACCCCCGGAAGCTTGCAGGGCAGAGTTTTGGTTCAACTCGACTGCCCCGGAGTTATCGTGCAGGTACAGAGCGCCGGCTGTGCGGATGATGCTTGAGTACACCATTTCCTGCCCGGTGAGGGAGACCCCGGCATTGCTGCTGATACGGGCGGTGGAGCCGGATTCGCCGTAGAGTACGCACATGTCCGTATCATCGCCGCCTTCCAACACAACGGCGGCATTATTTCGGAGATTGAACTCAGCGTTGCTGCACACATGAATGGCCCCGGTGCTTGACGCATTGTTGGTGAAGGTGATGCTCCCCGTGTTGTCGCAAATATCAACCACGCTGCCGCTCATGGCATAGATGGCGCTGCCAGCCTCGCCGGTGTTGCCGGAGAAGATGATATGGCCGTTGCCGGAAAGAGAGACAGTACCGGCAGCATAAATGCCGGCACCATGGGTGGCTGAATTGTTTTCAAAGGAGACACTGCCATTGCCTGAGATAGAGCCGGAGCTGCCTGCGGAGAAATAAATGGCGCCACCTTCTGCCGCCTTATTGCTGCTGAAACTCACATTCCCTGTGTTGTGGCAAATGTCTAGGGTGGCATCGGTGCTGAGGTAAAGCGCCCCGCCCAAGGCTCTGCCGCCACTTGTGCCGATGGTGCTGACCTCGTTGTCGGCAAAAGTCACATTTCCCATGCCGGCAGTGTTTTCTGTGCCGTTGTGGTTGATGGCGAGGTGTGCACCGCTGGCCAGGAAAAATGCACCGCCCAGCGCATAGGCCGGGTCATTATCGTGCTCCCCGCTGCGCCCATTCTCCAGCACTTTGCGGTAATCTGCGGTGGCGGCGTTGGATTCGATGGTGATGTTGCCGCTGTTTCGCTCTATCAAGAGTTCGCCGCCGATATAGGCCGCACCGCCCCGCGCTTCGCAGTCTGCGTGCAGCGAGTCTTCCGCAAAATTGAAATCTACATCGGCGGTAGCCTGCACCGTGTTTCCCCTCAATTGCAGATGCAACAGGTTGTCCGATAGGGAGCTACTGCTGTTTTCCGCCAGATAAAGTGCCCCACCCTCGGCTCGGTTGGCTACCAGGATGCTGTTGCTATCCAGCGTGATATTGCTTGCGGTAGCGGAGATGTTGAGGGCGGCGGCAATGTATGCCGCGCCGCCTTGGCCCACTCCTTCCACATCCGTGCATACGCCTTGGTGAATGCTGCTGTTGCTCAGTGATACCGCACCCTTGGTATGGCTGATATTCAGACGCGGGGTATAGATGGCTCCGCCGTATGCGTAAAAATCCTTATAACAATAATTGGTGTCGTGCTCGTTGATGCTGCTGATGTGTTGCAGGGTAACACTTTCGTTGCCGGCAAAATCAACCAAGCCGGAATCAGAGTTGTAGACGTGTATGGCACCGCCAAACACGCTGATGGTGCAGTCGGTCGCACCCCAATCAGAGCTGTCGTATGTGATGTGCGAAAATGTGACTGCCCCGTTGTCCTGAAAAAGGATAGTCTTATAATCCCCGGCGCTGATGACACCGCCATGAGCCTGCGCGGTTGAATCTTTCTCGTCACCACCAATGTCGGCCCATTTGTTAATCCAGCGGGTAAAGCTGATATTTTTCAGATATTGAAAAGTAGCACCACAGTTGTGCAAAGGCTCGCCTCGCTCATCATCCTCACCGTAGAACGATAAGTTTACGGGCGCGCTTGTATCGGCAGAGGTAAAGACGTATTGGCTGGAATGGTAATAACTGCTCGCATGCTCCGGCATGGCCAGGGAAATATCCGCATGCAGTACCATCTCATACTGCTCGTTGATATCCCGTGCTTCTCCCATGTCATTGCTGTTGTATACATCAACCCGTGTTTCTCCATAGGCCAAAGAAACTAGGGCCAAGCCAAGCAGCAGATGCCGGGGTGCTACTCTCATAGAACCTGTCGTTTATAATCTGGAAACGGCAGATAGAATAGCTGCCGGGTACAGAATGTGCTCTTGCACCTGGATGCGCGCGTGCAGGGTGGCAGCAGTATCATCCGGCAGCACGGGAACATACGCCTGCATGATGATTTCGCCTGTGTCCATGCCCGCATCGACGTAGTGAACCGTGCAGCCTGCCTGCGTGGCCCCTGCTTCCAAGGCTTGTTTCCAAGCTTCAACACCCGGGAAAGCGGGGAGCAGTGCCGGGTGGATATTGAGAATGCGGCGGGGGAAAGCACTCAGCAGCGGCTCCTTGACCAAGCGCATGAAACCCGCCAGGCACACCAAATCTATTTTAAGTTCGGTGAGTTGTTGTGCCAGTGCTTCCTGCACCTCCAGCGGGAATTTGTTCTTGTAACCTTGGCAATCCATCACCTCTGCACGCACTCCGCGTTGGCGGGCGCGCTCTAATATGTAGGCATCCGGGTTGTCCGAAAGGACGATGACCACCTCCGCATCCAAACGCCCGTCATCAATAGCGTTGAAGATGGACTGACAATTGCTCCCGGAACCGGAGCCCAGTACTGCTAAACGAAGACTCATAACACCCGTACTCTACCGCAGCTGCTTCGGGAAGTCAACTCTGTAAACAGATATCCTGCACAATCAGGCAATGCCGAGAGCCCAGCGCAGGTACTTGAGTGATTCGCCCCAGATTTTGCGGTTGGTGCTGCCGAGAATGACCACGATGACAGCGCGGCCATCTTTGGTGCCGCAGGAGATGAGGCACTTGCCGGCAGCGTTCGTGTAGCCGGTTTTCATGCCGTGCACCCAGGGGTGGCTGCGGAGCAGGCGATTGGTGGAGCGCACCATGCGCACGCTGCCGTCATTCTTCACAAACTCGTACTCAGGGATATTGATGCAATTGCGGATGATTTTGTTGTTGTAGGCGTAGCAAGCAGCCAAGGCCATGTCATGCGCGGTGGAGTACTGCTCTGCGGGGAGTCCGCTGGGATTCACAAAATGAGAATTATACATACGCATGCGGCGCGCGCGCGCATTCATGAGGCGGGCAAAGTTTTCTACGCTGCCGGCGGTGTCGCGAGCCAAGGCCACGGCCAAGTCATTGAAGCTGCCCGTGAGCATGGCTTGCAGCAAATCGCCGCGGCTATAAGTATCCCCCACTTTCAGGTTCATGCGGATGGGGGGTGTGCGGCGGTCGGAGGCATCAATGCGAACCATGCGGTGCAGATTGCCGGCATCGCAAACGCACAGAGCAGTGATGATTTTTTGGGTGCTGGCCACCTGTCTGCGTTCATTTGCATTGTGGGAGTAGATGATGTTGCCGGTGCGGGGGTCGATGACGCATACGGCAGCGCAATCAGGGCGTGGGGCAGGGGTGGAGGGCTGTGCCAGCGGGCGGGCGGGCACGCGCGCTGCACGGTTGGGGCCATACACGCTCTGTGCACTCGCAGGAATGGGCGCTTGGGTGTGAATAATCGGTGCGCGGTGCTCTCCTGCCCAAGCTCTGTACGGTGCTCGCGGTGCGTTGGCGTACGTTTGCTGGCACCCACTCATCAACATTGTGGCACACAGCATAGCAAAAAGGGCAAGATAACGCATGGCGCAAAGTCTACCCCAGCCCCCTCTTTTTGGCAAGCTTTTATTGTAGCATCGCCTTGTAGGTTGCCCCTCGCACCTCACTCCCTCTTCGCTGTGGCTAAGTCCCCGTTTCGCGGGCTTGGAATTTCCTTTCAACGCCTCACAAACGAACCGCTCTAATCCCGATTTGCTGAAGCAAATAGCGGGTGAGCAGTTCGCGCAAGAAGGCTGGTTTTGCATGCCCCGGCGGGGGGGGGCTTTGCGGAATCTTGTCATGATACGTAGCAATGCGCTCAATTTGCGTTTTTCCTGCTTTTCCTTCTTGACATGCGGGGGCTATCTGCTATGCTTGCACCATGATAGTTCGAGGAAGGACTGTCTCTTCCTGCCTATAAACTACACATAGACCCCTCTTCCTAAATTACATCCATGAAATTACACCTCCCCTCAAGACTTCGTAATGCCGTCCTTGCATGCATGACAGCAATGGCAGGCATTTCTACCACCTGTGCTACCGGAGCGCTTGTTGCCGGTATTGTGGCTTCATCTCAAGCTTATGCGTTTGATAATGATGACTACTGGTGGAACGGTTCAGATGATGGCGCGCACCGAGGTCAGACAACGGTTGTTACTTCGGAGCATAACCTCATTATCACCGGTTGGAATGAAAATACAGACGCTCATAAGACTGAGACTCAAGGCGCTAATAACCAGCGATATGGTGATACGTACCAGTTAGGTACGATTACCGTTGAGGATGGGGGCCAGTTCTGGATTAATATTACCAATCTGAAGGTTCCCAGCCAAACCACTAACTTTAAGAAGCTGGGTGGTGTGATTACCCTGAAAGGTCACGATTTTTCGGATGAATTTCTTGACGAGAATGGGCAGCCTGTTGAAGATTTGGGCGATGTGGCAAATGATGATTGGAGAGCCAAGGCAACAGTAGTCTTCTATGATGGTTCTTATAACTTTGAGGACCAGATGAATATTGATGGCTACGTGTATATGTACAACGATTGGGGCGGTAGCCAGCAGTTCACCAACCTTACATCCATCAACACGGATGATAATTCGGACGTGTTGGTGTTCCAAACGAATCGTACAAATACGAAAGCTATCAATTACACGCTCAATTTTAATAGGGATAAGGCCAAGAAATCTCCCAACTTCAAGGCATTTAATGGTACCATTATTGTGCGCAACCCTTATGATGACGGTTTGCCCAATGATAACCCCCGTGACTTTGCTAATTTGGTCATTACCTCAAGCGATGTGATTGGTAGTGGGGTGACCTACCGCTTCGAAGGCTTCCAGACTGCTTTGCATTTGAATGCGCAGAATCTCTACATTCCCAACGTGGAGGTTGGCTTTGCACCGGATGGAGTCAATGGTGACCCGACCTTGCGCAGTAAGACAACCGGCTCACAGGTGCGCCAAACAATCGGTCATTTGCACATGGAGGGCGTAGGTGCGTTGCTCCGTTCTGATGGCGGCTCTGTGGCTTGGACCATTGGTAGCCTGACGAACGTCGGTGATGTTGAGGATGGTGCAACCTCATCCATCGATGAAATTTTGGTTCTCTACAATGGTACCGAGGGGTATAAGCCCAATATTCTCTACTTGAATACCCCCAACAAAACAATCACCGAAAGTGATGGTACTGTGACGAAGAAGGGCTTTACCGGCCATGTATGGCTGAGTGATTACTTCCTCAACGATGTGCCGACAGAAGAACACGGTGTTTTCCAAGACTACATTGAAATCGGTCATCCGGATGCTTTGGCCGAGGCCACATTGTCATTGATTGGTGACTGGCAAGCCTACACCTTCCGCGGTGATGATGACGTACTTTCCAATGATGACGACTACTCCTTGGAAAACTACCCGGTATTGGCCATTAACACGACGGATGTCAACATTGGTGCATTGCAGGGTTCCTACCTTGGCATTATCATGTCCGGTACGGCTCCGATTGATGGTACGGAAGCCAATCCCAGCACGGCAGTTGCTCCTGTGAGCTCGGCTGCTACGGTGACGCTGCATGTGGGCTCCATCGGCGAGGCTGATGATATTCACTCCTACGCAGGTGAAATCCTGAAGAACGTCAACATCGACAAGCAGGGTCTTGGCAGACAAGTGATTTACAACTTGGAAAACGACCCGGCTCGTTACATTACCGTCACCTCGGGTATATTGGAATTGGGCTCTGTGGGTGATTTCCGTCGTCTGTCCGTGGCGAGTGGCGGGCGCGCTGAGGTGGGCCTTTCTGTGAGTTCCACGATTAATACTTGGGGCAAGATGCAGGAGTTTGTATACTTTGAAGCGTTCGATAATGGTATTGACCTGAGCGATGCTACCAAGATTTCCGGTAACGTGGTGCTGACTGATAAGCTTTACAACCGCGACAACCGTGAGGACGCAGCAGATGACACCATCACGGTGCTCTATCTGAACCCGCAGCGCTATTCCGGCAATTCAGTAACACTGGTGGATGCCGACTTGGCCGTATTCGACCCTGTCACCGGCAGTGCAGCTGATTTGAGCAAGATTAAGACCATTACCGCGACAGAATCCTCCTCCTTGGTGTCCGCATCCCCTGATCACCACGGCGTCATGTTCGACCCCAACATCGTGGTCAATTCTGACATTGTGATGAAGGGTAGGCTGAACTTCATGGCATACGGTTCTCTCATTCCCTCTCAGTATGCGGATGGTGACTTTACCTTCCAAGCATACAACACGACCTACACCGGTGCCATTACATCTGAGCCCTACATGACCACCAATTTCTACGGTGAGAGTCAAGAGGTGACAACCTCCTCCATCTATAAGAACGGCTTTGGTAAGGTAACGCTGGCCGGCGATATGTCTGAGTACCGCGGTATGCTCATCGTGTACGATGGTACAATGGCTCTGAGTGGTACCCATGGTGCGGAAAAGAACTTCTCCACTGTGATGCTGCGCGGTGAGGCCAAGGCTCACATGGAAATTGTTGATGGAGCTCATGTCAGCACGACCGCATTCCTTGATACGAGCTACAAGATGACGGCACGCGTGCACTGCGAGACCTCTCTGCACATCGGGACAGGTGCTACCCTTTCCATCAACGGTGAAAATGCCAAGCTGAACGATGATGCTAACGACAAGCCCGGGGCATGGGAAGCCGCTACTTTCCTGGTGGGTAGTGGCTCCCACATGGACGTGCAGATTGACGGTACGCTGAATATGACCCGCGCTTCCTACATCTCCGTCACGGATGCGAAGACGCAGAAAGGTGAGGTAACGCGCAAGGATATTCACGTGAACAATGGCGGTGTGTTCAATGCTAAGGGTATTTGGCTGCAGTCTTACAGCTCTTCCCCGGATATCACCACCACCGTGCATGTACACTCCGGTGGCACGCTGAACCTCGGCTCCGAAGGCATTGGCCACGCAGACGTATCCGGTGCCGGTGCAGTGAAGGCCGTTACGGATAATCACCTCATCATCAACTTTGAAGATGGCGCAAAACTGGGTATTCTCAATGATACTGAAAGCTGGTCAACCCAGCGTGCGATGCTCTTTGACGGTCTTGTGACGGTGAATACCCAAGGCTTTGTTGCAGAAGAAGGCAGCACAGTCAACGGCAGCGCCAAGATGATTACCTTGGGCAGCGTGCAGACCGTCAAGGACGGTGCCGGTGTGGTCAAAGTGGGTTCAGGCACCTTGGCTTTGGGTGGTGGCTCCAATGTGGATCAAGCCATCGTGAAGGATGGATACCTGTCCGTCGCCAAGATTGGCAATAAGTACGCAGCTACCATTGGTGATGTGAAGACGGAAGACAACGGCTCCCTCTTGTTCGACCTGACAGATGCAATCGCCGTGAACCAGACCTCCGCGATGGGGCAGGCCCACATGGTGATTACGGGTGAAGTGGACGGTATACTCAACGTAACCGTTCGTCAGGGTGAGGAAGATTACAACGGTAATCCTGTTGAAATGAACGGTAAGACCTTCGGTATCATCTCCTCCGCCCCCCCCGCAGCTTCCAACGTGAATCTGATTGCCATGGTGGATGATGGTTGGACGGCTGAGTACTTCGTCAATAGTAACACCGGTTGGGGGTATGTGACCATCAACAACACGGGCTCAACCTTGGGCAATGACGCCCTTCTCACTTGGGCTTCCACAGATGGCGAATCCAATTTCTGGGGCAACAGTACGGAGAAGAATTTCTTGGAGGATGCAAGCAGCACCGATACGCGCCGCTTCACCAACAATTCTGCTGTTTCCTTCTCCCAGCCCGGGGAAACAGTCACCATCCTGGATTCTGTCTACGTGACAGACAAGACCATTGACGGCACAGACCATGCCGCCATGACAGTGGCTAGCAGTGGCTATGAGTTCACCGGTACGGGTAATATTGTAGGCGTAGGTGGCACGCTGAAGGTTGAGGATGGTGTGCATGTCACCTTCTCCAACACGGGCGGTGTATACTTTGAGAACGGTGTCACGCTCGGCAAGGGTGCAACCCTTCGTTTGGAATACCTCAATGATACCTCCTCCAACTGGGATGCCCTCGTCACAGGTGAAGGTGCGCTGGAAATTGCCACGGGCGGTATCCGCGCCAACGTGCTGAGCAGCGTGATGGGCGACAAGGTCACCACGGTGAGCTTGGACAACAATACGACCATCGAGCTGACTTCCTACAACCCCGGAGAGGCTGCCAAGCTGGCTGCGGCTGATACCGTGGTGGTGAAGAAAGGCTCTCGTCTCCTGCTGAACACCCGTACGAACTCTACACTCCTTGAAGAGGGCGACACTCTCTACTTGGCCGGTAAGGGTGTCCCCAGCGAGAAGGAATTCGACTTTAGCACAGAAGCAGCCATCACCGTAGGCTCCTTCACGCATGCAAACGTTGCGGCAGATGTGTCGTTGATGGATGACACAACCTTGTACCTGCAAGGTGGCAGCTCACTGACCTTTGGCGGCGAGTTCGCCAGCAATGGTCGCACGCTGACCTTGGCTGGTGAGACAACAGCCTTTGAAGGTAACTTCGGTACCTTGATTTTGGAATCTGCCGATTCTTCTCCCATGGCCGGTGATATCAAGATGGGCGTGGGCTCCAAGCTGGGCTTCAATTTGGATGACACCACCCAGAAGATTACCAACGATATCAGCATGAACGGCTCCACCCTTATCGCCCGCAAGGATGTAACCTTGGCCGGTGATATTGCGGTGAAGGGTGCCAGCCGCATCGAAGTCGACGACAGCATGTCCATGACGCTGGATTCCACTATCTCCGGTTCGGATGATGCCTCCATCACCCTGGTAAGTAAGTTTGGCAGCGCCACGCCCGGTGTAGTGGAACTGACGGCAGATAACACGAGTTACGATGGTAGCTGGATTGTGATGCCCGGGCACGTTTTGGTCGCCAACAATGCCAACGCACTCAAGAGCGCTACTGTGGTCGGTACCGATGAGGTGACCACCGAATTGAAGCTGGGCGATGCTGCCGATTACTACTACGCAGACGGCTTGAACAAGAAGCTCAACATCAACTCTGCAGATGGTACTGCGAAGACTCTGGAGCTGAACGGCAACGATGTGTATGATAACACAGGTAAGATTGGCAAGAATGTCTCCCTTGTCATGAATGGCAACGGCTCTCAGACCTTCTCCGCAGAAAACAGCTTTGCCACGGATTACAATGGCTGCCTCACGGTGAAGGACGGTATGCTTGCTTTCCGCAATGCTCCCACGAGCTATGACACAATCGAGCTTGCCGGTGATGAGGCTACGCTTGGTATTGGCTACTATGACTACACCACCCCCGGCAAGTACGGCACCTATGTGGCCAATGACTTGGGCGTGACCAACGGACAGACCCTGCTTGTGACGCAGACCGGTGCCATGATCAATGGTAACTTGGCTCCCACCTCCGGCGGTCAGATTACGCTCGGTACTGTGGATAAGACCTGGGCTGCCAAGGGTGGTCTGAACATGTATGGCCAGGCTCTCAAGCTGAATAGCTCCGACCTGGCTGCGCTGACGGTCAATCTGTCTCCCTTCCTGCAGGAGGGTGATTATGTGGAACTCTTCACTCACGTGGGCGAGTTCAACGTGGACGGCAAGATTATGACGATTGATGATGAACTGGGCTTCTTGGAAGACTACTTCGTCTGCGATGACATCAACCTTGCCCGCGCTCAGCTGGAACTTACCGCCTCCGGTACGCTGCGCATCAAGCTCATCAACGATTCCGACGGCATCTACTACGAATACCAAGGTGGTGGTGAATGGAACAACGATGGCGCCAACAAGATTTGGTCCACCAAGGATGAGCAGGATGCCGCCTACTCCTACGTGTCCGGTGCCGCTGCCTACTTCACCAATGACCAGAACGAAACCGTGTCTGTGACCGATGACATCGTGGCTCGTGAAATGGCCGTGAAGAATGGTAGCTACATCTTCGACCTGACAGAAGGCAACGACCTGACCATTACCGACCGCTACTACGAAATGGAAGGCGGCGTGGCCACCTTCCAGCTGAATGCAGCAGATACCACGGATGCCGCCGGCAACCCCGTGTCTGATGGTGCTGAGCTGATAGTGGATGCCGGTATGGGCGATATCTCCAACACTGTGGTGCGTGGTGATGGCAACACCGCAAACCGCCTGATTTTGGGCGGTACCACCAGCCTGAGCGACAACGCTCGCTTTGAGGATGTGGACCTGTTCATGGACGGCGAAAACAGCCAGCTGAACTTGGGTGACACGACCGAGACGGAGATTCAGGCTCTGGGTGGCGAAGGCTCTATTGCCGCAGACGGAGGTGAACTGACCATCTCCAACGTGAAGGACGGCGTATTCGTGGGCTCGCTCGTGGCGGCTGACCCGGACAACATGACCCCCGGTGCCAACACTCTCACCATTGAGGCTGGCGATGCTTCTAAGAAGCAGATGTTCTCCAACGTCACCATGGATGAAAGCTGGAACTTGGTAAACAATGGCGTGCTTGACCTGAAGCCTACGGATGACAGCAAGCTCAACAGCCTGACCTTGGGTGGCAACTCCACCACGATTCTGACTGTCAACACCGATAAGGAGCAGCTGATGGGGCTCACCGAGCTCTCTGTGGAGGATGGCGCTAAGGTGACACTCAACAGCACCGGCAATGCTCCCATCATGAGCGCTCCCGGCACCCCCGGCACCAGCCACACGGTGCTTGGTTCCTTTGCCGATGACGGCTCGCTGAATCTCGGCTCCATGGATTCTCTGGAAATTGAGATTGGCACCGGCTCGGCCTTCCTGATGGTGGACAAGACGAAGCCCATCACCTTGGATGCGGTGTACAACGACTCCACGGGTAACTATGACTTGGTGCTGAAGGCTACCGTGGATGACACCAACCAGTTTGCACCCTTGGTTGAAGGTGAGACCAACGCTTCGGCCGGTGCAGACATGCTGTGGTCCCCCGAGTCCATGGAACACATGGCTGCAGAACCCGATGGTGATTTGGCACAGGCCTTCAATGCAGTTGCCAACATGGCTACAAGCGCCAATGTGGACAAGGACGCTATTGCCCAGGCCTTGGCCGCTGTGGCCGGTAGCAGCACGGCTGTGTTGGGCTCTGCCTTCTCCGCTGATGTGGAACGCCAGCTCAAGGCTATCCGCAACCGCACCACCACCATGGGTGTGAACCAGTGTGAGGTCAACGAGAACATGCCCTACTACAACGCTTGGATCAACGCCGAAGGCAACCACCGCGAATTGGATGCCGATGGCTTGGCAGCCGGTTACACCCACGATAGCTGGGGTGGCACCGTGGGCTTTGATGTGGACGTGACACCCTCCCTGACCATGGGCTTGGCTCTTACCGCCATGTACGGTGATATAGAGTCCGACGGTGCAGACAAGGCTGAAGGCGACTTCGACACCATGTACCTGAGCGCCTTTGCTCGCTACGCCCGCAATGCATGGGTGCACACCTTCGTGGCTACTGTCGGCCGTGCAGATGTGACACTGGATCGCACCGTGAATGTGGGTGGCTACAGCTACAACACCACCGGTGAGACGGATGGTGTGGCTTTCGGCTTCATGTATGAAGTGGGCCGCGTCTTCGCCATGAATGAAGAAGGCACCACCTGCTGGCAGCCTGTCTTCAATGTGGCCCTGCGCAACAGCAGTATCTCCGGCTACGAAGAAGATGGCAGCGATGCCGCTCTTGCCGTGGGCGATCAGGACTTCACTACCGTCACCTTCGGTGTGGGTGCTCGCATGCAGACCATTATCGGCGAAAACCTGTACAACCGCACCTCCATCTTCGAAGCTCGTGCTTTGCTCAAGTTCGACGTAGGTGATACCGAGGCTGAGGCTACCACCGCTATGATCAACGGCAATGGCAAGGAGTACGCTATCGAGGGGGCCGAGGTTGGCGAAATCGGCGTTGAAATCGGCGCCGGCGTGACCATCCCGGTGGGTGCAGAAGGTGGCTCCATCTTCATGGATGCCTCTGCCGATATTCGCAGCGGTTACACCAACTTCAACGGTACCGTGGGCTATCGCGTGAACTTCTGATAACGGAAGATACCGCAAGACTTCCTGTCTCGCCCCTGTTGCAAGTTCGCAACAGGGGCGATTTGCTGCCCGGCAATCATCGTGTGCACAACACGTACTTGACAGAGCGCATCCAATAAAGCATAATCTGACGTAAGATGAAAGAGTATTACTATCTGGATATAAATCGCAAAGTTCACGGTCCCCACACCATGGAGGAGTTGGCCGCCCTGCTGAAGAGTGGGACTGTGGACCGGGATACGGAGGTATCCGCACCCGGTGATGAACGCTGGGTGCCTCTGGGTAGTTTGGAGATGCCGGAGGCGGTAAGCGGGGCGAAGTTGCCGCCCATACCAGCCATGGCAGGTGCGCCGGGCAAATGCCCCAGCTGCGCATCGGAATTGAAAACCGAGGAGGGGGCTTTGCCTGTGCGGTGTCCGCAGTGTGGGCGAGTGCTGCGCTCAGCCAAGGGCGGTTTTTTGGGCAATTTGGTGCTGCCTTTGCGCCAGTATGCCAAGTTCAGCGGGCGTGCTACACGTGCAGAGTATTGGATATTCACGCTGATTACTCTTGTGTTGATATACGCCTTGTTTATCGGAGGGATGGTGATATCGTTTGCAGCGATGATGGAAGGTTCGGCGGGGCTGCTCAAATGGGGTGTGCTCATTGCCTTGGGCGGTGTCGCGGTTGTGTGCTTAGTCTTGATTGTGCCGCTGATGAGTGTGCAAGTGCGGCGTTTGCATGATGCAGGCTTTTCCGGCTGGTGGTGGGGCGCGGCTTTTTTGTGCAGTCTGGTGAGCACCGTGGGGGTGCACATCGTTTGCCGTGACGAGCAAGAGCAGATGAAGCAGCTCATGATGCAGAGATTGCAGGAAAACGGAGGGGACTGGCTGCAAGCCATAGATGTAGCGCTGGAGAGTGCCGGTTCTCCTGCGATGACTGCTTTTAGCTTAGTTAGTTGGGTAGGCCAAATGCTGTGTTTGGTGGTTTTTGTGCTCAGCTTTTTTGATAGCCAGCGTGGCCCCAACAAGTACGGCCCCTCCCGCAAATACCCTATGGGTTAACCCTTTTTACTACGATGAATTACTATTATCTTACCCAGGAAAAGAAACCTCTTGGTCCGCTGCCACTGGAGGAATTGTGCCGTATGGCGGAGAGTGGAAGCATCTCTCCTTTTGTGCTGGTTGCCAAAGAAGGGGATGCCGCGTGGCGTACCTTGAAGGTGGTGGCTATGGAGCAGGGTATCGAGCTCAGCGTGGGAGACACTGCCGGTGCATGCCCAACCTGCGAGCATCCGATTATTCTCCTGCCGGATGGCACGCTCCCGCTCTCGTGCTCCCATTGCGGGCGAGCTTTTCGCCCCGTTGAGGGCAGGGAAAATAACCTGTGGTACAACTTCACGCTGGCGCTGCGCCAGTATGCTAAGTTTAGCGGGCGCGCTACGCGCCAAGAGTATTGGAGCTATGTTCTGTTCTCCGTCTTGCTTTCCTTCGTTCCTCTGTTTGCAATCATTATGGTGGCTGCTGTCATTGCGGGCATCGCCGCAGCGCAGGGAGAAGAGAGTGTCGCTGCCATGGTGATAATAGGTATGGCGTACATTGTGAACTATGGACTTTCGCTGTTTTTCCTGCTTCCTTCGTATGCGGTGTGGGTGCGTCGCCTGCATGATGTGGGGTGGTCCGGCAAATGGGTGCTGGGATTCATTTTAGCCATCGTGGTGGCGTTGATGTGTTTCCTTGGTGGTGCTGTCGCGGGGGGCGCTTCGGATGAAGGAGTGAGCGCGGTGACCATCATCTTGTGGAGTGTGGCCGGGTGTTTGTACATATCCGCCTTCGTCGTGGCCATTATTACCTGTGTGCTGACGTTCTTTGATAGCCAGCGCGGGCCGAATAAGTATGGCCCCTCTCGCAAGTATCCCTTGGGTTAAATCTATGCTTTATTATTACCTCACCCCCGAAAAGAAGTACTGCGGGCCGCTGTCGCTGGCAGAAATGTGTGCCATGGCGGAGCGCGGGCAGCTTCCCCCCGCTGTGTTGGTGGCTAAGGAGGGCGATGCCGCTTGGCGTCCTTTGTCGGAGGTGGCTGCAGAGCAGGGAATCAAGTGCAAGGCAGTGCCGGTGGCCGGCTCCTGTCCCGGCTGTGGGCAGTCTATTGGCTTGCTACCGGATGGCATGCTTCCGCTCGCGTGCCCCCACTGCGGGCACGCATTCCGCCCATTTGAGGGCAGGGAACAGAATCTGTGGTACAATTTCACACTGGCTTTTCGCCAATACGCCAAGTTTACCGGGCGTGCCACCCGCATGGAGTTTTGGAGCTTCATGCTCATTTTTCATATTGCCCTGTTTGTTTTTCCTCTGGCAGAGCTTATCATGTTGCTGCCAGCGTTGGCTGTGACAGTACGCCGATTGCACGATGTGGGGTGGTCCGGTAAGTGGGTGTTGGCGGTGGTATTTTGCAAGCTTTTTGCGGTGGTCGGATTGGTTGGTGCCTTGAGCACGCTCAATGATGCATGCTGGGAGTTTGCAGATTTCTTCACAGATGCAGCCGTAAATGGGGTGGCACTTTTCGTTCTGTCGTTTCTGGCGGTGGTGGCAATAGGGGTGCTCATCTTCGTCCTGACCTTGTGTGATAGCCAGCGCGGTGCGAATCAATATGGCCCCTCTCGCAAGTATCCTTTAGTTTAATGTATATGATGAACTATTATTACCTAACAGCAGACAAGAATCCCGTTGGGCCTTTGGCATTGGAGGAATTGTGTGCCAAGGCGGAGAGTGGGCAGCTCTCTCCTACGGTGTTGGTAGCAAAGGAGGGGGCTGCAGCTTGGCTGCCCTTGATGCAGATTGCCGCAGAGCAGGGAAGGGTGCTCAAGGTGGAAGCCTCTCCCGGTACATGCCCCACCTGCGAGCAGCCCTTTAGCTTTCTGCCGGATGGCTCGCTCCCCCTCTCGTGTCCCCACTGTGGGCGCGCGTTCCGACCCATCGAGGGCAAGGAAAATAACTTGTGGTACAACTTTACGCTGGCGTTGCGCCAGTACGCCAAGTTTACCGGGCGTGCCACTCGCATGGAGTATTGGAGCTTTATTCTCTTTTCCAACATTGTCGTTTTTCTTGCCAATGTGCTTATGCATGTCATGGAAACGGTGGATAGCGAATGGTGGATTGCAGAGGCTATTGTGTCGTGGGTACTGCTGCTGCTGCTTTGCGTGCTGATGATACCTTCATACGCCGTGATGACCCGCCGTTTGCATGATGCGGGGTGGTCCGGCAAATGGGTGCTGGCGATGCTGCTTTGCATGCTGGCCGTTATGGGTGGATTGGCAGGCATGCTGTGCTCGTTGGATTACGAGGCTGTGGAGTTTGAGGAGGCTTTCTCTCAAGCGGCTATCAGTTGGGCAATCGTTGCCGGTGTTGCCTATGTGGCGATGGCCGTGATAGGGCTGCTGTGCTTTGTTGTCAGTTTGTTCGATAGCCAGCGCGGCGCGAATCAATATGGCCCCTCTCGCAAATATCCCATGGGTTGATGTATGACTACCCTTCCTCAGCCTATCTTCATCCTGGGGCCCACCGGTTGCGGCAAGAGCTCCGTGGCCGTGGCTTTGGCCAAGAAGTTGGGAAATGCAGAGATTGTGAGCGCAGATGCCTATCAGGTATACCGCGAGCTGCCCATCCTGACTGCTGCTCCTTCTGCCGTGGAAATGTCCCGTGTGCCGCACCATTTGGTGGCGTGTATGGGGGTGCAGGAAAGCAATGATGCCGCCACACACGCTCGCAAAGCGCAGGGCAGCATCCGGCAGATTCAGCAGCGGGGCTGCACGCCTATTGTGACGGGGGGCTCCGGCCTGTACGTCAAGTTTATCTCCCATGGGATTTCGCCCGCGCCACCATCGGATGCGGCGCTGCGGGCAGAGTTGGCTGCCTTGCCCATGGAGGAGGCTGTGCGCCGCTTGCAGGCGGCAGACCCTGAGGGGGCAGCCGCCACAGATTTGCAGAATCCGCGCTATGTGGTGCGCAACTTAGAAATTGTGTTGCTGGGCGGCAAGCCTCTTTCGTATTGGAAGAACAACTGGGTGCCGGAGCAAGCTGCCGGGCCGGGCTTTTGCCTCGTGCGTGATACGGCAGATTTGGATGCCCGCATTGCACACCGTGCAGCTGCCATGGCTGAGCAGGGGGTGGTGCAGGAGGTGGAGCAGCTGCTGGCCGCTACCAATGGCGGCAGCTCTCTCTCCCACACCGCAGCCCGCACACTGGGCCTGGAGCAGGTGCAGCACTACTTGCAGGGCGCGTGCAGCTTGCCGGAGATGGTGGCTGCTCTTGCCCTTGCTACGCGCCAATATGCCAAGCGCCAGCGCACTTGGCTGCGCCGCGAAAAGTGGCTTTCTGCCGTGCCTGTAGCGCCCCATGATAGCTGTGAGGCTGTGTGCGAGCGAATAGCGGCTGCCTGCCACCTCTAAATCCCTTTTGGCGCAGCCAAAAAGTTCCCGTGCGCGATAGCGCACTGTTCCCGGCGCAAGAGCGCCTGTTCGCGAAGCCGACAGGCTTCTGTTCCCTTGGTCGCCTCACTCCACAAGTAACGGAAGCCATAGGGCTTCGGGAACAGCTCGCTGCCGCGAGTGGTTGTTTGAATCATTTTCCCTTTTGGCGCAGCCAAAAAGTTCCCGTGCGCGATAGCGCACTGTTCCCGGCGCAAGAGCGCCTGTTCCCGAGGACGGCAACGGCCTCTGTTCCCTTGGCCGCCTCACTCCACAAGTAACAGAAGCCATAGGGCTTCGGGAACCGCTCGCTGTCGCGAGTGGTTGTTTGAATCATTTTCTTGCGGGAAACCCAAGAAGTTTGCGCTCTAACAAAATGATCTCGTCAATTTAAGCTAGATTAACTGAAATTTTTGATGTATGATTCCGTCCAATATGAGCGATAGTAAGCTTACCGATTATTCTATGCGTTTTGCTGTAGCTGTTATCAAATTGTGCGATAACATTCAACGACGATCTGTCATTACAAATCAATTGCTAAGAGCAGCAACAAGCGTTGGCGCTAACATACGCGAAGGAAAGTACGGATTAAGTCGTGCAGATTTTATAGCTAAATATCAAATTGCAGTAAAAGAGTGCTACGAAAGTGAATATTGGCTAGAACTGCTCCTAGAAGCTGGTATAGTCACAAAAGAAGAATTAAAAGAATGCTTAGGTTTATGCCATGACCTCAGACGTATGCTTGCATCTGCACTTAATACGGCAAAGCTAGGTATGCAGCGAGGCATTCAAGTAATGGGGAAAAGGTAACAGAAGCCTGTCGGCTTCGGGAACAGGCACGTGCGTGCCGGGAACAGAGCTTCGCTCGGTAACAGCTCGCTGTCGCGAGCGGGAAACTAGAGCTTGGGTATGGCAGCCAGCAGGGTTCGGGTGTATTCTGCCTGTGGCCGGTGAAAAACCGCATCTGCTGTGCCGTATTCTACAATTTTGCCACGCCGCATCACCGCAATATCATCTGCCATGTAATGCACCACGGATAAATCGTGGGAGATGAAAATCATGGTGAGGCCCATATCCCGCGTGAGCTCGCTGAGCAGGTTGAGAATTTGGCTTTGGATGGAGACATCCAGCGCGGAGACGGGTTCATCTGCCAGCAGGAGGGCGGGGCGGGGGGCTATGGCGCGGGCAATGGCAATGCGCTGGCGCTGGCCGCCGGAAAACTCGTGCGGGTATTTGTACATGTGCTCGGGGCTGAGCCCCACGCGCTGCATCAGCTCGGCCACGGCTTGCTCGCGCTCGGCGCGGGGCAGGGGGGCGCGTCGGGTCAGCGCTTCCAAGAGGGTGGAAAAGATGCTGAAGCGTGGGTTCAGCGAGGCGTAGGGATCCTGAAACACCATCTGAAAATCCAGTCTGCGGCGGCGCACTTGGGCGGGGGAGAGCGCGGTCAGGTTCACACCATCGAGCGAGATGCTGCCGGCGGTGAGAGGCTGCAGCTGCATGATGGAGCGGGTGAGGGTGGATTTGCCGCAACCCGATTCGCCAACTAAGCCAAGAATGCGGCCTTTTTCCACGCTCAGGCTCACTCCATCCACCGCGCGCACCAGCTCGCCGGTGGTGCCCCAGGTATTGCGCACGGGAAAGTGCACGCAGGCATTGCTGATTTCCAGATAAGCCATCAGCGGTCGAGAGCGTAGCGGGTGGCGGCCACGGCCATGAATACGGCTGTTTCCACGCGCAGGATAATGGGGCCCAATGAGGTGGGCAGGTAGCCCGCCTGTGCGGCAGCGGCGTATTCTGCGGGGGAGAAGTCCCCCTCAGGCCCAATGAGGATAGTGGCGGCTGTTTCTCCGGCGCTGCGAGCGGTTTCCAGTACGGTGCGGAGGGGCTTGGCGTGCTCCACAATGGCGCATTGCAGGCGCAGACCGGGCAAGTCTTGGCGCTGCAGGAAGGCGGCGTAGTGTTGGGGTGTTTCCACCACGGGCAGGGTGTTGACACCGCATTGTTTGCAGGCCTCCAGCACGGTGCGCTGCCACTTGGTTGTCTTGGCAGCGGCTTCCTTGGCATCCAAGCGCACAATGGTGCGCTCGCTGATGAGTGGTACGATGCGAGAGACACCCATCTCCACCGCCTTCTGCACAATCAAATCCATATTGCTGCCCTTGGGGATAGCCAAGGCTAGGGTGATGCCGGCAACCGGGGGCATGGCCGGCAGCACTTCTTGCACCTCCAGCTGGAGGTGACTGCCGCGTGCACCGCACACCTTGGCAATGGCCGCGTGGCCATCGCCGTCGAATACCTCACAGCGGTCGCCTTCCTTGAGGCGCATCACGCGGGTGGCATGGTGTGCTTCTTCTCCTTCTATCAGGAGAAGACCGGCGGAAAAATCAGCATAGGGCAGGTAGCAGCGGTGCATGGCAGAGAGAGTTTATGCAGGTGTTACTTCATGTACTTGGCTGCTTTGTTGAGGAAAGCGGTGGCTTCCGGCTGGTTCGCCGCTTTGAGGGTGGCGGTGAAGGCTTCCAGCGCTTTCTTCTGGGCGGAGCTGAGCTCGGATGGTGTTTCCACTTGGATTTCCACCATGAGGTCGCCGCGCGAGCTGCTCTTGAGGGAGGGCATGCCCTTGCCGCGTACGCGGAAGATGGTGCCACCGGTGGTGCCGGCAGGTAGTTTGAGCTTGGCTGCACCATCCAAGGTGGGTACGGAGAGCACGCCGCCCAGTGCCGCCTCAGCAAAGGTGACCGGCATGGTGCAGTGCAAATCCATGCCATCTCGGGTGAAAATCTCGTGCGGCTGTACTTCCAGGAAGACGTAGAGGTCGCCGGTTTCGCCGCCGTGCAGGCCGGCATCGCCATTGCCGCTGGAGCGCAGCTTGGTGCCGGTATCCACCCCGGCGGGGATGTGCAGGGTAATCTTCACGTCCTTGTGCACGCGGCCTTCTCCTCGGCATTTGGGGCAGGGGTTGGAGATGGTCTGGCCGGCGCCGCGGCAGCTGGGGCAGGTGCTTTGCTGCACAAAGAAGCCGCTCTGGCGGGTCACCACACCGGTGCCGTGGCAGGTGGGGCACTGCTTGAAGCCGGCGCTGCCATCTTTGGAGCCGGTGGCGTGGCATGCCTCGCAGGGGACAAGGCGCTCAATCTCCAGCGTCTTGTCGCAGCCGTGGGCGGCTTCTTCCAGGGTGATGTCCAAATCATAGCGCAGGTCGGAGCCGGGCTGGCGCGGGTCTGCCTTGCGGCGTGCGCCGCCGCCAAAACCGCCAAAACCACCCATGCCTCCAAACATCTGGGCAAAGATATCCATGGGGTCGGTGAAGCCACCGAAGCCGCCGGCCCCTCCGCCCGCGCTGCCCATGCCCCCGTTTTTGAAGGCATCGTGCCCCATGCGGTCGTATGCGGCGCGCTTGTCGGCATTGCTCAGCACCTCGTAGGCCTCGCCAACTTCCTTGAATTTTTCTTCTGCTTCTTTGTTATCCGGATTGCGGTCCGGGTGGTATTTCATGGCCAATTTGCGGTAGGCCTTTTTGATGGTCGTGTCGTCCGCATCGCGCGCGACACCGAGCACTTCGTAGTAGTCCTTGGACATGGTGGTGATGAAAAATTATTTACCTTCTTCGATGGGTGCGGCAGTCACAACATTGGCGGGGCGCAGCAAGCGACCTTTCAGGTTGTAGCCCTTGCGCAGCACCCGCAGGATGGTGCCTTCCGGTTGGTCGGAAGGCTCGCTTTGGATGGCTTCGTGGATGTTGTGGTCGAACATTTGCCCCGGCTCGGTGGGGATGTATTCCACGCCTTGTCCGGTCAGAAAATCAGTGAGTTGCTTTTGCACCATGCTCATGCCGATGTAAATCATGCTGCCGGGGTCCTTGGCGGCCATTTGCATGCCCATTTCAAAGTTATCCACCACGGGCAGCAGTTCTTCGAGCAGGCCACGGGTGGCGTAGCGGGTGAACTCCTCGCGGTCTTTTACGCAGCGCTTGCGGTAGTTGTCGTATTCTGCGGCGGTGCGCAGGGCCAGTTCGCGCCATTTGGTCAGTTCATCTACGGCTGCGGTTGCTTCCTCGGCCTGGGATTCATCGACAGCTTCTGCGTATTCCTGCTCGGGCTGCTCCGGTTTTTCGCAATCGCAGGGGTCGCAGCTTTCGGCACTCTTTTTCGTTTCTTCTTCGCTCATGCGAGCATGATAGCGCACGCGCGCGCTGCTGTCAACGACCGGCTGTGCCATGATATGGGGAATTGTGAGCAAGCGCACGTTGTGTACTCCCCATTGGCTCCTTTTGCTGAAAAAAAAGCACATTTCTGAGTAAAAAATCAGAAATTGGCTTGACAAGTGGGTGGTGCGGGCGTATACTCCCGCCGTTCCAAGAACACAGGGCTATGGTGTAATTGGCAACACATCGGTTTCTGGCACCGCTATTCGGGGTTCGAGTCCCTGTAGCCCTACTGAGAAAGGCGCACAAGTGATTGTGCGCCTTTTCTGTGTTCACATGTTTACTTAGGCTTGATGATGAGCGGGCAGAGTGCTATGATGCCGCCAGTAAGTTATGAAAACAGACACCATTTGCGTACAAAGCGGCTGGAATCCCAAGAAAGGTGAGCCCAGAGTCCTTCCCATTTACCAATCGACCACGTTCCGCTATGAAACGAGCGACCAGATGGCGCGTCTGTTTGATTTGGAAGAGGCCGGTTTCTTCTACACCCGCTTGCAAAACCCCACCAATGAGTGTGTGGCCAAGAAGATAGCGGAATTGGAGGGCGGCGTGGCGGCTATCCTCACCTCTTCCGGCCAGGCTGCTTCGTTCTACTCCATTTTCAACATCTGCGAAGCCGGAGATCACTTTGTATCTACGTCCGCGATTTATGGCGGTACTTTCAATCTCTTTGCCGTCACCTTCAAGAAGCTGGGGATAGAGGTCACCTTTGTGGATCAGGATGCGCCGGAGGAGGAGATTCAGAAGGCTTTCCGCCCCAACACCAAGTGCCTGTTCTCCGAGACGATTTCCAACCCCTCTTTGCAGGTGCTGGATATTAAGAAAATGGCAGATATTGCCCACAAGAACGGTGTACCCCTGATTGTGGACAACACCTTTGCTACGCCGATGAATTGCCGCCCCTTTGAGCACGGGGCTGATATTGTGATGCACTCCACCACCAAGTATATGGATGGTCATGCCACGCAGGTGGGCGGCGTGATTGTGGATAGCGGCAAGTTCGACTGGGCCGCCCATGCCGATAAGTTCCCCGGCCTGACCACGCCGGATGATTCCTACCACGGCTTGGTGTACACAGATGCTTTTGGCGCCGGTGCTTATATCACCAAATGCACGGTGCAGCTCATGCGCGATTTGGGCTCCATTCCCTCGCCCTTCAATGCATTTTTGCTCAACCTTGGCTTGGAGACGCTGCACTTGCGTGTGCTCCGCCATTGCGAGAACGCCCAGCGTGTGGCAGAGTTCTTGGAAAACCACCCCGAGGTGGCGTGGATTAACTACGCAGGCTTGCCCTCCAACCAATACTATGAGTTGGCGCAGCGCCAGTTCACCAAGGGCCGCACCTGCGGTGTGGTGACCTTCGGTATCAAGGGGGGCCGCGAGCGCGCTATCAAGTTCATGGATAGCCTGAAGCTCACCGCCATTGTCACCCACGTGGCAGATGCCCGCACCTGCGTGCTGCACCCCGCCAGCCACACCCACCGCCAGCTTACGGATGAGCAGCTCATCGAAGCCGGCGTGAAGCCCGACCTCATCCGCTTCTCTGTGGGTATTGAAGATGCCGAGGATATCATTGATGACCTCAAGCAGGCTTTCGAGGCCATCCAGTAAAGCCCGAGCTGCCAGATACTTCAACAACACAGAGCCCCCGTTGTTCCAGCGAACAGCGGGGGCCTTTTGTATCAAGGAGGGATAATTCGGTTTACATGAAGCCCACGAAGGCGCACAACACCATGAGGGAGAAGAGGATGCTCAGGATGCAGGTGTTGGCACGGAGGAGCTTGTTTTTCCATGGGAAGGGGGAAGGAGGCGCGGTATTGGTGAAGAGTCGGCGGGCCCATGTGGGCTTTGGCTGCGCCGTGGAGACGGTATAGGTGGAGTCGCCACTGTATTTGAGGTAGAGTGGGAGCAGGAGCGCCAGCGGTATCGTCCACGGTATGATGGCTAGGCCAAAGCAGAGCATGAACTTCCCGCCGAAGGTGGTGGCGGTGAAGAAGGCTTGCCGAGCAAAGATGAAGAGCAGCCCCGGTATGAGCAGCGCTCCCAATAGACGGTAGAAAAAGTACTCATCGGGGTCGGGCCCGATTATCCACAGCGGACACACCACCAACAGGATGAATAGGAAGGATTCTCTGGGGAAAAAGACGACGGGGCTCGACAGGACGATGAGCAGAGAGGGGAGATAGACCGTTTCATCAAGGTGGATTATATCCGCGTTTTCCAAGTAGAGACAGGTGAAAATCAGGCTGTATGCGATGGAATAGAAGCCATTGATGAAGGTGTAGCGCCGGAGTTTTTGGGTGAGCCAGGAGATGTGGTTGCGGATATGGGCTTGGGTGGTATCTTGAGGTTGCTCGCGCTGCAAGAATTCTTCTTGCCGCCTTGCTTGTTGGTAGCGTTTGCGGGTGCTGTTCCAGATGAACAGGCAAATGATGCTGACACCTGCCGCGGACATCATGCTGAGGATTTTGATGGCATCATATCCAGGGATGAGCAAGCACCACCCCAGAGAAATCATCATCCATTGGCTGAGGACCGGCCACAGGCTGCGCAGCGATGCATCGTATGCAAGCAACTCTGCCACGCCCGGGTGGGTGTGGCAGAGGGGAAAGTGATCATAATCTGTGGTGCTCTTAGTCATTTCGCACGCGGGAGCGGGGAGAAAGGACGATGGGGATACCGGCGGCACCTTTGATGCGGCTGCGAATGGTGTTGCGCAGGTATTGGGCGTAGCTATCGGCCAGTAGGCGCTTGTCGTTCACGAAAAGAACGTAGGTGGGCACCGGGATAGTGGTGTATTTCTCGTTCACGGCGGTGGTGGCGTAGAAGAGCTTGAGGCGCTTGCGCAGCACGCGATGCTGGCCGGGTGGGTTCATCTCCATGGCTCGCTGCAAGAGGCGGTTGAGCTCGCCGGTGCCGGGCATGTTGAGGGCATCGCGCTTGACTCGGTCGATGGATTTGAAGATATCCTGCATGCCGCGGCCCTCCTTGGCAGAGACGATGGCAATGGGGGCGTAGTCCAAGAAGAAGAGGTTTTCCTTGATGTGCTCCTTGACGGCATCTTTGCGGGCCGAGAGGGGGGCATCCGGGAAGTAGAGGTCAAACTTGTTGACGATGATAATGCAGGGTTTGCTTTCCTTGGCGATGATGGAGCCGATGCGGCGGTCCTGCTGGGTGACACCGGCAGAAATATCGATGACGAGCAGGCATATATCAGAGCGGCGGATGGCGCGCTCGCTGCGCATGGCAGAGAAGACCTCTACCGAGGTGTCGCGGCGGGAGCGGGGGCGCATGCCGGCGGTGTCGATGAGCATGTAGTTTTGCTCGCCGCGGGTGTAGGGGATGTCGATTGCATCGCGCGTGGTGCCGGCGATGTTGGATACGATGGTGCGCTCGTCTTCCAAAATGGCGTTGACCAAAGAAGATTTGCCTGCGTTGGGGCGGCCAACGATGGCTACCTTGATGGGGGAATCCGGGGTGACTTCCTCGGGTGCATCTTCATCTTCCGGGGTGGTGGTAGTTTCTGCTTCCATGGGGGAAGCGCCCAGTGATTTGAGGTGGCGGTCGAGCTTGGCGGCCAGAGCCTCGAACCCGCGGCCATGAGCGGCAGAGGTAAAGACGTATTCCTCAAACCCGAGCGCGGAGAACTCTCCGAGGTTGAGCTCCTGCTTATCCGTATCCGCCTTGTTGAGTACGAGGATGACGGGAGTCTTGCTCTTGTGCAGCTGGGCGGCGATGTTGCGGTCGATGGGGGTGAGGTGGTCGCGGCAATCGCATACGAACATGATGAGGTCTGCCGCGTTGAGGGCAATATCGGCCTCGCGGGTCACGGCAGAGGCAAAACCATCATCCAACGTGGAACCGATACCGCCGGTATCAACCACATCTGCTTGGTAATGGGTGATGCGCACCGGGGCGGTGAGGCGGTCGCGAGTGACACCGGGTTGGTCGTGCACGATGGCAATACGGCGCGCTACCATGCGGTTGAAAATGGCAGACTTGCCCACATTGGGGCGGCCTACAATGGCGATGGTGGGGGTGGACATGGGAAAGGGGGAAAATACGAGATTAGCGAGAGGGGCGATCCGAAGCGCTGTGGTATTGGTCATCACCCGTCTTGGATTTGACATAGGGGATAAGGCCGATGGTGCGGATGCCCTTGCCTGTGCTGATGAGGTCTACGGGCCCACCGCTGCGGCGGAAGAGTTTGTACTGGCTGCGGCCCCCCTTGGTGTTCATGATGGAGTAGGTAAAATACTCCGGGGTGGATTGGCAGAGGACGTGCAGGTTCTGGGCGTTGTCCAGCACGATGCGGGGCTCCATGAAGTTGAGGAACTGTGCCAGGTAGCAGGCACCGATGGGGACCTGCGAATCCGCATTGAGCACCTGACCGAAGAGTGAGTCTTTGCCACCTACGTTGAGGATTTTGACACTCATTTCAAGGCGTTGGCCGCGGGCTTGGGTCTTGAAGGTTTTGATGCTGCCGCCGGAAGCCAGCGTGAAAGTGGCGCGGTTGGAGCTGTAGGTGGTGCGCATATCCGGCATACGTATGGTGGCGATAGCTTTGTAGGTGCCGGAGCGGTTGAAGTTGTAGAAGGGTTTAATGTCTACCTGATAGCTGCGTGTGGCGCCGGGGGCGAGGGTGAGGTTGGGGTAGCGCGGGGTGGCTTTGGGGGAGAGGGCGTTGCCGCCCTCACGGCTGGTGATGTTGAAGTTGAGCCAGCTGCGCCCGGGGATGTTGGTGAGTTTGATGGTTTGGTCCGTGTGGTTGACCATGGTGATTTTGAGCCCTATGCTTTCGCCCAGTAGGAAATCGCGGCGGACGGGGTCCAGCCGAACATCTACTTGGGCCAAGGCTTGGCCGGCCAGCAAAAGCAGCAGAAGTGCGAAGATTTGTGTGATGTGCTTCATGGTGTGTTACGATTGGGTGGTGTTGGTAAAACGATGCGGAAACCACGGGCGGCGTGGCGGGCTGTGGGGTCGGATTCGCGAATGCTTTGTTTGGCATCTGCGTCCATTACCATGTAGCCTTTTGCTAAGACTACATTAGCAGCTTGTGTGTCACTTGTCCATTCCTGAATGCCGGATGCTGCGTTTTTACTGCATACTTCTGCCAGCATATTCAGGCCGGGTAAGCTGCCGCGGCAGTAGTTGGCATAGGCCAAGGCAGACCAGTAGGAGACACCTGTGACGGGGGAGTGCTCAGTAAGTTGGCGTCCTTGCCAAGTAATTTTATTTTGAGCGGCGTTGAGTTGTTCTTTCCACTTGGCCGGGGTGTGGTTTGGCGCGCTGTCGGGTAGGCCGCGGTTGATGCGGGCTTTGTCGGGGCCGCGCATTTCTGCATATTGGGCGAGGAATTGTTGGTATTGCAGGATGGAAACGGGCGCATTTGCCACATACATTTTGGAGCTGCTGCCGGCAGGGGTGCAGATGGTGAAATTGCCCACTTTGGGGGGCAGCATTTCGGGGGCGCTGGGGGCCATGAGTGCACCCGCTATGCCGGCAATGATAAGGATGGTAAGTGATTGCAAGGCGACTTTTATGTGGCTTTTGGCTTGGCGAAGGCGCCTGCGCTTGGCGCGCTGGAGGCTGGCAGCGGTGGGTTTTTCTGCGGGAGATGCCACATTGAGGACGTTTTCCGGGGTGAGCTGCTCCTCAATCATGGCTGCGGTGGCGGCAACAGCGTGCCAATCCATGTGTTGCCCTTCGTAGCCTTCTTTTACCCACAGCATGAGGGTGGCAATGCGTGTCTGACCCGCCACATTGGTGGGTAGCAAGGGGTCCAGCTCTGCCGCAAGCTCCTGCATTTGCATTTCGGGGCCGGTTGGCTGATTTTCATCATCGTACACCGGCGAGAGAAAGCGCACCACCACATTATTGCTGCTCCCCTTGGCTATGAAAATATCTGTTCGGCGGAGGGGGGCTGCTTGCAGCCCTGCCTTATCGCACGCATTGTAAAGTTTTGCTACGGCTTGCAGGATGGCGCAGACTTGCAGTGGTGCCAGTTGCGCTCCCTGCCGGTAGAGTGTTTCCAGATTGGTGCCACCCGGTTTTTCTTGGGTGAGATACCAAGTGTTGTCGGAAATCATGGTTTCAAACACGTGGGCCACGCCCGGCAGGGTGGCAGCCACGCGGGCGCGAGCTGTCTTGAGAAATTGGCTGATGATACTTTGCCCTGCTTGGGGATTTAAGACCTCAATCAGCACTTTGCGCTCCACATGCTCCTGCTGCGCAGCGTAGATTTCACTGTGCTCGTGGTTGCCGATTTGGTGGGTCAGGGTGTAGGCCCCCAAGGTGTGCGGCAGCGCTGGAAAAATCTGGCTCACTGTGCGGGGGCGTCAATTTCTTCCAAGAATTCAGAGAAGGGTGTGGCTTCTTCCGGCTCGAGCCCATCGTCCGGCAAGAGGCCGGAGGCGGGGGCGGTGGGTTTGCGGCGGCTGTTGAGGCGCTGCTCTTGCAAGATGAGGGCAGAGGGTGTGCTGATGCAATCCAGCGGTTCGCCTTTGTAGTACAGCTTGGCGGTGAAACCGTAGTATTTGAGCTCGCCGTATGCGTCTATCTCCTCTTGTGTGGGGGGCGCAACAGCATAACTCACGACTAGGTTTTCTTCCCAATCCTGCCAGGTGGGTTTTTCATTTTGCCAAGCTAATTGTGGGGCGTTGCGGGAAAACTCAATCTTGCGGCCGTTGACCAAATCGAAGAATTGGATGGTGATGTAGATATCATCCGGGCGCACATCCTCTCCCGGTGCCAGTAAGATGGGCAGGAGAATATCCACATTTTCCCCTTGCTCTGCGCTGTATGTGTGGTACGCTTGGTGCGGGCCGAAGGAGAGTTTGCCGCGCATGGCCGAGGGCTGCTCGAAGCCATACGTCAGGCGGCGGGAAGCCCGCTGAAAGTATTTGCCGGCCGCCTCGCGCATCCGGAAAACTTTGGTGTAGTATTCCCGCGCCTTGGCAGGGTTGAGCAATTTATCGTACGCCAAGCCGTAGTAGTAAAGGAGGGCCGGATGTTCCGGGGCATGGGTGAGAGCTTGCTCCAGGCTGAGGATGCACAGGCGCATATCGCCGGCTGTGAGGGCTGTTACACCTTGGCGGATGAGGCGGTCTGCCTCTTCTTGGGCGGCTTCGCTGCCGGTTTGAACGCGGGTTTCGGTGGGGGCTGCTTGTTGTTCTTGCAGCTCTGCTTCGTCTGCCGCATCGGTGGGGTCATCTTGCAGGGTTTCACCTGTTTCCTGAGCCACAATGGTGGCGACATCACGCGGGCGCAGCGGCGGCGGGGTATCAGCCGGGGTGGTGGTAGCAGCAGCATTGGGCGCGGGTGCCGGGCTGTTTTCCGTAGCACCTATACCGGCAGAGCCTTTGTTTGGCAGGGCTTCTGCCAGCTCCTGCGCTTCCAAAAGCGCCAGTTCTGTGCGCGCCGCTTCCATGGCTAAGTGATATGAGTTCTCTAGCCGGCGTACCACGCCGGCTCCCAAGACGCACAGCTCTATGGCCACCACGGCCAGTAGCACCAGCACACTGCCCTTGTAGGTGGTGCAGGCTCGGCCCACGGCCAGTGCTCCCCGTGCCAGGCTGACCGGTATGTTAAGAATCTTGCGCAGTAGTTTTTTCATACTCGATGATGTCTCCCTTGTACTGTGCTAAAATGGCCTGCATGAGTGCTTCTGCCGGTTCGCCTTTATCTTTGTTGAAGCCGCCGTAGGTCATGCCGTCGAAACGCACTTTTTTGCCGCCCACGGTCATGTAGGCCACGCCCTTAAAGCCGGTGCCCCATTGGCGCAAATCAATGCACTCAATATCGCTGATGAGGAAACTTTGGCCGGCGGCGGTGACGGTGGCGCCCCGCAAGCTCAGCTCGCGCTTGTGGGTGCGCAGCGCTAAACCCAGTAATGTGAGGCCGATGATGGTGAAAGCTGTCCCGGCGTACCATTGCTCGCGGATGGCACCTTCATCATACGGGTGGTCTCCCGGTTTGATGGGATAGCGCATGCGCTTGCTGTAGGCTGCCCAGCAATCGCTCCAGCTGCGGTTCATGGCGGCGTGGTCAAGTGCCTCGGGTGGGCAGCTGCGGGCGGCCTCGCAGTTGGCGGGCAGGGGGTAGCGGCTTCCCTTATCCCCCTGGGCCAGTAATTGGCCGTTTTCTTCAACCGTGGGGATGAGTGGCCGCATGCTCAGCATGGCTTGCCACCCGGCAGCGCTGTGTTGTGCTGTAGTGCTGCCCAGTTGCGCAAAGGCTCGGTAGCTGCAGATGGCTTCATTTTGCTTGGCATAGCCCGTGTACCCATCGTAAAAAAAGTATACAGCAAAGCCCAGCAGTGCCGCAATGACAATGCCGAAACGCACAAACGTGTCCAAAGTAGCTTTGCAGACGATATCCCTCTGGCTCATGTGCGGGTATTCTACCATAGACTTTTTGCCATTGACAGTCAAAAATGCGTGTTGAATGCACGAGCTGCGGCATGCAGTGCGGGTTCAACGGCTGCAGCGAGACGGAATAAAGGCTTGCCAATCATGGGGAATATGCTATCCTGAGCGTGGATGATACGCTACATGTACCTGTTGCTTCTGCTGTTGGGGGGATTGGCCTCCGGGCAGATATATGACCCCGTGCCGCTGGATCCGTTCCCGGAACGGCAAGGCGCGCCGGAGGTGCGGATTCGTGTCTTAGATCCCCAGAAAATGGGTGGCGTGCGCCCGGCTAAGTCGCAAAAAGCGGAGAATGAGGCCGAATCCGGTCAGACACGAGCCGATGGGACAGTGCCGCGCCGCTACACTCGCGTGGCAGTATTGGGGTACCACAATTTCAGCGAGACTCAGCCTGCTACGGAGATGATGATGCGCACCTCCGATTTCCGGGCGCAGATGGAGTATATCCGCAAGGCCGGGCTCAAGGTCATCAGCATGCAGGAGTTTTTGGAATGGCGCTTTGGCGCGCGCGATTTGCCGCCAAAGTGTGTGCTGATTACTATTGATGACGGCTGGCGAAGCGTGTACACGCAAGCTTATCCCATTCTCAAGGAGTACAAGTACCCCTTCACCTTATTCCTGTACACGGATTTCCTCTCCGGGCGCGGGGAAAGCATGTCTCCGGCCATGATTCGCGAAATGCAGAAAAATGGAGCCACCGTGGGGAGCCACTCTGTGCACCACTATTACCCCAGCAAGTGGCAGGAATGCGCAGAAAAAGGAGAGCATGAATACACCAAGATGGTGGATGAGGAGTTGGGGCAATCCCGCCGCCGGTTGGAACGTGCGTTTGGCGCAGTAAACACGTATTGTTACCCCGGTGGCTACGCCACCCAACCCATGCTTGAACGCATCCCCAGCTATGGGTATGTGGCAGCGTTTACCGTGGTGCCCGGCAAGGTGACGTGCGAGGAAAACCCTTGGATGATTCACCGCTACATGGTATTTGGTAATGACCATTCCATCTTCAAAAATGCCATGGATTTCCGCGTGGCAGAGGTGGGCAAGGTGGTATCCACCGGCTCCACTCCGGGCACACTGCCCGTCAAAACTCCCCCACCCCCTTTCCCGGTGTCGCCGCAACCCGGTAGCACCGTCTCTTGTGAGGTGCCGGATATCACCGCTGAGCTCAGCGGCGTGCCCGGTATCGACCTCTCATCCGTCCACATGAAGATTAGCGGCTTTGGCCGCGTGCCGGCCAAGGTGGATAAAACTACCCGCACTATAAGCTGGACCCCGCCTTGCCGTATCTACATGCCCAACATTTCCGTGCACCTCACCTGGACCAGTAGCGATGGTACCAGCCACAAGGCTGAGTGGTCGTTTAAGGTGGACCAGGAAGTGCCGGTTCAACAATGATTAAAACACCAATCATGGAATCAGAAGATAAGAATACTCCTGCGCCCGCAGCTACGCCAGAGACCGAGGTTAAAAAGCCCCGTGCCCGCAAGACTGCTAAACCCGCCGCAGAGAAGACGAGCGCCCCTGCTCGCAAGCCCCGTACCCGCAAGCCCGCTGCCAAGGCTGATAGCGCCCCCGCTCCGGAGGCCCCGGCCACTCCTGCACCCGCACCTGCTCCATCGGCACCTGCGGAGGCTCCCGCAGCAGAGGCGAAGCCGGCAGCCAAGACCAAGGTGCGCCGTGTGAAGATGAAGCCGGCTCCGGCCAAGGAAGCCCCCGCTCCCGCCGCACCTGCTCCTGCGCCTACACCCGCGGAGCCGCAGATGAAGGAGGCCCCCGCCCCGTCCCCCGCGCCCAAGGTGGAAGAATTTATCCCCACACCCCAGCAGCCCCGTGAGCGCGAGCTGGAACCCGCCCCGGGTTTTGCGGTGCCGGAAACTGTAGGTGGCAATGAGGGCGGTGGCAATGGTGGCAAGCGCCGCCGCCGCCGCAATCGCAACCGCCGCGGTGGCGAGGGGCAGTCCCAAGCCCAGCAGCCTCCCCAGCCCAAGGTAGACCCCGAGGAGCTGGTGCGCCGTGCATGGAAAATATTTCTGGGCGAAGTGACGGAGGAAGGACTGGCGCTCATGGATGACCGCACCGCCGCCGAGGCCTCCCGCCGCGCCTTCCGTGTGGCAGAGCTGTTCTTGCAGGAAGCTGCACGCCACAAACCTGCAGCCGCTGCTACTTTGGTGGCGGATGAAAGCACGGATGCGGAAGACGCAGCTGCGGAATAATTCGATTTTATCATCTCACCCCAAAAGCCCGTTAAGCAAGAAGCTTAGCGGGCTTTTTTGGTACGACCGACGCGATATGCGCACTGCGGTGAAAGTCCGCGCGGAGCCGCGATGATGCGGAATCCCAGACCTGAAGAACAACTGCGGGGAGGTAACGAACCGTGGGAAAGGAAGTTCGAGGG
>Ga0233362_1000023_pt1 | contig 45845 bp, 45 predicted proteins | sample ElkDunMinimDraft_22_FD_180674 | JGI IMG/M metagenome (GOLD analysis project Ga0233362, IMG submission 180674) | Fecal eukaryotic communites from dung pellets of Tule Elk in California, USA - Elk Dung C1 | ecosystem: Host-associated > Mammals > Digestive system > Large intestine > Fecal | place... | reverse complement strand
AAAAATCTTCGATGGCAAGTCCGCAATGGACATGGCAAAAGCTTTCGGAATGAATTTTACCGACTTAAAACACTAACAATGCATTTTTTTCAAAAAGCGTCGCATTTGAACTTGCAATTCACGTTTTTTTTGAAAGTATTTGCCATTCAATCGCAAAAAAGGCTTGATAAGTGGGGGTGAAATCGGTAAAATGCGGCACCGATTTTTCGTCCGGCGGAGTAGTGGCGCCCTGGTAGCCGCCGGAAAAAGGGCCTTAGAGAAAAATCGGCAACATCAACCCAAAACAAATCAAATGAGTAATTCCGAATTGGAGGCTTTGATTGATTCCAAGCTTCCTTCCTTCCGCAAGGGCGATATCGTCAACGGTACCATCCTTGAAATCCGTCCGCAGGTTGTCCTCGTAGACATTGGCTACAAGTCTGAGGGTGTCATCCCCGTTTCTGAGTTTGAAGACGAGGAAATCGAAGTGGGCGATCAGATTGAGGTTCTTCTTGAGAGCCTTGAAAACGACGAAGGTCTCGTCGTCCTTTCCAAAGAAAAAGCTGCTCACAAGCAGAACTGGGACAAGATTGTGGCTGTCTACAAGGATGGCGGTCTGGTCAAGGGTAAGGTTAAGAGCGTGGTCAAGGGTGGCCTGATGGTCAACGTTGGCGTAGAGGCTTTCCTTCCCGGTTCTCAGGTGGATATCATTCCTCCCAAGGACCTCAACGAGTTCGTGGGCAATGTGTACGAATTCAAGATTGTCAAGGTGAACGACGACCGCAAGAACATCGTTCTTTCCCGCCGCGAGGTTATCGAGGCCGAGCGCAGCGAGCAGCGTCAGCGCTTCTTGGAGACCGTGAACGTGGGCGACCGCGTGCAGGGTACTGTCAAGAACATCACCGATTTCGGTGCTTTCGTGGACCTGTCCGGCATGGATGGTTTGCTGCACATCACCGACATGAGCTGGGGCCGTGTGAACCACCCCTCCGAGCTGCTTCACATCGGCCAGGAGCTGGAGGTTCTCATCCTCGAGGTGGATCGCGACAAAGAGCGCGTATCTCTGGGGCTCAAGCAGCTTTCCGACAACCCCTGGGCCGACATCGAGCTCAAGTACCCGATTTCCTCCCGCGTCAAGGGCCGCGTGACCAAGCTTCTGGCATACGGCGCATTCGTGGAGCTGGAGAAGGGTGTGGAAGGCTTGGTGCACGTGTCCGAGCTGTCCTGGACGAAGCGCATCACTCGCCCGAGCGACGTGCTGTCTCTGGATCAGGAAATCGAGGCTGTTGTGCTCAACATCTCCGTGGAAGAGCAGAAGATTTCCCTTGGCGTGCGTCAGCTCGACGAGAATCCCTGGGAAGCTATCGAGGCTCGTTTCCCCGTTGGCACCATCATCTCCGGTGCTGTGCGTAACCTTACCCCCTACGGTGCCTTCGTGGCTCTGGAGGAAGGCATTGACGGCATGATTCACGTGTCCGACATGAGCTGGACCCGCAAGATCAACCATCCCTCCGAGGTGCTCAAGAAGGGCGACGTGGTGGAAGCTCGCGTGCTGAACATCGACAAGGAAAACCAGCGTGTGTCCCTTGGCATCAAGCAGCTTGAGTCCGACCCCTGGGAATCCATCGACTCCCGCTTCAAGGTGGGCGACCTCGTCAGCGGCCAGGTGGCCAAGATTGCCTCCTTCGGTGCTTTCGTCAACTTGGATGGCGATATCGACGGCCTCATCCACATCTCCCAGCTCTCCGAAGAGCACGTGGAGCGCGTCAAGGACGTCATCAAGGTGGGCGACGAAATCAAGGCTCGCGTCATCAAGGTGGACAAGGTGGAGCGCCGCATCGGTCTTTCCATCAAGGCTGTCAACTACGATCCCGAGCAGCTGCGCCGCGAGACGGCCGCCTTCGAGACCGTGCGCGCCGGCGACATGGTGGGTCTGGAGCAGGCCTTCAACCTGGCTGCTCTGCAGTCCGAGGAGTGGAGCCCCTCCGAAGAGAAGTAAGATTCATTGCCCTAAGCAATATTGAAGCTTTTGGCTCGCCCTGCAACATGCGGGGCGAGCCAAACTTTTTTGATGGCGAGAAGCGGGAGAATGGCACTTGACAATGGGGGCAGAGTAGGGTAGGCTAGGCGGCGCGTGATGGAGAAAGCGACAGAGCCCGCAAGGGTGGGCATTTTTGGAGTGCCGTTTGTAGTGGCTGATTTGGAGCAAGCCAGCGCGCATTTTGTGGATAGGGCCCGCAGTACGCAGGTGCCACTACTCTCCGCCCATGCAGATGTGCACGTGCTTACGCGCGCGCTGCATGATAAGAGCTACGGGCAGGGGATAGCCAAGTTTGACTATGTGTGCCCGGATGGCATGCCGATTGTGTGGTTGATGCGCCGCAAGGGCACCTGCGCCCGCCGTCTGTATGGCCCGGATGTGATGGAATGGGTGTGGGACAAAGGGCGCGCCGCCGGGGTTCGCCATTTCCTGCTGGGGGGCACAGAGGAAGCGGTAGCCCGCCTGGGTGCCAATTTATCTGCCCGCTACCCCGGGGTGGAGATAGCGGGGCTTTATTGCCCGCCGATGGGTACATGGGATGCCGCCTTGAATGCGGAGATGATGCAGCGCATCCGCGAGAGTGGGGCGCATTGCGTGTGGGTGGGCTTGGGTTGCCCCAAGCAGGAGACATGGCTTTTCACCCACCGCGAGCAGCTGCCCCCTGCGCTTTATTTTGGTGTGGGTGCTGCTTTCAATTTTCATGCCGGATTGGTGAAACAAGCTCCGGCTTGGATTCGCAATCACGGTTTTGAGTGGCTGTGGCGGCTGTGCCGCGAGCCACGCCGTTTGTTCAAGCGCTATTTGGTGCACAATACACGCTTTCTTTGGTATTGTCTCACGCGCAAGGTGTGAGTGTTTTCAGTCTCCCGTGGGGGAGGCTCCGCGCAGCAGGGCCTCGGCAAAGGAGGCGGGTAGCCCGGTGCGCTCAATCTTGGCAGCGGCGGTTTGCACATCGTAGGCTACGCGGCGCAGGTGCAGGGTGCGGGCCTCTGTATCAATCAGGCCATAGGCGGCTTTCCACTCCAAGTCGCGCGGTTGGCCTACGGAGCCGGGGTTGATGAGATAGCGCGTGCCTTCCTCCAGCGAGATGGTGCAGTTGCCCTCCGCATCGTAGCAGATGGGCAGGGTCGTGCATCGCCCGTCTTTGGCGCAGAAAATAGCAGGGCGGTGGGTATGGCCAAAGAAGCAGATGGATTCTGTGCAGGTGCCCAAGGCTGCGGTGGCATCTGCCGGGGTGGCAATGCGCTGCCAAGCCTCCGGGGTGCCGGGGGAAGCGTGCACCAAGCGCATGCCTGCGTAGCAGGTTTGCAGGGGGAGGGTGCGCAGCCAGGCAATCTGCTCTGCATGGAGCATGGCGGCGGTGCGGTCCATCATCGTGGTGTAGAGCGGCACACCAAAGAGCCCTCGCTGTAGGAGCGCTGCTTCGTGGTTGCCGCGCACGGCTGCGCAGAGCAGGGGGCGCATGGTGTCGATGCAGGCGGCAGGGTCGCCGTTGAAACCGATGATATCCCCCAGAGAGCAGAAGCAATCTGCCCCGAGACGGCGCGCATCTTCCAGTACCGCCACCAGGGCCTCCCTGTTGGCGTGGATGTCTGACAAGACGGCAATATTCATTTACTCTGCTTGCAGGAGTTGCTTGAGCCGGGCTTTGAACGCCGGGATGCCGTCTCCCATAGCGGCAGAGATGGGGAGAATCTCGATTTTGGGGAAGCGCTGGCGCAGGATTTCCAGGTTCTCTGCGGCGGTGGGGTCATCCATCTTGTTGGCGAGGATAATCCACTTGCGCTCAGCCAATTCTTCTGAATAAAGCTTGATTTCTTTGCGCAGGGTTTGGATGGCTTCCACGGGGTCGTGCTCCAAGCCGGTCATATCCACCACAAAGAGGAGAATGTGGCAGCGCATGATGTGGCGCAGGAACTCGTGCCCCAGCCCGCGGTTTTCCGATGCACCCTCGATGATGCCGGGGATATCTGCCACGATGCAACGGGAGAAATCCTCGAACTCCACCACACCCACAATGGGTTGCAGCGTGGTGAAAGGGTAGCTGGCTACCTTGGGCGTGGCGCGTGAAATAGCGCCCAGCAGGGTGCTCTTGCCGGCGTTGGGGTAGCCCACAAGCCCGGCATCTGCTATGCGGCGCAGCTCAAAGAAGAAGACGCCTGATTCGGCCTCTGTGCCGTATTCAAACTTGAGCGGTGCTTGGTCGGTTGCGGTGCGGAAGTGCCAGTTGCCGCGGCCGCCTTTGCCACCTTGGCAGAGCACGAAGCGTTCTCCCGGCTCGGTGAGGTCGGCAATTTGTTCCAGCTCAATGCCATCGCCCTCGCGTTCCAACCAAGTGGCTTCTTGCATGGTGGCGGCGTTGCTGCGGTACACGATGGTGCCGGGGGGCACTTTGCCGATGACGGTTTTGCCATCGCGGCCGTGTTTGCGGGCGTGCATACCGGGCATGCCGTCCGTAGCAAGCAACTTGGGGTCGTAGAAATAGGAGCGCAGGTCATTTGTGCCGGTACTTACCTCCAGGATGACGCTGCCACCATCGCCGCCGTCGCCACCATCGGGGCCACCGCGCGGTACAAATTTCTCACGTCGGAAGCTGGCCAGACCGTTGCCGCCCTTGCCTGCTTTTGCGAAAATTCGGATGTTGTCTACGAACATGGGCGGGAGACTAGCAGAAAGCTATAGTTTTGTCAATCTCAATATCTTGTGATTTCAGCGTCTTTGGGCTGTTTTTTGCCGAGCATAAAGAAGATGATGGCAGAGACACCTACAAAAATGAGCCCAAAAGCTGAAAGGAAGACACCGGCAGCCCACAGGCCGCCGAAGGTGTCGGATACGGCCTTTTCCGGCTCACCTGCGGGGTAAATGATTTGCGTTTTTTCACCTTTTTTCCAAGCGGGGGGATTGCTGCCGTGGTTGCCTTTGACCTTGTGCGGGGTACCATCGGGTGTGGTGAATTGGAAGACGGGGTAGTAGATGGCATCGCCATCGCTATCACGCTCGATGATGAGCTTGCAAACGGTAGCGTGTGCCCGCAGACCATGCCGACTCAAATCCTTGGCTTCCATGATTTTGCCGGAAGCGAAATGAAGCGCGACACTCCCGGCAAGCATGAAGAGACAGGCGAACACGATGAGAGCTTTTCGGGGCGGCTCCGGTTCTTTTGGCTGCGCCGTGGGATGGGGGCAGGGGGGCAGTGTGGCGATGAGGCGCTCGGCCGCGGTGAACTGGCGTGTGAGCAGGAATCCGTATGGGGTTTGGCGGGTGCCGTGTTTGGTGTGCATTGTTTGGTAGCCGAAGATGAGACTTCCGGTATCGTTGAGGCGGGCATCTGCTTGCACCACCATGTCGGCACCCGCCGGGTATTTGTTAGCCATCACGTTGCCGATGAGGGTGGGGCGCAGGATGTAGGCAAACTTGTTGGTGAGCACATAGGCGCTGTGTTTGTGGTAGCGGTAGATGAAGAAAGGCGCTATCACCAAGGCGGCACCTATCAGGATAAAAGGAAGCACTGACCACGTGAACTCGCAGGCGCATATTTGAACCAGCATGGTGCACCAAACGAGCCCGAACAGCCCCACCGGGAGTATGGCAGAGCTCCCCCACGGGATGAGCGGGCGGGCCATCCATAGCACCTCTTCACCTTCTTCCAGTAGCAGGCGGATGTAATCTCGTTCTTTGGGCGTTAGTTCTGTATCAAGTAGTTCCATGTTGTTTGTTTCTTAGATGAAGGTAGAGATTTGCGCTGAATGCCATGAGGATGACACCGCAGAGAATGAGTCCCCAGGAGACCGCGGCGTGGCATTTGTCGGCAGGGGCAAGCCGCGCAAGCAGGGGATTATGGGCGGGGTGAATGATGCGTATTCTTTCCCCATCTTGGTGCTGCCCGCAGGAGCCAATCAAGGGTACGCGGAAGCAAGAGCCATCTGCTGCTTGCAGGAGAAACGCGCCGTCCTCTTCACCGGTGCTCAGCGCTTGCCTATAGTTGATGGTGACTTCTTTTTGCTCCCACTCCGGTGGGTGTGCATGAGCTTCCTCTGCCAATGAGATGCCGGCCAGCACCAGTAGACATGCCACGATGAGCTGCACCGGACGCGTATTGTCCGAGCGGTGCGTGTGGTTTGGCAAGGCGGCAGGGGTGAGCCCGTGCCGGTGGGCAAGCTCGTGCAGAAGCAGGCGATGCACCTTGGCAAAATCCGGTGTGTTGAGGAAGCCGATTGGCCACCCAATGAGGTGATGGAACCCCACGAACATGTACCCATGGTCAAAAATAAGACTACCTATACCCCGATGATCTACAAAGCAATCGCGTATCATTGCCGCGTGCAGCGGGTATATGTGGTAGCGCGGTCTGCCTGATAGGCGGGGAGCTTGGATGATGGCGCGCCGCTGCGTGAGCACATAGACGGTATGCCGTGCCTTGAAGCGCTTCCAAACCGGGTAGAGGATACACGCCGCCGTGTACATGATGCACAGGGCATAGGTGCATACTTGTTCCCACGGGGAATCCCAGCCCGTGTGCTCCACCTCACGAAAAAAGATGATGGCGGCTACGGGTAGCCAGAAAATAGCCCCGCACAATACCGCCACCGAGCCATCGTGGTGGTGCAGGTGGCGGGGCTTGCCTACCCACAGAATGGGCTCCTCTGCCGGGTTGAGTATCCAGTTAAGCCACGTTTTCTCAAACGGGGAAAGCCTGATATCCGGCTGTTTCATGTAGGCTCGGACTCAGCTTTGACGCACTGTTTTGCGGGCGGCGCGGGCTTCTTCCAGCCAATCCTGTACACCTTGCCGGTCCTGATTCTCCAAGAGATCACTCAGGTAATGCAAATCGCGGATGCAGTCTGCCAGCGCACCGCGCACGGCTACGTCGTTTTCCCACAGGATGTCTGCCCACATACCGGCGGGGCCTTCGCACACGCGCGTCGTGTCGCGGAAACCACTGGCAGCCAGGCGTTGAAGGTCGGTCATGGGTACATTGCCCGTTATCGCTCCGCGGGCGCAAAGCGCAGCTAGAATGTGTGGTATGTGGGAGATGCGGGCCACTGTGCGGTCGTGGTTGGTGGGGTCCATCAGGTAGGTGCTGCAGCCCAGTGCCTGCCAGAAAGCGGCCAAGCGCTCGACCATACAGTCGGCGGCACCGTGCGGGTTGGTAAGAGCCACAGTGGCACCTTGCAGAAGCCGGGAGTCAGAGTGCTCCAACCCTTGCTTCTCGGCGCCGGCCATGGGGTGAGAACCGATGAAAATGCGGCCGCGCTCGGTGAGGGTATCGCCCGTCGTGCGGTGCACGTAGGCCTTGACTGAGCCTACATCCGTCACGATGGCGTTGCGGTCAATTGCCGGTAGCATGCGGCGGGATAAATCCTCGAACACCGCGATGGGGGTCGCTAAGATGATAAGCTGTGCTCCGCGCGCTGCCGCAATCGGATCGGTGTAGGTCTTGTCGCAGATACCTTGTTGGCGCGCCAATTCCAAGGGCTGCTCGCGGCGTGCCCACAATCGTAAATCGCACTCGGGCATGCGTTCGCGGATGGCTCGTGCTATGGAGCCACCCAGCAATCCCGGGCCGAATACGGCTATGCTGGTAAAGGGGGCTTGCATAGGGGTCATGCTGCTTTACGGCACGTAGAAGTGGTAGTTGGTGCCGCGCACCTTCAATTCTTTGCCGCTCGGGAAGACATTGCCATTGCGGTCGATGATGCGGATGGTCTTGCTGGGATCCAGCGGGTTGTACACGCGGGTGGGGTCGCCCTCTACGCGCGTTGCCACGGGGATGGGACCATCATTCGTAATTTTGCTGGGGTCCGTGGCCAAGAGCAACTTCCGGCTGGCTGCTGCACTTGTGGCGGTTACCGGAGCCGGGGCTGCGGGGGTGATAACCGGGGCGTGCAGGGGTGCAGGTGCTGCCGTGGGCTGGGTAATAGCTGTGGAGGGGCGGCCCGCCGGCTGAGCCGGTTTGGGGGAAGCTGCCGGGGCGGGGGCCGGAAGCGGGCTGTGCGTCGTCGCCGGAGCCGGGAAAGGATCCGGCCCGGAGGGGGCGGCCCAGCTGCTCATGGTGGGGGTGGCCGGTGCCGGTGCAGGGGCCGGGGTGGGGGCAGCGAGCGGCTCTACCACGTTTTCAGGTGCAGCCTGTTGTTTCACCGGCGCGCGGCGCGGGGAATACGGCATTTCCGGTACGGGATTTGGGTAATACACGCAAGAAGAAAGCGCCACGCCAAGGCCAAGCGCCACAAGTGAAAATGCCGAACATGTCTGAGCCTTCATGGTAGAGTCTGTGTAGGGGTTGCTCTCCTGCTAATCTAGGGCTTTTTTGTCCCAAAGTCAACCGTAAAACTTGTCAAAAATCCTCTTTCCGTCGCGCGCGCTGCGCTCGTGCGCAAAATCTACCCTTTTTTCGGGGGCGAACTCAAATTTGTATTGACTCAAAGGCCTATCAGGCGTAAACTTTTCCTTGCCTGGCTGGGCCTGGTGGCTTGGCGGCGAACTTAATCTAACAATACATCCTTACTATTATGGCTAAATACGCTATTAACGGTTTCGGTCGCATTGGTCGCAACGTGCTTCGCGCCATGTCCCAGACCGAGCTTGAGAAGGTTGTTGCCATCCACGACCTTACCCCCATCGCTACCACCGCTCACCTGCTTAAGTACGACTCCACGCAGGGCAAGTTCAACGGCACCATCGAAATCGACGGTGACAACCTCGTTGTGAACGGCCACGCTATCAAGATCGTCGGCGGTATGCTGGGCCCCGATCAGCTCCCCTGGGCTGAGCTGGGTGTTGACGTTGTGCTCGAATCCACCGGTCTCTTCACCGCTCGTGAGAAGGCTGAGGGTCACATCAAGGCCGGTGCTAAGAAGGTTCTTATCTCCGCTCCCGCCAAGAACCCCGACCTGACTTTCTGCATCGGCATCAACGATGACGAGTACGATGCTGCCAAGCACAACATCGTGTCCAACGCTTCCTGCACCACCAACTGCCTCTCCCCCATGGTGAAGGTCCTCAACGACAAGTGGGGCATCGAGAAGGGCATGATGAGCACCATCCACTCCTACACCAACGACCAGCGCATCCTTGACCTGCCGCACAGCGACCCCCGTCGTATGCGCGCCGCTGCTATCAACATCATCCCCACCACCACCGGCGCTGCCAAGGCTATCGGTGAGGTGATTCCCCAGCTCAAGGGCCTCCTCAACGGTGCTTCCTTCCGCGTACCCACCCCCACCGGTTCTCTGACCGACTTCGTGGCCGTGCTGAAGAGCGACGTGACCGTTGAAGAAGTGAACGCTGCCATGAAGGAAGCTGCTGAAGGTCCCCTTAAGGGCATCCTTGAGTACTCCGAAGAGGCTCTCGTGCTTCAGGACATCGTGTCCAACCCCCACTCCTGCATCTTCGACGCCGGCTTCACCTACGTGGTCGGTGGCAACATGGTGAAGGTTTGCGGCTGGTACGACAACGAATGGGGTTACTCCAACCGCGCTGCCGAAGCTCTGAAGAAGCTCGGCGATTCCATCGCCTAAGTCTTCTCGGCTTCAGCCGAATGACCTTTGGGACCGGTGCTTTCTGCACCGGTCCCTTTTTAGTTGTTGCTACTAGCGGTGCTTTCGCCGCCCCTCGCGAATGATAAATGATGGTGGTCACACCGGTGTGAGAGGGGTGGCTTTAGCTTTGTTTGCTTTTTTACATTATTTTGGTTTTCAATGAATTTTGTGCTTGACGGGGGGGCATGCTACATTATTGAAGCCTCAAGAGAAACGCCTTTTGGGGAGAAGCTGTTTTAATTTAACTATAATTGTTATTATGTCTAATGAGATATCGCCAGAGCAGATAAAAGGTGTAAAAATAAGCAAGCCTACCGCACCGGTGCAAACAAAGCCGCGTTTGCACAAGCCTAGAATACCCGTTCCGCCGCCTGTTACCCTCGCTTCTTCCCGCGAGGCGGCTAAAAAATTGAGACCCGACGGCATCGGCCGAGAGGAATTTAATAAGACGTTTTGGTCGCTCAATTGGTGGTTTTGGAAGAGAGTTTTGATTCTTTCGCCTTTTTTGTGGCTTTGCTTCTTGGGCATCTTGCCGGAGAGTGTTACGCTGATTCTTCTTTGGATTGTATTAGGGCTGTATGGAACGCTAAGCGTCGTTTCTCTTTTCAAAGTCACTTTCCCGATACTAGTAGCTATGGGCGACCGAGTGGATAACATTTGTGGGTCTGGTACGACTTGGGTCATTTTGGCGTGTTGTCTTACTCTTCTGGGGGTGGGCTCTATCATGCTGTTGGCGCTGCTGATTTTGTGCGTGCTCATACCGACGCAAAAAAGAAACAAGCTGCCATAAAATGATTTCATATGGTTCGGGCCATTGAGAAGACTTGCCCTGAACACAATGATATAAAAATCCCCGCTAAGCATGGCGCTTGGCGGGGATGAATGTTGAAATTGGCGGGGCTTTATCAGAACACGAAGCCGGCTTGGATACCGGTGGCGCTGGCGTAGTTGGTATCGCGGTAGGCGGGGTCGTTGATAAGCTGGAAGTAGGGGGCAAGGTAGAAGTACTGGCTGAGCTGCACGCGGTACATGCATTCCAGCACTTTTTCGTACTCATTCACCAGGGAAGAGGTGGCGGTGTCTGCGCCCTTGAAGATGCCGAAGCCCAGGCCCAAGTAATCGTTGGGGCGAGAGGGGGTGAGGTGCAGGGTAGCACCGGCAGAGAACTCTTGAGAGCAGCGCTGGTAGTCGCCACTGGCGATGCCTGCGCGGGCATAGACCTTGGCCATGTGGTTGACGGTGTATTCAATGCTGCCGAAGATACCCACGGCGTTGTGCTGGTGGTCGTTGCCATCGCGGCCGGGGGTGTCCTGGCTGCAGAAGAAGGGGGAGATGCGGGCTGTGGCGTTGCCGTCGGCAAAGATGTGGCCGTACTCACCCACGATGGCGTAGCCATTGGCGTGTTTGGCGTTGAAGGGGTTGGAGCCCCAAGGGGTACCCATGCGGGTGATAGCGCCGGTGACCCAGTTGCGGCGGTCGATTTCGCCCTGCACCACGATGGCGAGGTTGTTGTAGGGCAAGGGGAGCACGCCGGAGCTTTCAAAGTTGTCGTTGGTGAAGCGGGCATGGCCCACGCGGTCCATGTAGTTGTTGAGCTTAATCATACCGGCGGTGATAGCCACCCGCTTGCCGGCGAGGAAGTGCTTGACGGAGACTTCCAGCAGGGCCAAATCATGCGGCCCGAGGATATCCGTATGCAGGCCGGAGCACATGCCGATGCCGTTCACATAGAAGCTGGATTCGGAGGCGGAGGCGCGATCGAGCCCCCAGGAGCCGGCAATATCCATGCGCAGCCAGGTACCGCCGTTGATATCGTCTTGGATGAGGCGCTGGTTGAGGATGGCGTAGAGGATGGCCACGTGGTTGGTGTTGTTGTAGCCGGGCATGGCGTTGTCCAGCGCCCAGAAGCCGTACACCAGCTCAAAAAACCACTGGGTGCCCCATTTTTCATCTGCCGCGCGCTTAAAGGCGGGGGCGGATTCACCTGCGGGGAACATGTTGGTATCGTACACAATGTTGCCGGGGGCGGGGGTGTCTTGCGCGGGGGTCATGTTGGCGCAGAGCCCCAAGAAAAGGGCGGCGCTGAGGAGGAGCTTTTTCATGTTTTCGTTAGAGTGTGGTAATGTTGGGCAGATGCTACCACAGATAGGCGCTATAGGGAAGCAAAAACTTTGCTGATAAAGGAAGAAAAGGGCTGCACAAAGAGTTGGGAGGCGTGGTCGGAGCGGCCGTGGGCGGTAAAACCGTAGCGGCGGGAGAAGGCAGCCCCCTCGGGGGTGATGTTGTCGGTCGCGATGAGGCGGCATCGTTGCTGCATGGGGAGGTAGGGGGCGATAGCCGCGCGCAGCAAGCGGCGGGTGAGCCCGGTGCGGCGGTAGGCGGGCTCTACCAGGATGCAGCAGAGAAACATGTGCAGCGGCCCCGCTCCCTCATGTATATCGACAATGGATTCTGCCGTGAGCTCGCTGTCATTGAGCTGTCCGCTGAGCAGCTTGTCGAATACAGCGGGGAGGATGGGAAAGAGATTCACAAAGGCCACTACTTCGCCATTCACTGCGGCGGCTGTGGTGGTGTAGGCGTGTTTGCAGTACCAGCGGTACGCCTCCCCTGCGGGGGTGATGAAATCTGCCCCGTAGTATTTCAGCTCCAGCGCGGCCATTTGCTCAAAATGAGCATAAGAAAGCGTGCTGAGGATGGCAGGGTGCGTAGCGGCAGCGGGAGAATCAATCATAATCTGCCATGGAGACGGCATAGATGGCGTTGAAAAGCTCATCATCCGGGATGTTGTTGAGCACTTCATCCACCACCATGGTGTCATCTATGGCTACGCTGTTGGCCGGAGCATCCTCCATGGGGACGAGGAGGGGCAGCACAGCCACGCAAAGGCAGAGAACGGCAGCACTACTGCATGCCCAAGTGGATACACGCTTGTACCACGGGCGATTATAGGCAGCCAAGGCTTCTTCGCGGCGGATGGCAGCCATGATATCATCCGCCAGCCCGGGCGGGGGCAGGGGCGTGGTCGCCTTGCCCAGCAGTGCATCCAAAGCGTCGTCTTCTGTGGTGTAGGGTTCTGCCATTTGTAGGGGTAAACCCCGGCGGAGGGTGGAAGTTGCGAGGAAAGATGAAAAAAGATTAGCCCAAGTACGCGGTGAGGTCTGCTTGGTAGAGCTCGGGCTCAAGGAGGAAAGAATCATGCCCCTTGGCGGATTCGATGCACTTGTAGCGCGCCTGCACGCCGTTTTTGATGAGACGGCGGTGGAAAAGTGAGCAGGAGCGTGGGGTGAAGCAGCAATCCGTGCTGATGGAGAAAATCATGAAGGGGATGTTGTGCTCTGCGTAGAGGCGGAACACCTCATCCAGATTTTCCTTGCCGCAGAGGGTGGGCAAATCGAAAGATGCCCACATGTTGATGATGCGGATATAGGCGTTGGCATCAAATCGCAGTGCAAACTTAGTGCCTTGGTGCAGCATGTAGCTTTCCGTGTTGCGGGCGGGCAGATACCAGGTGAACAGCCCCTTGCGGTCGGGCGTGCCGCCTTTGCGGGCGCGCTTTTCCAGCCCGCGTTGGTAGACAAAGAACTTGTGGCTGATGATGCGGGCTAAGGCCAGACCACGGCGGGGTGGATCGCTCAGCGGGTAGCGCCCCTCGCGGTACTTTTCATCTATCTCAATGGCCGCAAATTGCTCAAAAGCGGCCAGCTTGTGCTCGATGGGGGGCTGGCAGGAGGCACCGATGATGACCACGCAGCGCACGCGCTCCGGGTACATGTGGGTGAAAGCCAGGCTGAGCATGCCGCCAATGCTGGGACCCACGATGGCAAAGCGCTCGATACCCCACGAGTTGATAAGCTGCATCTGTGCGCGAGCCTGGTCGTTGGGTGTCACCATAGGGAAGCGGCTGCCCCATGTCTCGCCGTCGGGGGCGAGGGAGGTGGGGCCGCTGCTGCCGTAGCAACTGCCCAGGAAATTGACGCAGATGATGAAGTAGCGCTCCGTATCCAGCGGTTTGCCGGCGCCAATCATGCGGTCCCACCAGCCTTCGTGGTTCTCCGCGCGCCAAAAATCCCCGGCTTCCGGTAAGTCTGTGTTCATGCCGTGGGCATGGTGGCTGCCGGTGAGTGCGTGGAACAGCAAGATGGCGTTGCTCTTGTCCGCATTCAGCGTGCCGTATGTTTCGTAGGCCAAGCAGATGTTGGGCAAGGTTTCCCCGGAATCGAAGGTGAAATCACCAATCCGGTAGATTTGGGTTTTGACATCAACGCTCATGACTGGGTGTGTGGTGCGGTGCTGGCAGGTAGGGGCTCTTGGGGCTCAATGAACGAAAAAAAGACCGGGGTCGGATAACGCCGGTCTCTCTTTTCGGGCGGGGGCTCACAAGCGTGTGGCCGGTGTGCACCCGTGCAGGCAATTCTTACTTGACGCCCTTCTTGCTGAGGCGGGTGCCGGCTGTCGTGCCCTGACGAGCCTTGAACTTGGGATTGCTCTTGCAGATGACGTAGAGCGTCCCCTTGCGCTTCACAATCTGGCAATCAGCGTGGCGGCGCTTCATAGAGGCGAGGGAGGAAAGAACTTTCATGATCTTTGGTTGGTTGTGTGGTTAATAAGATTTTAGTGCCGGGAAGATGGCGTCATCGGGAAGCAAATTATACCCTTAACTTTTCGCTTGTAAAGACAAATTTGCGTAAAAGTGCATTTTTTTCAATTTTACGCGGTCTTGGAGAAGGGGCGAAGCTTGCCGTAGAAGCCATTGTGCATGGCGCGGAAGAGGGTGTAGAGGCCGTTGAACGTCAATTCATTGGTTTGCAACATGGCCACGATGCTCAGGATGATGTAAAAGAGACAGGCCGCCAAGCGGTGCAGGTAGTTCGAGGGGCGTTTGAGCCGCTGCAACCATGCCCAGTTGCGCACTTTGTAGTAGCTGCGGGCGGTGGGTAAGCCCGGTTCATAGAAAAACGAGTGTCGCCCAAAGGTGAAGTGTACCAAGGGAAGCGCAGCAGAGGGGTGCTCCAGCTCCGAATCGCGCACCGTCACAAAGCTGAATCCGGCGTGTCGAAGTTTCCAAGGGTATTCCTCATCCTCGCCGCGGATGAAAAGCTCCGGGGTGGGGACTCCGGCGGCGAGCCAAGCTTCGCGGGGATAAAGAGCCCCCAGCCAACCGCCGCGGCTGGCAATTTCATTGCCCGGGGGCAAATCTTGGATGCTGAGCGCGTTTTTCCACGGGGTACGCTCCAGCCCGGTGCACATGGTGAGCGGCCAGCTCAATTCATCATTCTTGGCGGGGTCTATCACCAAGCTCATGCGTACGGTGCGCTGAGGCACTTGCACAGCCAGCAGCTTTTCCAAACTCTGCGGGCGGGGCCATGAATCATCATCCAACACCCACACATAGTCTGCATGCAACTGCCGGAATGCGTAGTCCATGCCATGGGCACAGCCCCCCGCATTACCCAAGTTGGAGCTCATTTGCAAGAGGTGCAGGGTGCCGGGTGGCAGGAGCTCGGATGCCAGAGCGGGAGCCTCGGCGGTGATGGGGTCATCTGCAGAGCTGTTGTTGATGATGACAACAGCATCCGGTTGTCGCGTCTGCTGCGCCAATCGCCGCAGGCAGGTGAGGCTTCGCTGCCTGCTGCCGTAGTGAGTAAAGATGGCGCAGATGGTGGGCATGCCTGCATTATGCCCCAAGATGCGCCCTTTTGCAAGTTTTTCTCATGTTTGGCCTACAAGAAAACATTGACAAACAGCTCGTGCGTGGTGTATACATGAGGCCATGAGAATCAGGTTGACATGGCTTTCTGTGGCTGCCGCTCTACTGGCGGCTTGTGCCGATGTGCAAGAAACCCGTATTACGGATATTGCGGATTTGCCCGTCAAATCTCGCAACGCGCCGATCTTTAATTGGCAGAATAGCCCTTTGCGCGCGAATGCGATGTATGTGTTTCACGAGGCCAATACAGAAAATCAGCGTGCAGCCTTGGTGGGGGATTATTACTATGTGAACTGGGACGATGCCGACCCCGACAAGCCCGCTCGTCTGCTGATGCGCTACACGCAAGCCGCCACCGGGGCTGATGTGAAGGTGCGTGAGGTGGTGTTGGAGCCCGGTCGCGGCGAACCCGCATCCCGCAAGACGGAATTCTTTTTCAATGGCGAGGACCGCAAGCTCAAGGGGGACATCATGTCGTGGCGCATCGAGCTCTATGTGGATGGCGAGCTGAAGGATTCTCGCCAATCGTACCTCTGGGAGTGATCGTTGATACGGATGCTGCATAAGCCGTGAAAATTGACCGTAGTACCAGCCAAGCGGAGCTGACCCGTCTGTATGCGGCTGTGGTGCGCCGCGAGTTTCTGCGCAACACGCCGCTCAATGTCAAAACGTTTTTGCGCTACGCGCTGCTTTTTGCGTTGTTTCCGGGCATGCGGCTGGGCTTTCGCCGGGGGCTACTGATTACGGCGGCATTTTCCGTGCTGCTGATGGTGCTGCTGCTGTGTGGGCAGGAACAATGGGCCACGTGGGCGGTGCTGTTGTGGGTGGTGATAGGGATTGTCGTGTTTGTGACCGTTTCCGTGCAAGTCATCCGCGCTGCGGCGCATACACGCAAGGCTCGCATGGAGTTCTTGCCGGCAGAGTGCGCGTTGCCCGCCGGTCGCCGGTGCCCGGAACTCTTGCCTCTCACCTGGCGGCGGGATCAATTGAACGAGCTTCGCCACACCGCCTCCGCCGTGCTGGAGATTCCTAAAGACGGCATCTATGCCTTCATCCTTCATATGGATAAAGGGCAGAGAGATTCCCGCATTGTGACCCACGGCCGCCGCGGTACTTGTGTGATTCACGCTCAAGGCGGCGGCAAGAGCGGAGAGCCTTTCCAAGCTTTGATTTTATACCGCTTGGAGGCCGGGCGCCATGAGCTGCGTTGGAGTGTGGATTCCCCCCGCGGGGAAAAGCCGCGTGCCACCCTCACGCAGATGAATGTGGTGCCCTGATGCGCTGATTTGTTTGCGTGTGAAAAGCAGGCCTTTTAGTACTTTACCTTGCCCTTTCCACCGCATTTTTTGCAGTACGGTCGGTACTTTTCCCGATAACCCGTGCCATAATTTGGCATGTTGCGCATAGAATGAGAATAGCCTGTGCCATGGCACAGGGGGCAGGTCATCTCGCGCGAGAGTGTGCTTCGTTTGCTTCTTCCGGCACCGGAACCCGTAGAAACATTTGATGGGGGGGCAGACGGCTCTAAGTAGGTGGAGGCTGCGCCTTCTACCAACCCATTCACAAGGCTGGTTGCCATCACTTCTCCGAGACTCGGGATGCCGGCCATTTGGTCGTTTTTAATCGCAGCGCCTCTCTGCCGGGTGTAGGGAATCGTGGCGTTGGTAGATTGGTTAACGGCAGTTTGCAAAGCCTGATACAGACCGGGATTCGTTTGATTGGCTACGCTGGTGTTCCAATGTGTTTGCAGGTATTCTATCTTTGAAATGAGAGATTGATCCCCGCTGAATCTGTTTTTGCCATCTTCAAGAATGGCCAAATACGCCACAGAAGATGCTTTGTTGCCTTGGCATTGGGCTATCAGCATGCATGTGTGGTGGTGCTTGAGATTGGCAGAACTCCAATTATACTGCCATATATGGTAGGAACCATCTGTGGAGCTTCCCGTAGCATGTGCCTTGCTACCGAGTGTTTTTTCGATGCTTTGTATCGTGCTGAATTGTTTATTTTTGAGCATCCTGTTAATGGTGGCACTGTTGTTCCAGCTCAGGAAAGCACAACCGGCTTCCAAATCTCCCTGAGAGTTGGCGTGCGATGCATAGGCTTCGTGGTGTGTTGCGGTCGGGGCCGCTTCAGTGTGGGAATTGGCCTGTTGGTGGGGCTTCTTGATGGAGACGAGTTCGTATGTGCCGTCGTGATTCCATTTGCTTATTTCTTGGTCATCTCGCAAGTAAACGTAATATTCGTTCCCGGGGGAGAATGCTACGCGCATTTTCAAATATTGGGAGCGATCCGCTTCGCGGATAGGCATATAATTGCGCCATGCTTTGCTGAGAGCCGGTATGAGGCTGTCTTTCGGGGTGGCAGAAACTGCATCCACCAGCGCAGTATCCCATTTTTGGAGAATTGGGCACGCCAATCCCATGGAAATCAGTTTTCCTTTGCTGCTTTCTGCTACGAGCGTTGTATTGAAGCCTTTCGAAATGTTTGTATACATTTCCGAGTAGTGCCAGACATCGTAGTGCCTCCCCCGCGCGCTTGTGGAATATGAGGGCTGCGCATGGAGAACTCGCGCAATGTCATCGGGCGTCTTGCATGGCGTTTTCTCTATCTCATTGGCTGTGGCGCGAACCTGGGCTTTAGATAATTTTTCTACTCCGTATGCCCATACGATTCTCTGCTGGCAACTCATGAGTGTGATGACGGTACACAGAATGTAAATGGTGCAAAGATGTCGAAAGTGCATACTGAGAATTCGAGCGTTTGTGTGTAATACCGCAAAAAACCGCATGGCTACGCAACCATGCGGTTTGGGGAAGATGAAAGATGCACGTAATTAGTAGCGAATCTCGTAGCCACCGGGTTCGCGGGGGGTCTCAGGCACACGCTCGCAAGCGGGCAACATGGTGTTGAGGTGGCGTTTTTGGATGGTCTTCTTGAGGCCGCTATCGTTGCGAGAGGTAAGCTCTTTGGCTTCCTTGATGGCATCTGCACGCTCTTTTTCCGCTTTTTTCACGGCGGCGTTGTGCTCATCCAAGCTGGCTTGCTGGCGGGGGGTGCCCACGCCGCGCAGGGTCTTCTCAGAGATTTCAATGGGATTCACCACCGGGGCTGCCCAAGAGAAAGAAGCCATGGCGACTGCGAGTACAGAGAGGAGGGAAAATGCTTTCATAGTGATGGTACAGTCCAAGTATAAGGTATGCGCTTCATAAGTCAAGCTGATTTTTGGAGAAATAGCAGACTTTTGCAATGGCTGCCAAGATTTTCCTTGTCCGCGGTGCGGGCGGGGAGAGGCGCGAAAGTGGGGCACCGCCGCATCCCCTCCAAATGAATCAGCCAAAGATGGGGGTGGAGAAGTAGCGGTCGGCGTTGTCCGGCAGGATAGCGACGATGATTTTGCCGGCGTTTTCCGGGCGCTGGGCCAAGAGGGTGGCAGCATAGAGCGCTGCGCCGCCGGAGATGCCGGTGAGCACGCCATCCGTGGTGCCCAGCTCGCGGGCGTAGGCGATGGGGGACTCATTGTCAACGGGGAGGACTTCATCGTAGATACCTGTGTCCAGTGTAGCCGGGATGAATCCGGCGCCAATGCCTTGGATGGCATGCGGGCCGGGAGCACCACCGGAGAGCACGGCTGAGGCCGCTGGTTCTACAGCCACAACGCGGATGGCGGGGTTTTGCTCTCGCAGGTATTTACCCGTGCCGGAGAGGGTGCCGCCGGTGCCGACACCCGCCACGAAGATATCGACCTTACCCTCCGTATCAGCCCAGATTTCGGGGCCGGTGGTGGCATAGTGTGCGGCGGGGTTGGCGGGGTTGGAGAACTGGGATGCGATGATAGAACCCGGGGTGGCTGCATGCAGCTCTTCTGCTTTGGCAATAGCGCCTTTCATGCCGAGCGCACCGGGGGTGAGCACAATTTCCGCACCGTATGCCTTGAGGATGTTGCGGCGTTCCACGCTCATGGTATCCGGCATGGTGAGGATGGCTTTGTAGCCCTTGGATGCAGCAATGGCAGCCAGGCCGATGCCGGTGTTGCCGCTGGTGGGTTCAATAATGGTGCTGCCGGGTGTGAGCTGCCCGCTTGTTTCGGCATCTGCGATGATGGCTTTGGCAATGCGGTCTTTGACCGAGCCGGCGGGGTTCAGGTATTCCAGCTTGAGGAGGATGCGGGCCTTGAGTCCGTGCTTGGTGTTGTAGTTGACAGGCTCCAGCAGGGGGGTGTGGCCTATGAGCTCGGTGATGTTTGTGTGAATGTTCATCTATCAGCGGATGGTGTTGAACGCTTGTTCTAAATCGGCGAGAAGGTCTTCTACGTGCTCGGTGCCTATGGACAGGCGCACGGTGTTGGGGCGGATGCCGGCTTCCTGCAGCTCCTGCTCGCTCAGCTGGGAATGCGTGGTAGATGCCGGGTGAATCACGAGACTCTTCAAATCTGCCACGTTGGCCAGCAGGGAGAAGAGTACCAGATTTTCACAAAATTGGCGAGCTTTATCTGCCCCTCCCTTGATTTCGAAGGTGAAGATAGAGCCGCCGCCTTGCGGGTAGTATTGTTTGTAGAGGCTGTGGCCACGGTGCGAGGGCAGGGAAGGGTGGTTCACTCGCTCCACCTGCGGGTGCTCAGACAGGTATTTTACCACCCGCAAGGCATTTGCCACGTGGCGTTCGATACGCAGCGAGAGGGTCTCCAGCCCTTGCAGAAGCAGGAAGGAGTTGAATGGGCTGATGCTGGCTCCTTGGTCGCGCAGCAGCACGGCGCGTGCGCGGATGATGTAGGCCAAAGCCCCGCAGGCCTCACTGAAGCTGAGCCCGTGGTAACTTGGGCTCGGGTGGCAGATACCCGGGAACTTGTCGTTCTGTGTCCAGTCGAACTTGCCGCTGTCTACAATGATACCGCCCATGGCGGTGCCGTGCCCGCAGATGAATTTGGAGGCGCTGTGCACCACGATATCGGCCCCATGCTCAATCGGGCGGCACAGGTAGGGGGTGGCAAAGGTGTTGTCCACTATCAGCGGTATGCCGTGGGCATGCGCCACAGCGGCAATGCCGGCAATATCTGCCACATCGCAATTGGGGTTGGCTAGGCTTTCCACAAAAAACAACTTGGTGTTCGGGCGGATTGCTGCAGCAAAGTTTTCCGCCTGCTCCTGCGACACAAAGCTGGTCTCAATGCCGCATTCCCGCAGGGTGTGTGCCAGTAGATTGTAGGTGCCGCCGTATACGGTGTTGGCGCATACCACGTGGTCGCCCGCTCCTGCTATGTTGCGGATAGCGTAGTCGATGGCCGCTGCACCCGTGGCTACGGCCAAGGCGGCCGCTCCCCCTTCCAGTGCAGCCATTCGTTTCTCGAGCACATCCGCCGTCGGGTTGGTCAGGCGGGTGTAGATGTTGCCGGGCTCGCGCAGGGCAAAGCGCTCTGCGGCTTCATCGGCGTTCGCAAAAACATAGGCCGTGGTCGCATAGATGGGTACAGCGCGCGCCCCGGTGGCTGTGTCTGCGCTCTCTTGCCCCACGTGCAGTTGCTGTGTTTCAAATCGGTATCTCGTGCTCATTATTTTATATATCCTACAATCGAGGTAGGAATAAGCAAATGCTACACCTCATTGCGGCCGATGTCAAGCACGAGCGAGTCATTTTTTAATTTTTTTCAGATTTTGAAGAAGACCCTGCGGCGGTAGAGGATAAAGCAGAGCCACCAAGCCAGCAGGAGGTAGAGGGAGTAGTGTGCCACATTGCCCCACGCCTGGGGCACGAGGCAGCGAATGCAGCCACCGAAGAGGCGGGTGGTGAGGGCATCGAAGGGTAGCACATGGGTGAACAGATAGATGAAAAGCGCATTCATGCCAATGACACGCAGCGGGAAACACCAGCGCTGCCACCCCCACACATCAACCACCAAGTGCATGCAAGCCATGAATAGGAAGCCCCAGCCCAGCATGCTCACGGTGAAGCCGGTGCTCCATATATTTTTGATGATGGGGCCGCAATACAGCCCCGCCACAATCAGCCCCACCCCGATGCCGAACAACATCCCCACACGGCGCGCTGCCTGCTGCACATCCGAGATGATGCCGCCGCATACCATGCCCCCCAGCGCCAAGGCGGTGGCGGCAACCACGCAGAGTACTCCCTCCGGATCTATCACTTCATAGTGTAGCACGCCGGGCAGGTAGTGTTGATCCAAATACGCATTGATACAACCGGCGGGGCTCATATCCCCCCCAAAGTACTGCGCAGCCCACACCCCTGCCAAGATGATTGCGGCGGCCCCTGCGCGCAAGGCTGTGTGCCGCAGCGCGAGGCCTATGCTGCCAGCCGCTGCGCAGGAGATGCCGATGAGCCCCAGCACGGAGGCATAGCGCATGCTCCCCGCATCCCAGCTCAAAGGCCCGTTGATGAGCCAGCCCAGCACTACCAGAATGGCCGCTCGCTTCCACAGCTTCAGCAGCTGCCACCACCATCTGCGCCCCTCTCGGCTCCCGCGCTGCATGGAAATCCCCATCGCTATCCCCGCTATAAAGACAAAGAGCGGAAACACCATGTCGTACACCCGCAATCCTTCCCACGCTGCATGTCCCATGTGCCACCCTATTTTTTGCCACGTAACGCACCCGGAAAATTGCCCCGCCAGACTCCGCAGCAGAAGGTCCAACCCGATGATGAGGCACATGTCTGCCCCACGCAGCGCATCCAGCGATGCCAATCGCATCCCTCCTTGTGGCTTGTCTGTGTTCATGTTAGCTATTCTATGATTTTTTGAGCGCGTTAGTCAATTCAAACAAAATTAGAAAAGTTCTAAAAAAGACTTGCAATTGGTAAAAAGTTGTGGTACTTTTTGCTCAGGCGGACACAACGAACCGCAAAACGCACAACCAAAATACATACTATGTTAGTAGGAAAGAAAGCACCGGAGTTCACGGCCAATGCCGTGGTAAATGGCGTGATTGAGAATGGGTTCAGCTTGAGCCGTTATCGCGGCAGCAAGTACGTGCTCTTTTTCTTCTACCCGAAAGATTTCACCTTTGTGTGCCCCACAGAGCTCATAGGCTTCCAGAATGCACTGGCAGAGTTCGAGGCACGCGACACCGCCGTGGTGGGCTGCTCTACCGATTCGGAGTTCTGCCACTGGGCTTGGGCCAACACCCCGAGAGAGCAGGGCGGTATCCAAGGCGTGACCTACCCGCTCGTGGCGGATATCAACAAAGAAGTGGCTGAGAAGTTTGATGTGCTGGCCGGCGAGGTTTGCCAGAATGCCTCCGGCAGCTGCTGTTATGTGGGTGAGCGCGTGGCCTACCGTGGTCTCTTCCTTATCGACAAGGAGGGCATCGTGCGCCACATGGTGGTGAATGATATGCCCTTGGGCCGCTCTGTGGAGGAAGCCCTGCGCATGGTGGATGCCCTGCAGCACTTTGAGCAGTATGGCGAGGTATGCCCGCTTGGATGGCACAAGGGCCAAGAGGCCATGCAACCCACCCACGAGGGGGTATCCGGCTACCTCAGCCGCTAAATCGTTTCTGTTGGTAATATCGGCGCATAATAACGCGGCCGGGCGGGAAACCGCCCGGCCAAATCTTTGGAGGATGGAGCTTCTTTACTTTTCTGTGGAACTTTGGGGCGATGAGGAAGTGGGGTGTTGCGCTTGACCTGCGGGGGCGGATTCGCTATACTGAGTGCATGGCAATAGAGAGTTTTGATGGCGCAAGCCCGCAAGTGGAAGGAGCTGCATTTATTGCGGCGAGCGCGGATATCATCGGCCACGTGCAGGTGGCGGAGGATGCATCCGTGTGGTACAACACGACGATTCGCGGAGATGTGGCAGCCATCAGCATTGGGCGGGGGAGCAATGTGCAGGATAATTGCTGCCTGCATGTGGATTATGAGCTGGGGTGCCATTTGGGAGAATACGTGACCGTGGGCCATAGCGTGACGCTGCATGCCTGCACGGTGGAGGACAAGTGCCTCATCGGGATGGGGGCAATTGTGCTGGATGGGGCCGTGGTGGGGCAGGGCTCTATTGTGGGGGCTCATGCGCTGGTGACCAAGAATACCGTCATCCCTCCGCACAGTTTGGTGCTGGGTTCTCCCGCCAAGGTGGTGAAGCAGCTCCCCCCCGATACGGCAGAGGCAAACTATCGCCACGCCTTGGGCTATGTGGAGCTTGCTCGCCGTTTTGCGGCCCGCTGACGCATGCTCAACATTCGGCGCGTCTCAGGCACGTGGGAAGTTCGCCTGAAAAATACTTTTTGTCTAAGCTTGACATTAAGCCCGGTGCGCGTATAATGCGCCCGCATGAATTCCGAATCAATCAAGAGCACGCCGCTGTGCGATAAGCACGTGGCGCTCGGCGCCAAGATGGTACCCTTTGCCGGGTGGAACATGCCTGTGCAGTACACGGGCATTATTGATGAACACAACACCGTGCGCACGGCTTGCGGTGTGTTTGATATCTCCCACATGGGGCAGTTCCTGGTCAATGGGGCCGGGGCAACAGAGTGGCTCAACAAGATGTTCACCAACAATCTCAACAAGCTGGTGGACGGTATGGGCCAGTACTCTATCATGCTCAATGAAAAAGGTGGCGTGATTGATGACCTCATCATCTACCGTTTGGCTGAGGACGACTACTTTGTGGTGGTGAATGCCTCCATGATTGATGAAGACTATGCTTGGCTCACCGCGCACAAGCCGGAGGGTATCAACCTGGTGAACAAGAGCGATGCCTACGTAGGTTTGGCTATCCAAGGCCCCACCTGTGAGGAAGTGTTTGCTGCCATGTGCCCCGGTGTGGAGCTGCCCGTGCGCAACGGCATCCTGATGTTCTCTGCCGAGGGGGATGACTTGGTGGTTTGCCGCACCGGCTACACCGGCGAGAATGGGTTTGAGTTCTTCTGCCCCGCAGAGCAGGGCGTGAAGTGGATGGAGAAGGCCATTGCCTGCGGTGCCAAGCCCTGCGGCTTGGGCGCTCGCGACAGTCTGCGCCTGGAGATGTGCTACTCCCTCAACGGCTCCGACCTTTCCCCCGAAAAGACCCCCTTGGAAGCAGGCCTCTCTTGGTGCTGCGATTTGACGAAAGACTTTATCGGCGTAGACGTTCTGCGCGAGCAGAAGGCCAATGGCCGCCCCACCGCTCTTGTGGCTATTGAGTACAAGGGCAAGGGTGCGCCCCCCCGCCACGGCTACGAAGTACAGCTGCCGGACGGCACGCCCTTGGGCGAGCTTTGCAGCGGCGTTCTCTCCCCCTCTCTCGGCAAGGGTATTGCCATGGCCTATGTGCCGGCTTCCCTTGGTAAGATTGGCACGGATGTGAACGTAATTGTCCGCGGCAAGGCCGTGCCTGCCACCATTATCAAGAAACCCTTCCTCAAGAAGTAACCCCCTAAAAAATATATTACAATGAGCACAATCCCTGCTGATTACAAGTATTCCTCCGAGCATGAATGGGTAAGCCCCGCTGTAGATGGCGTGGTGACGCTCGGTATCTCCGACTTTGCCCAGTCCGAATTGGGTGATGTTGTGTACGTAGACCTCCCCGAGGTTGGTAACACCTATGCCGCCGGCGACAGCATTGCCGCTGTGGAGTCCGTGAAGGCTGCTTCTGAGGTGTACACCCCCGTTTCCGGCGAAATCGTGGAAGTGAACGAAGCTCTGGACGGCGAGCCCGGTATCGTGAACAGCGATGCTTGCGGCGAAGGCTGGATCTGCAAGATCAAGCTCAGCGAACCCGGCGAGCTCGACGGCCTCATGGATGCCGCTGCTTACGAGGAATTCTGCAAATAAACATAGACCCCTTGGGCGAGGTGTGGAGCCGTATCAGCTTCACACCTCGCCGTCTTTTCCCCTCTCATTGAATATGATTACTACGCAAACTTCATTTGTGCCGCGCCACATCGGGCCCACCGATGCCGAGGTGGCTGCCATGCTGCAGGAGATTGGTTTTGAATCCCTGGATGCCATGACAGATGCTATTGTGCCGGCAGACATCCGCCTGAAGGCTCCGCTTGATTTGCCCGCCCCCATGGCCGAGCAGGAGGCCTTGGCAGCCTTGCAGCAAGTGCTGGCTGCCAACAAGCCCGCCCACAGCCTCATTGGCCAAGGATACTACGGCACCTACATGCCTGCTGTGATTCAGCGCAATGTGTACGAGAACCCCAGCTGGTACACAGCCTACACCCCCTACCAGCCGGAAATCGCACAGGGGCGTTTGGAGATGCTCATGAACTTCCAGACGATGATTTCCTCCCTCACCGGGTTGCCGGTGGCCAATGCTTCCATGCTGGATGAAGGCACCGCCGCCGCTGAGGCCGTGAATCTGTGCATCAGCTCCAAATCCCGCAGCAATACATTCTTTGTGGCAGATACCTGCTTCCCGCAGACGATTGATGTCATCAAGACCCGCTGCGAAACCACCGGTGTGAACCTGATTGTGGGCGATTGGAAGAGCTTTGACCCCGCCGCTGTGCAGGGCTTGGCCGGCGTGCTTGTGCAGTACCCCGACAACGTGGGCGCGGTGGAGGATTACGCCGCTTTCTTCGAGAAGTGCCATGCCGCCAAAGTGCTGTGCTGCGTAGCGGCCGATTTGCTGGCGCTGACGGTGCTGCGCGAACCCGGAACCTTTGGTGCGGATGTGTGCGTGGGCACCACGCAGCGTTTCGGTATTCCTATGGGCTACGGCGGCCCCGCCGCTGCCTACATGGCTTGCACAGATGCGCTCAAGCGCAAGCTGCCCGGCCGCTTCATCGGCCTTTCCGTGGATAAGGCCGGTAAGCCCGCATACCGCTTGGCTTTGCAGACGCGCGAACAGCACATCCGCCGCGAAAAAGCAACCTCCAACATCTGCACCGCCCAGGTACTCACCGCCCTGTTGGCTACCTTCTACGCCATGTATCAGGGCCCGCAGGGGCTCAAGGATACCGCCACTACCATTCACCGCTTGGCCGCCGGCTTTGCCGCTGCTGTGCAGGGTGCCGGTTACACGACCGTGGCAGCCAACTACTTTGATACCGTGGCTGTAGAAGCTCCCGGCAAGGCTGCTGATTTGGTGGCCGCGGCCCTGAGCGCCGGCTACAATATCCGCCGTGTGGCTGAGGATGTGGTGTCCGTCTCCTTCGATGAAACCACCACCGATGCTGATGTGGCAACCTTGGCCGCCGTGTTCGGCGCCGCTCCGGCAGAGGTGCCCGCCGCTCCCGTATGGGATGCTGCATTCACCCGCACGAGCAGCTTCTGTGAGCAGACATGCTTCAACGCCTTCCACTCCGAAACGGAGATGATGCGCTACATCCACGCTCTGGAATGCAAGGACTTGGCTCTCAACGAGGCTATGATTCCGCTCGGCTCCTGCACCATGAAGGCTAACTGCGCCGCCATCATGATGCCCATCACCTGGCAGGCTGTCACGGAGTTACATCCCTTTGCCCCCCTGGATCAATGCCAAGGCATGCGCACGATGCTCAAGCAGCTGGAAAATTGGTTGGCCGTGGTGACGGGCTTCGATGCCTGCTCCCTGCAACCCAACTCCGGTGCCGCCGGTGAGTACGCCGGTCTGCTGACGATTCACCGCTACCAGGTAGCCCAAGGCGAGGGCCACCGCAATGTGTGCCTTATCCCCACCTCCGCACATGGTACCAACCCCGCTTCCTCCGCGATGGCCGGGTTCAAGGTGGTGCCCGTGAAGTGCGATGCGGCCGGCAACATCGACCCCGCCGACCTCAAGGCACAGGCCGAGGCTCACCGCGATAACCTCGCAGCCCTCATGGTCACCTACCCCTCCACCCACGGTGTGTACGAGCCCACGATTGCCGAGCTCTGCCGTATCGTGCACGAGAACGGTGGCCAGGTGTACATGGATGGCGCCAACATGAACGCCCAGTGCGGTCTCACCAACCCCGGCACCATCGGTGCCGACGTGTGCCACCTCAACCTGCACAAGACATTTGCCATGCCTCACGGCGGCGGCGGCCCCGGTGTGGGCCCCATCTGCTGTGCCAAGCATCTCACTCCCTACCTGCCCGGGCATGTGGTGGAAGGCGATGGCCGCACCCAAGGTGCTGTTTCTTCCGCCGAGTTCGGCTCTGCCGCACTCAACCCCATCACCTGGATGTACCTTGCCATGATGGGCCACGAGGGCCTGAAGCGCGCCTCCCAGATGGCTATCCTCAACGCCAACTATGTGGCCCGCCGTTTGGCTGCCTACTTCCCCACACTCTACGCCGGAGCCAACGGCTTGGTAGCTCACGAGTGTATTTTGGATACCACCATCATGCTTGGCAAGAGCCACCTCTCCGTGGATGATATGGCCAAGCGTCTCATGGACTACGGCTTCCACGCCCCGACCATGAGCTTCCCCGTGCACGACACCCTCATGGTGGAACCCACCGAATCTGAAAGCAAGTACGAGCTCGACCGCTTCATCGATGCCATGATTGGTATTCACGCTGAAATGAGTGCCGTGGCCGAGGGTACCGTGCCTGCGGATGACAACGTGATGGTGAATGCCCCGCACACCGCCCAAGCGGTGACGGCTGATGAGTGGAACCACGCCTACAGCCGCAGCGCCGCTGCTTACCCCGTGCCGGGGCTGCGCCTGCACAAGTTCTGGCCCAGCTGCTCCCGCGTGGACAACACTTACGGCGACCGCAACTTCTGCTGCACCTGCGATACTCTCGCCGCTGCACAGGATGCCAACGCCTAAGCAAAAGCAGCATCTTCCTGTTACGCCTCCTTCCTTGCCTTATGGTGGGGAAGGAGTGCTTTTTATTGATGCATCACAGCAACACGCAGCACTTTGCTTCCCGTGAAAAGCTTTACAACAAAGGATAAAGCGCCGAAATTACTGGACTTTTTATGTGCCGGATGCTATGTTTCCGGCATGCAAGGAGCAGAAATCAAACAAAGGGATCCATTCATTGATTTGGCGCGCCTCATTGCTATCTTTCTCATCATTGTGGGACATGCCAACGAGTTGAACCGCATTCCGGGTGTCATCTCGCCTCTTCTCAGCATCATCACAAACATTGCAAGTTATCGCTATGTTGTTTTTATCTTTTTCCTTTTCGCTGGGTATTTTGCCAAACCGAGCGAGAAATGCTTCAACATAAGAAGAACGGTTGATATTTTTATACCCTTTGCATTTTATTGCGTGCTTGGAAGTTTGGTATCCGAATGCCTGCTGTGCTACTATTCATCGGGAGCGCACTCTTTTGAATGGGGGGCGTTGATATCTGCCATGGGGTCCATGTGGGAATTGCTCACGCCGGGAAATCACTATATGTGGTTTTTGAAGGTGTTGATGGTATTCGTTTTTGTATCTCCTGTGTTGCTTCGAATGCGCCCCGAAACCCTGCTTATCATCGGGGGGATGTTCTATTTGGGAAGCCTGTATTTAGAGGGGGTCACGTCTATCCCATACTTTTTACAGAGCAAGGCGCTTAATTCCGGATTCTATTTTGTCGGTGGTATTTTCTTGCGCAAATGTTTAACACTCGAAAAGTTGTCACAGAGCATGGATAGGGTCTACCTTCCCGCGTTTGTGTTGTTATCTGTTTTGGCTATGCTGGTCATTTTGCAGGTGACAACACTCTCTTGGGCCTTTATCCCGTTGGCCGGTACGTGCTTGATGTGCGTATATGTGATGAGCCTTTCTAAATTAGCAATGAAAATAGCTCCCCGTGTGAGCTTATTCTGTGCTCAGTTTGGCAAGTGTACCTTTTTTGTGTATGCTATTCACTATATACTTTTGGATATTTGCTGGACGTATTTTTCCATACATCCCATTCACAAGCATGTATACGGTATGCTACCGTTTTTGTTTGTAGGCATAGCTATTGCTCTGTTCTACGTTATCCGTAAGTTTGCGCCGGGCTTGTCTCCTTATTTGCTGTTTTTACCGGCACCGGACAGAAAAGCCAAAACGGTTAATCAAACAAATTGAAAAAGAGTTTGATAGCGCCTATGATGCGGTTCGGGATAAACCCGATTACACGTATATGAAGATAAACATCTGTAGTTTCATTGGGGGCATGCTACTGGCGTGCCTGGCGCACAAGATGGCTCATTGCTGCCACGTGCGAGCCTTGCTGGAAAAAGGTAAACACTATGGCCATGCGGTGGAGGGGGTAGTGAAGGATTCTTTCCACAGGATGAAAGAGGAAGCCGCCAAGCGCTGCTGCGAGCATGGTGCTTGCCCGGTGCCCCCCGGTGCGGAGGAGCACAAAGCTTAAGTTCAGGGGTATCAGGCGCGCATGCCCGGGTGGTATGCGCGCCTTATTTGGTGGTGGGCATAGCTGTTTCTGCGGAGGTGCGCAGGGTATCCAAGTAAAGTTGCATATCCTGCACCAGGTCAGGGTGCTGCGGGGCGATGTTGCATTCTTCGTGCTTATCCTGTGCCAAATCGTAGAGTTGCGGGGTTTTGCCCGGTATGTATTTGTATTGCCCGCGGCGCAGGGCCAAGCGTGTGCCGTGGGCCTGCTCTACTAGGTGCTTGCGCCCGGTGGGCTCCTGCCCCAGCAGGGCGGGAAGCTGTGCCAGGCTATCCGGCAGCTGCTTCTCCGGCACATCTGCCCCCACCAGCTGTGCCAGACTGCGTGCCAAGTCCACCTGGCTCACCAGGGCATCACTCCTGCCGGCTCGCACGGCTGCTGGCCAGTGTACGATAAAGGGCACGCGCGTACCACCCTCCTTGAGCCCGTATTTGCCCCCGCTATAGGGGTGGGCGGGCTTGTGCCCCCGGCAATCGGTTTCTGCACCATCCAAGTAGCCATCGGCAATGACGGGACCGTTGTCGCTGGTGAAGATGAAGAGTGTATCATCCCCATAACCGGCATCTTGCAGGGCGCGGCAGAGGGTGCCGATGTTGTCGTCCATCTGCACGGTGGCATCGCCGCGTATGCCCAGTTTGCTCTTGCCACGGTAGCGGGGGTGCGGGTCGCGGGGTACGTGGATATCGTTGCTGCAAAAGTAGATAAAAATGGGTTCACCGGCGTGGCGTTTGATGAAGCGCACGGCCTCTGCGGTGATGGTATCGGCCAGCTCTTGGTCTTTCCACAGAGCTTTTTTGCCGCCTTGCATGTGGCCGATGCGGGAGATGCCATCGATGATGGTCTTATCATGTTGCTTATCGGCCGAGCGTCCCCAGGGTTTGAGCAGCTCGGGGTGTTCATAGCCCAACAGCTCGCCCTCAAATCGGAACCCGGGGGTGTAGTTTACCTCGATGGGGTCTGCCGGGTCTGCGCCCACGACCTCGCCATTGCGCAGGTAGACGCAGGGCACGCGATCGCCCGTGGCTGCCATGATGAAGGAATAGTCAAATCCCACTTCGCGGGGGCCGGGGGCAATGGGCTTGTTCCAATTGATGGAGGCTTCACCTCGCCCCAGCCCCAGGTGCCATTTGCCGAAGGCCGCGGTGCGGTAGCCGGCCTGCTGCATGAGGGAGGGCAGGGTGCAGCCCTCTTCTTTCGTGGGCAATATCAACTTGGCATCTCCGGGGAGGATGCCCGTGCCTTTTTGCCTCCATGCATATTTGCCTGTGAGCAGGGAAAAGCGCGAGGGCGTGCATACGGATGTGGTGCTGTGCGCATCGGTAAACAACAACCCCTCCTCCGCCAAGCGGTTGAGGTGGGGGCAGGGCGCTGCCTCGCATCCGTAGGCAGAGGTGTCGTGCAGCCCCACGTCATCTGATAAAAAGAGCACGATGGCGCGCGGTTTCTCTTGCTGCGCATGCACAAGGCTAAACATCAACGACATGAGAATGAGGCAAAACCGGCTTTTCATTGCCCTGATCCTAGCAGAAAAGCGCTGCCTATTCCAGCTTGTTTTAAGCCATGTGCGGCCGATTCCGGAACTCCTCTTCCTCGCCTCCCCTCAAAAATGAGGAAGGAGGGGATTCACAGTTTGCCGTGGCGGGCAGTGCAGCGGGTGGTGACTTGTTCTCGCAGGTAGTGCAGGAACTCCAAGCGGGCATTGCCCAGCACGCCGGCGTTGCTCAGGCGCAGGTTGCAGGCTGCAGCCGCAGCGAGGGTCTGCTCCGTAGCGGCCGTATCGCGCACCCAGATGCCATCGGATGCCATGGCAGCAAAGCGGCTCTCAAACTCGGCACGGTTTTCCACTTGAAATGGCACGCCCAGTTGCTCCAAGCAGCGGGGCATCCACGGCCGCAAGGTTGCGGTGCTGATTTGCACCTCGCACCCGGCTTTCAGCGCAGCCATCAACGAGATGGATAAATCAATATCCGAGCTCGCTTTGCCCACGCGCAGACAGAGCTTGGCCGGTTTGTACTGGATGGTTGTTTCCTGCCCGGGCTGCGGGTTGAGTGTGCGAGTGATGCCGAATTCATTTTCCCACCAGTAGGAGATGGAATCTGCGGCCGTGGTGAGACGCATGGCATCATCCGGTGTGGGTTTGGGGGAGAGGGCATCCCACGGGGCAAAGGGAATGTTGCGCTGTTTGCCGCGGCGCTGGGGGCGCCCTGTTTCCTGCCATTGAGCTAAGGCGGTGATGTAATTGGGGCCACCTTGCAGGGTGGTTACGCCGCATTGAGCCGGAGCCCAAGCGCCACAGGGCTGCAGCCCCGGGCGGAATTGCACGCAGCAGTTGATGCTGAGAGCCGAGCAATCAATATAGCGCTTCCAAAGTGCAATCTCCTCTTCATCATGCGAATAGATGCCGGCTGCTTTACCGGCGGAGACAAGTTGCTGCGCATGGATGGCATCATCCGTGTTCTCTACGCGCACAACTCCCAAGATGGGTAAACCGGCTACGCGGCGGGCAAACTGCGGCGCAGATGCAATACCTGTACACACGCCCGGGGTCCAGATGCGGGAGTCTATCTCTGCTGCCATGGGCTGCGCAAGCCAGATCCAGCCGTTTTTCTGGCTGCGGAGCGTTTGCAAATCCTCTGGGGTAAGCAAGTGGCCGATGGGACCTAAATCGGCTTTTTCACGGCTGCCTGCTTGGGCGCAAAGGCTGCTGGCCGCATCTTTGAGCGCGTTGATAAAGGCCTGGTTGTCGTACACCTCGGCATGGGCGAAAAGCACATGCGGGCAAAGGTTGCTCTGCCCTGAGCGCCGGGTAACGGCATGCAGCACATCACGTATGGCTTTGTGCCAATCCGCCGTGGGTGCCAAGTACACGCTGGCGGCTCCCGAACCGGAGGTCAGCACCTGCTGGGTAGGGTTCTGGATGATGAGCTGGCGGGCCTCTGCCTTGTTGCCATCAAAGATGACACCGCCCACGCGAGCACTCGTCATGAGCTTTTGGGCTATTTGGTTGTCCAAACAGGGCACAAACTGCAAATCCGGGTCTTGGAAACCGGCTTCCTGCAGTAGTTCCAATAGCGTGTAGCCCAGCAGGGCGGTGCTTTCACCGGGTTTGTAGATGATGGTGTTGCCCATGACCCACGCGGCAACAATACCTGCCACGGCATCTGCCAGTGGGTGCACGTTGCCTGCTGCTATGATAACAACCCCCAAGGGGCTGGGCTGGCTGCCATCCAGCAGACCATCCTGTGTGGCGCTTTCCTCGTAGAAATAGCATGCGCCTATAGCATCGCGCAGCTCGGTCTCGGCATCTTCCATGGTGAAACCGGCATCCCGCACCAGCACTGCGCTCAATCGTGTGCGGTTCTTTTCCAGCAGACGTGCCAGTTTCAGTACCTGGGTGCTGCGTTCATCTGCCGTGGATTGCATGCGCACACTGGCAGCTGCGGCGTGTTGCAGAATACTGTTGACAGCAATGAAATCCGCGCTTTGGTAGCGGTAGTCCTCCTGCTCCGGCGCGGTGAGGGAGCGGTGAATGCAGGTGAGGGGTGTGGTTGTTTCCACGCCATGCACAAGCAGGGGCAGGGGGCTTTGCTTGCGCTCTGTTTCGGCCTGGGCGGCAGCGTAAAATTCATCCACGTACGCGCGAGAGAGCACATGGTGCAGCGTGGTGCGGTAGGCGGGGGGCTCGTTGCGGTTGTCGTGCTGCTCCTCGCGGCCGCTGAGAGCCGCCAAGAATTGCTGGCGCATGCGGCCCCAACCAATGGAGTTTGCCTCCACGGCGTAGCCTGCTGCCAAGAATCCATCCGGGCGCGCAAGCTCGTTGATGAGGCATTGCAAGTAGGTTTCAAAGCCGGTTCCTTCTTCCTCCGAGGTGATGCTGGTGGAAAGGGTGATGGCTGCCCCCTCTTTGGCAAGCATGCGGCCGATGTGATTTCCCAAACCGGCAATAAAGACGAATGCCGGCAAGCCGGGGCGCCCGCTGCGGGCCCAATCCATGAGCGCATAGGCAATATCAAAGAGGTTGTGGGTGCCGATGACGGGGCTGATTGCCTTGGGCTTGGCGGAAATGGCGGCATGCACAAGCTGTTTGTAGCGGGTTTCCGTGTCACCCTTGGTTTCGCTCAAATCCATGCCCTTGCCGTAGGTGTAGGCGCGCATTTGCTCATCTGCCAAGTGGGAACCCTTGACCAGCAGGACTTGCAGGGGCGCTGCCCCCTTGGCGGCCCGTGCTTGGGCCCAATCCGTCAGGTTGCGGAGCAGGGCTGCGCTCTCCTTGAGGTAGCCCGGCAGCTCCAGCATGATATCCGCATGGTGAAATTCCGTGCCGGAAAGCGCCATCTTGAATCCCTCCACCACAATGGGAAGCAGCTCTGAGGTGCCACTCTCCACTACCAACTTACGCTTGCTCGTGGGCTTGCAGGCCGTGCGCAACAGCTGCCGCAGGGACTCTGCAAAGCTCTTGGCTGAGGCTTCCGGGGAATAGGGAGACATGGATGGGCAGAGCCGCCACGGTTGCACCACCAAGCCTACGTTGTCCTTGTAGGCCAAGATGGAACTGAGGTTTTTCATGTAGCGCTCGGCGCTTTTTTTGCCGACAACGCTGGGCGAAAGGGGGTTGAGCGCATGGGTGAGCCCATCTTTGTTGCTCTCGCGGATGCGTTTGCTGAGCTTATCCAAATGGGTGGGGAGTGTCAGCTCTGCAAAGGTGGAGCGGAACACGCGGTGTACTTCTGCCATGGCTGCGCTTTGCATGCTGCGAGAGGCCATCGAGGCGGCCTTGAAGCGCAGCTTGCCTACCGTGCTGAAGAAGGTGGGCACCCCGCCGAACTCCGCCATGAGCCGCCGCAGGTTCGTAGCCTGTGTCTCAACAGTAGAGGCGTGAAACACTTGAGCGCAAAGACTTTGTAGGAATTGGCGGTTTTTCTCATCTGCCACCAAGCGGCTCAGAGCTCCCAGCAGGGTGCGCTCGTCAGATTTCAGTTGTTTGAGGGAGGCGTGTAAAAGCTCTTGAGCCAAGTCCGTAGCACGCTGGGCCAGTGTACGGTCATCCGGTTTACGTTCCCTTGCCTGTTTAAGCCTTGCACTGATTTCAGATTCCCCCATAACGTGCGGGTATTCTAGCCCGATATTGGGGTGCTTGCAAGTTCAAAATACGCCTTCTCTTGCCATGCTTTAGTTTTTCATGGCATCCCGGTTGATGAGGCCGGGGGTGAGCTCGGAAATAAGACGGCGCAGTTGGGTATCTGCCACCTCTTCGGAGATGCCGCTTTCTCCACCCCAATAAGTGCCGATTTGGTAGTAGGCCCAGCGCTGCACATAGCCATGCAACACGCGGTCGCTCATATCGCGCAGGGTGCGGCCTATATGGGTGCTGAGGATGGCATTGTGACCCACAAATACATAGTAGTTAATGTGTTGTAGTGCGGGTTTGCCGGGCGTGTTCCCCGGCGTGCGGGAGGTGAGGCGGGTGAAGGTGATGCAGCTGCCATCCCGCAGTGTGATATCCTCTTGCCGCCCTTGCAAATCCACGTGCCCCTGGGAGGGTAGACAGCGCTCCGGGCGGTGAATGGAGGCATTCATATCATTACCGGAATAAACAATAGATGCTACGATTTCCGGCCCGCGCGGTTCATCCAAAGTCTCCCGCAACTTGGCGTAGGCTGCCTTGCTGAATCGGGTATCAGCCGCAAGCGAGTTGCGCTCCAGCTCGGATTCCTGCAATTTCACCCCGTGCCAGCCGGGCAGGGCATAGCCCAAGGGCATGTCCGGGGAGATGGAAGCCTCTACCAGTTTATCGTGCTTGGGAAGCAGGAACACAAGGCTGAGAATGCAGGCCAAGAGAACGGGCGGCAGTGCAGCCCGGATGGCGGTGGTGCATTTCATACGCCATCCTCCTTTCCGGTCGGCTGTTCCACGCGGTGGCGCCGTACAACGACGCGCCGTTTCTTGAAGAAAGGTAGCTCACCCGCCAGCAGCCCGTGCAGCAGCATGAGCCCCACCAAACTGGCCGGGAAAAAGAACAATAGCCCCGACCAATCATGCCAGGTCTTGCCTGCGAATGCCGGGTTGATGTACTCCGCACACACAAAGATGCTTGCCACGCGAAAGGCATTGGCGATGATGGCAAGCGGTATCGCGCTCAGCCCCAGTACCACGCGCTTCCACAGCCGAAGATGATCCGCCAGGTACGCCCAAGCTATGGAAATCATCAGCAGGGCCATGAGCGAGCGAATGCCCGAGCAGCCGCCGGCCACGCTGTAGGCATCCCAATTCCCTGTAGCAGAGGCAATATTGGTGCCATCCATGATGGTTTCTACCCCCAACAAGCCCGCTCCCCAGTGAGCCCCCTGTGTGGCCAGCAATTGCATACCCACCGTGGCTTGCTGAAAGCCCGGCAGCGGGATGCTCAGCCACAAAAAGAAAAAAGGAAATGCACTTGCCAGCGCTGCCCGCCCGCCCCAGTAGCACCACACCAGCCCCGCCAGCAAAAAGGGCAGGGCACCTATCGCCACGCGCCCTTGCTGGGTGCGCACCGCCAATACGCACAGCAGCGCTCCCGGTACTATGGCCCATAGCCCGTGTAGGCTCCCCTCCGCTTCCCGGAGCGTACTCTTCATTTTTAAGGCGGCATGGCGCAGCATGTAAAGGCTCAGCAGCGGTATCATCCAACCATGCTCGTAGTCATTCTCTGCATTCCAAGCGCTCTCCAGCCAATAGAGCGCACTTTGGCTGTTGCCCATGTAGGCCGGGTAAAATCCGTAAAACCACGCGACTATGAGTAAAAAAATGCCAATACCAACCCAACTAACTGATGGCAAGTTGAATGCGGTGGCTTTTGGGCTCGTTTCTACGTCGCGCATGCGAAAAAATGTAAAAAAATTGTGCTTTTAGTATTGCTTTTTTTTCGAAAATGTCAAGAATAGACGTGCACACAATACACACATCATTCCATGAAAATCATCAGCGGTACAGCGCATCCTCAGTTAGCCAAGGACATTGCCAATGTAATGGGGCTTCCCCTCTGCGATGCCACAGTCAATACTTTCCCCGATGGCGAAAGCTTCGTGCAAATCAATGAATCCATCCGCGGTACAGATGTGTTCATTGTGCAACCCACATGCCCGCCCACCAACCACAACCTCATGGAACTACTGGTGATGGTGGATGCTGTGCGCCGTGCCAGTGCCAGCCGTATCACGGCCGTTATCCCCTTCTATGGCTATGCCCGCCAAGACCGCAAGGATAAGCCCAGAGTGCCCATCACCTCCAAGTTGGTGGCCAACCTGCTCACCGCTGCCGGCGTGAACCGCGTGCTCACCATGGACCTGCACGCCGCTCAGATTCAGGGCTTCTTTGAAATCCCCGTCGATCATCTCTACTCCCTCCCCGTGCTTATCAAGCACCTCAAGGAGCACTACGTGCACGATCTCAAAAACCTCGTCGTTGTTTCCCCTGACATCGGCGGCGTGAAGAACGCCAAGAACTACGCCAACATCCTCGGCACCGAGCTTGCCATTGTGGCCAAGCAGCGTATCTCCGCTACCGAGGTGGATGCCCACGCCGTCATCGGCAACGTGGCCGGTAAGGATGTGCTGCTGGTGGACGATATGACCGAATCCGGCGGTACTCTCTGCGCCGCTGCTGCCATTCTGCGCGAACACGGAGCTGCCCGTATCTTCGCCGCTGTATCTCACGCCGTGCTCAACGATAAAGCCATTGCTCGCTTGGCCAACAGCCCCATCGAACACTTGCTCACCTCCGACTCCGTGCCCATGGCCTACGGCGACCGCGTGGATACCGTCAGCATTGCCCCGCTTCTGGCTCAGGCTATCTACAACATCCATAAGAACGACTCCGTCACCCACCTGTTCGAGGTGTAAGACCAGCTCGTTAGCCCCATTTACAACCCAAGCCGCGGTTCTTCCTCAGAGCTGCGGCCTTTTTGTGCCGGCGCGGTGGCTGCTATCGACTCTCCCCTCTCGCCCGGCAAACAAAAAGCCCGGTCTTGCGACCGGGCCTCTCAGGAGCATCCCCACGCGGATTCGAACCGCGGTTCTATGACTGAGAATCATATGTCCTAACCCCTAGACGATGGGGACATGGATACTCGCGCTGACTTGCAGCACGCACAGAATAGCAGAATCTGCCCCACAGTCAAGCCAAATTCAAAAAAATGTGCTTTTTTTACGTGTCTCCCAAAGATTTTGCAAGCAATAGAAGCATCTACTGCGTTTTGGAAGCCCCCCCTCGCATCTCTCTAAATGGCAATTTGGTGCTATATTTACTCATATTTTGGGAGATATGGCAGTTTTTGGAGAGGCTCTGTCAAACCTGCCGGTAGAAAGAATGGCCGGTTTTGTGCTTTCTTTGGAGCCTCTGCAAGTAAACCGGGTGCACCTTCAAGAACAAATGCCTCGCATACTCGCCGTGCGCGCCCTTTTCGCCGGAATAAAAGGGACTTTGAGGTACGAACGGCTCGTTTCTTTAACTTTTCTTGATTTTTTCGTTGGCATACATAATTTAGACTTGCGGAAAGAGTAGACAAAAAGTAAACTAATCTTGTATGAAACCCCGCACCCTTACTATCCTCGCCATCACCATACCGGTGCTTGCCAGCGAAATGCCTCCCGTCATACCGGTGGGGCCCGTGGCTTACGAAGACGTGAGCTATCAGTCCGCCACGGCTACCATGCCCGGCGAACTTGCTACAACCGAGTACATTGCCGCAGCAGGTGATACACCCGCCTATGATCCTGCTATGGCACCTGTTGCCCCGGCTACATCCTCTTCCCCCAACACCATCATCAACCTCAACATCTATTCCTCTAATTACCAAGTGCGAGGCATGGGTGTGACCAATCACCTGAGCGATCACGGCTTCTCCTCCGTATCTGCCTCTCATACCTTTGCCAACCGCAACCTCTTCAACCGCGGTATTCACCACCGCGTAGGCGGCACCTTGGGCTTTATTTATGATGGGGCTTCCCCGCTGGGTGAAACCCCGCTCTTCCAAGTAGATTACGCCATTGGTAAAGAGATATTCCCCAACCTCAACCTTGACTTTGGCTACTCATTCAAACGTGGTGGCTTGGAAGGCGCTGCTGCTCGCTTCTACAATGGCGCGGCACACCGCGTTGCGCAGGATTTTAACCTGACGCTCGATTTCAACGACTACCAAAAAGGCTTCTTCGGCCATGCCACCTGGGGCCTCGGCTTCCAAGGTCTCACCGGTAGCTACTTCGATATTGAAGCCGGTTATCGCTTCACCAATATCTTCATGGTCAACAACTTCGCTGCAGACTTAGAACTCTCTGCCGGGGTGGCTCCCTCCCTGGGCTACTGGGGAGGCGGTGTGGAAGGCATTGATGCCTACCGCGTCAAGGCCGCGCTTGTGCCCTACGCCCTCAGCGGTGCCTTTGGCCGTGATTCCCGCCTCTACATCAAGCCCTGGGTGCAGTGGTCCTTCTCCGGCTCCAACGCCCGCAAGATTGACAACGTAGCCGGTGATGGCCCCATCGACCACTCCCAGTTCACCTTCGGTGTTGACATGGGCTGGAAGTTCTAATCCCGCATCTATCACCCTTATCTCCTCGCACCACCTTGCCCCCGTGGCTTGAGGTGGTGCTTTTTTTTGCCCAAAATCACCATAAATGACAACTTGCTGCCATGCTGACTCAAATTTACTCTTGCATTCCCACGCGTTCTCGTGTAGAATGTCCCCGCTTCGCCGGATTAGCTCAGTGGTAGAGCACCCGATTTGTAATCGGACGGTCGTCAGTTCGACCCTGACATCCGGCTCTGAACGCAAAAGCCGCTTAAAGTCAATTTATTGAAACTTTAAGCGGCTTTTTTTTGTGCCGCAAAACTTTTTGCTTTATATGGGGCAAGCCGCCGCAGGGCAACACCTTGCAGGTAGTTCCCAACCCGGAGACCCCGAATGACCCGCTCACGCGGCTGGAAGAGGCCAAGCTCGACGCGTGGCTCAACGAAGAAGCGCAGCGCATTGACAGCATGGGCGAGGCCGACTGGCTCGGCATGTTGCTGGGCGGCTTCTTTGTCGACAAGATTTTCCGCAAGCCGAAGAAGAAGAAAGTTGAAAAGCTGAAAGCCAGTAAGCGGCGCAAGCAGCCTATCACGTTGCCGGATGGATCACGCTGCTTCACCGAGGATTGCGAGCGGCATAAAGGAACGACTCGCGAGGGCGAAACACCAAGGCATAAACGTCAAGACAAACCAAGCGCACAGCAAAGCAAAGTGTTGTTTTCAGACTCTCGCTGCACGGTGAAGCAGTACGCAGATGGTAACATCGTGGTGCATGCTCATCAGGTTGCTACTGCTAAAGACGCTACGGAAAGCTTGAAGCGGTTGATTGCTCAATGCCGTGAGTTGCGCAAAGGGCAGATGCGCGGCAAGCCGAATTTTGGCTTTATTGCCCCGGGTGAACAAACGGAGTTCTTTGTGTCGCATCGAACGATAAAAGAATGCGTAGAAAACAATACACACATTAGACAATCAGCCAATAAAGAGGCGCACTTTACAGCAGCTTCGCTGCTTGACCAGCTTTGGGAGTCATCAAAAGATGGAATACGCCGCAAACCGAAGAAAGACACACCCAAAGACGAGCAAATCAAATGGGTGCATGAACGCTATGCTATCATAAAAATGAAGAAAGCTTTTTATCGCGTAAAGTTGACTGCGTTCGAGTATAAAACGGACACAAACAGTAACATGATTTATGATATTAAAGCACAAAAAATGCGGTAACACTCCAAGTCCCACATGAGGTGAAATGGTGTCAATCGTTACCGCACCCCCAATGTAACAAACAATTTTTAGAATGTAAACACTAAAATGCAGAATCTCATCAACAAAATTCACCTTGGCGATTGCTTGGAGTTCATGAAGCAGCTTCCCGACAAGTGCATTGACCTTGTGCTGACCGACCCGCCGTATGGCAACGGGAATGCTGAGTACGACACCAGCCTCCGTTACGGAGGCTGGTGGGACAAATACAGATACCAGGCATGGCTGTGGCGAAATCGGATGTGTACGAGTCGCTGGGCATTGCTATGCCGAATGAGGGTGACGACGTGCTGGAGGCGCCCAGCCACGATCAGGACGAACAAGGAGGGCTGGAGGCTATGCTGCAAGGCTTGGGCAAGGCGCGTGGCAAGGATGATACACGCAAGCGCGATGAGGTGGCAGTGGCTGCCCGCGCGGGAAATGTAGACGGGCTGACGCGTGCGCTGCCCGCATGGCTTGAGCCTATCAAAAAAAAACTAATTGAAGCACGCAAGGCGGGGGCTACGCTGGAAGAGCTGCGCGAGCAAATGCTGGAGTGGCACCCGAATACACAGGCGCTTGCGGGAGCTTTTGCGGATAATGTGGAGACCGGGCTGCGCGGGGATAGCGCGGATGAGACGGTGACGGCGCAGTGCAATCAGTACAAGCATGATGAGGGGTGTGATAAGGGAAATCGCGGGTCTATTCGTTCATCGTTTAAGAAGTTGAATGAGGTTGCTTCAGTCTCGGATTTGAAAGAATATGGCATTGATAAGGTTTATGTGGACAAAAATATATTAGGCAAGATTATAAGTCGCATGCGAGTAACTTCTGATAATGCTATTGCGAAACTGACTGCGATTTTTCAAAAACCTTATGCGAAGAGTGGTGTTTATAAAGAGAATGGCATAAAACGTATTAACTTTTACAAGTCTTTCAATGGAAAGGTAAGATACGTGGTTGTTGATTTAAACGGAAAGCATAAAGGAAAAATTACGACTTACATTCCAAGAGCCACGCCGACGCACTTAAAACAAAAAGGTCTTAGTGATATTCCGTAATTCCCAATTAAGGGTCACGGGGCAAACCCGGAGCCGGAATGTTACTAAGACGCGGCTATTCTAGTCAACAATCTCCCCAATGTCCAGCCTTTTCTGCAAAAAACGCTTTTTGGTGGCAGATTTTTCTGCTATGATGAGAGCGTTATGTTCTCGTTTATCTTCGATTCTGCATATTTATCCCCGGATTTACTGTTTGATTTGTTGAATTGGTTAGCTGATAATTATGGCATGGAAACTGCTATTGCTATCATTTTGCTTGGTTTATCTGTATTTTTAGCTTTGAAGTTCATTACTATGAAGCCGAAAGGAAGTCATGCTGAAATGGAGGTAAAGGGAGGAAACCCGCCGACAAACAATAGCGGTATCAATGTGCAGAATATAGCGCACTCGACCATCAATATTAGTGCTCCTGTGTCGCAAGCATCAGAAGCAACAAAGAAAGCTGCAGAGGCTCCACTTTCGCAAAGAGATTGGTCGCTGCTTACCTCGTTGGCAGATGAGTACGAACGAGCAGCGGGATTCCGTGCGGCAGGGGCTATTTATCACACGGCTGGGGCATGGCCGCGCTACTTCATTATGCAAGCCAGCCCGCGCGTGTATACGGCGACAGAAGAGCATTACGACAAGGACGGGGCAATGCAGTACATTTTGCTGGAGCGAAATTCACCCAACAGCGAGCCGTATAAAGTTCGAGTGGGTGGAAATGATTCAGAACAGCAGGCTATGCTGAAAAGCCTTTACGGACTTGCGCAAGCTCGTTCATCGGCGGGTAAAGAGTGCAGCGTGAGGATTTGAGCAGAAAGCAGCCCATCGATTGAGGAGCTTTTTTATCCCCACGGCGCGGGCTTTTGCTTGGCGTGGGCGGGGGGTATAATGGCTGCATGGGTACACTAGAAGATATTTATGCCAGCTTGATGCAGGAGCACGAGGACGCGCAAGCGGCGCGCCGCACCGCGGTAGATGGTGAGACTTTGCCGGAGGACGGGACGACGCTTGAAGCGCTGTATGCGCGGAGAATGGCCGAGCATGAGGCGGTGAGCGCTGCCAACCCCTATGGGTGCAATCAGTACGGTGAGGGGTGGGCTATGCCGCACAATGGTATGAGCCGAGTGCGTAAGGCCGATTTGCCGAAGAAAAAGGAAAAGAAGAAGTTTTTTGAAGCAACAGATGTAAAAGTGCAAGCGGGAAGAAACACGACTAGTTTGGTAAGGGGAGACAAAAAGAAAGTCTCTTGGGGTAATAACATTTCCGTGGAGCACATTAACCAGTTCAACGAAGTAATAGCAAAGAGGTTCAGAAAATAAGCGAATACGCAAAGAAGAATCCGCAAGAATTTTTTGCGGAATGTTTTACGGCAAGGGAGCTTGGCGAAAAATTGCCGGATTATATCAATTCAGGACTTGACAACGTTATAAAAACAGCTAATAAGAAGCCATGACAACACAAGAAATTGCAGATTTTGTAAAAGGATTCGGCGCTGACGAAGATGCGGCCTTTGACGCTTTGCTGGAAAAGCTTGTCTCAAAGGAAATAACAATGGAAGAAGTAGAAAAAGCTATCGGGTACGGCAGTGCGGCTTTTCCGTATGAATATCCGTACTCCGAGACGAAATTGCCTACTTTGCCCACGTTTTTGACGGTGCTGTCTGTAGAGTTGGACAGAGCAAATGGCAATGACCAAGCATTCTGCTGCTAACAGGGAAACTTATTTATGCAAAAGCGACGGCAGTCGTATCAGGCACTTGATACCGCCACCCTATATTACCGACTCATTAGCAGTGCCGCCTGAATCGGGAACGGGGCAAGTTCAATTTAAGATACAATCCAACCAAAGTCCAGCCTTTTCTTCAAAAACGCTTTTTGGTGGCAGATTTTTCTGCTATGATGAGGGCGTTATGTTCTCGTTTAGAGCAGAAAGCAGCCCCTCGATTGAGGGGCTTTTTTATCCCCACGGCGCGGGCTTTTGCTTGGCGTGATTGGGGTGTATCATGGCGGTATGGGTGCGCTGGAGGATATTTTTATGGAGAGCATGAACTTTTTTTGCTCCTTACTAATACTTTTCTTCACTGGCGTTTCTTCCTTGCGCAGCTCATTCCACAATTATTACAGAAGTGTCGATATACTATCATGAAAATGAAGAAAGCTTTCTATCGAGTAAAGATGGCTGCGTTCGAGTATGAAAAAAGAAACAACGACAATTTGCTTTATGACATCAAGGTAACAAAAAGCGGTGACTTGTCTAAATCCCGCATGAGGTGAGATAGACTCGGTGTCACCGCACCCCCGATGTAACAAACAATGTTCAGAATGTAAACACTAAAATGCAGAATCTCATCAACAAAATTCACCTTGGCGATTGTCTAGAGTTCATGAAGCAGCTTCCCGACAAGTGCATCGCCCTTGTGCTGACCGACCCGCCGTATGGCAACGGTAATGGTGTGGCTCAAGCTCACTATGATCAGTATGGCGATGAGTGGGCGCGCTTGTGCAGGAGAGCAAAGAGGATGCAGCTTTCATACAGCAGGTAGAGGGGGAGAGCCAACAGGAACATGGTGCCGGGATCGGGCGCCGGGGCAAGGAATAAGGCTACGGCAAAGCTGGCCACCAAGGCGTAGGCGCGGGTGCGGCGCATGAGGTCATAGTGCAGCACGCCTAATTTGATGAGGGGAACGAGGATGACCGGCAGCTCGAAAATAGCCCCGGTGATAAACACGAGCTTGGCGGCAAAGGTGAGGTAGTAGCCGATACGCCAATCATTGGCGATGCCTAGCCCCAGCGAGTAGCTGTGAAAAAAGCTGAGCACCCGCGGCAGTAGCCCGAAGTAGGCAAAGGCACAACCGCCTAAAAAGAGGATGGAGCCCGCCGCGATGCTTTGGTAGAGAAGGCGGCGTTCATGCTCCAGCAGCCCCGGGATGATGAAGCGCAGGGCAAAGTAGAGCAGCAGAGGAAAGGCACAGATGAGCCCACAGAAAAAGGCCAAGTGCAGGGAGAGCATAAACGCCTCGCCCGGGTGAAAAGCGCTCATCAGCCGCACATCGGGCTGCTCCGGGGCAAAGAGGATGGGGGCTTGGGCCAGCTGTGCGGCCAGCTCCCGCAGTGCGGGGGCAGGGCAGTGTTGCTCCAGAAAGGGGGCCTGTGCCTCTGCGGGGAGGAGGGCGGCTGCTTGCGCAAGGGGGAGTGCTGCCGCTAGGGTGCGCACCTGCTCGGTATTCTTTGCCAAGAGGGATTGATATACCGCGGGCGGCAGGGTGGCTTGCAGGGTGAGCAAGCGGCGAGCTTGCTGCCAATCTTGGGCGCTGATGCCGGCTGGCAAATGCGCTGCGGCATGCTCTTGCCACACCCGCTCAACCGGCTGCCGCAACACCTGCATGAGCGCCGGGGAAAAACCGAAACACAGCAGCATGGACACCAAGAGCGTAATCACCATGCGGATGATGGTGCGGCGCAAATCCTCCAAATGGTCGAGGAGAGGCATATCGCCCTCTGCATCCGGGGGCTGTTGGGTGCTTTCTCTCAGACGGAAAATGTGTTTGAGCACAAACATTATTGGTAAATGTCGATGCCGAGTTGGGTGAGGTCTGCCAAGGAGATGGCGCAGGGATCGGGGGCGACCCAATGGCCCGGCTCAATCTCCAGCGGGGTGAGGTCCATGCCGTAGGTGGCCTCCAAATAGGGGTGGTTGATGCGGGGGCCAAACGCGCTGCCGGGGGGCGGGTCGATGGGGGAGGGAACATCCCCGGGCAACACATGGATGGTGGAGCGCTGTGCCGGATCCGGCTTGGGAATGGCGGTCATGAGCGCTTTGGTATAAGCGTGGCGCGGGTTTTGGTAGAGCTGATCTGCCCCGGCCATTTCTACAATTTTGCCCAGATACATCACCGCCACGCGGTCCGAAATGTGGCGCACCACCGATAAATCGTGCGAGATGAACAGGTAAGCCAGATTCAGTTCCTTTTGCAAATCCAGCAGCAAGTTGAGCACCTGCGACTGCACGGAAACATCCAGCGCGCTTACCGGCTCATCCAGAATCAGCAGCTGTGGGTTCTGCGCCAAGGCTCGCGCAATGCCGATACGCTGGCGCTGCCCACCGGAAAACTCATGCGGGAACTTATCTGCCGCGCTCTGGGGCAGCCCCACCAAATCCAGCAGCGTATCCACGCGCTTGCGGCGGCTTGCCTTGCTGCCGGTATGGCGTATATCCAGCGGTTCGGAGATGATGTGGCGCACGTCCATGCGCGGGTCCAGCGAGCTGGCGGGGTCTTGAAACACCATTTGAATGCGCTTCCTTGCCCCGCGCAGCATCCACTGCGGGCGGTGGGTTATATCCTTGCCCATGAGGCGTATGCACCCATCCGTGGGTTCCAACAGACGCACAAGACAGCGCCCAATGGTGCTCTTGCCGCAGCCACTCTCGCCCACTAGCCCCAAAGTCTCCCCCGGCGCGATGGTGAATGAAACATCATCTACCGCTTTGATGCGCCCCTTT